>Ga0265338_10009195_pt1 | contig 11836 bp, 7 predicted proteins | sample 42126metaG_FD_193579 | JGI IMG/M metagenome (GOLD analysis project Ga0265338, IMG submission 193579) | Rhizosphere microbial communities from Carex aquatilis grown in University of Washington, Seatle, WA, United States - 4-21-26 metaG | ecosystem: Host-associated > Plants > Roots > Rhizosphere >... | reverse complement strand
CAAGATGAAGCGGAACGTGATGACGCCCCACTGCTTGGCGTCGGTGGCCAGCGGGGCGAAGCGCCAGCGGGACAAAGAGTCGAGAGCCAGGCGGTCGAGCCGCCCGTAGCCCGAGGTGTGCTCGACGCGCATGTTCGGCAGCACGTTGCCGTCCTTGTCGACCCAGAAGCGGATCGCCACGTTGGCCTCGAGGACGCCTTGGTCCTTGGCCCACTGCGGGAACTCCGGGATCTCGTAGGCGAGGACCTTGCGGTCGGCCAGCGGGCCCTCGATCTCGACGCCCTTCTTGCTCCCGTTGTCGTCCTGGAGCTGCGCCTTGTGGCGCTTGGGCGGCGGCGGCGCGATCTCGTCCTTCACCGTCGGCGCCGTCGGCATCACGGCGTGCTTCATGTCGATCGAGTCGGACGGCAGCATCGAGGCGATCTTCTGCGCGAAGCGCGAGGACTGCGGAGCCGCCGGAGCGGCGTCCTCGAGCGCGGCCTCGGGAGCGACGGCGTGGTGGCGGTCGGCCATCTTGGCCAGCGCGTCGGCGCCCTGAAGCGACATCGCCTCCTGGCGGCGCTCCTCCATCTGGATCGCTTGAGGCAGGTTGGCGACGCGCCGGCGGCCGATGTCCTCGAGCTTGGGCGCCGCCGCGAGCGCGGCGACGCGCTTGGACGGGATGCGGGCCTCGACCTTGGCGATGTCGAGCGTCTTGCCTTTGTCGAGATCCATGTCGAGCTTGGGGCCCGCGTCGAGCCGCTTATGGTCCATCTGGAGCTTGGGCGCCTGCGCCTGCATGAGGTGATGCTCCTCGGGGAGCTTCACGTCCATCGTCTTGGGCGCGGCGATCTTCGGCACGGCGGGCAGCGCCATCTTGAGGAAATCGAACGCGCTCGGCTTGGACTGCGCCTGCGCCACGGGCTTGGGGAACGGCAGCGCCTTCTTCACCTGGATGAAATCGACGTTGTTGACGATGACGACCTTGTGCTTGCTCGCCAGCATGTTCGTGTAGAGCAGCAGGCCCAAGATCGCCCCGTGCAGGGCGATCGACGTCACGAACGCGCTCGGCAGGCGCTGAGACATCGGAGGCGCGGCGGTCATGGCCTCACCTGCTCGGTGGCGATCGTCAGCGTCTGCGCGCCCGCGTCCTTGGCCGCGGCCATGAGGTCGGTCAGCTTGCCGTGCGTGGCTTCCTGGTCCGCCCGGAGGATGACGAGCTTGGAGTCGCTCTCGGACAGCTTGACCTTGAGCTCGTCCTCCATGTCCGGGATCGTCTTGAACTCCTTGTCGTCGAGCGCGAAGCGCCCGTCCTTGCCCAGCGTGATCGTGATCTTGTCCTTCTCCTCGCCCTCGCGCGTGTGCGCCTTGGGCAGGTTCACCTTGATCAGCGGGTCGGACATGATCGGCGCCGTCACCATGAAGATGATGACGAGCACGAGGCAGACGTCGACCAGGGGCGTGATGTTGATGCCGGCCATGATGTCGTCTTCTTCGGCGGGGCCCATAGCCATGGCTAGCTCTTGCCTCCCGTGGGTTTGGCTTCCTCGGACTTCATGATCGCCAGCTTGTCGGCGCCGACCTGCCGCGCCGCGTCCAAGATAGACACCACCTGGCCGACCTTGTTCTCGTCGTCGGCGGTGATGACGACCATGTGGTCCTTGCTCTTGGTCAAGGCCTGCTGGATCGCCTGCCCGAGCGCGTCGGCGTTGGCGACCTCCTGGCCGTTGACCGTGATCTTGCCGGCGCTCGTCAGGCGGACCGAGACGTTGTCGTCGAGGCCGGCCTTGCCGGTCGCCGCCACCTTGCCGTGGCTTTCCATGACCTTGATGCCCATGGTCACGGCGAAAGGCGCGACGGCCATGAAGATGATGACGAGGACCAGGCAGACGTCGACCAACGGCGTGACGTTGATCGCCGTGATCGGCTCTTCGCCCTTGGCTCCCGATCCGATGGCCATGGCCGGTTTATTTCGCGCCGAGCATCACCAGCAAGCGCGTGGACGCCACTTCCATGTCCACGCCGATGCCCTTCACGCGCCGCATGAAGTAGTTGTAGATGATGACGGCCGGGATGGCGACCAGCAGGCCCGCCGCCGTCGAGACCAGCGCCTCGGCGATGCCCTTCGCCACGACGGAAGGGCCGCCGCCGCCCGCCAGGGCCAGGTCGCGAAACGCCTTGATGATGCCGACGACCGTGCCGAAGAGGCCGATGAAGGGCGCGATGTTGCCGAGCGTGCCGAGGACGCTCAAGAAGCGCTCGAGCTTCATGCGCTCCTCCTTCTGCTTGGTGACGAGCAGCTCCTCGAGGTCGCGGCGCGGGCGCGCGGCGTGCATGAGGCCGTAAGCGATGACCTGGGCCACCGCCGACGGGTTCTTGCCCGCGACGTTCGCGGCCTGATCGGGCTTGCCGGCCTCGAGCAGCTTGTGCACCTGGCCCAGGATCTCGTCCCCCCGGCCGTCCGCCTTGCGGAAGTACAGCCAGCGCTCGACCATGAACGTGAAGGACAGGATGGAGCAGAACAGCAGGATGATCAGCGTGAAGCTGTCGCGGAACATCACCAGATAGTTGATCTCGTTACCCATGGGTCTTAGTTCTCCTCGCTGACGTTAAAGCTACTGGATCTGCGCCCCGGCCTCCATGCCGGGGAGGTCCTGCGACTGGGCGCTGGCGCTCTTGGCGCCCTTGCGCTTCTTGCGCTTGGCCGGCGCCGGGGCGGGCTGGTCGGAGGAATCCGCCCCGCTGTCGTCGGAAGCCTGCGTCGGCTTGGCCCGTCCGCCGGACGTCTTGCGCAGCGCGGCGGCGCGGGCCGCCGCGGAGCGCGCCACTTCCTTCTGCGGCGCGTTGCGGGCCAGATCTTCGTAGACGGCGGCGGCGCGCTCGGGATCCGACGCCTTCTCGTAGGCCTCGCCGAGCTTGATGAGGCCCTGCAGGCGGTACGGGTTGCCGGCCGGCTTGAGCGTGCGCAGCTTCTCCCAGGTGTTCATCGCCTCGTCGGGCCGGTTCATGGCCGAGTAGATCTCGCCCATGCGGTACGTGGCCTCGAGCGGAGCCTCGGAGCCGTCCTTGGCGCCGTCGCGGATCGTCTCGAGCGTGGAGAGCGCGCCCTCGTAATCCTTGCGGTCCTTCTGGATCGAGAAGATCTCCCAATACGCCTGCGAGGCGGACTGGTCGTTGCCGGCGGCTTGCGCGTACTTCTGGTACGCGTACTGGGCCATGTCGAGCTTGCCCAGCGCCTTGTACGCCAGCGCCAGGTTGAACTGCGCCGCCTTGGTGTACTCGGACGTCGGGTACTCCTCGAGCAGGCGGGAGTAGTAGCGCGAGGCGTCCTCGTACTTCTTGAGGTTGTAATACGCGCTCGCCAAGTGGAAGAGCGCCAGGCTCGTGTCGTCGCTGCGGTCGAAGTTGTTGATCAGGCGCTCGAACGCGGGGACGGCGTTCTCGTAGTCGTTGTTGCTGAAGTACGCCTCTCCCAGGTAGAACTGCGCCTTGGCCAGCTGCGGGTGGTTGGTGTACTCCACCGAGAACTTCTGGAACTCCGTGGCGGCCGTCGGGAAGTCCTTGTTCTCGAAGGCGCGCCGCGCCAGGCGGAACTGCGCCTCGCCGGCGATGGGCGTGCCGTCGTTATTGGTCGAGATCGAGCGCAGCACCGCCTTGTAGTCGACGGACTTGTTGCGGTCGAAGACGGCCTCGGCCAGGTCGAGGGCGTCGTTGGACTCGCTGGCCTTGGGGAACTTGGCGATCAGGTTCTGCACGCCCTTGAGCGCGCCCTGATCGTCCTTCGTGTTGAAGGCCGCCTGGGCGATGCGCAGGTACGCCGTCGGCAGCTGCTGGCTGTTGGGGTATTTCGCGATGATCTGCTGATAGGCCGCGACCGCGTCCGGGTACTTCTGCGCGCGGAACAGCGTGTCGGCCATCTGGTAGGCGGCCAGCTGCGTCTGCGGGGCGTTGGGGTAGGCGGCCACCAGGCGCTGCCACGTCTCTACAGCCTGCGAATAGTACTTCAAGTGGTATAGACTCAGGCCGCTTTTATACATCGCGTCCGGGGCCTGGACCGCCTTCGGGTTGTCCTTGGCGAACTTGTCGTACATCTGGTAGGAGTCCTCGTAGTTCTTCTGGTTGAACATGCTGTCGGCGATGCCGAGCTCGTTCAAGCCCGAGAACGTGAAGGTCGAGGTCTGCGTGGCCAGCATGTCCTTGAGCTTCTGGCGCTCCTCGAGCGCCTTTTGGTCCTCGCCCTTGTACGAGTACGCCCACGCCAGGCCGTCCTGGGCGTAGAGCGCGGCGGGATCGTCCGGATACACCTTCAGCACCATCTCGTAGATGACCTTCGCCTCGTCCACTTGGTTGAGGGTCAGGTAAGCCTCGGCGGCGTAGAGATAGCTCAGCGAGCGCCACTTCGACTTCGACGGGGGCAGGTGCCGGAAGATGTATTGGTACGAGGTGAGGATGGAGTTGAACTGCTTCTGGTTGAACTCGTCCTGCAGGATCGAGAAGAGCGCCTGCTCGGCGATGTCCGAGGACGGCGCCAAGTCGATGATGCGCTGGAACGCCGCCACCGCCTCTTGATGGCGGTTGAGCTTGATCAGGGCGTTGCCCATGATCAGGTAGACGTCCTTGGCGATGGCGTTGGTCGGATAGAGCGACAGGAAGTTCTGCGAGGTCTGCACGGCCTGCGAGTAGTCGCCGACCTGGTACTCCGCCCACGCCAGCTTGAAGTGCGCCAGCGGCGAGACCTTGAGCGTGTCCGGGTATTGCGTGATGACCTTGGTATAGGCGAACAGGGCCTCGCGCATCTGGCCGGAGACCAGGTGCGACTCCGCGATGCAGTACTGGGCCAGCGGCGCGAAGAAGTCCTTCGGGTAGCGGTCGAGCACCGCCTGGAAGTTGGCGCGGGCCTCGACGTAGTCGTGCTTCTGGAAGTAAGAGGAGCCGATGCGGAACATCGCCGAGACGCGCAGCGGGCTGTCCGGGTAGAGCGAGATGAAGCGCTGATACTTCGCGATCGCGCCGTCGTAGTCCTCGGCGAGGAAGAACGAGTCGCCGATGAAGAACTGCGCCTCTTCCTTCAGATCGGAGGTCGGGTAATCGCGCAGCAGGTTCTCGAACGCCGCGGCGGCGAGATAGGCGCGCTTGGAGAGCAGGTAGGTCTTGCCGAGGTAATACTGCGCCTCGTCCGTCTTCACCAGCTTCAGCGCCTTCTCGGCGGTCGAGTAGTCCCCCTTGTGCAGGGCGACGATGCCCTGGGCGTAGAGGACCTCGGGCTGCTTGAGATAAGTCGGGTACGTTTCCCCCAACAAGAAGAGGTTCGCTTCAGCTTGGGAGAACTGCTCGAGCGCGAGATCGGAGTAGACGATGCCGAGCAGCGCCTCGCCGTTGATGTAGGACTTCGGGTGCTTCTTGTCGACGTCCTGCCACTCCTGGATCGCCTTCTGCCAGTCCTTCTCGTCGTAGGCGACCTCGCCCAGGCGATACTGCGCCGAGGCGTCCAGGCCCGACTTCTTGTCGCCGACCACCTGCTCGAAAGCGTGACGCGCGTCCTCCAGCGCCTTCACCGCCGCCGGGTTCTTGCCCGCCAGGAGGCGATCCGTGGAGCTGCGTTTATTGGAAACCTCGGCCTTCATGATCCCCAAGGCCTGCTGCATGTACGTCTCGCCGATCATGAACTCCGCGTCGGCGACGCGCTGGCTGTCGGGGAACTGCTGCACGTAGTTCTCCCAAGCCTGCACGACGGCGCTCTTGTCGCGGCCCGTGTCGGCGAACATCGCCGAGGCGGACATGAAGGCCTCCTCTTCCGCCTTCGTGTTCGCGGGCTCGTGATTGCCCCAGTTCCCCCAAGCCCACGCTTGCGAAGCGCAGACGAGAATGGCCGACGCGAGATAGATCGTTTTCATTCCTACTCCCATGACGGGGCGGTCGGCGCCTTGGAGGACGCCTCCTGGGTCAAACGAGCGACGAAGTCGGCCTCGGTGACGCCGAACTTCTGGCGGCCGTCTCGCAGGCGCACGGCGAGGGTGCCTGAGGCGACGTCCTTCGGGCCGAGGACGACCATGTACGGGACCTTCTCGAGCTGAGCGTCGCGGATCTTCGCGTTGATCTTCTCGGGGCGATAGTCCGCGGCGACGCGCAGCCCGGCGGCCTTCAAGCTCTCCTCGAGCTTCTGGGCGGCCGGGATCTGCTCGTCGGTGAGGGTGCAGATCTTGACCTGGACGGGCGAGAGCCACAGCGGGAAATGCCCCGCGTAGTGCTCGACCAGGATGCCGAAGAAGCGCTCGACGCTGCCGTAGAGGGCGCGGTGCACCATCAGCGGCGTGTGGCGGCCGCCGTCGGAGCCGACGTACTCGAGCTGGAACTTCTTGGGCAGATTGAAGTCGAACTGGACCGTGGAGAGCTGCCACGGGCGGCCGATGGCGTCGATGAGCTTGACGTCGATCTTGGGGCCGTAGAAGGCGGCTTCGCCCTTGTGCGTCGTGTAGGGCACGCCGCGCTGCTTGAGGACGCGCTCCAGCGCGGACACCGCGGCGTCCCAGTCCTTGGCCTCGCCGCTGTAATCCTTCGGCTTCGACGGATCCCACGTGGAGAGCTCCACGACGTATTTATCGAAGCCGAAGGCTTTGAAAACCTCCAAGGCGAAATCGATGCACCCGTTCACTTCTCCTTCGATCTGCTCGGGGGTGCAGAAAATGTGAGCATCGTCTTGCGTGAATCCCCGCACCCTCAGCAGACCGTGGAGGACTCCGGACCGCTCATACCGGTACACCGTCCCCAGCTCCGCCAAGCGCATCGGCAGGTCGCGGTAGGAGCGGAGCTTGGACCGGTAGATGAGGATGTGGAACGGGCAGTTCATCGGCTTGAGCTGATACTCCGCCTTCTCCACCTCGATCTCCGTGAACATGTTGTCCTTGTAGAACCCGCGGTGGCCCGAGGTGTTCCACAAGTCCACGTTCGCGATGTGCGGCGTGTAGACCATCTGGTAGCCGCGCTTGAGGGCCTCCTTCTTGAGCCAGTCCTCCATGATCATGCGCATGAGGCCGCCCTTCGGGTGCCAGAAGATGAGGCCCGGCCCGGCCAACTCTTGGACGCTGAACAGGTCCAGGGCCGGGCCGAGCTTGCGGTGGTCGCGGGCCTTCGCCTCTTCCAGCATCTTCAGATGGTCGTCCAGCTCCTTCTTGCTCGGCCAGGCCGTGCCGTAGATGCGCTGCAGCATCGGGTTGTGCTCGTCGCCGCGCCAATAGGCGCCGGCCAAGGCGAGCAGCTTGAAGTGGCGGATGGCCTTGGTGTTTTGGACGTGGCCGCCGCGGCAGAGGTCCGTGAAGGAATCGTGCGTGTAATGGGTGATCTTCTCGCCGCGTTCCTTAATGCCCTCCAGGAGCTCGAGCTTGTACTTCTCGCCGCGGCCTTCCCAATACTTCTTGGACTGCTCGTAGGTCTGCTCCTCGCCCTTGAACTCGTGGTTGCCCTCGGCGATCTGCCGCATGCGCTTCTCGATCTTGGGCAGGTCCTCGAGCGTGAACTGATGGGGGCCGTCGAAGTCGTAGTAGAAGCCGTTCTCGATGGCCGGGCCGATCGTGATCTTGGTGCCCGGATAGAGCTCCTGCACCGCCTGCGCCATCAGATGGGCGCAGGAGTGGCGCAGGGCGTCGAGATTCGCTTTGATCTTGTCGGCTTCGCCGGGCTCGGCCATCACGTTCATTCCGTTTCTTCCTTTAGAAAACCCCTTTTCTCGCTGGGGAAGTCTACCCGCTCACTATAGCAAAGTCAAGCAGCGCGAAATGACGGGCCTGTTAGAGATTTGTTAAGCCGCCCGGAGGCGGTTTCTCGTCGAGGAATTGGACGAAAACGGCTCCCGCTTGGTGGCGCGAAATCGCGCCCGTCACGCGTTTCGGGACCGCGCCGAGGAGCGCGAAAAACGAGGCGGACGGCGACGCTGACCGTGAGCGACTGTGTTTGAACACAGTTGCGCACGGCCACCCCGGCGCCCTGCCGGGAACCGGACGCGACGCGCCGCCCCAGACGCAAGACTGACAGGTGAAGGCCGGGCCCTTGGGCCCGGCCGATATCAAGATTCAAATCCTATACTGAGCACCGCAAATGAAAGAGGCTGCGCCGATCCATGGCGCAGCCTCGAATCAAATGGTGCCCAGTATAGGATTTGAACCTATGACCTTTCCCATGTCAAGGGAACGCGCTACCACTGCGCCAACTGGGCCAAACGACAACGGAGCGATTGTAGCAAAACGAGCCGAAAAGCGAAAGTCACGCCGCGAATTTGAGCCCGACGAATTCCTTTTGCTATCCTCTTTAAAGACCACTATGGCCAACAAGACCGCCACGAAGTCACCCGCGAAGACGGCCGGCTCGGACGCCTTCAAAGGCCTCGACGCCAAGCTCGTCCTGAAGATGCACGACGTCATGGTGAAGGCGCGCTGCCTGGAAGAGCGCCTCATCAAGATGAGCAAGAGCGGCGACGGCTTTTTCTGGATCGGCGGCCCCGGCGAGGAGGCGTTCAACGTCCCCCTCGGCCTGCAGGTGAAGAAAGGCCACGGCGTCGACCACGATTTCCTGCACCTCCACTATCGCTCGAGCGCGATCCTGCTGGCGATGGGCGCTCCGGTGATCGACGACATCCGGCAGATGCGCTCGGTCGCCACCGACCCCTATTCGAAAGGCCGCAACTTCGTCAACCATCCCGCGATCCCCGCGTGGAACATCGTCCCCGTCTCTCCGACGATCGAGACGCAGCACGCCACGGCGATCGGCACGGGCATCGCGCAGGCGCGCGCGAAGACGGACGCCCTCACCATCGTCAACGGCGGCGACGCCGGCACGGCCGAGGGCGACTTCCACTCCTGCCTGGTCTGGGCCAACCGCCCCGTCTTGCCGCTGCCCATCCTCATGGTGACGGTCAACAACGGCTACGGCATCAGCACGCCCGAGCCGACGCAGCACGGCGAGAAGAACATCTCCGATTGGGCCAAGGTCTTCGACATGCCGCACAAGACGATCAACGGCAACGACGTCGTCGAGTCCTGGTTCGCCATCAAGGAAGCGATGGCCTACATCCGCAAGGAACGCCGGCCGTATCTGCTCGAGGCCAAATGCAGCCGCCTCTACGGGCACTCCTCCTCCTCCGGCGCCAACCGCATCAACGAGCCGGACTGCATCGCCTTGATGGAAGAGAAGATGCTCGCCTCCGGCCTCTCGACCAAGCAGAAGCTCGAGGCGGTCTGGCAGGCCAACCGCGACGAGATCGACCGAGCCCACCAGCAGGTCAAGCAGGAGCCCTTCCCCAAGCCCGAGAGCATCTGGGAGGACGTGTTCGCCGGGGGTCTTCCCCCTTCATACCCCACCAAGGGAGGGAGCTTCTAACATGGCCAACATGGCGCAGGCCATCCGCATGGCCTTGCATTACGGCGAAGAGAAGCTCGGCGTGCGCGAGGTGTTCGGCGAGGACGTCGGCGCGCCCCTGGGCGGGGTGTTCACGGCGACGCAGGGCCTCAAGACCGCGTGGAACTCCCCTCTGGACGAGCGCGGCATCATCGGCGCGGCCTTGGGCCTGGCCTGGGCGGGCAGCCGCCCGGTCGCCGAGATCCAATTCGTCGATTACATCTTCAACGCCATCGACATGCTCAAGCTCTGCGGCAACGGCCACTGGGCGTCCGGCGGCGCCTACAAGACGCCGCTGGTCGTGATGACGCCGACGGGCTCGGGCATCCACGGCTCGATCTACCATTCGCACTCCTTAGACTCCGTGGCCACCAAGCTCCACGGCATGAAGGTCGTCTGCCCCTCGACGCCGCTCGACGCCTACGGCCTGATGATCGCGGCGATCAAGGACGACAACCCGGTCCTCTACCTCAAGCCCAAGGCCCTGCTGCGCAGCAAGGGCGAGGAGCTGATCCCCGGCGAGCCCGCGGACGACAAGGAGCTGCGGGCCATGATCGACGCGCCCATCGGCGACCGCACGAGCTGGAAGCCGAAGTGGCCCAAGCTCCAGGAGTACGAGGTGCCGCTCGGCAAGGCGAAGATCTCGAAGGCCGGCGCCGACGCCACCGTCGTCACCCACGGCCGCATGGCGCCGATCGCGCTGGAAGTGGCCCGCGAGCTGGCGGAGCGCGGCGACGGCGACGTCGAGGTCATCGACCTGCGCTCGCTGATCCCGTACGATTGGGCGGCGATCAAGGGCTCCATCGAGAAGACCGGCCGCGTCCTCTTCCTCAACGAGGAGACGGAGATCACCAACTTCGGCGAGCATCTCATCCGCCGCACGGTGGACGAGCTGTTCTACCAGCTCAAGGTCCGCCCGCGGCTGCTCTGCGGCAAGGCGACCCCCGGCATCGGCCTCTCGCCCAACCTCGAGTACTTCACGCAGCCCCAGAAGGCCGACGTCGAGAAGGCCTTGCGCGAGCTGCTGGCGGACCCGGCGTAGGTTCGAAGCGAGAGCAGCCCGTCGCTCAGTGGATAAGTCCCCGACCGCCTAGGCCGTTTGGCGCCGAGGAAGGGCCCTGTCGGCTCAATACTTCCGCGCCGCGCGCGCGTAGAATAGAGCCTCGATGTTTTGGCCCCTCGCCGCCCTCCCGCTCGCGATCAGCGCCCAAGCCTCTCCCGAAAGGACGCTGCCGCCGCTCTCGACGCCGGCGCTCGAGGCCCCGGTGACGCCCGCGCCCGCGCTGCCTTTGTCGCCCGCCGCGCTGCCGGCCGCGACGGCGCCCGCGACGTCTCGTCCGGCCCAGGCCCCGGCCGCCCAGGCTGACGGCGCCGCCGCCGAGACGCCCGCCGCGGCCTTGAGCGTCGAGGGCCGGCGGATGTTCGACGGCGGCGCACCCGCGTCCGGTGACCCCTCCGAGGACCCGGCCGCCGAGCCGCCCGCCGCGCCCCGCCTGCGCTACGAGAAGCTGCACGAGGCGCTCGAACGTTATTTGGCGAAGAAGGGCTATGGCCGCGCTCTGGCCGCCATGGCCTTCGCGCGCTCCAAGCACACGGGCAAGCGCAAGGACGGGCTGACCCCCGAGTTCCAGCACCAAGTCGAGATCGCCCTCTACATCACCACGCTCAAGGGCGTGCGCGACGAGGAGCTGGCGCTGACCGCGGCGATGCTGCACGACGTCGTCGAGGACTATCCCGTCTCCCGCGAGGAGATCCGAGACCGCTTCGGCGCCGACGTCGAGGACGTCGTCTGGCGGCTGACGAAGGTGTACCGCGGCGAGCACAAGCCGTATCCCGAGTACTTCGCCGCCATCGCCGCCGATCCGACGGCGAGCCTGGTCAAGGGCGCCGACCGCGTCAACAACCTGCAGACGATGATCGGGGCCTTCACGCTCGAGAAGCAGCACGAGTACGCCGACGAGGCCGTGCGCTGGTTCCTTCCGATGCTCAAGCGCGCCCGCCGGCGCTTCCCGGACCAGGCGGACGCCTACTTCAACGTCGAGCAGCGCCTCAAGAGCCAGCTCGAGCTCATCCGCGCCATGCTCGAGCAGGCGGATCGCGCGGCCGGAGTCTCCCCCGCCCTGCGCGCGGCGGCCCGGCAGCTCGCGGCCCAGGCGCCGGGCGCGCGTCTGGACTTCAACGCCGAGCGCGGCTATCTGTACGCCAACCGCGAGCGCATCGCGGACGCCGACGGCTTCTTCGGCCGCGCGGTGCAGAAGCTGCGCGCCGCCGCCGGCGAGCGCGGCTTGGCCGTGCTGGACACGACGTTCCCGGTCCCCGGAGACGACCTCTTCGCGCGCAACGTCGTCGACGCGGCCGCGGTCGAGCGGCTGGCCGAGGAGCTCGGTCCGGGCGCCGACTACGAGGCGATGACGCCGCAGCAGCGCGCGCGGCTGCTGTTCGACCCGCTGGCCCGCCGCCTCGACGCGGA
>Ga0265338_10009194_pt1 | contig 11838 bp, 10 predicted proteins | sample 42126metaG_FD_193579 | JGI IMG/M metagenome (GOLD analysis project Ga0265338, IMG submission 193579) | Rhizosphere microbial communities from Carex aquatilis grown in University of Washington, Seatle, WA, United States - 4-21-26 metaG | ecosystem: Host-associated > Plants > Roots > Rhizosphere... | reverse complement strand
CTGCTTCGTTTGAAGTAACATTAGGTTCAAGTTACGTTGTAGAATTAATACATAAAGGAATGAAGGAAATATACGCTCCCAACCCGTTTAAAGAATCAACAACCATAAAACTCGAAATACCCGAAACGGTTGGTAATGCTATGGGTTTGTATTTATGATCTTAATGGACGCCAACTTAAATGCCTTACCGTTAGTGGACGTGGAAATACCTCGGTTCAAATATTCGGTAACGAACTTACTGCAGGTTTGTATCATTATGTACTGATTGCCGATGGTGCTTTGATTGATACGAAAATAATGGTATTAACTAATTAAAATATAATTATGAAAAAACTATTTATGCTTTCAGTCATCCTTTCCCTTTTGCAAGGACAAACAAAAGCTCAAAAATATATTCCTTTGCTTGATACTGGCAAAACATGGATTAGTCAGACTTATATGAAGATGAATAATCAAGGTCAACCTGATGAAAATGGAGAAATGAAATATTGGGCAGCAAATGAGAAATTTAAATTATTAGGAGATACTCTTTTAGAAAATATTGACTCTCAGAAGGTCTATACATATAGAAAGTTATATCGTCAAGAAAATCAAAACACATCATGGAAACTATCAAATATTTTAAGAGAAGATACTATACAAAAAAAGGTTTATACGTATTATTCTAAAGATTCTACAGAAGGACTATTATATGATTTTTCAATTACGAGTAATATGAGTATTAAACTATGTAATCCTAATGCCACATCTTTTGCTGACGGATGTTCTCGTGCTTATACTTGTACAACAACAGATTCTGTTGTAATTAATGGATTGAAAAGATTGCGATTAACGTTTAATCGAGATGTTTGGATTGAAGGCATAGGTAGTTTGTCAGGTTTAGTCAATATCAGTTTAAATCCTCTTGGTTATGTAGAATATAATCTACTCTGTTATTATGAAAAAGATAAAATAGTATATCATAATCCATTTTTAACAGATTGTTATTATACTGAAGGAACTATTACGAATATGAAAGAACTTAGTTTATCGAAATTCAACTTAGAATATAATTCACAGGAGCAAATTTTGCTTATCAATTCTGAATTAGATAAAATCAACATTAGTATTTTTGATGTAAATGGAAGACAATTGATAAATGAAATTAATCCTAATCATTATTTAGAGATTGATTGCTCAAAATTAACACAAGGTATTTATTTTTATTCCAGCTATTATAATAATCAGTTTAAAACAGGAACATTTATTAAACAATAATATTATGAAATCAATTATACTTTCGTTCTTTGTATTAATGAGTTTGGCTATTTCAGCTCAAACCATTTCGTTAAATCAAACCATCACAACTTCAACAAGCATAATGCAAATTTTGTAAATAAAAAGCTATTATTAATAAACAAATAGCATGAATATAAAGATTAATGTTCATCATTTTATTCAAGTTGCTTTTAAATTAAAGTCAGTCCAAATAGTAAAGTAGAATTACATAAATAAGAAAATGAAGAATATTTTTGTTTGCATGTTTATCATATGTTCGATTTCATTATCTGCCCAAACACCATTAAAGGTTGATGCAGGCAAAGACACGAGTTATTGTATCAAAATGAATTATTTCGGATACTTTGATTCCTCAAATTATACGACAATAAAAATAGGAGGCAAATCAACAGCAGTGGATGGTACTCCTCCTTATAGCTATAGCTGGAAAATGTATTCAAAAACAACAAGAAAACAGTTTAATTTATTAGCTGATTCAGGAATAGACCACAAAGCTAATCCTGAATTGAAAATAAGTAATAACTATTTCTTAGCTGATTCTTACAATGATTCATTAAATGATCGGTTTATATTTAAAGTAATAGTTGTTGATTCAAATCAAATAACCGCTGAAGATAGTTGTACTATTATATTATCAAGATTTGGGGGAATGCCAGTCGTTAGTGGTGGAATTCAATTCCCCTGTATGGAAGTATACACTATAGATAGTATTCAAATTGGACCTTGTGGACTTATTGGAGGTATTCCACCTTTTTCTTCATTTCATTGGACACCCGAATATGGTCTTTCAGATCCATATATTCAAAATCCTAAAGCAGTATTATCACAAGGTTTGAATTTTGTAAATTATAGCACAACCTATAAAGATTCTGTTGGATGTAGCTTATATGGTGGAGAAACCATAACCGATATCAAAGACGGAGATCTAAATATTGGTTTTATTAGCTATAAGAACCCTGTTACAATTAGTGGAACAATGAACTTCACTTCCGATCTTTTGGGTTCGACTGTTCAAGTGTATTCGATTAATGGAGTTGTGTACTTTCAAATGAAAGTTGAAGAACTAAGCATTCCATTGGGTTCGTTAATTTCAAAAGCCGGTATTTATTTTTATAGAGTTACAACACCACTGGGTAAGTTGATAACAGGGAGGTTTGTGAGAGAATAAGATTTGTATACCGGGTATTCGTGTCATAATAATAATGTTTTTGTTATACAAATGTTTATTCCAAATCAAATTCAGAAACATATTTAAAATGTAATTTGCGTATCGGGTAATAAAGCCTTTATTCTATCTTTCTCGTTATCGCTTATCTTATTACCTTCCAAACCAAGAACTTTTAGATTCTTAAGTAATGCCATATCTTTAGGCAGTAAGGTCAATGCATTATAACCCAGATATAATTCCTCAAGATTAACCATCTGTAAAATATCGGCCGGTATGTTTGTCAATTGATTATGGCTAAGATTTAAACTATGTAAACTCGCCAATTTAGTAACAGATAAAGGGAATTCCTTAATTTGATTTCCTTCGAGATCGAGAAGTTTTAATGCTTGTAATGCAGTTATTTCGCGAGGAATGATCGATAATTGGTTGTTTGCCATTGAAAGTGTTTTAAGTGCTGCCATTGCTGCTATTTCGCGGGGTATAAATTCAATTTTATTCTTATTTAAATGGAGTACTTGCAAACGATTGAGATATTTTATTTCAGCAGGTAAATATCGAAACTGGTTCTGATCGAGATACAATTGTTTTAATTCGGTCAAATAGGTCACCGCTACGGGAAATTCAGATAATTTATTGTTCGATATATACGCGTATTTAAGACTTTTTAATAATCCGAACTCTTTGGGCAACGAGCTAATTAAATTATCGTCGAGTTGCAAATATTCTAACGATGTTAATTTTCCTATTTGTGTAGGTAGTGCGGTAATCTTATTGAAATTGATTTCCAGATGTTGTAATGCCTTTACATTGCATAGTTCTACGGGAAATATGCTTAGCTGATTTTTACTGCAGGTAAACAAGGTTAGATTAACAAGATTTTTTATTTCGTCGGGAATTTTTGTGAGTTTATTACCCGAAAGATTTAACTCGATTAATGCCGTTGCATCGCACATGCCAACCGGTAAGGTTGATAGTTTATTGTTGCCCAAATAAAGATTCTCAAGTTTTTTAAGCGAACCGATGGTATTAGGCACAAAGACAAGTTGATTTTTATCGGCAACAATAATTTTGAGATTTTGTAATGATCCGATACTCCTTGGTATACTATCGAATTCATTTTCAGTGATATTTAACTCTTCAATTAAATTTAATTTATCGAAGTTTTTAGGAAACGATTTCAATGCATTACGACCTAAATCGAGTTGTTTAAGACTTATAAGTTGATCGAATGTTTCGGGTAGTTCATTGAGTTGATTTTGGAAAAAAGACATCTGTTGCAAATTCTTAAGATTTCCTATTTCGTCGGGTAATGCAGCTATTTGATTATTTTCCATGCTTAATTGTTCAAGCTGCTGTAGTTCGTCAATACGTTTAGGCAAAAACTCAAGTTGGTTGTTTCCCAATATTACTGTTTTCAATTTATGCGACGAGAATAATTGATCGGGAAATGCTGTTAAGGCATTATTGCTTAAATCGACCGATTGTAAATTGTTGTAAGTGATTTCGGGATTTAATTCGGTAATTGATTGTCCTTGTATTTGGAGTATAGTAACCGTTTCGGGTGCTTTTTCGGCTTCGGTTAATGATGTATAGATTTTACTTGGCACTGATTTTTGTGCATAGCAAACAGGTAAAATAGCTAATGAAGTAACTAATAGTAGAATCCTAATTGTCATTTACATAGATTTTGTTCTATAAGCCTGACTATACGAAAGAATCGTAATATTGTTTCTTAAAGACTAAAATTCAACAATTCCGGCACCTTGGCGTATTATTTCGAATTCATTATCCAAACAACTGATAATTGTTGAAGGGATATTCAAACCTGGTCCTCCATCGATAACAACATCAACCAAATTTCCATACTTTTCGTAAATAATTTCGGGGTCTGTAGTGTATTCAATAATTTTGTCGTCGTCTTTGATTGACGTTGTAACAATAGGATTTCCTAATTCTTTGACCAGTTCCCTACAAATAGTATTATCGGGAATTCTAATACCAACCGTTTTCTTTTTACTTTTAAATAGTTTAGGAACGTTATTATTTGCATCAAGAATGAACGTAAAAGGACCGGGCAGGCATTGTTTCATCAGTTTGTAGGTACTATTGTTAATAGGACGTGCAAAATCGGAAAGATGACTTAAATCGTAACAACAAAAAGAAAAATTGGCCTTATCGAGTCTAACTCCTTTAATCTGTGCTAATCGTTCAACAGCTTTTGAATTGTAAATATCGCAACCCAACCCATAAACAGTATCGGTTGGATAGATAATTACTCCGCCCTTTTTAAGAATCTCAACAATTTTGGAAATTTCTCTGCTATTCGGATTCTCTTTATATATTTTGACTAACATGACAATCTATTCCTTGAGAATAGTACATAAAAAATGGGTAAGCTACTTACATCGCACCGCTACAACCAATTACCCTTGCTTCATTCCTGATCTGGGGGAGTTCATTAGGAGCTGGTCGTATAAGACTTACCCAGTGCAAATGTACAAAGTTTTCGATATTTGTACTACGTTTCTTCGTTTAATATAAATTAATTTACAATTATTTTATAAATGCCGTATTATGAACCTATTATCTTTATATAAATTATTGAAATGATGGTAAATTTATCTTATCTTGTACTAAATACGATAACGGATATACCGTCAAGAGTGTTTTATACAATGCAAAAGCTTCTTGTTTTGTTCTAAAATCGCCTACTCGTATTTTAAAAAAAGGCGGTTGATAAATAAGATATGCTTTTGTATCGAAATAGGTATTCATAAATTTGTTGCGTATTTCGTTTGCTTCATCCCGTGCCTCTTTGCCCGATGAATTATAAATTTGGATTCGCCAACCTGTAAGATTGATATCATTTTGATTTATTGCAATATGCTTTTCGAGTAATAATAGGATTGATGTATCTTGAATTATAGCTATCTTTCCTTGATCGGCTTTAACCGTTTTTGAAACAAGATTTGAATAGTATGTTGTAAATATTACAGAATCGTTTACAGCTTGCGAAAATACTGGAATCGACATCGTTACGATTATTATTGCTAAGTATATTTTTTTCATGATTTAACTAGTTACAAGTTACAAAGGTGAATTCAGACGATAGTAAATGGTTCGGGATGACATATAATGTGCTTTTATTGTAATTCATAACATATACTTTATGTTTCATTTTTAATGTAATATCATTAAGTGGTTTTAATCTTGTTTTTTATAGATCGTTTCAAAAAAGAACTTTAATTAATCATCTTCGATTAAGGTGAAGACTTTTGCTCAAATCTCTTTCATTTAATGTAATTACTTAGGCAAAGATAATCTAAAATTAAAATCTGTTTTATAATTTTTTGTTTGCTTTGTGCCGGTTACCATCTCTTTGAGTTTTCTTATTTATATTGTCGATAAATGCTTTTTCCAAATCAACTCCTGTTTGATTTGCCAGACAGATTAAAACCCATAATACATCAGCCATTTCGTCGGCCAGATTAGCTTCTTTTTCGTTTTCTTTAAACGATTGCTCTCCGAAGGTCCTTGCCATTATACGGGCAAGCTCCCCTACTTCTTCGGTTAGAATTGTCATATTGGTAAGCTCATTGAAATATCTGACTCCAATAGTTTTTATCCATGTATCAACTTCGTGTTGTGCTTGTTTTATTGTTATGTCTGCCATTCTATTCTTTATTTTTTGAATCGATAATTATTGTTACCGGTCCGTCGTTTAAAAGATCGACTTTCATATCGGCTCCAAATATTCCTGTTCTAATTTCTTTGCCAGTTTCCATTGCCAATTGCGATACAAAACGTTCGTACATCGGAATTGCAAAATCGGCTTTTGACGCTTTACTATAAGACGGTCGGTTACCTTTCTTTGTACTCGCGTGAAGGGTGAATTGACTTACAACAAGTATTTGTCCGTTAACCTCTTCCAACGACAGATTCATTACTCCATAATGATCGTCAAAGATTCTTATTCGTGCAATCTTTGCTGTTAACCATTGTATATCGTCAATGGTATCGGCATCTTCAATTCCAACAAATATAAGTAATCCTTTAGCTATTTCCGATTTTATTTCACCTTTTATTGTTACCGATGCTCTGGTAACCCTTTGTATAACTACTCTCATAATGTTACAATTAAAATACTGTCATATACCCAAAATGAATCTTTGCCGCATTAAAGGCAATTGGATTTCCAAACTGACTTCCGTATGCGTAACTGATGCTAAATATATTAGATTTATTTTGAATATTCAAACCAACGCCAAAACCATAGGGTGTATCGTGAATTATGGTTGTTGATGCTCTATTTTCATAATATGCCGTATTGAAGAATGCAAAAAGATTAGAACTTTTTTGAAATAAAAAACGATATTCTATATCCAATATACTATAGCGGGAACAAGGTATTGAACTTTCATCGAATCCCCGTAACGATTTAGTTCCTCCTATTTTATATAGTTCGTTTTTAAACATTGTTCCACTTTGCATTAAAGCCGATTTATCGTCAAGAAGTAATACGGTTCTTTTCGTTATTGGAATGTATAACGAAAGTGTGCTTTTTATTTCAATGTTCTTTGTGTTTAGTTTTATTCCATTATATATATCTTGATTTGCTTTAGGATTTTTGTCGATTGTTTTATTTCCCGAACTTCCTTCAAGTTCAAATACATATCCTTTTCTCGGATTATAAGAATAGTCTAAATTCCATAGTTTCGTTCCTGCTCCGAAATTAGTTTTCTTTACATCGGCATAATCGGGTAATGTTGTTGCATTTTCAATTAATGTTTGATCTAATAATGTCGATGATTTTTGTTCTACAAAGATTTTTATGAGTTTGTTGTAACTAAAATAATATGGTATTGCCGAATATAATTCGGTATTTATAAAACTTGAATCTTGCTTATAAAGCATAATATTCGATTCGCTACCGAAACGGGTTTTAAGTAAATATTTAACCGAGTATCCGGCTGTTAGCTTTTGCGATAAGGCATCAAGTTTTTGCCAATCAATGTTTATCAATTCGCCTTCGCTTAACATATTATTCAGTTCAAGCGTTATTTTTCCGGTTATCAATAATTTGTAATTGTTTTTGGGATCGGGAGCAAATCCTATTATTCCATCGAATCTGTTTGCCGATTTTTTTCTTAATTGACAAACTATTTCGACCATATTATTATCTTTAAATAGAATTGTAGGATGACCAACAACTTCAACAAACGACAGTTCGTTTATTGCTTCGGGAATTTTCTTTAATACACTTTCATCATAATAATCGCCTATCTTCAAACCTATTTGAGCTAATAAATATCGGGTATCGATATTTATATATCCGGTTGGTTTAAACGATGATATAATAAACATACCATTTTTAACCAATCGAGCCGTTGCATTAACTCCATTAGATAAAACTTCTATACTATCAAGTAATATTGAAGTAAATGGATATCCGTTATTTTCGAAATAGCGTATTAATAATTCACGTTTTTTACAAAACTCTAATATATCGATTCCTCCTTTTTTATTTTTTAAACCGGCAAAAGCCAAAGCACCGGCTGGGATTGCATCAATATGGATTACTCCTTTATCAAATTTCTCGCCAATGTTAAAGAATGCTGTAAACGTGTTCGAATCGGTTGCTATGGAATCAAAAGATGCTGTGAGATATCCATCATTCCTAAATGTTTCTGCAATGTTACGTACAGCTTTAAGCACTGAAATGGAATCGTCGTATGCATTAACATATCTCATTTTCCTTATGATATTTGATGATGAAGAATCGACAGACAAAATTTTTAAATTGTAATGCGTTTGGCACCACATTGTCAATGGAAAAAAAACTATCAATAATAAGAACTTCGTCTTTAACATCAAAATGTAGTTTAAAGAAAAGAGGCGTGAATTGTGTCCACGCCTCTCTGTTTTTTATATTTCGTTTTAGTCGAAACTTTGATTTGGTTTTGATGAAATGTTAATCATTTCGAAATATTGTGATGGTGAAAGATCGTTCAAATAATAATTGATCGGATCGATCGGTACCCCTCCTTTATGTACTTCATAATGTATATGCGGACCTGTCGATAAACCGGTATTACCGGTTAAACCGATAAGATCGCCACGTTTTACTTTTTGACCTAATCGTGCTTTAATAACGCTCATGTGTCCATAAAGAGTTTGAAATCCAAATCCGTGATTTATTACCACATGATTTCCATATCCGCGATCAAATTCGGCTACCGAAACAACACCATCGCCTGTTGCATATATTTTAGTTCCTTGAGGAGCCGACCAATCGCATCCACAATGCATTTTCTTTGTTTTGTAAATAGGATGTATTCTATAGCCAAAACCCGAAACATACATTACCCTTCCATTTTCGGCAACTGGTTTAATTGCAGGAATAGATCGAAGCATTACTTCTTTATTCTTTGCCAGAGTTATAATCTCATCAAATGATTTTGATTGTATATAGAGCTGTTTAGAGAGCCTATCGACCTGTTTTGTTGTTGATACAACAATAGCCATATTGGGTTTATCTTCTAATTCTTCGTAACGATTAACGCCGCCAAAGCCTGCTTTTCTAACTGAATTAGGAATAGGCTCCGATTCAAAAACCATTCGATAAATATTGTTATCTCTATTTTGCAATTCTTCAACAACAGTTGAAATTTGTTTCAGTTTTCCGGTAAGAAGTTCATAATGTAACCGTAATTCACGGTTTTCTTCGCGTAATGCACGTTCGCGAGGTGATGGAAAGAATTCAATATAAGCAACAACTAATATCAAACCTACAACCAAACCCGATGATAAATAAGCAAAAAACTTTAAAATATATTCTCTAAAAGAGACTTGAATCTTTTCAAAACTAAGCGTTTCAGGGTTAAATCTGAACTTATGTTTTCGTCTCTTTTTATGCGTATTTTTTTTATTTATCATCAAAAATTTTAGATTTGTTTGATGTTTGGCTTATTACCAAATACATTTATTGATTGCAAAAGTAAAAAAGAATTAATAAGCAAAAGTACTTTTCATGTGTTTATTTAAATTGTTTTTTATTTGTCACATATGATACGCCATGAAATAATAATCATCAAACGATGTGAAGGTTTTTTGCTCATCGCCTTTTTTTGTTCTTTTCTTAATTTGAAATTAACGAGACTTTCTTTTTTTTATTATTTTTAATGGTGAAATAAAAATCGGAACCTATGCCTTCTTGCGATTCAATCCAGATATCACCACCCATCAAATCGACAATTCCTTTTGCTATTGCCAAACCTAATCCTGAACCTCCGTATTTGGGAGCTATGGAACTATTAGCTTGAGTAAAACGATTAAAGATCATTCTATATTTATCGGGATTAATTCCTATTCCTGTATCACTTATTTTAAATAGTAAATAATCATCGTTCTGAGGTTTATAGGAAATTGTTACTTCTCCTTCGTTTGTGAATTTAACAGCATTGCCGGCAATATTTACAATCACTTGATATAATCTATGTCGATCGGCGAATATGATATCGTTTTCGTTGTATAGGCCTTTGTTTAGAATAATTGAAATGTTTTTTTTATTTGTTCGTATTTTTTGTTCTTCTATTATATTTTTTATTTCGTCAAGCAACGCATTTAGACTAAAATCTTCATTGTAAAAGGTCATTTGACCGGTTTCAATTCTTGAAACATCTAGTATATCGTCAATTATTCTAAGCAGTTGTTTGCCACAGCCTTCAATAATAGATAAATAACTTTTTGTTTCTTCTTCGCTTTTTGAACTGAGAATAAGTTTTGAGAAACCGATAAATCCATTGAGTGGTGTTCTTATTTCGTGACTCATATTTGATAAGAACATCGATTTTAAGTTGTCTGATTCTTCGGCTTTTATTTTTGCTTTTTTTAGATTTTCTTCATATTCTTTTTGCTGAGAAATATCACGAATCAAACAAAGCATATGATTTTTTTCTCCAATTGTAACAATTGAACTTCGAACATGAACCGGTATTATTTTTCCTGAAGATTGAACAATTTCAGAATAATAATCAAGCAATGTCGATTGTTCGTTTGTTTTATCTTTTGCCTCAATATTCAACGATTCAACAATTTTGCACAAAAGTTTCATTTGTATTTTGTCGACAATGTCGACCGATCGTAATCCTAGTAATTTTTCACCTTCAATATTGGTTTCAACAATTACATCAGTATCTATTTCAATAAGGAATGCTGCATCGTTTAAGTTATCGAATAAATCATGATATCGTTTTTCTGTTGTTTTTAATAAATTTTGAGTTTCTAGTTTGTCTGTTTGATCAAAAAGAATTCCATCAATGGTTGTCAATTTGGTATCAGGATGATGTACAAAACGTCCGCGCATTAAGATCCACTTTTGATGACCTATTTTAGTGATAATTTTATAAATGCTTTCAAATTCTCTATTAACACCAATGCTCTCGGTTGTACGATGAAAGAATATTTGTTGAAATTCGGGAGCCAGAATATGCGACATTTCCAATATATCCTTACCAACAAAATGTGAAACGGGATATCCATCAGATAATTCTCTTACACCTTCACCAACAAGTTCAACATTCCATTTATCGGTATATTCCAATCGAAAAACTACTCCCGGTATATTATCGACTAAAGCTTTATATCGCTCATTACTTTCAAACAATTTAGTTTCGGCCGTCGAACTTTTTTGTCCTTGAAAATCAACAGCATCAAGTAAATTATTAAATTCGTCATACAATTCACCAATCTCGTCAAAGCTGTTTTTTTCAATTCTAATTGAATAATTTTTTTCAGTTATAATTTTTCTTGTTATATCTTTTAAATATTGTAATGGATTTGAAATATATTTATGAAAAAGATAGATTATAAAAAATGCAAATAATATTTGTATTAATACTATTATTATAGTCCATTGGAGTAAATTGTTTAATAAAGGTCTAGGGTTAAAAAAACTTCGAACATAGAGTTTTCCGAAATTTTTATTATCGTATGTTATTGGAATGATAATTTGAAATACCCCTTTATTGTATGTCTGTAGTTTGGTTTTACTCGAAGGTAATTTATTGACAATTGTATCTTTCGATTTATGATATTCGGCTAAAATGGCACCCGTTGTATCAATAACAATTGCATCATAAATGAATGGTAATCGTGAGAAATTATTTGCTCCAAGTTTAACTTTTTCAGGAGAATTATTAGATAGAATTAAACCGCAATAGTCGCTCATTAATTGAGCGGAGCAAATGGTTAAATCGGTAAGTTTTAGTTTATGTCGAATGTATTCACCTTTTATTGTTAACGATTCAGCTATTATAAAAACGACAATACTTGCCCAAAAGACAATTAATGTAATTTTTGTTCTCATTCTTATATTACTAATCTGAATAATC
>Ga0265338_10009193_pt1 | contig 11839 bp, 22 predicted proteins | sample 42126metaG_FD_193579 | JGI IMG/M metagenome (GOLD analysis project Ga0265338, IMG submission 193579) | Rhizosphere microbial communities from Carex aquatilis grown in University of Washington, Seatle, WA, United States - 4-21-26 metaG | ecosystem: Host-associated > Plants > Roots > Rhizosphere... | reverse complement strand
GGGCGGGCGGCAACCGTTGTGCGGAATCGGGGTCACGTCGCGGATCAGGGTGACCTTGAGGCCAGCAGCCGCGATGGCGCGGAGCGCGCTCTCGCGGCCGGCGCCGGGGCCCTTCACCAGCACGCTCACCGTCTTCAGGCCGTGCTCCATGGCCTTGGCGGCGGCGTCGCCCGCGGCAACCTGCGCCGCGAACGGGGTGCTCTTGCGCGAGCCCTTGAAGCCGCGCGCACCCGCCGAGCTCCAGGCCAGCACGTTCCCGGAGACGTCGGTGATGGTGATCATCGTGTTGTTGAACGTGGACGCGATGTGCACGATGCCCGTGTTCACGTTCTTCTTGGTCTTCTTGCCCTTGGCCTTGCGCTCGCCAGCCTCGGGAGCGCCAGCCGCAGCCGCGCCCTCGGGGGCCGCCGGAGCGGCAGGGGCCGCAGGCGCGGCCGGGGTCTTGTTCTCAGGAGTCTCCGCCATGGTTCTGTGTCCTTAGGTGGTCTGGGCGAAAGGGTTAGCGAGCCGGGGCCGCGGTGGGTGCCTTGCGGATGATGCCGCGCTTGGGGCCCTTGCGGGTGCGCGCGTTGGTGTGCGTGCGCTGGCCGCGGACGGGCAGGCCCCTGCGGTGGCGCAGGCCGCGGTAGCAGCCCAGGTCCATCAGGCGCTTGATGTTCATGGTGGTCTCGCGGCGCAGATCGCCCTCGACCTTGTATGCGGCCTCGATGGCCTCGCGGACCTTGCGGACGTCGTCCTCGGACAGGTCCTTGGTGCGAATGTCCGCGCTGACACCGGCCTTGGCGAGGATGTCCTTCGCCGTCTTCTTGCCGATGCCGTAGATGTACTGAAGGGCGATCTCGATCCGCTTCTCGCGGGGGAGGTCGATGCCTGCGATACGAGCCATGGTGCTGTGTCCTGTTCGTCCGAAAGGGTTTAGGCCTGGCGCTGCTTGTGGCGGGGGTTGGCGGGGCAAATCACGCGAACCACGCCCTTACGGCGGATCACGGTGCACTTCTCGCAAATCTTCTTCACCGACGCGCGAACCTTCATGATGGCAATGCCTCGTTGCGAAAGGTCATCGAGCGGCGCACCACGCGCCGCCAGGGTTACTTGGCTCGATAGGTGATGCGGCCGCGGCTGAGGTCATAGGGGGAGAGCTCCACCTTGACCTTGTCGCCCGGCAGGATGCGGATGAAGTGCATTCGCATCTTGCCGGAGATGTGCGCGAGAACCTTGTGGCCGTTCTCGAGCTCCACGGTGAACATGGCGTTGGGAAGCGGCTCAATCACCGTTCCCTCGACCTCGATCGCATCCTCTTTCGGCATTACTTCCTTCTTGCGGCACAAAGGCCGCCTGATCCAAAGCCGGCGGCTAGTAACACAGGCCGCCCCGAAAAGGCAACTACATGTAAGCCGGCCGGTGATCCATCAACCGGTCAGCACCTCGACGCCCTGCTCGGTCAGGGCCACGGTGTGCTCGAAGTGCGCGGACATCGCGTGGTCCACGGTCACGGCGGTCCAGTCGTCGCTCAGGACCTTCACCTTGGGCCCGCCGGCGTTGACCATGGGCTCGATCGCCAAAACCATCCCCGGGCGCAGCCTGGGGTTGTGCATCAGGCCGTCGGCCGAGTGGGTGAAGTCGTAGTTGGGGATCTTGGGCTCCTCGTGGAGCGCCCGGCCGATCCCATGACCCACGAAGTCGCGCACGATCGAGAAGCCGGCCGCCTCGGCGTGCTTCTGCACGGCCGCGCCGATGTCGCTCACCCGGTTGCCGTCTTTCACCGCGGCGATGCCGGCCTCGAGCGCCTCGCGGGTGGTGTCGATCAGCTTGGCGCTTGCGAGCGAGACCTTGCCCACGGGCACCGTCACCGCCGAGTCGCCGTAGTAGCCGCGGTAGATCACGCCGAAGTCGACTTTCATGAGGTCGCCCTCTTTCAGCACCCGCTTCTTGCTCGGGATGCCATGGACGACCTCGTCGTTCACGCTCGCGCACAACGCGCAGGGAAAGCCGCGGTAGCCCTTGAACGCGGGCTTCGCGCCATTCTTGTAGGTCAGATCTTCGGCGAGCTGGTCGAGCTCGAACGTGCTCACGCCCGGGCGCACGGCCTTGCGCAGCTCCACGAGGATGTCGCGGACAATGCGCCCCGCATCGCGCATGTAGCCGAGCTCGGCCGCGCTCTTGAGCTCCACGCTGGCCACGTTACTTCCCGACCGCCTTCTTCAGCAGGCCATACACCGTGTCCGGCGACTGCTCTCCGTCAAGCTCGGTGACCAGCCCCTTCTCGCGGTAGTGCACCACGGCGGCCTTGGCGGCTTCGTATTCGCTGAGCCGCTTGGTGAGCTTCTCGGGCGTGTCGTCGGCGCGCTGAATGAGCGTGGCGCCGTCCTTGTCGCACTTGCCCGCGATCTTCGGGGGCGAGTTCTTCACGTGGTAAACGCTGCCGTCGTTGGGGCAGCTCCAGCGGCCCGTCACGCGGTCGAAGAGCTTCTGTCGATCGGCCACGTCGATGAGCACCACGCGCGTGATGGCGCGCCCGTGCTTCTTGAGCATCTCGTCGAGCGCCTTGGCCTGGGCCACGGTGCGCGGGAAGCCGTCGAGGATGAAGCCATCCTTGGTGTCCGGCTGCTCGAGGCGCTCTTCCACCAGGCCAATCACGAGCTCATCGGGCACCAGCTTGCCCGAGTCCATGAAGCCCGCGGCCTGCTTGCCCAGGGGGGTGCCCGCTCGCTTGGCCTCGCGGAGGATGTCGCCGGTGGAGATCTGGGGAAGCTTGAACTCGGCGATGAGCTTGCCGGCCTGCGTGCCCTTCCCTGCGCCCGGCGGGCCCATCAGGATGAGGTTGAGCATGGTCTTCTTCCCGACGGTGCAGTCCCCCTGCAAGCGGCAAGGGCCGGCGCACCGAGCCGGCCCTGCCCGCCGCGATCGCTCGCGGCCGAATCTGTCTTCGCGCCGCTACACGCCGATGCCGGCCGCCATCTGCTGACGCGCGCGGATGCGCGGGCCCTTGGTGCCGGTGAAGCCCTCGTAGTTGCGCGTGATGAGGTGACCCTCGATCTGGCGGACGGTGTCGAGCGCCACGCCGACCACAATGAGGAGCGCCGTGCCGCCGAAGTAGAACGGGACGTGGAACTCCTGCACCAGGATGGTGGGCAGCACGCACACCGCGGCCACGTAGATCGCGCCGCCGAAGGTGATGCGGCTGAGCACGCGGTCGATGTAGTCGGCCGTCTGCTTGCCCGGGCGGATGCCAGGGACGTAGCCGCCGTGCTTCTTCATGTTGTCCGCGACCTCGACCGGGTTGAAGGTCACCGCGGTGTAGAAGTACGTGAAGAAGATGATGAGCAGCACGTAGAGGGTGTTGTACTTCCAGTCGCCGCGCTGGAGCGCATCGGCGAAGGGCTGGAGGAAGGGCAGCAGCTTGGCCACCATGCCCGGGAAGAGCAGCAGCGAGCTCGCGAAGATGGGCGAGATGACGCCCGAGCTGTTCACCTTGAGCGGCAGGTGGGTGCTCTGGCCGCCGTAGATCTTCCGGCCCACCACGCGCTTCGCGTATTGCACCGGGATCCGGCGCTGGCCCTGCTCCATCCACACGATGAAGGCCGTGACCCCGATGAGCACCGCGACGAGGACGATGGCCTCGATCTCGTGGCTCGAGTCACCCTGGTTGCCCGTGAAGAAGGTGAAGCTCTGGAAGATGGCGTCGGGGATGCGGGCCACGATGCCCGCGAAGATGATCAGCGAGATGCCGTTGCCGATGCCCTTCTCGGTGATCTGCTCGCCCAGCCACATGATGAAGGCCGTGCCTGCGGTCAGGCTCACGACGGTCATCGCCCGGAAGCCCCAGTCGTGGGCCGTGGCGGTCACGATCTGCATGCCCTGGCCAGACTGGTCCGAGGAGCGGCCCAGGCTCTCGAGGTAGAACGAGATGCCCAAGCCCTGGACGATCGACAGCGCGATCGTCGAATAGCGGGTGTACTGGGTGAGCTTGCGACGGCCGAGCTCGCCTTCCTTCGAGAGCTTCTCGAGGGCGGGCACCACCACCTGCAAGAGCTGGAAGATAATCTGCGCCGAGACGTAGGGCATGATGCCGAGGGCGAAGATCGACAACCGCTCCAGGGCGCCGCCCGAGAAGAGATTGAAGAGCCCCAGCATGCCGCCCTGACTGCGCAGGTTGGCCTTCATCGCGTTGGCGTTCACGCCAGGCGTCGTGACGAAGATGCCGATGCGGTAGACGGCGAGCATCACCATGGTGAAGCCCAGCCGTCGCCGAAGGTCGGCGACCTTGAAGATGTTCCCGAATGCGGTCGTTGCAGCAGCCACTCGCGTCCTCTCCTGCTCTGGTCCCTGGACCTAACGTCCAAAAACCCGACGTGCCGTCCACAACGCGGGGCCCGGCCGCGACATTTCGCGCGGGGGCCCCGTGGACTTCGTGTGACTAGACCTTGGCAGCCTTCTCGGGCTTGGCCGGCGGGGCGATCACCTCGGCCGAGCCGCCTGCCTTCTCGATGAGCTCCTTGGCCTTGGCGCTGAACTTGTGCGCCTTCACGGTGAGCTTCTTCTTCAGCTCGCCGTCGCCGAGGATCTTGATGCCGTGCTGCTCGCCCTTCACCAGGCCGCGCGCGCGGAGGGCCGCCTCGTCGACGGTCGAACCGGCGTCGAAGAAGGCCTCCAGGTCAGACACGTTCAAGGTGGCAAAGCGCACCGTGAAGGGATTCACGAAGCCGCGCTTCGGCAGGCGGCGCTGGAGCGGCGACTGACCGCCCTCAAAGCCTTCGAAGTGCATGTTGCCGGAGCGGGCCTTCTGGCCCTTGCCACCGCGGCCGGCGGTCTTGCCGAGGCCGGAGCCCTGGCCGCGACCCACGCGCTTCTTGGGGCGGCGCGAGTTCTTGGGCGCCTTCAGGCTGTGCAGGTTCATGTTCGTCTCGATCTCATGCGCGCGGCCGAGGCCGCGGCGCGGATTACTTGCCGGCCTCGGCCTGCTTCTTGGCCGTGGGGATGACGCGCTTGCGCTTGGGCGCATTGCCCGCCACCGTTTCGAAGGTCACCATGTGCGCCACCTTGGCCACCATCCCGCGGATGGCGGGGGTGTCCTGGAGGATGCGCTCCTGGTTCAGCTTGCGCAGCCCCAGGCCGGTGATGGTGCCACGCTGGCGCTCGGTGCGACCCTCGAGCGAGCGGATAAGCTTCACTTTCAAAGCCATGACTTAACTCTCCGGTTAACAACGAGCGGCGCGAGGCCTGCTCATCAAGCCAGCAGTTCCTGGAGTTCCTTGCCGCGGCGCTTTGCTGAATCCTCGGGCGAGCGCAGCTGCTGGAGCCCGTTGACCACGGCCTTGATCACGTTGTGCGGGTTGCGGCTGCCCTGGCACTTGGTGAGGACATTGCGGATGCCCACGGCCTCAAGGACCGCGCGCACCGAGCCGCCGGCGATGACGCCAGTACCCTGGCTGGCCGGCTTGAGGAGCACCCAACCCGCGCCGAAGTGACCCATCACCTCGTGCGGAATGGTGTTGGCCTGCAGCGGCACCTTGAAGAGGTGCTTCTTGGCCTGCTCGCCGCCCTTGCGGATGGCCTCAGGGACCTCGTTGGCCTTGCCCAGGCCCACACCCACGTGCCCCTGGCCATCGCCCACCACCACCAGCGCGCTGAAGCTGAAGCGCCGGCCGCCCTTGACCACCTTGGCCACGCGGTTGATGTGGACGACGCGGTCGGTGAGGTCCAGGTCGTTTGGATTAATCGGAGTCGGCACAGTTTCTCCAGCCGCCGGCGAACCGGCGTGAAAGTTTTAGAACTTGAGTCCGGCCTCGCGCGCGGCGTCGGCCACCGCGGCCACCCGGCCGTGGTAGGGGAAGCCGTTGCGGTCGAAGACCACATGCGACACGTTCTTCGCCAGGCACGCCTTGGCAATGGCCTCGCCGATCTTCTTGGACATGCCCTTCTTGTCCAGGTCGACGGCCACGCCCTTGAACGTCTTGGCCGTCGACGTGACGTGGGCCACCGTGGTGCCCGTCGAGTCGTCGATGACCTGAGCGTAGATGTGCTTGAGGCTCTTGTAGATGGTGAGCCGCGGGCGCTCGGTGGTGCCAGAGAGCTTGCGGCGGATGCGCGACTTGCGAGCGAGGCGCGTTTCGAGTGCGTTTGCCATGATTGTTTCCTCTCCTTCCGGACGGGCCAGCCTGCCCCGCCCGGATGAGTAGAGCGGCGGTTAGGCCGCGCCGGTCTTGCCTTCCTTCTTGCGCAGCGTCTCACCGACGTACTTCACCCCGTACTGCTTGTAGGGATCCGGGTCGCGGAAGTTGCGGATCTTGGACGCGATGCTGCCCACCAGCTCCTTGTCCACGCCCTTCACGGTGATCGACTTCCCTTCCTTCTGGATGTCGAGGGTGATGCCCGTGGGGGGCTCGAACGAGATGGGGTGCGAGAAGCCGAGGGTGAAGATGAACTTCTTGCCCTTGGGCTCGGCCTTGAAACCGACGCCGTTGATCTCCAGCGCCTGCTCCCAGCCCGTCGTCACGCCGTGCACGGCGTTGGCGATGATGGTGCGGGTGAGGCCATGGAGGCTCTTGGAGGCGGTGGTGTCGTCGGGGCGGGTCACGAGGACCTCGCCGCCCTTCACCTCCACCTTCACGCCCTTGTTGAACGCGACGTCGAGCTTGCCCTTGGGGCCCTCGACCTTCACCAGCTGGCCGGCGATGGCGATCTTCACCTTCTCCGGCACCTTCACGGGAACTTTGCCAATGCGCGACATGAGATCACCAGATGGTGCAGAGGAGCTCGCCACCGAGCTTCTGCTTGCGGGCATCGCGATCAACGAGGATGCCCTTGGGGGTGGAGAGAATTGAAGCGCCGAGGCCGCTGAGCACCCGGGGCAGATCCTGGTAGCCCACGTAGCGGCGCAGGCCCGGCTTCGACACGCGCTTCACATGGGAAAACGCCGGCTCGCCCTCGCGGTCGTACTTGAGGACGACGGTCATCTCGCCCTGCGCGCTGGTCTTGTGGACGTGGACGTCCTTCACGAAGCCCTCGCTCTTGAGCACTTCAGCGATCTGGTGCTTGAGCTTGGACAGGGGAATCACGACCTGCGCCTGGTGGGCGCGGGAGCCATTGCGGATGCGGGTGAGCATGTCGCCGATGGGGTCGGACACGGGATGCATGTTCGTTCTCGTTTTTCTAGCGCCCCGATGCCTCGCCGGCCCCATGCCGGTGGTTCACCGAGTCGCCAAACAAATTGTGGAACTACCAACTGCTCTTGGTGACTCCGGTCAACTCGCCGCGCAGCGCACGCTGGCGGAAGCAGAGACGGCACATCTGGAACTTGCGAAGGAAGGCGCGGGGGCGGCCGCAGATGGGGCAACGGTTGTACGCGCGGACCTTGAACTTCGGCTTGCGCTTTGCCTGGGCGATCTTGGAGAGCTTGGCCATTTGATTTTCCTCTTACTGGCGGAAGGGCATACCGAGCGTGCGGAGCAGCGCGCGGCCTTCCTCGTCGTTGCGGGCGGTGGTGACGATGGACACGTTCATGCCCTTCACCTTCTCCACCTGGTCGTAGTTGATTTCGGGGAAGATGATCTGCTCGCGAATGCCGAGCGTGTAGTTGCCCTTGCCGTCGAAGGCCTTCGGCGAGACGCCCTTGAAGTCGCGCACGCGGGGCAGCGCGAGGTTCACGAGGCGGTCGAGGAACTCCCACATGCGCTCGTTGCGCAGGGTGACCATGGCGCCGATGGGCTGGTTCTCGCGGAGCTTGAAGTTCGCGATGGCCTTGCGCGAGCGAGTGACCACCGGCTTCTGGCCGGTGATGCTCATGAGCTGATCGACGGAGGCGTCGATGAGCTTGTTGTTGTTGAGCGCCTCGCCCAGGCCCATGTTCACCACGACCTTCTTCACTCGCGGTACCTGCATGGGGTTCTTGAACCCGAGCTCCTTCATGAGGGCGGGCACACACTCCTTGGCGTACTTCTCACGGAGGCGGGGCGTCGGGCCCTTCACGTCCTCGGCGGCGAGCTTGCGCGCAGGGCCGGCATCGCCCTTCTTGCGCTTCTCCTTCTTCTCCTTCTTGGGCGCCTCGGCCGCTGCGGGCGCTGCCGCCTTCTTGTCGTCTTGATCTGCCATCTGTCACTCCGCTTCGGCTGCGGGCTTTGCGTCACCGCGGCCGATCGTTGGAAAAGGTCTGGTTACTTCGCGTCGTCGATCTGCGCGTCGCACTGCTTGCAGATGCGCACGCTCTTCTCGCCCACCATCTTGCGGCCCACGCGGGTCGGCGTGCTGCACTTGGGGCACACCAGCATCACGTTGGCGATGGCAACGGAGCCCGGCTTCTCGATGATGCCGCCCTCGGGGAGCTGGGGATCGCGGCCGCGCTTGATGTGGCGCTTCACCACGCGGATGCCCTCGATGCGCACGCGCTCCTGCTCGCTGAGCACCTCGAGCACCTTGCCGCGCGCCTTGGAGTGCCGCTCGTTGCCACGGATCACCTGAACGGTGTCGCCCTTCTTGATGTTCATGGCCATGGCTACAGAACCTCGGGCGCGAGCGAGATGATCTTCATGAACTTCTTTCCGCGGAGCTCGCGCGCCACCGGCCCGAAGATGCGCGTGCCCACGGGCTCGCCTTCCTTCGACACGAGCACTGCCGAGTTCCCGTCGAACTTGATGTAGCTGCCGTCCTGGCGGTTGAGCTCGCGCTTGGTGCGCACGATGACCGCGCGGGCCACGTCGCCCTTCTTCACCTTGGTGTTGGGCAGCGCTTCCTTCACCGCGACGACGATCACGTCGCCGATGGTGGCGTACTTGCGCTTGGTGCCGCCGAGCACCTTGATGCACATCACCCGCTTGGCGCCGGAGTTGTCGGCGACGTCGAGCATGGTCTGCTGCTGAATCATGGTCGTTGCTCCAAAAAATCCGGACGAGGCCGGCTAAACGTTCACGGCCTTCGCCAGCGTCTCCACGAGGCGCCAGCGCTTGTCCTTGCTCATCGGCTTGGTCTCAGCGATGCGCACGGTGTCGCCCTCGGCCACGGTGACCTTCTTCGGGTCCTCGGGCGGGCGGTGATCAGGCACGTGCACCTTGTAGCTCACGTGCTTGGTGATGAACTTGCCGTACCGGGCGTGACGCACGCGGCGCTCGCACTGCACGACGATGGTCTTGTTCATCTTGTTGCTGGTGACCACGCCGATTCGGGTCTTGGGACGTCCGCGCTCAGTCATTGGAATCTCACCTTGAGAAATCGAAACCACGCGCCCTGCTCCGCCCATCCCGGGCGAAAAGGGGCGCACTTATACACCAAACTGTCGGCCTGTCGAGCGGCCGGGCAATCCCGGCCAAACAGAGGGCCTACTTCTTCTTCGCGGCAGCCAGCTGCTTCTCGCGCTGGACGGTGAGCAGGCGCGCCAGATCCTTGCGGTTGGCGGTCAGCTCGGCCGAGTTCTGCAGCTCGCCGATGCGGTGCTGCAGCTTCTTGTCGAAGCGAGCCTGGCGGAGCTCGCCCACGCGGCGGGCGATCTCTTCGTCCTTCAGCTCGCGAAATTCGGATGCGGTAGCCATGTGATCCTCAGACGATCGACTGCTGGGCGCGCGAGACCATCTTGGTCATGAGCGGCAGCTTGAACTTGGCGAGGCGGAAAGCGGCGCTGGCCACTTCCTCGGTCACGCCTTCCATCTCGAACAGGATGCGGCCCGGCTTGATCACCGCGACGTAGTACTCCACGCCGCCCTTACCGGTACCCTGGCGGGTTTCAGCCGGCTTCTTGGTGATGGGCTTGTCCGGGAAGATGCGGATCCAGATCTTGCCGCCGCGCTTCACGTGACGAGTGATGGCGATACGAGCCGCCTCGATCTGGCGGCTGGTGAGCCAGCCGGGCTCGAGCGACATCAGGCCGAACTCGCCAAAGGCGAGATCCGAGCCACGGTACGCCACGCCGCGGGTGCGGCCCTTCTGCATCTTGCGGTGCTTGGTGCGTGCAGGCTGAAGCATGATGGTCCTCGATTACTTGCGGGCGCGGCTGCCGGTCGGCAGCACCTCGCCACGGAAGATCCAAACCTTGACGCCGATCTTGCCGTAGGTGGTCTTGGCCTCGGCGAAACCGTAGTCGATGTCGGCGCGGAGCGTGTGAAGCGGCACGCGACCCTCGCGGTACCACTCGTAGCGGCTCATCTCGGCGCCACCCAGGCGGCCCGAGCAGGCCACGCGGATACCCTTGGCGCCGAACTTGAGGGCCGTCTGCACCGACTTCTTCATGGCGCGGCGGAAGGCGATGCGGCGCTCGAGCTGGGTGGCGATGTTCTCGGCCACCAGCTGCGCGTCGGTCTCGGCTTTACGGACCTCGACGATGTTCAGGTACACCTCGTTGGCCGTGTGGCCCTGGATGTCCTTCTTCACCGTCTCGATGCCAGCGCCGCGCTTGCCGATCACGATGCCGGGACGCGCGGTGTGCACGTTGACCTTCACCTTGTTCGCGGCGCGCTCAATCTCGATCTTCGAGATGCCCGCGTGACCCAGCTCCTTCTTCACGAAGTCGCGGATCTTGATGTCCTCGTGCAGCCACTTGGCGTAGTTCCGCTCCTCGTACCACTTGCTGTCCCAGGAGCGGATGACGCCGAGGCGAAAACCAACCGGATGAACTTTCTGACCCACGTTTGACCTCGGCGTTTAGCGGTTGTCGGTGACGGTGAGAGCCACGTGCGACGTCTTCTTGTTGATGCGCGTGGCGCGGCCCTGGGCGCGCGGCATGAAGCGGCGGCCGGTGGGGCCCTGGTCGACGGTGATGTGCGAGATCACCAGGCGGTCCACGTCCACCTCGCCCTTGCTGAGATCCTGAGCGTTGGCCACCGCGCTCTGGATGAGCTTGCGCAGCGGAGCGGCCGCGGTCTTGGGCGTGAACTTGAGCAGGTTGATGGCCTGGCCCGCGCTCTTGCCGCGGACGAGGTCAGCGATGGCGCGAACCTTACGCGGCGCCATGCGCAGGTGACGGAGATTGGCTTTGGCTTCCATGTTTCTCACCTGGCCCAGACTGCGGCCGAAAGGATTACTTGGCCGGCGGGGCCGAAGCGGGCTTCACCTTCTTCTCGGCCGAGTGGCCGAGGAAGGTGCGGGTAGGAGCGAACTCGCCGAGCTTGTGGCCGACCATGTTCTCGGTCACGAAGACGGGGACGAACTTGCGGCCGTTGTGCACCGCGAAGGTGTGGCCCACGAACTCGGGCAACACAGTGGAGCGCCGCGACCAGGTCTTGATGACCGACTTCTTGTTCGAACTGTTCTGCTGGTCGACCTTCTTGGTTAGGTGCTTGTCCGCGAAGGGACCCTTCTTGATTGAACGCGCCATGGCTTATTCGCTCCTTACTGCTGCTGGCTGCGGACGCCGCGGCGCCGGCCGGTGACGATGAACTTGTCGGTGCGGCGGTTGTTGCGGGTCTTGAGGCCCTTCGACTTCTGGCCCCAGGGGCTGACCGGGTGCGGGTTGCCCTGACCGGACTTGCCTTCGCCGCCGCCGTGCGGGTGGTCCACGGGGTTCATGGCCTGGCCGCGCACCGTCGGGCGCACGCCCAACCAGCGCTTGCGGCCCGCCTTGCCCAGGCGAACCAGCTCGTGCTCGATGTTGCCGATCTGGCCGATGGTCGCCTTGCACACCACGAGGACCTTGCGGACCTCCTGGCTGGGCATGCGGATCTGGGCGTAGTCGCCCTCCTTCGCCATGAGCTGGCCAAAGGAGCCCGCCGAGCGGATGAGCTGCGCGCCGCGGCCCGGCTTGATCTCGATGTTGTGGATCACCGTGCCGACGGGGATCGCCGAGAGCGGGAGGCAGTTGCCGGGGCGAATGTCGGGGCCCTCGCCGCTCGAGCTGATGAGGGCGTCTCCCACGTTC
>Ga0265338_10009192_pt1 | contig 11841 bp, 9 predicted proteins | sample 42126metaG_FD_193579 | JGI IMG/M metagenome (GOLD analysis project Ga0265338, IMG submission 193579) | Rhizosphere microbial communities from Carex aquatilis grown in University of Washington, Seatle, WA, United States - 4-21-26 metaG | ecosystem: Host-associated > Plants > Roots > Rhizosphere >... | reverse complement strand
AGGGCACGAAGCAACGCCAGAGTACGATTAGCAGGCATGTTTTGGTGTTTTAGGACTTAGGGTTTGGGACAGGGGCGGATAAATCCCTGGGAGGGAATTGTCCGTTTAGGGGGGCGAGCGGTCAGCCTCCGGGGGCCAACCCGAAGTTTGCGGATATTTGCGGAGCCATGTTTATACCGATTCCATTCCGCTTTGTGAATGTAGACGCTTGTATAAAAAATGAGATTTTCCGAAGGCCACGGCTCGACGATGGCTTCTCCCGGCGTCTAGAAAAACGGAGGTTGCTGACTATAATTCACGAGACCGCCGAGTCTCATTGTCTAGAGAGCAGTCCACCGGCCCATTCCCGAAATAAAGGCACGGGGCCTCAAGACTTCGTCCAAGAAAATAGGCTCATGCACCGCCAACCCGCACTCCTATTGATCATCTTTTGAAGCGCAGTCATCTTCGGCGTGCCCAAATCCTTGAAACCCGACATCAAACGTATAGCTTTCCACCGATGAACAGGCCCGAGGTATTGCTGATTTTTCAACCGCGGTTTGAAGAGTGCATCACAATGTTGAAAGGCATCGCCCATTTTGAACGCATCAACAATGTTTGGACTGTTTACCATGACGACGAGGCGATCTCAGAGACCGAGTTGAAATGGTTCCGCAATAGAAAGTGGCAGGGTGTTATCAGTCGCCACACAACACCTGAACTCGCGAGCACCTGCTTGGAGCTAAAGATCCCGCTTGTTGACCTAAATGACGTCGAACTTTTCCCCGGAATTCCCAAGGTTCGCCCTGACAACGCTCGAATAGGGCAAGTTGGCGCTGAGCATTTCATCGAACGTGGGTACCAGAACTTCGGCTTTGCCGGCTTTTCAAATTTGGGCTGGTCATGCGAGCGGCGCGATGGGTTTTCCGAAGCCATACGCGATGCCGGTCACAGTTGCTCTGTGCTTGATGTCGTTTATCCAGGAAGCAAAACTCAATTCTGTGACGATGCGCAAATTGAGAAGCTATCCTCTTGGCTGAGGGAGTTGCCAAGGCCGATAGGCATTATGGCATGTATTGATTTGAGAGCGCAGCAGCTCATCAATGCGGCCCACGTATGCAAAATCCTTGTCCCTGAAGAGATGGCCATTCTCGGCGCAAACAATGACACCTTCCGTTGCGAGCTGACGATTCCGGCCCTTTCCAGTGTTGCGCCCAACGCATTCCAATCGGGCTTCCGTGCAGCCAGCCTGCTTGACGACATGCTGGTCGGCCGCAAGATTGACTCATTTAACCACAGAATTGAGCCGTTAGGCGTCGTCACGCGCCTTTCAACGGACATCCTCGCGATTGATGACCAGACTATTGCGGAAGCCGTTAACTTCATCCGCCAGAATGCATGCCAGGGCGTAACAGCGGATCAGGTCGCCGAGAACAGTCATATCTCGCGCAGCCTTCTGGAAAAGAAATTCCGTCAATTCATCAGGCGTTCGCCACAAGCGGAAATTCGGCGGGTGAAGGTTAGCAAGATTAGCCAGCTTCTTATCGACACGGACCTCCCACTGAAGCGAATCGCGGAAATGACGGGTTTTGAGTATACTGAATACATGTGTGTGCTTTTTAAGCGAATGACGGGCCTCCCGCCAGGTGAATATAGGGAGAAGATGCAGGACAAGGCAGTTGTCCGATCTATGGCAAACGCTGGCCAGGGCGCAGCGCCGTCAGTAGAGATCCAGAAAGCAGGGAATCCCGTTTCTACGGGTCAAGATTGACCCGAATAATACAGAACATAAGTAGCCCCATTCTTGATCATTTTGCCGTAGACTAATCTATTGAGCCTTACCTAACGAAGTGACAATAGGCTCAAAAAAAGTTCGGCTTGCATCCAGAAGGCGGCGATCAACTGTGGCCGGCTGGTTCTGCGGGGGATGCGCTCGAGAGCCTGGGCGGCAAAGTGTCCGAGTTGCCAGATGTCCTTCGGGCAGAAGTTGGCCAGCTCGTGCTCCTTCCAATAGGCCCAGAGATACTCCACGGGTCGCCGGGATTGAGTCCGGATTTTTCAGATTGGCATGACAAATGCAGTCTATGGTAGTGCATAACCGTGTGTCAGTGAATGGCCTAGAAAAGCATGATGCTGAGAAAGCGGGAAACCGAGTGGGTGCGGGCCGATCCCAGGCTTTGAAGCTGAGTTTTGACCGGCCCTTGGCGTTGGAATTTCACGGCGCCAATATTTCCTCCGATGCAGGGCTACTTGCCTATAAGGAGATGGACGAGGTGCTCGGCCTGACAACGATGAGCAGCCGTCTGCTGAACGACTGGCGGACCGGCAAGAACACGCAGCATTCGATATTGGTCCTAATTCGCCAGTCTATACATAGCCGACTTGCCGGCTACGAAGATACGAACGACGCCGAGCGCCTCGCGGTCGATCCGATCATGAAACAAGTGGTTGGTGGGCGGGCGACCGAGCATGCGGCAGCATCGACCAGCCAAATGGCGCGTTTCGAGACCGATGTGCTGACACAGCCCCGCAACCTGGCGGCTCTTGCGAACCTCTCCGGCGAATGGATCGATCGATTGCGGGATCGCAGGCGACTGCGGGAAGTGATCCTGGAAATGGACAGCTCCGTGAGCGAGACCTACGGGGAGCAGGAGGGCACCGCCTATAATGGCCATTTTGGCTGCACATGCTATCACCCGCTGTTCTGCTTTAACCAGTTTGGCGACGTCGAACGCTCCATGCTTAGGGAGGGGAACGTCCATAGCGCCAAGGATTGGAGGGATGTCTTGGAGCCGGTGGTGGCCCGCTACCGTGGCCGAAAGCTTCCCTGTCGTTTTCGAGCAGACGCCGCATTCGCCCAGCCAGAGCTCTACCGGTTTCTGGAGGACGAAGGATACGCCTATGCCATTCGCCTCCCAGGAAACGACGTGTTGCAGCGGGAGATAGAGCCCTTCTTGACCCGTCCCGTGGGTCGTCCGTCAAATGCGCCACTTGTCCGGTATGCCGACTTTTCCTACCAAGCCCAGAGCTGGAACCGGTCCCGGCGAGTGGTTGCCAAGGTTGAATGGCACAAAGGCGAGTTGTTCCCCCGAGTTGGCCTTATCGTGACGAACCTCACACGGCCAGCCAAACGCGTCGTCCGGTTCTATAACCAGCGGGGAACGGCAGAACAATGGATCAAGGAAGGCAAGAATGCGGTGAAGTGGACGCGCCTGTCGTGCCATGATTTCGTGGACAACCAGGTGCGGCTGCATCTCTTCGTGTTGGCCTACAACCTCGGAAACTTTCTCCGGCAGCTGGTCCTACCGCCGGAAGTTCGGCGCTGGACGTTGACGACGGCTCGGGAGAAATTGATCAAGATCGGGACAAAGGTCGTTCGTCACGCCCGTCGGATGACCTTCCAATTGGCCGAAGTGACGGTGACCCGGAGGTTGTTCCAGGCCATCCTGTGCGCGATCGACCGGTTGAGACTGCCTATACCGGCTCCCGGATGATCGCTCCTTCAACCCCACCTTCCAGTCTCGGAGTCAATGGGAGTAGTGTCTTCTATTGCCGCCATTTTGTTCCATTTTGCTGCAGCCGCGGCCCCTTTAGGCGACAACTACGTGACGGCAACACCCCGGCTCACCGAAAACTTGACCTTCGGACCAGGAACGGGCGGATTTCTACACGTTCAACTCGACCGAGCCCACAATTCAATCAAATCATGAATCCAAATGGGAAATCCAGGATAAAATGCCGCCATGCCGACCCTACCTAGCAAGCTAGTCCCCATTCGGAACTCGCTTCGAATGCCTATACCCCGCTTGGATCCCGCCCGCCCCGGTCAACTCAACTCCAGCAGAATTCATCCTTTCCATGAAAACCTCCGCCCTGTTTTCCTCTTCACCAATCATCACGATCCCCTTCGCCCTGGCAGCATTTGCGATGACCATATGCGCGGCCCAGGCGGGCGAGTTCTTCATTCACGACGGCGACCGGGTCGTCTTCCTGGGAGACAGCATCACCGAGCAGCGACTGTACACGAGCTATATTGAGGCGTACGCCCTGAGCCGGCATCCTACGTGGAAGCTCGTGTTTCGAAACGCGGGCTGGGGCGGAGATACCGCATGGCTGAGGCAAAGATCGCATACGAACGAGACACAATTGTTTGCGGCCGACGATGCGACCCTCCTCGCGATGGTAAAAAAGGCCGTCGATTCCGGATTGGACCGGGATGTACTCCCGCTGAAGCCGACCGTCGTGACGGTGGATTTCGGGATGAACGACCACGAATATCAAGCATTCCGGCCCGACATCCTGCGCGCCTATATCAGCAGCCAGACCGAAATCGCGAGGGTGTTCGCCTCGAATGGCATCAAGGCGGTTTTCTTGACCCCGCAGCCCATCGAGGACAAGCGCCCCGACCCCGACCAGGACGTGCGGAATATCTCGCTGAAGGCGTTTTCCGAGGCCCTGGGGAGCATGGCCGCCCGCGAGAAGGCTTCGTTTGTCGACCAATTCGAACCCTATATGCAGGCAATGCTGCGGTCGCACGAATCGACTATCGGCGGGGGAAACGCGGTCCATCCGGGCCTCCCCGGCCACACCATCATGGCATGGGCCATCCTCAAATCGCTGGGAGCGACGCCGCTCGTCTCTAGCGTTAGCATAGGCAGGCAGCCCTTGCGGGTGGAAACATCCGCGGCGTGCCGCGTGAACAATCTCACCGAGGAAAGCGACGCCGTTTCCTTTGACCGCCTCGACGATGCGCTGCCGATGCCGATAGACCCGAAGGCCGATTCGGCGCTAGCCATCGCGCCGATCATCAGCGACCTGGACGTTTATAACCTGAGGATCGCCGACCTGCCGAAAGGCAGCTACACTATTTCAATCGACGGCGAGGTTGCGGCGACCGTCAGCGCTGATGACCTGGCGCAGGGGTTGAACCTGGCCAACTCGGGGGGACCGATTACGAAGCAATCCCGAGATCTGCTCGCGATGGTGGTGCGAAAGAACGACCTTTATTTTAATCGCTGGAGAAGTGTTCAGCTTTTCAGCGCTCCGGAATGGCTGTCAAAGGGTTCGGATCTCGAGACGAGGAGAACGGCGGAGCTGGCAAGGCTGGACCGGGAAATTGACGGCCTTGAGGCGAAGATCGACGCTTTGCGAAAGCCAAGGCTAAGGCATTTTCTGATTGCGCCCGCGCCGAAGGACGCCGAATAGCCCGGCAAATACGCATTGAGTTCTGGGGCGTATGCCGGCAGGTAGGTCATGGCGAGACGCTCGCGATGAGTTTCCATATACCGGCGTACCCGCAGGCTGCGGTGGATCTGGGTCCTGTCCCAGATGATGAGAAGCTTGCCGGGCGGAAGCGCCGGAGCTGGCCGAGGAAGGCGATAACCTGGGCGGTGCGGATGGTTCCCCCGTGCAGACGGAAGCAGAAGGAGCGGCTGGTGAGGTCGGCGATGGCCGACAACTTCTGCCAATTGAAGCTGAACTCGAGGACGGGCGTCTGGCCGATGCGATCGGCGCCCAGGTGCGCACCCGATGGGGTTGTTCGCTCAAGCCGCTCTTGTCGATGAGGACGATGGTGCGGCGCTCGCTCAGGGGGTTTTTTAATCCTGGGCCATTCCTGGGTTCTCCAGGCGGCGATGGCCTCCTCGTTGCGTTGCCGGGCTCGGCTTGTCGGCCGCTGTGGACTGAAGCCCATCCCCCCAACAGCCGCCAGACGTGTACCGTGCTAAAGCTCGGCCCCCCAAGTTTGACGATGAGGTTCTGCACTCGCGGCAGCGTCCATACATCGGCAGCAAAACCCTGCCGCTTGGCCCCGGCGAGAAGCGCCTGGCGCAGACGCCCCAGCAGCCGCTCATCGATGGTGCTTTTGCGGCCAAAGCGGCAAATCGCCTCCAGCCGTTTCGCCGGCGCGTCCGCCCACCGGCTCACAGACTGCCGGCTCACCTTCAGCCGCCGGGCGACCTCCGCCTGCGCAACACCTTCGTCCAACAGCTTCCGGGCGGCCAGCCGCCTGTCCCGCGGCGCTTCCCCGTCAATCTTCTGTCCGATTGGCATTCCCATGCACGAACCTCATTTGGTGATTTAGGACTTAGGGTTTAGACACTTACGAAAACAATTCTCGGGGAGAAACTCTGCTTTCTCGGGGTGAACTGCCGGCCTGTTGGGGTATATCCAATTGAAGCCGACGGCCCCGTCGCCCCCAATGTGAATGGGTTTCTTTGTACGTGAATCGAGGGAGTTTCTCGGCGGAGATTGGGTTGTCATGTAGCCTATAAGAAATCAAAAAACAGGTCTCCAAACACCGCGATCCGCGTCGATGGCAGGCTCCGGAGAAACTGCTCAAGCCACTGCGAATCGGCCGAAAAGGAGGGGAAACGCGTCATCGGTTTGGACACCCTATTCTCTTGGCTTCACGAGTTGGCTCGAACAAAAAACCTGACCTGTGATATAAACCTGTAATTACAAATCGCGCGGCATGGGAGCATCGTACCCGCGCACGATCACTCCCCCGGGTAAACATGCCTCCAAGCCCATTGCAGAGGTCGCAGGCATCCACAGTTCCTCGAACCGCTCCAGGCGGCTTTGAGCCCACACGGCCCGCTCTCCACCTCTGGTCCAGCCACGACACCAACATGTTGTGTTTCACGCCTTCCTGCTCGGCAAACTCGCGCTGCGCCAACTCGCTGCGGTCATACGCCGCAAGTACTGCATCACTCCTCGCCGGAACCATTAGCATCGCCCACGGACATCGCGCGTTTCACCCACCGAGACTATTTCCGCCGAGATCGTTGCCATCCCAACACGATATACCCTCACCTCACCTCCGGTAGGGGGACCTCAGCCGGACGCACACGACTAACTGGCGGTCCGCTGCCCGGAATCTCGAAACGTACACATCAGGTCAATACGTCCAGAAATCCCCGTATCGGCGAACCGGTCATAACGGTTCACCTAACACTCATTTCCATACCCGATCCTCCCCTATAGCCTACACTTTCTCCGTCCATGTAAAGGAGCGGAATAGCGAAATTAGCCCGGGGCTCTCATTTTGACCCTCTAGTTACGGGGGCCGGCCACTTCCTCTATTGGACGTTACGAAACTTCCAGAGGCAATGCCTAGGAAAGCAGAAATGCACCAGACAGCAGCGGAACCAGTCTTCATGGGGAAGGGCTTCAACCCAGAGATTGGGACCCGTCAATGTGACGCTGAAATGCCGCCGTTAAATCTATTGTTATTATCAAACATGCATCCCCCGCACTCTTCTGCGCGCTTGCAACAGGACCCATGAAGCACTCTTAAAGCTCACTCATTATGAGAACCATCTCTACCATAGTTGCGATACTCACATTGGCTTTTGAATCGGGACTGACGTACTGCCATGGGCAGGTAATCGGGCTAACAAACCAAAACCTGATTAAATTCGGCAGCAAAGACCAGGCCCACACAGACTGGGCGCCTTGGTCCGAACGGGACGAGATTCGGCCTAAATGTTATATCGACGATCGTCATGTTCGAACAACTCCGATCTCGTTGGCGATTTCAGGGGACCTTAATCCTGCCGAGCACGGCGGCTGGAACTACATCGTGAAAGACATAAGGCCAGGTCAATTCTATCGTTTTTCAGCGTACTACCAGACGAAGTCGGTCCCCGATGAAACCCGCCAAGTCGTCGCTAGACTCGATTGGCTAGATAGTCAGGGTCGGCGGGCTGGGCAGCCCGACTACGGATATGAAACAACCGTCGAAGGGACATGGACGCACCTAACTATGAACGTTCCAGCCCCCGAACAAGCATCGGCAGTAAAAATCGAACTGAGCCTCGGCTGGGCCCCGAGTGGAACAGTGTGGTGGACCGATCTTCAATTTGGAGAATCGACACCTCCTCAACCAAAGTGGGTCCGTCTAGGCACAATTTCTCTCCATCCAAAAAATAATCCCGATAATCTGGGTGCGTTTCTGGATGCAATTGACGAGATCGCTAAGGACAAGCCCGACATCATTTGTCTAGGAGAGGAAATCCTTACGCAAGGAACCTCAAAATCCTATGCTAGCATTGCGGAGCCAATACCTGGCCCAAGCACGAAACGCATTGGTGTGAAAGCCCGCCAATATCATATGTACATTATTGCTGGGTTAACGGAGCGTGACGGTGCAGCAATCTATAACACAGCCGTTTTAATCGACCGTTGCGGCCATCTCGCAGGGAAATACAGAAAGGTGTTCTTGCCTCGGGAGGAGGTTGAAGGAGGATTAACTCCTGGTAATTCTTTTCCAATCTTCGAAACCGACTTTGGTAAGATAGGAATTATGATCTGCTGGGATGCAGAATACGTCGACGCAGCCAGGGCCCTCGCTATACAAGGAGCTGAGATCATCTTCGCGCCGGCAGCCGGTGGATATCTAACGCTCCTAAAGGCACGAGCCCTCGAGAACCACGTCTACCTCGTATCCTCAGGATATGGATTCGAATCCGCCATAATCGATCCGACGGGAACTGTACTCTTCGCAACCCTGATCTCCGGGATCAATAAGACGATTGCAATAAATCTAGCTGATAGGCTGGCCGATCCCTGGTTGGGAGATATGCGCGCACGTTTTCATAAGGAGGCCCGTTCCGACCTCCCAGCATACACATCCCGAAGCAGATGACTGTCGAGCGGAGAATCCGTTGGGCTCACCTTCCCGAGCTTCATCCAGTTCGCCACGGTGCTCGATTGGCTTACACATGAGGTTTGAAGACACTCCCTAAAACACGCTAAGAAGAATCTACGAGATAGTTGTCGGCCCGATTGTTCATTCCCGCCCGCCAATGCCACGCCGGTCCATTTTCAACCCTATCGAGCTTACAAGTCTGTTGGCGCTGGCATCAGAGGGGTGACGGTTACCGCAGTGGTTTGCCGATTAACTCGATCGCATAAGCAGATTCAGGCATTGTACCGGAAAGCCGCTGCTCTTGCTTCGCTACTGAAGCACCAAGTCTATTCCGACGGAGTCTGAAGTAGCGGGGATCTCGAATTGCTTGCGGTGGCCCACGCGAAGTTGGGGGTCGGACCCATTTCGAATTCAAGTTTCCCTCCGGCGACAATCTCATCGTGATAGATCCATGCTCGATCGAGCGGACGACCGTTGAGTCGAGCCGATTGAATGTAAATGTTCGCGGTCGAATTGTCATGAGCCTCGATCACAAAATCCCGCCCGCCGTAGTACCGGCGGTTCAAGTGAATGATGATCCGGCCAAACAACGGACCGCTCAGGTCGTAGAACGGCCGGACCGAACAGCCGCCGTCCATTTCGAAGAGTCCCATCGCCCATAGTACATAGAGTGCGCTGAGTTGGCCCTCGTCCTCTTCTCCCACCCAGCCGCTCAGAGGATCGGTATTGTAGAGCCTCTCCATGGATTGACGCGAATACTTCTGCGTCAGCCAGGGCTTGCCCGAATAGTTGAAAAGGAATGGCGCTTGCAGGTTCGGTTCGTTGGTCAGGTCGACGTACCCCTTTTCGAATCCCTCTTCCAACCGACGATTAAATTCGTCCCGGCCAATTAGTCGGACAAGGCCTCCGAGATCTTGGGGCACAAAAAGAGTGTAGATCCAAGCATCTTCCTCCACGAATCCGTGACCGTTCCATCCGCCTTCGGTTCCAAAATGGAAGAGATCGAACGGTTCGACCCAACTGCCATCCTGGTGCCGGCGCCGTGCATACTTGAGCGCGGGATCGATGCCATTGCGATAGTTGCTAGATCGTTTGAGGAAATAACGGTAGTCATCCCGTTTGCCCAGTGCGAGGGCCAGTTGCGAAGCGGCCCAGTCGTCGTAGGCGTATTCGAAGGTATTTGAGGCAGGTCCCGCCTCATCCGGCACAAATCCCAGGTCCATGTAGACCTGCAGATTGCGGTCACCGGCGAATCCTCCACCCGGCATCGCGACTCCCGGGGTGGTCAGGTCATGCTTGATGGCTTGAAAGGCCTTCTCGGCATCGAAGTCCCGGATGCCCTTTTGATAGCTACTCACAATCAGGGATTGTTGGTGTTGCGCCACCATGACGGGCGAATAGCGGCCGTTCACCGGAGCCTGTGGGATCCAACCACTGCGCTCGGCCGCATTCAGCAGGAAATGATCCCACGAACTGGCCACATCAGGGTTAACCAGTGTCCACAATGGAAACAGCGTCCACTGGCAACCCCAAAGGGCGTCGCTGCTGTAAACGGCGGCCGCTGCCGGATCCACTTTATCGACCCTCTGGTTCATATCGATGTAAGTTCCGTCGACGTCGCTAATAGTGCTTTTGGCGGAATATGACCGGTACAGGCAGGTATAGAACGCTTGCCGCTCGGATTCACTTCCGCCCTCGACTTCGATCGAACCTAGAATTTTCTCCCAAGTCCGGCGTGCGTCGCGGACCGCCTTTCCGAAGTCCCAGCCGAACGGCTTGGTCTCTTCCTCGAGGTTTAGCCGAGCCTGGGCACCGTTTACAAACGAAAGACCGGTTCGGACCAGCACGACCTCTCCGGCCCCGGTCTTGAAGTTCAGTGCAAGCCCGCAGGCGTCATGCCCCGTAAACCTACAGACGTTCCTTCGATAGTCTACCGGCGTTTGCCAATCCTTACCGTAGTTAGTCGACGACCCGGTAAAGACCCCTCGTTGCCACGAATCGATCGAGGCAAATGGCTTGCTCGTCTGAATCACGAAGTGCACCGTGTACTCGCCGGCGTATTGGTTAGACTGCCTGACGTACCCGCTGATTTCCGCGGGCCCAGTCTGGGTTGCAGCCGCATCGATAATGCGACACAACTCCTCGGTGGGAAATGCGAAATCAAGCAGTAAATGGGCTTCATCCGTGGCAGGGAAAGTGAGCCGCATTAGCCCGCACCGCATGGTAGAGGTCACCTCCGCTTTGACTCCCCAGTCGACCAAATTGGCTGAATAGTATCCCGGCGACGCGGTTTCCTCTTCTTTCCGGATGCGCGACCGGTAGCCGGAGGTCCACATGTGGCCAAAGGGACCGTCCGGCGAACCCGGGTATACTCGGTACATCCCCGGCATATATTCGATCGGCCCCGTGACTGGCATCAGGCTTACTCCGCTCAGCCCGAAGCCGTGCAGATGACTGAACCCTGAAATACTGCCGACCGTGTATTCGTAGCCGCCATTCCAAACATTCTCCTGGTTGTCCGGACTGAGCTTCACGAGCCCGAATGGAAGGGTTGCGCCTGGGAACAGCATCCAGCGCGAATTCGACGTGCCGGCGAAGAGGTTGACTTCTTCGACGGGGTCCTTGGCGGGCGCGCCCAGGCATCCGCCGCTAATCAGCCAGAGAATCAAGACTGTCCAATCGGGTTTCATGATGAAAGATTCCGGAAAGAATAACGGGACAATCTCAGGCAATCTGGGGTTGTATATTCATGTTTAATTGCATCAAAGGTTATATATCGACTCGTCCCGTTTGCTTTCGAGAGTCGGCCCAAGCAGAGCTAACCACATCACCGAAGCTGCTGCCGGCATCACGAGATTTCGGTATTCTTTTTCGAGGGAATACAAGCGTCGTGTTAGGGTTACTTGCCAGATCATCCTTTGCCTTTGAAACGTTCTGAAACGGAGCGACGTATCACCGCCACTTCCACTTATTGGTCTTGATCTTCTCACTAGTGTCCGGAATTAAGACGCATCAGAATAACGAGTTAGGAATATCGAATGCCTCCGAGCTTGTATCAATGCTATATGAATATCGCGCAAATAGCTCGGGGACAGGAACTTTCTCGAACGGCGTGACGCTGAGGACCTGAAGGATTTCATGCAGACTTGGCTCCAGTTTCAGGGTCTTCTTCAAAATGGCGACCAGGAGGTAAGTGCTGAGCGCAGTCCAAA
>Ga0265338_10009191_pt1 | contig 11842 bp, 15 predicted proteins | sample 42126metaG_FD_193579 | JGI IMG/M metagenome (GOLD analysis project Ga0265338, IMG submission 193579) | Rhizosphere microbial communities from Carex aquatilis grown in University of Washington, Seatle, WA, United States - 4-21-26 metaG | ecosystem: Host-associated > Plants > Roots > Rhizosphere... | reverse complement strand
CATTGATTGATATCCCCCAATAAAGTCAGCCTGAAACTGTTCGGCCGTAGGATCGTTGGCCCCTGATTGAGCGGAAGTGCTAGCTACCGTATTATTCCGGATAGTAATGCTTACATCTATGGACTCATTGCCACCTGGCGAATCGTAGTTACCGGTTGCACTATACGTACCGTCTTTATAAGTCTGGGCAGTGTCCGTGCTATCAGCAGAGACCGCACTTGAGGCAGAAGCTGGTGCCGTATTAGATGAAGTCGCAACCTCCCCAGACTGCCTGGAGGTTAGGGCCTTGGCTCCAAAAACTATAACCACCACGACTACCAGGATAATAATCGAGGTTATTATTTTTGCCTTACTATTGGGCCGGTCTGTTTCCATAAAGCGATTTTGCCTAAAACTATTAGTCTCGTCTGGTAGGTAACATTGTAGTCCTGACTACTTAATTCTACCTGAAAGTTTGCCGAAAAGAGCTATTAGGTGTGGCATAAATCATACTTTGAGTGTGATATTTATCCTATAAGAGAGAGCCTAGAGACAGCTATGCTAAAACATGAAAGGAGACTATAGAAGTGATCAGGATAATCAAACGACTACTAAGACGCAAGCCTGCCAGCAGATCGACTGAATATTGGCGTCAATACCTGGTAGACTAAACCCGGTAATTTTATCCATGAATCGCTTTATGTCTTTATAGTTCGCCCTACATTTAAGTGGGCTTGGACTTTGGTAATCGGTCTAAACAATCATGGTGCTACAATTTGGATGGTATGTCAGACCTTATAAATCCCGGACCAATTGAATTTACTGCCGTTATTGAGCGCGAAACATCTGTTAGTAATTCTTCGGCCTGGGTTTCCTTTCCCTTTGATCTTAAGGAAACCTATGGCAAAGGAAACTTAGTGCCCGTAAAGGCAGTCTTTGATGATACGGTGACGTATCAAGGAAGTTTGGCCAAAATGGGAGGCCGCGGAGCCTGCCTGATCTTACGTAAAGATATACGTGGACAACTAGGAAAACAGCCCGGTGACCAGGTAAAAGTGCGGGTTGAGCTGGACACAGTAGAGCGCTTCTGGCCACTAGCCGATGACGCTAAACAGGCTCTCAAAAAATCTGGACAGCTGTTAACTTTTAGAGATCTAGCTTATTCGCATCAACGTGAATACTTTCGTTGGGTTGACGAAGCTAAACGGCTCGAAACACGAGCCAAACGAATACAAAAAATGTGTGAGTTATTGGCTGCTGGTCATAAAGAACCACGTTAATATGTGGGCTATCACCCTAGCTTAAAAACGGAGCGCGTGCATGAGCTTGTCGACTATGTCTAATTGATGATTTTCTACCGGCAAGTACTGAGCCAAAACTTCAACAATTTTATCGCCGTCTTTAGGCTCAAAATAAACGGTCAGAATTGGCATAAAACGCTTCAGTGGCATAAGCCAAATTGACTCAATGGCACCTTCCTGCACAACAGAAAACGACCGGAATAAATTATATGGGTATTGCTTGGTCCCGATCTGGACGCCTTGATTATCCACAATATACGGTAGTTCGCGAGGCTTACGACTGGCCATTACTCCAAAAATAATGCCCACAATTACAATCATGCCAGTAGATATCTTGTCTCTAGTTATTACATACGCGAGGCCAGCTACAATAACGGTTCCGATTGCTAGCAATAGGTACCAGTTGGCGTTTTTAGCATGGGCAATAAACTCCGAAGCTGTCCAGCTAACAGAGGCATTTGATGACTTTGGCTTAGTAACGGATTGGGTAACGGATTGATCACTGTCAGACTTAAACTGCCAATTTGTTTGCGGTGAATCCGTCTCTGATGTGGTAGCATCGTCTGATTGTTTATTTGCCATAAGCATATTGTAGCACCATGTACCGTCCGGTACATGGCGGAGAGGGAGGGATTCGAACCCTCGCGGGGACTTGCGTCCCCCTATCGATTTAGCAAACCGACCCCTTCAGCCACTTGGGTACCTCTCCAGATAATCGCGAAAGCTGAACGTAGCAATTATAACAGAGGTAATTAAATCAGGGAATTTCAATGATTTAGTTTGATGCAATTTTTTTTGTTGGCACAGACTTTATTTTTCCCAAGACCCATGCCAAAAGCTCAACTTCTAACGCTGTCCTTATTATTACCAAAAGTCCACCACCAAGTTGAGGTGCGCGTACCTTCCATATTGAATAAAATAGTACCGTGACAAATACAACAAAAACAATTAGAAAAAGCCGAAGCCAAAGCTTGCCGGAGTTTCTGTTTCCCAACTCATTAGACGCCGGTAGATATAACAGGACTGGTACTAGTAAGTATTGAGGTGAGCCGACTTTAAAAAATATAATGAAGACCATCACCAATGCTAGGCAGCCCAGTGCAACTTGGGTATGATTTTTTTGTATGAATAAGTAAACTGACGTGACTATCAAGCCAATTGCAAGTAATATGCTGCTAAGTAAACCAACAATATGTGCGCCCGGAAAGATCAGAGCCACCGAACCATGGGAAAACACAGCTCTTATTGGTGCTCCAAACAAATGCGCCATAAAACCAACAGCAGCAGGCCCTGAACTAATGTCGACTGGTCTCCCGGTATGATAGGCAATGGAGTACCAAAAGCCTGCGGGGCTAATAATAACAAAAGGCAGTAACCCAATAACCAGAACTGTTGAGAGTATGCGTAAGTATTTCCAAACCTGGTCTTTAGGCAAGACCAGTAACATTGCCGGTAAGCATACTAATGGATAAGCTTTGATTAGTGTTGCAATAGCTAATAAAATCGCTGAGCTACCAAAATGATGATCAATCAAGGTTCGTAGGCAAAGGTATAACGCTGCAGCAGCAAAAATATCTAGCTGGAAGAAGGCAAAGCGTCCAAAAACTAATAGAAGTAGGCTTAGTAACACGACTCTTCGTCTGTCATAGCGATGATATGTATCCCGTAGCAACCAGAACACAACAGAGCTCGACATTACTATATAGCCGAATGAGTATGCTTTAGTCAAAAAGCTAACCAATTGGGGGAGTAATATGAACGGTAACACTCCCGGAGGATATTCGATATGAAAATCACGATAGGGTATTGCATGGCGCCATATATTTGACGCGTACAGATTATAAAGTGGTATATCGCCAAATGGCTGTGCGGTTCGCGCTGAAAATACAAACGCCACGAACAGTAATAAAAAAGTTAGCCAAAGCAAAGCCGCATCTCCGGACGCTATAAATCTTTTAAGACTAGATTTTGTATGGGCTATAGCTTGATTAAAATAACTGGACTTCATTTTTAGTATATAAACCCTCGAACTTTTTAGTTAGTCTCTCGATGCGTCTGTTTAAATTTCAAACACCTTGTGCATCCTCTATACTAACAACTATACGTTTTCGCGTCTAAGTATGAAAAAATTATTAGTTATAATTCCTACTTACAACGAGGCTTCAAATATTGGGACGCTTGTCTCGGAAATATTTTTGGTCTCCAAGAAAGTACCACAATGGACCTTCGAGGTATTAGTTGTGGACGATAATTCACCAGATGGTAGCGCAGATATTGTTCGCAAAATGCAGTCCCGAAATCGTAAATTACATCTCCTAACAGGGCCAAAAACTGGATATGGCAAAGCATATCTACGCGGCTTTGATTGGGCATTAAGTAAAAAAACATACGATGCTTTTTTGATGATGGACGCAGATTTTTCACACGACCCAAAAGCTATTCCATCACTGCTTAAAGCGATTGATAATGGCGCAGATTATGTAATTGGTTCCCGTTATGTAAATGGTGGTGTCATCGCAGAAGATTGGTCACTTATTAGGGGTCATATGAGTCGGGGAGCTAATTGGTTCGCACACTTACTAGTAGGAACCATTGGTGTTACTGACTTTACTGGCGGTTTCAAGGCTATTCGCTACAGCGCCTTAAAAGAATTAAATCTGTCCAATATTCGAGCTAGCGGTTATGTGTTTCAGGTAAACTTACTGCACGAGTTCTCGCATAAAGGCTTCAAGATTACTGAAGTACCCATAACTTTCAGGAACCGGCAAGCTGGCGTATCAAAAATGCGTTGGCAAGATGTTATTGAGTTTATATACCTGACATACCGTCTTAACCCTGAGTCCCGGGTTCGTAGATTAGTCCGCTTTGGCTTTGTCGGTGCAGGTGGTACGGTAGTCAACCTAGTGGTAATCTCAACTTTGATACGCATATTTCATTGGGCGGTTTTGCCGGCAGATGCAATCGCCATAGAGACAAGTATTGTTTCTAATTTCCTATTAAATTATTTTTACACCTTCAGAGCATCTATCACTTCACCAAGTAAAGGCTATACAGATACAGTTGATGTAATTATTCTAAAGTTGCTAAAGTTTAATACCGTTATGTTCGGAGGCGCAAGTATATCGTTTATTATCTTCTCGCTTAGTTATAAGCTGCTTGGCTTGACTTACCTTACTGCTGATCTTATTGGTATTGTCGCTGCGATGGGCTTGAACTATTGGTTAAATGTCCGGGTGATCTGGGGTTTAGTTGATGATTAAATGGCTGGTGGCTGGCATAAGTCTTGGACAATAAATGCTATATTAAAGCCACTAGGAGTCAAGTGTGAAAAAACTTATAAGTATAGTTTTTCCCGTATATAACGAGTCTGACAATATTGAGCCTTTGTACCGGGCAATATGTCAAACGTTCGATTCAATAAGAAAAGACTATAGGATTGAACTAATTTTTGTTAACGATGGTAGTAAAGATAATTCGTTCGACCTCCTCACTAAACTAGCCAATAAAACCCCTGGCATGGTGATTATAAATCTATCAAGAAACTTTGGTCATCAAATAGCTCTCACAGCTGGTTTGGATTTTGCGGCTGGAGATGCTGTGATAACTATGGACAGCGATTTACAGGACCCACTTGAAGTATGCAAACAACTAATTAATAAATGGCAAGCAGGCTACGATGTGGTGTACGCAATGCACCGTAAAAGAAAGGGTGAGTCTTTTTTTAAACGGATTAGCGCTAATTGGTTTTATAAAATTATAAACCACTTGGCGGATATTGATATACCCCAGAACGTTGGTGATTTCAGACTGCTTGATCGTAATGTCGTTGATGAGCTCAAGAAATTTGGCGAACATCAACGGTTCTTGAGAGGGTTAGTAAGTTATGCTGGGTTCAACCAAACCTCAATCACGTTTGACCGAGATTCACGTCAGAGAGGTGAGACTAAGTACTCCTTAGCCAAAATGTGGCGGCTGGCTCTAGATGGCATTACCGGCTTTTCAACAGCACCAATTCACTTTATATCATGGCTCGGCTATGTTATGTCGGGTGCCAGTCTGGCTGGCCTTCTGTACATTATCTGGAATAAATTGTTTGAACACAGCCAGGCAATACACGGATGGGCTATTGTGGCGGTTTCTGTCTTTTTTATTGGTGGGGTGCAGTTAATTATGCTGGGACTTATCGGTAACTATGTAGCCCGAACCTATACCGAGACACAGAACCGTCCTCTTTATATCGTAGCTTCAATACATGGCAAAAAGTCAGATACAAAGTCCACCGACACTGGTCGTTCCTCAAGCTTAAGAACTTCTCCTCAATAAAGACATATTTATGTGACGTGAGCTTAATGTGTCTAGGTTATACTTATAGAATTGTCCAATGTGGAGGGTTAGGTTGTACTTATGCGTTTATGGGGAAGATATTACCGGCACATAAAAGATTGGCTCAAAACACACGCTAAGTTAGTTAGTATCGTAAAGCTGGCAATCGTTTATGTAATTATTTTTGTAGCTTGTTGGCAAAGATTGGACCCTGATTTTGGCTGGCACCTGACCGCGGGTAATTATATTCGTGAGCATTGGATTCCAGCTCACGATCTCTTCACCTACACTGCCCGGAACTTCCCCTGGATTGACCATGAATGGGGCAACGACGTGCTGGTTTCATGGCTTTATCAAATAGGCGGCTACGGGCTCTTGACAGCTATCTGGGCAGGACTCTGGACGGCAGCAATTTGTCTGTTTAGAAATAAAATTCGACTTACAATCCTTGTTATAGCCATATTGGCAATTATGCCCTATGTAGGTGTTCGGACGACCGTTTGGAGCGTTCTAGGAGTAGCGATTCTACTGGAGATTATTCAACATCGCTCCAGACGGGCTAAAGCTTTTATACCCCTCTTATTCTTAATATGGGCCAATTTGCATGGTAGCTTTGTTATTGGGTTTGCCATTATAGCTTACTTTGGAGTCATACGTCGGCAGTGGCAATATTTTTATCTTTTACTCATCTGCGTACTTATGTCGTTTATAAACCCCTACGGTCCACGCTTGTATGTAGAGATTGCCCGTACCCTTTTTGACCCAGCCCTCCATCACGAGATATCAGAGTGGCGGTCATTTTATCTGCAACCAACAACCTGGCCTTTTATCGTCTTATGGGGAGTAGGCTTTTGGTTATTTGCCAAAGACAAATTCAAAAACTGGATTGGAGTGGCGCCAATCATGTTACTTGCCAGCTTATCGACAACTAGGTACATGCCTATTTTTGTGACAGTGGCCTTACGTGACATAGATAATTACAGCCGTCAGTATAGTTTCCCTAAAAATCTAGATCGACCGAGGAAGATTATTGTCAGCATCTTCTTATTACTTGTAATAGGAGTGATTGGTTACTTCCTGCACCAAGCCTACCAGCCATATGGTCGTGAGAGCAACTACCCCAGTCAAGCCGTGGCCTATCTAAAGGTACATGGGTGCTCTGGTAATTTATTCAACGATTACAATTATGGTGGCTATTTGATTTGGAAACTACCATCCGTACCGGTCTATATTGATGGCCGTATGCCAAGCTGGCGTGAGCCGTCAGGGCAGACTTATATGGCAAGATACTATGACGTATTGGCTAAACCAGCCGTTCAAAAAGCTGAGTTCACACATTATAACGTCCGTTGCGCACTGTTATCCGGCTCATCGCTCAATCAAAAAATCGGCAAAGATTTAATAAAGGCTGGTTGGAAGACTGTCGTACGAGCTAATGGTTCGGTTTTGCTCATAGCCCCATAGGTTACTTGGCGGAACCATGTACCGTACGGTACATGGCGGAAGGGGTGGGATTCGAACCCACGGACCCTTGCGGGTCTCCGGTTTTCAAGACCGGTGCACTCGACCAACTATGCGACCCTTCCAAACTGTAGGTAAAAGATCAGCCCAATCCGGCCTTCCGCAAGAAAGCTGGGCTGGCATGATAAGAAAAACCATAGGCCCATCTGTCGGCAGACAGGTTTGTCTCATTTTCCTAACAGAGGTGATTATAACAGTTTACACTAATCAAACAAAAATTACTGTTTCTGGGCAAAGACCACTGCGTCAACGGTTTTAGCGCCAGCTTGTCGAAGTACTCTGGCAGCTTGCTCTAGGCTAGCGCCAGTGGTTATAACATCATCTACCAGAATAATTCGTGCGCCACGTGTACGCGCTGGCGATAGTGGCCAAAATGCCTCTTTAAGTTGAGCTTCACGCTGATATTTCTTGGTGCCAACTTGCCGGGTTTGTCCCAGGCGTCCAAGTAAGGACTGGATCGGCAGATTAGTCAAATGGGCAAGTCCTTTAGTAAGTAGTTTGGCTTGGTCGTAACCACGTTTACGAGCCCGACTAGTGGCTGTTGGCACCGGCACAAGTACTACATCTTCAAGATAGGGTAGGGCGTCTTGCATTGCCCGGCTCATGACCGTTGCGGCAGCTTGAGCACCGTCAAACTTCAGACTATAGATTAGCTGCTTAGAGTGGCTACTGTAGTCTGAAGCCATCCAGACGTGGCCTAGTGGGCTTATACGATGACACTTGGCACAAACGGCGTTATCGATAGTCATAGCGTTACAGCGGTAACAGTGTGGTGGCAAGGATAGACAAAGATCAGGCTCGCAATAATGACAAACCAGACGGCCCTCAGTTCCGCAAACTAAGCACTTATGTGGAGTTACAATAGAAATGAGTTTTTCGAGAAATGCCATTGTTCTCAGTATACTCTCAGTTTCTATATATGGAACAGGGATGACGCTCTGCTTACTCTAAGTTTTGGCTGTCGAGTCATCGGTATTTAAATTAACTAGAGTAATTAGAAATTATCCTCTTTGGCTTGGGTGTTGTGAATTATGTGTTGTAAATATGTACCGTGGGTAGTTGCTGGCTCTTATAACCTAAGCTATACTGCTACTAAAGACAAAAAATCTGAAAAGCTAACAGCTAATAGCGTAATGCTTATTAGCTTAATGTGGAGGGCAACAACTATGGCTCGACGAAGCCGTGACGATGATCTGTTAATGGAAGACGAACTAACTGCTGCTTTTTTGGGTGATGATGACGCACCTGCCGAAGAGCCGCAAGCCGGAGCTACAGCTGCCGCACCAGCAACTGACGAGTGGGACGAAGAAGAAGCCGTACCAGGCCAATTGGCTGTTGATGTCTATGAAACCAAAGAGAAGCTAGTAGTCAAAGGCCGCGTAGCCGGCGTTAATAAGAGTGACTTGGACGTTAGTATCGCTGACAATACGCTCAGTATCCGGGGCACCTTATCCGCAGGCAGCGAAGACAACGTAGAGAATTACTTTGTGCAGGAGTGCTATTGGGGCGAGTTCTCCCGGAGCATCGCCTTGCCAGTAGCCGTTAAAGAAGATGAGATCGAAGCCGTTCTAAAGGACGGGGTTCTAACTATTAGCTTTACTAAGCTTAAGCAAGATACCGTTAAGAAGATCCAGGTTTTATAGAAAAACTAAGCGCTACAAAAATAAAAATGCCTCCGTTTTGGGAGGCATTTTTGGTTAGGCTATATAGCAAGCTAACTATTCACAACTTTGTTCAGGACGAACTTGACCACAATCTGGGCTAAGGCCACAATAATCAATCCGATTATAGCGTAGAGAATTGTGTTTTTGGCGGAGGCCACACTCTGATCGTTCCCCCCAGAGGTAACGTAGCGAATACCACCGATAATGATCATGATGACAGCTATAATACCGACCACAACCGAGAAAATGTTGATAACTAGAGCGACGATGTTGTTAACCGTGCCAACTGCGTTACCAGTGTCCCCACAACCAGCAGGAGACCCACCATTTACGGTGAAGTTAAGATCCGCCCCGCTACAGAGCTCGTTGTTAATGTCGGCGTTTGTAGCCGCGTGAGCCGCTAACGGCATAACAACAGTAGGTACTAGTAGCATGACACTAGCCGATACCGCGTATAAGAGCATTTTTAATTTTTTAACCATAGTACGTTATTACCTTTCTTTATATATACTGACTCGATTTATACCATAAACACTTCAATGATTTCAAGACTGTTTTTATATCAGCTAATCCTCACTAAGGTTAAGACGTTATTTTATTGAGTACGAACTTGACGATAATCTGAGCCATGGCCACAATCACCAGGCCAATGATCGCATAGATAATGGTGGTCCTGGCACTAGCAGTGGCATTAGCATCCCCTTGAGAGGTCAAAAACTTGAAGCCAGCAATAATAATCATGATAATGGCCACAATTCCGACAATAACAGAGAGAGTATTGATAACAAGCGCGACTATATCATTGAGCTTACCAGAGCCATCGACACAGGTCGTGTTGGTGGCGTTCACGTTAATACCACCGCAGGTGGCATTTTTAGCATTATCAAATAACGCATAGCTTCTCGATGGAGTCAGCACTATGCCTATCGTAACCATAAGGGCTAGCGTGAAGCCTATAACGATTATGTTAAGTTTACTCGTCATAATTCTATCCTACACATTTGCCCTGGTTAATACAAAACTAACAATAATTTGGGCCAAAGCCGCCACCACGATCCCGACAACAGCATAGATGATAGCTGTCCGCGCTCTTGATATAGTATTGGCGTCACCGTTGGAGGTAACTAGCCTAAATCCGGCAATAACTATTACTATCACTGCGGCGACTGCAATAATGATAGCCAAAATTTGAATCGCAACAGTCATAAGCCCGCCCGGGCCAAACAGCGGGTTGGAGCCGCCGGCTTGATTATCCTGACATACTCCAGGCTGACTATCTTCACTATTATAGGTGGTGGAGGAGCAAGCTTTATTAAGTATATCCACCGCCCGAACGGGTTGATTAAAGAATAAGGCTATACCAAGGCTAAGAGCAAATATGGAGAGAAAGATAGTGATAGATCTTTTCATAGTTAAAGCCTATTGATGACAAAGGTAACGATAACTTCCGCTAAAAGAGCAACTATAAGCCCAATTACAGCGTAGATAATGGTTTGGCGGGCTTTACTGGCAGCTTGCGGGTCGCCCTGCGAGGTCACGAATTGAACGCCGGCAATTAGAATGATGATAACTGAAAGAGCACCAATTACGCCAAACACTATTTGAAATATCTGATCAACCTGAGTTTGGCCGGCAGCAACGTTAGTTAAGCCGGTACCATTGGCAGTGCACAGACCGGCACAGATGCCCGCAGCCCCAAATCTAATCAATAGGAAACGAAGCCACATTAGTGAATGCTCCCGGCAATAAAGGTTATAAGCGCTGTCGCCGCAATAGCTATGACCAAGCCAATTATAGCATTGATGATGGTCCGCCTGGCCTGAGCTGTTCGATCTGGGTCACCCTGGCTGATAAGATACTGGACGCCGCCATAGAGCACAAAAATAATTGCGGCAATGCCGGCAATGCGTAATAGTATGTCGATTATAGCGGCTACAATCAGCCAAATATCAGCTATTCCGACGATTTGTGGGAGTTGTCTGCCGACAGCATCGGTCCGGCAAGTCAGGAACTCGTACCACGTTGGTAATCCAAATATCCTGTTGCCGGTACAAGCTGCCGCGAACTGGGTAAACGCATCCATCATCTCAGGAGTGTCCCCGGTACAATGTAATTCAATATGGCGTAGGCAAAGATAAATATCAGCAGCGCGATGAGTGTGTTGCGAATACGGGCGATTGCTTGAGCCGTAGCGTTAGGGTCTCCACGCGAACCAGTATACTGAATGCCGGCTACAATGATTGAGCCAACGACCACCAGCCCAACACCAATTGATAAGAACCGGATAATGGCGAATAGCAAATCGATTATGGCGTTACCTTTATGGGCACAGCCAAAGTCTATTGCCGTATGTATGACTTTTTGGCTAGGGTCACCACAGCTATAGCTGCCGTCTTGATCGCCAAAATTAATCGGGTTATTTTCGCCCGGGCCATTATCAATATCATTTAAATCAGTAGTGTTGTTGGTGGAATTGGTAGCGTTTGCCGCTATTGCGATAGGGACAACCTTTTTAGAGGCCCGCAATACAGGGGTAATGACCAGCAAAGGACCAAGTAGTCCAACGATTAAACTGGTCAAGGCCAGGTATTTGAAACGTCGTTTGTTAATAATATGCGTCATTGTTTTTATATTACGCTTCTGCTTCTTAATTATTATAGAGCTTAGCCCTTCATCGGGCAAGCCGCGCGCCCTTAGGCTATTTATTTACTTAGAGACAACGATAAGGCTATAATGCTTATGTAATAAATTGATTATGAGTTTGTATTTATTGGGTATAAGATCCCAGAATAACTAAAATGAAAAAACACCTATTCACTCGAGCTATCTGTCTCGCCATGGTGTTAGTGGTGGTAATACCGACTATTCTGACACTTTTCCACCCAAGCACTGCCAAAGCGGCTGCTCCAACTGGTGGCGCGTGGGTTGACTTCAACCATGTTACCATTGACGGCAACACCTACTCAGACATTAACCCCTATGACGGTACCCATCAACTTTCCTTAAACGCCATGACTGGCGGCTGTACCGGAACTCTGGACATCGGTGGTAACG
>Ga0265338_10009189_pt1 | contig 11842 bp, 5 predicted proteins | sample 42126metaG_FD_193579 | JGI IMG/M metagenome (GOLD analysis project Ga0265338, IMG submission 193579) | Rhizosphere microbial communities from Carex aquatilis grown in University of Washington, Seatle, WA, United States - 4-21-26 metaG | ecosystem: Host-associated > Plants > Roots > Rhizosphere >... | reverse complement strand
CCTGGCGGCGGCGGCATCGCGCACCGCGGGCGGAACGCCAGTCATCTGCCCTTCCGTCAGGGTAAGAATCCAGTCTTCCTCGTCACCCAGCACATTCTGGCCAAACTCGGTGCCCAGCACCGCCAGGCGCTGGCCGATCGCCGCCAGACGGTCGCGGGTCTCGCCCTTGGCCTCGGCGCCCGCGCGCACGAAATCCAGGTGATAGCGTTCCAAGAGACGGAGCTGCTCGGCTTCCAGCCCCAGCGTGGCGCGTTTCTGGAAAAGCGCGTCCAGCCGCCCGAACAGCACCGGATGCATGGAAATGCTGCTCCAGTGGGCGGAAAGGCGCGGCGCCATTTCCAGCTCGATCGCCTGCAGCGCCTCATTGGTGGCGGAGGAAGCAAGATTGGAGAAAACGCCGTCCACCTGGGTCAGCAAACGGCCGCTTCTCTCCAGCGCCACCACCACATTCTCGAAGCTGGGCGGCGCCGGATTTTCCGCGATCGCGACGATTTCGGCAGCATGCTCGATCAAGGCACGGTCATAGGCAGGCGGGAAATGCTCCGGCCTGAACCGGTCCAGGGGCGGGGCTTCGAAAGGCGCCGTCCAGGCTTCAAAAAATGGATTGGTCATGCCCTGAATATAGGCCGGATCAGTGGATTTCCCAGACCATGGCGACGTCGGCGCTGACGGTTTGTTCCCCCGCCGCGATGGGCGGCGGCGCCGGCGCCATGGCCGCCGCCATGCGGTACATCACGGGCCGGGGCGCTTCGCCGCCGCCTTCGCTGATCGACAGGATGGATCCGAGGTTGACGCCGGCCGCCTTGGCATACGTTTCCGCGCGGGTGCGGGCATCGGCGACGGCTTCGGTCCGGGCCCGTTCCAGGACAGGCACAGGGTTCTGGATCGAGAAGCTGATCCCGTTCATCTGGTTGGCGCCGGCCGCCACCAGCGTGTCCAGGGCGCTACCCACCTTGCCGATATCTTCCAGCCGCACGGTGACGTCATTGTTGACCTGGTAACCAGTCAGGCGGCGCGGCGTGTTGTTATCGCCGTTGGTGTATTGCGGCGAGATGTAGAAATTCGTCGTTTGGATATTCTTTTCCGGCACACCCATTTTCCGGAGCGCGGCAAAGACGCTCTGCATCCGGCTGCTATTGGCGGTCAGCGCCTGGGCGGCCGTGGGGGCGGTGATGGTGACGCCGGCGCTTATCTGGGCCTGATCGGGCACGGCCTTCACTTCGCCGTGGCCGGACATGGTAATGGTGCGGGGATCGGCCCAAGCGGGGCTTGCGAGCAGGGCGATCAGAGCCAAGCCCAAGGGAAGGGTGTTTTTCATGACTGTCTTTCCAAATCCGGCGCCCGTCCTTCGGCCATGCTGATGAAAAGCTAAGGCAAAATCAGGGCGCAGGTCACCCATGGATTCCGGGGTTGGCTGGGCTCAAAATCCTGTTATACGGGGGCCGGAAAGGGCCTGTAGCTCAGTTGGTTAGAGCTGACCGCTCATAACGGTTAGGTCCCAGGTTCGAGTCCTGGCGGGCCCACCATTCGCTTCGCTCATGGCGGGCCCGTCAGGCTATTTGTTTGCGCCGCTTCGCGGCGCGGGGCGGGCCCACCATTTGGACGCGAACCGCGCCCTGTTAAATGCCGAGCGGCCCGCGCGCCAGGTCTTTTCAATTGCGCCGCTTCGCGGCACGAGGGCGGCCTCGCCACACCAGTTCGTCGCAGTTCGAGACTGGAGTCAGATTACAACGTCAGAGTGCTGCGCTGCAGCTCTCCCAGAATTGGCAGTTGAGCCTGCGCAACAGAAATTTTGCCTTCGGCGCCGTAGCCAAAACCGCGTCCAAGATTTTTTGTACAAACGATTTGCACGCCGCAATTCCGTCATCGTTTGGCGCTCTCCTTGGTAACGGCGTGAATATTCGAGGCAACTAGCCCTTTCTTACCAACACCATCTTTTCGCGGCGCGTACAGGATCAACGCGCCGTTTGCCATCGTAAAAACGGCGGCTCCCCCGACGCTTTGAAAATCCAGCAAACCTGATAATCCTGTGCTCCGGCGGCGATCGGGGCCATCAAAATAGTGGGCGGGTATCGCTGGCTCGCCCTTCCGGGGAGATCCTATGGATCTGCTGAATGCTTCGGCGCGCCTGTGGGCGCGGCTGGCGGAACTGACAAAACATCTGTTTCAGATTGTTGCCAGGAGTGTCGGGTCGGCGCTACGCGCCGCCTTCGGCAATATCTCTTTCTCCTGGTCCCGGCCGGATTGGATGCCGGCGCTGGGGGCGCGTATTCGCAAGCAGCCGCGCCATTTCGCCGGCGGCGCCGCAGGCGTTTTTGCCGTCATCGGCCTGAGTTGGGGTGGTTGGCTCTGGTACCAGCATCTTCCCCATCCGCCCGAACCCCAACGCATCAGCTTCACCGCGCCGGCGCCGGCCATCACGGACTATGCGCCCGCCGATGGCGTTCACAAGATCGTCATCCATCCGCTTGACGTGAAGTTCTCCGCTTCGGCGGCGCCGATCGAGCTGGTGGGAAAGACCGTGAGCAAGGGTATCGCCATGACGCCCGCGCTCAAAGGCACGTGGAGTTGGATCGATGACCACACCTTGCACTTTGTCCCGGCTCAGGACTGGCCGGTCGGCGCCCATATCGAAGTCGAGTTCAATGTCCGCCAGGCCTTCGCGCCGCATGTGCTGATGGCCGATGACCATTTCGCCTTCGACATGCCCGGCTTTGTGATGACGCGCGGCAGTGGGGAGTTCTACCAGGATCCCACCAATCCCACCGCCAAGAAGACCATCATGACCCTGGACTTCAACTATCCGGTGGACCCGGCGGAGTTGGAGAAGCGCATTGGCCTGGTGCTGAAGGGCCGCGACGGCAAGGGCACCGACCCGATCAAATTCACCGTCATTTATGACGCCGCCAAGATCAAAGCCTTTGTCCATTCCCAGCCGCTGGCGCTGCCGCGGGATCAGGATGCGGTGAAGATGACGGTAGCGCGGGGCGTGCGCACCGTCCGCGGAGGCGAGCCGACCGGTGACCCGCTGGAAATGGAAGCCAAGGTGCCCGGCCTCTACAGCCTGGCCGTCAAGTCCGTTACCCCCACTCTGGTCAACAACGACAAATATGAGCCGGGTCAGGTGGTGGTGATCACCGCCAGCGATGCGGTGCGCGGCAACGACCTGGCGCGGCAGGTTCAGGCTTGGGTGCTGCCCAAGCGCAATCCCAAGGTGCGGCAGTCCGACGATGCCCGACCCTATGCCTGGGGCTATAACGAGGTCAGCGAGGATGTGCTGCGCCAGTCCCGGCCGCTGAAGCTGGACGTGACGCCGACGGAGAAGGAATTCTCCGAGGTTCAGAGTTTCAAATATGACGCTGATCCTTATGAACGCGTCTATTTCCGCGTTTCCGGCGGGCTGAAGTCGTTCGGCGGCTACATCCTGGGCGTCAACAGAACCGAGGTCTTCACCGTACCGGACTATCCGAAGCTGTTGCGCTTCATGGCCGACGGTTCGCTTCTGTCCCTTTCCGGCGACAAGCGCATTTCGGTGGTGGCGCGGAACATGCCGGGGATGAAGCTGGAGATCGGCCGCGTGCTGCCCGACCAGTTGCAGCATCTGGTGAGCCTGAACAACGGCACCTATGCCAATCCCCAGCTCAGCGGACAATATGGCGCTGACGCCATCGTGGAACGCTTCACCGAGACCCACGCCTTTCCGCCGGGACGGCCGGGCGAAGCCCATTATGAAGGCCTGGACCTGGCCCAGTATCTGAGTTCGGGCAAGCGGGGCGTCTTCCTGCTGCGGCTTCTGTCCTGGGATCCGGTGCGGGACAAGGACAAGGAGGATAGCGATTCCGATCGCTATGCCACGGCCCAGGATTCCCGCCTGATCGTGGTCACGGATCTGGGTCTTCTGGCCAAGCGGGCGCTGGACGGCAGCCGCGATGTCTTCGTCCAGTCCATCCGCACGGGGCGGCCCGTCTCCGGCGCCACCGTCTCCATCCTGGCGCTCAACGGTCAGACTTTATTCAGCGAGACCACCACGGCGGATGGGATGGTGCACTTCCCCACCCTCAAGGGTCTGGCCCGTGAAAAGAGGCCGGTCATGTATCTGGTGCGCCAGGGCGAGGACCTGTCTTTCCTGCCCATCGAGGACATGGATCGCCGTCTGGACTATTCGCGCTTCGATGTCGGCGGCGACGTCAATGCCGCCAGCGCCGGCGAGCTTTCGGGCTATCTCTTTTCCGACCGCGGCATCTACCGCCCCGGCGATCGCTTCCATGTCGGGCTGATCGTGCGCACCGCAGGCTGGGCCAAAAGTCCGGTGGGCGTGCCCTTGCAGGCCGAGATCGTCGATCCGCGCGGCGTCAGCGTGAAGCGCCAACCCATCACGGTGGACGCTGCCGGTTTTGCCGAACTGGACTATGCGCCGGCCGAGACCGCGCCCACCGGCACTTGGACAGTGAATCTGAATGTCGTGGGCAAGAACGGCGATGCCGAAGACGCGATCGGATCCACCACCCTGTCGGTCAAGGAATTCCTGCCCGACAGCATGAAGGTCGATGCCGGCCTGTCCGACCATGTCGCCGATGGCTGGGTGAAGCCGGGCGCGCTGAAGGGGCTTGTCGACGTACACAACCTGTTCGGCACGCCCGCCGCCAATCGCCGGGTCGAAGCCACCCTGACGCTCAATCCGACTTTCCCGGCCTTCCGCAACTGGGCGGACTATCACTTCTATGACGTGCGCCACGCCAAGGACGGCTACACCACCAAGCTTCAGGACGGCAAAACCGACGACAAGGGTCATGCCGAATTCGATCTCGACCTGAAGAAATATGCCGACGCCACTTATCGGCTGGATTTCCTGGCCAAGGCCTATGAAGCGGGCGGCGGGCGCAATGTGGCGGCCAGCGCCGAGACTTTGGTGTCCAGCAATGACTGGCTGGTCGGCTACAAGGCGGTGGACGATCTGGCCTATATCAAGCGCGGCAGCCGCCATTCGGTGCATCTGGCGGCCATCGATTCCCAGACCCGCGCCATGGCCCTGAACGGGCTCACGGCCCAGGTGATCGAGCGCCGCTATGTCTCGGTGCTGACCAAGCAGGATTCCGGAGTCTACAAATATGAATCCAAGCTCAAGGAAGTGCCGGTCACATCCGCGCCGCTGACCATTCCGGTGAACGGCATGGACTATGGGCTTGCCACCGACAAGCCGGGCGACTTTGCCATCCTGATCAAGTCCGGCGACTCGACCGTCAACCGGATAGAGTATTCGGTGACAGGCGCCGCGAACCTGTCGCGCAGCCTGGATCGTAATGCCGAGTTGCAGGTCAAGCTCAACAAGTCCGACTTTGCGCCGGGCGAGCCGATCGAGATCTCGCTGCGGGCGCCTTATGCCGGCGCCGGCCTAATCACCATCGAGCGTGACAAGGTCTATGCCCATGCCTGGTTCACCGCCAGCACCACCAATTCGGTGCAGCACATCACCGTGCCGGCGGGCTTCGAGGGCAATGGCTATATCAATGTCCAGTATGTCCGCGACCCGTCGTCGGACGAGATCTTCATGAGCCCGCTCAGCTATGGCGTGGCGCCTTTCTCGGTCAATGTCGATGCGCGCCGCAACGCCTTGAGCCTGGACGTGCCGCAGCTGGTAAAGCCGGGAACGGTCGCCACCTTCAAGCTGCATGCCGCCCAGCCCGCGCGGGTTGTGGTGTTCGCGGTGGACGAGGGCATCCTGCGCGTGGCCCGCTACAAGCTGGGCGACCCGCTGAAATTCTTTTTCCGCAAGCGCATGCTGGACGTGCAGACGGCGCAGATTCTCGATCTGATCCTGCCCGACTTCAAGAAACTGCAGGCTGCGGCGGCGCCCGGTGGCGACGGGGGCGATGCCATTGGCCGCCAGCTCAACCCCTTCAAGCGCAAGCGTGACAAGCCGGTCGCCTACTGGTCGGGCATCGTCGATGTTAAGGGCGACCGAGATTTCCAGTACCAGGTGCCCGATTATTTCCACGGCAGCCTGCGGGTGATGGCCGTGGCGGTATCGCCGGACAAGATCGGCATCACGGAGAATTCGACAACGGTGCGTGGCGATTTCGTTCTTACGCCCACAGCGCCCACCACCCTGGCGCCGGGGGATGAGGCCGATATTGGTGTCGGCGTCTCCAACAATCTCCCCGGCATGGGCCAGACCGCCGTGCCCGTGGCGGTGACGATCAAGACGGGGCCGCAGTTCCAGCTTCTGGGCGGAAGCAGTCAGACCCTGACTTTGGCGCCGGCGCATGAGGGCGTGGTGACGTTTCGCGTCCGCGCCACCCAGGCGCTGGGCTCGGGCAATCTGACCTTCACCGCCAGCTATGGCGGCAAGTCGGCGTCCCAGAGCACGGATGTCTCTATCCGGCCAGCCGCGGCCTATCGCGCCCAGATCGACATCGCCCGTGTTGCCCCCAATAGCAAGAAGGCGGTGCTTTCCTTGCGCAACATGTATGACCAGGAAAGCCAGCGGCAGGCCAGCATCTCCACCGTGCCGCTGGTCCTTTCGCGCGGCCTGAGCGACTGGCTGGAAAAATACAGCAACTATTGCAGCGAGCAGCTGACCAGCATGGCCATTCCGCGCCTAGTCATGGCCCGGTTGTCGGTTGCGCCCACCATCGCCCGGCAGGCGCCGCAGGCCGCCACCGGCGACCGCGATCCGTTGCCGGCCCAGATCGACGTGCTGCGCTCGCGTCAGAACGCGCAGGGCGGTTTCGGCCTTTGGACGCAGACACCGGAGTCTGAACCCTTTGTCTCTGCCTATGTCATGCACCTCTTGCTGGAGGCGCGCGACCGCGGCGTGGCGGTTTCGCCCGACATGATCAGTGCCGGCAACAATTACCTGCAGTTGCTGGCGCGTCAGGAAGGCGACAGCTCGCGCGCCGGCCTGCGCCAACGTGCCTATGCGGTCTATCTTTTGACCCGCCAAGGCAACGTCACCACCAATTCCCTGGCGGCGGTGCAGAAGCGGCTGCAGGACGCTTATCCCAACGACTGGAAGAACGATCTGGCGGCGGGCTGGCTGGCGGCATCCTACAAGATGCTTAAGCAAGACAAGCAAGCTGACGACCTGATCGCGGGTTTGCAACGCCAGCTCGAAGGCCAGGCGCGAAGCGGCGCTTATGGCAGCGATGAATATTCCTATGATTATTACATGGACCCGCTGATCCGGGATGCCAGCGTGCTGTATCTGCTCGCCAAGCATTTCCCCGACCGGGCGAAAAATCTGTCGCCGCGGGCGATGGAGAATATCTCCCGGCCGCTGGAAGGCGGCTATCTCAACACTCTGTCGGCGGGCATGACCTTGCTGGCGCTGGATGCCTATTCCATCTCCAACGCCGACGCCGTCGGCAAGCTCGGTATCGAGGAACTGCATGGAGCCCAGAGCCGCTCCATTGGCGTCCTGCAGAACAAGCTGCTGCAGACGGCAAGCTGGAACGGTTCGGCCACCGGCCTGCGCTTCAACAACGGCAGCAATCTGCAGGCCTGGTCGGTGGTGACCCAGGCCGGCTTTGACCGCAACATTCCCACCCAGGCAATCCGCAATGGTCTGGAGATCACCCGCGACTATGTTGCGCCCAAGGGCAAGACCCTGGACAGCATCACCCTGGGCGATGAGATCGAGGTGCATGTGAAGATCCGCGCCACCGGCGCCAAGGGCGAAGGCAATATCGCCGTGGTGGATTTGCTGCCCGGCGGTTTTGACCCGGTGCAGACGCTGCCGCCGCCGCCCGATGCGGGTGCCCAGGCGCAAAGCGCGGACACCGATCAGCCGCCCGCCGCGCCCACCATTCGCGTCAGTGGCTCGACCTGGACACCGCAATATACCGATGTGCGGGAGGATCGGGTGGTCGTCTATGGCACCGCCAGCCCGGACGTGCAGGAATATATCTATCGCATCAAAGCCAGCACCAGCGGCAAGTTCGTTGCTCCGCCGGCCTATGGCGAGTCCCTGTACGACCGGCGGGTGCAAGCCCGCGCGCCCGGCGGCACGACTCTGACGGTGAAGCCCGCGCCCTGATCGGCCCTTGCGATGACACGGATCAAGGTCTTGATCGAAAGAGCCCGCCATGCTGTAGCGCGGCGGCGCAACTGGCTTGTGGGCGCGGGGTTGGTGCTGGCGCTGCTGGTCGGCGCACGGCTGTGGCCGCATCCGCCGCTCAGGGGTTGGAAGCCTTCATCCGTCGCCGTCTATGACGCCCATGGCAGGCTGCTGCGGCTGGTGCTGGCCAGCGACGACCGCTACCGGCTGTGGGTGCCGCTGCAGGAGATGTCGCCCCAGCTCGTCGATGCGGTGCTGCTGCATGAGGACAACTGGTATTGGTGGCATCCGGGCTTCAATCCGTATGGATTGCTGCGGGGCGCCTAGGTGACCTATGTGCGCCACGGCAATCGCCAGGGCGGCTCCACTGTCACCATGCAGCTGGCGCGTTTGTTATGGCCGCTGAACACGCGCTCGCCGCTGGGCAAGGCCGGCCAGGTGGCGCGCGCCATCCAGCTAGAGCTGTTCTATTCCAAGCACGACATTCTGGAGGCCTATCTCAATTACGCGCCCTATGGCCACAATGTCGAAGGGGCGGGCGCCGCGGCCATTGCCTATTTCGACCGGCCGATGGGCGCATTGTCCTTGCCCGAAGCCCTGACCCTGGCGGTGCTGCCGCAGGATCCCGAACGGCGTCTGCGCGGCCAGACCGGCAATGAGGGTTTCCTCAATGCGGGGCTCAGGGATTCGCGCAACCGGCTTTACCGGCATTGGCTGGTGGGGCATCCGCGCGATGCATCGCTTCAGGCGCTGTTCGACCTGCCCCTGACCATTCGGCCGCTGGCGCGCCTGCCTTTTGAGGCGCCCCATGCGGTGGAGCAGTTGATGGCGGCCCGCCGCGCCGCGGGCGGCGGCGAGCCGCGCGTCACCACGACCATCGATCTTGGCCTGCAGCACATTCTGGAGCGGCAGATCACCCGTTACATTGCCCGCAGCAATTCCAAAGGTATCGCCAACGCCTCCGCCATCCTGGTGGACACGCGTGACATGAGCGTGCGCGCGTTGGTCGGATCGGCCGACTATTTCGACCGCGGCTTATCGGGGCAGGTGAATGGCACCCTGGCGCGGCGCTCGCCGGGTTCGACCTTGAAGCCGTTTATCTATGCGCTGGGCTTCGACCAGGGCATCCTGCATCCTCAGACAGTGCTGCGCGATGTGCCGACCTCGTTTGGGCCCTACACGCCGGAGAATTTCGACGGTCAATTTCTGGGACCGATAACCGCCACCGATGCGCTCAACCGCAGCCGCAATATTCCCGCGGTCTGGATCGCCTCTCAGCTTCATTCGCCCGACCTGTACCAGTTCCTGCAAAACGCCGGCATCGGCCCGATGGCCAGTCCCGAGCATTACGGCCTGGCGCTGGTGCTGGGCGGCGGAGAGGTCAGCATGCAGGAGATGGCGCAGCTCTATGCCATGCTGGCCAACCAAGGGCTGCTGAAGCCGCTTCGCCTCGACACCGCGGTGGCACGCAGCCAGGGCACGCGCCTGATCAGTCCCGAAGCCAGCTTCATGGCGATGGATATTTTGCGCCAGCATGTGCGCCCCGATGAAACGACCGGCGCGCAGCCGGTACAGACACCGATCTATTGGAAAACCGGCACCAGTTGGGCCTTCCGCGATGCCTGGACGGCCGGCGTCTTCGGTCCCTATGTGCTGGTGGTATGGGTGGGCAATTTCGACGGCTCGGGCAATCCCGCCTTTATCGGCGCCGATGCCGCGGCGCCGCTGTTCTTTCAGATCATCGACGCGGTCGAAGCTGAGCATCCGGATCTGCCGCAACCGGCAGGCCGCGTGCCACCCGGGGTGAAGCCGGTAGAGATCTGTCTCGCCAGCGGCGATCTGCCCAACCAGTGGTGCCCGCAGCGCGGCCGCACCTGGTTCATTCCCGGCAAATCGCCCATCCGCGTCTCCAGCGTGCATCGTCCCGTGATCATCGACGATGCGACGGGCCGCCTGGCCTGTCCTCCCTATGCCGGCAAGCGGGTGCATCAGGAATTGTACGAGTTCTGGCCCTCGGACCTGTCGGAGGTTTTTGCCAAAGCGGGCATTCCGCGCCGCAAGCCGCCGCAGAATGAGACTTGCGCCAATGCGGGCGTATTGGAAGGTTCACCGCCCCGCATTACCTCGCCCCTGCGCGGCGCAAGTTATGTGCTGCGTCTGGGACGGCAAGATCGCCAGACCATCGCCCTTTCCGCCGTCACCGATGCTGATGTGCGCATGCTCTATTGGTTCGCGGGCGATGATTTTCTGGGCAGCAGCAAACCGGGCGAGCCTCTGTTCTGGCAGCCCGTATCGGCCGGCAGCTATGCCTTGCGCGCGGTGGACGATCATGGCCGCAGCGATGAGCGACCCTTGGACGTCGGCCAGGTTCAATAAATTTCGGTGGGCCCACCAAGATGAGTTCGGTGCAGTTCAGTTTGCACCATCAAGCGGCACAAAGAGGATGCAGACCGCGGCCGGGATGTCCGTCATCTGGCTCGCGAAAGTCAGCTTGCCGGTCTTGGTGTCGCGGTCGAACACCGTGATGGTGTTGCTGTCCTGGTTGCCCGTCAGCAGATGCGTGCCGTCCGGATCCAGCGACATGCCGCGTGGAATGCGTCCCTGGGTGGGGATGTTCTGCACATTCGTCAGTTTGCCGTTCGCCGCATTCACCTTGAAAACCGTGACGCTGTCATGGCCGCGGTTGGTGGCATAGAGGAACTGCCCATCCTTGCTCAGCGCCAGCTCTGCGGAGTTGTTCTCGGTGGTGAGCTGGGCCGGGATGGTGTCGATATTCTCCACCAAGGTCAGCTTGCCGGTTTTCTTGTCATACGACATCACCGCCACCGCCGAACCCATCTCGCCCAGCACATAGACGAACTTGCCGCTTCTGCCGAACAGCATGTGGCGCGGGCCGAATCCCGGTCTGGTGTCGGTGGTGCTGGCCAAGGTCAGCTTGCCGGTGGCGCTGTCCAGGGCATAGACGAACACCTTGTCCAGCCCCAGGTCGGGGATCAGCAGGAAGCGGTTGTCGGGCGACATCACCGCTTCATGGGGGTGCGGCCCCATCTGGCGGTGCGGGTTCACACTGGAGCCCGAATGCTGATGGAAATCGGCCATGTCCCCGATGCTGCCATCAGATTTCAGCGCGAAGGACGCGACGCTGCCGCTGCCGTAATTGGCCACCAGCAGCCAATGTCTTGTTTGATCGACAACCAGATGCGCCGTGGAGGTGCCGTGTGAGGAGACCCGGTTGAGCAAGCGCAGCGACCCCGTCGCCGGATCGATGGCATAGCTGCTGAGAGCGCCCGTGGGCCTGCCCCTTTCCGTGGCCGCATACAGAAACCGATGGGTTGAATCAGTCGCCAGGAAGGAGGGGTCGGAAACTTCGGCCTGGAGCCCCAGGGTCTTGAAACCGCCTCTGCCGTCTGCCTGCAGACCATAGATGCCCTTGCTGCCGTTCGGACTGCCCCCCGGTCCAGAGGTGTAAGTGCCTACATAACCTATAGATTTTCCCGCAGCGACCGCCGGGCCGGCACTCAATGTCAGAACGGCGCAAAGAACGATTTGTGTAACTATTTTCATGTTTACACCTGTAAGTTTGATGGCCGGCGCGCTCCTGCGGGTAATTTCGAATATCCGCGTACTTATTAGTTGGGAAAATCTTGGAGAGCCGCCGCGCCGCGTGCAATGCGCGCCCGGCGTTGCGCACAGCCGCCGTTCGATTGGGTCGAACGTCCGCTGCATTAATGCTCACGGAATAGCTCGATCCACACGCCGTTTCTGCATCTTGCGGTGCAACATTCC
>Ga0265338_10009188_pt1 | contig 11843 bp, 10 predicted proteins | sample 42126metaG_FD_193579 | JGI IMG/M metagenome (GOLD analysis project Ga0265338, IMG submission 193579) | Rhizosphere microbial communities from Carex aquatilis grown in University of Washington, Seatle, WA, United States - 4-21-26 metaG | ecosystem: Host-associated > Plants > Roots > Rhizosphere... | reverse complement strand
CTCATTGCCGTTGGTAATAAACACCTTCTCGCCATTGAGAATCCAGTGGTCCCCGTCCTTAATCGCCCGCATTTTGATATTCGCGGCATCAGAACCAGCGCCCGGCTCAGTCAGCGCGAAACAGGAGCGTCGATCACCATTGATCGTAGGCAGGAGGTAACGCTCTTTCTGTTCATCATTACAGTAGTAGAGAATGTTATCGGCGGTGCCACCAAAGGCAAACGGCACAAACGTGCGTGCCAGTTCCATACCGATAATACCGCTCATCAACGGACCAAGGTCCGCCCCCCCATACTTCTCAGGAGTATTGATGCCCCAGAAGCCCATCTCTTTGGCTTTTAATTGAAGTTCGCGGATCTTCTCGTGCGCGATACCAGGGCGTCCCTCGCGCTCATTGCGCAGTACCTCGCCTTCAAACGGTACAAGTTCTCGATTGACAAAATCTCTGACGGTTTGCTGGACCATTTTCTGTTCATCGGTCAGACTAAAATCCATGCGTGTGCTCCTTTGCATTGCTACGGGCCGGGAAGGACTGAGTTGCCTCCCTTGCTCTCCCTGTATACGAAACCAGGAATAACAGAAGACTGTTGCTACTTTGTAGTAAGAGCACTCCTTTGTGATCTGTTCCAGAAGGACGGGTCGCTCAGGATGGCTCAGAAACGTCGGATATTTCCCGCTGGATGCCATCTTCCTGACGGACAGTGGCAGGCAGGAGTTGAGCGTGAAAATACGCGAGTTGCGCGGAAATATACGTTTCCAGGTCGATCTCAGGCGCGAAATGCCAGGTTTTGTGCAGTCCCCAGAGATGTCCCAGACCCAGCACATTCGCCGCCAGGACGCGTGGCTCCGGGATATTCTGCGCGAAGACCCCCTGGCGTTGTCCTTCCTGAAAAAGTTCAAGAAAGTGCTCATCGAGATGTTTGATCAGAGCAAGAATACGCTGACGCGTCTCGCGTGGAAGCGTCGAGCTATCGCGATAAATAATAATCAGCAGTCGCGAGCCTTTATCTAAAGAGGTATAAAGCAGGCGTACGATGGTGTCAAAGCGTTGCAGTGGATCAGTGATCGTGCTGGTCTGGGTAAAAAAATCAAGATGGAGTTCCGCGGCAGCTTCGCAACAGGCCAGAAGGATCTCTTCTTTGTTAGGAAAAATATAGTAAATGAGGCCGGTGCTTATGCCCACCGCGTGTGCTATATCAGGTATGCTGGTACCGTAGTAGCCTTTGCGGCTAAAAAGTTCGCGTGCCGCAGCAATAATTTCTTCGCGGCGGGTATCGCGAATGGTCTTTTCCCTCATGCGTACTCCCGTTCGTCTTTGCACGTTGTACGTGATGGTTGCTCAGTGCGAGGTTGTCTGTGTCTTCTTCAGCAAGCATAGCATATTTTGATCGAACATTCAATAGAGAAAAGCTAAAGATCATCTGATTCCTGGTGGGTATATTGGCGGAGTTCAGGCCGCCTCCAGGCCAGGATGCCGACACAGAGCAGCGTGACCACGCCTCCCAGGAAGATCGTCAGGGACACACCCAGCGCGGCAGCTAGCAGGCCGGACTCCACCTCGCCCAACTGTGGTCCTCCCAGGGCCAGAATCATCTGTACAGACATCATGCGGCCTCTCAGCGCGTTCGGGGTCAATTGCTGGCGGATCGTCACGCGAATAATTTGTGAGATCGTATCTCCTACGCCGGTCAATCCGAAGAATACATAGGACAGGGCAAAGAACGGAGAAATGCCGAACAGAGCTGTGGTCAAACCATAGAGAGCCACACTGGCCAGCAGTGCTTTCCCCTGGTGCTTTAAGGGCTTACGCGCGGCCAGGACACTGCCAGACAATAAGGCTCCCAGCGGCTGAGCAGTCGCCAGGACACTGTATCCTTGCACGCCCGTATGCAGAATCTGGCCTGCTACCAGTGGGAGCATCGTGCGCGCTGAGGCAAAGAGTGTCGCGAAGAAATCCAGCAGCATGGTCTGCCAGATGAGCGGATTCTGCCTGGCAAAATGGAAGCCATCGAACATCCTGCGCCACTCGAAGGCGGCTCCTTCAGCCTTCTGTAGCTGGCCACGATAGTGGAGCAGCAGCGTCGCGAGCAGGACAAGGACAAACGAACCTGCATTGACTAAATAAGCCACGCCGATAGGAAAAGCAGAGAGTAAGATGCCGGTGAGTAACGGTCCCATAATGGTACTCATCTGGAAGAGCAAGGAAAAGAGCGTTGCCGCATTCGGGAGCGCACCGGCAGGCACCAGTTCAGGAAAAAGAGCGTTTTGCGCGGGTTCGTTAAAGGCATTAATCGCCGCGTCGGCTGCCGTAAAGAAATAGAGCAAGGCCACCGTCATGGTTCCCTTGAGCGTCAACACTCCCAGCAGCGTCGCGCAGAGACAGGCCACGACCTGAGACCAGATAATGATCTGGCGCCGATCTTTATGGTCAGCGATGGCGCCGCCCAGCAAGGCAAAGAGAAAAATCGGCACAATCCGCACTGCACCTAATGTGCCCAATCCAATCGCCTGAGCATTGAGAGAGAGATGCCAGCCGAAGAATACTACGTTATAGGTTTGTCCACGCAATAAGAGATAAATATGCCAGTTCACCGTGATAATCTGCATCTGTGAACCGATAGTGGAAAAAAGTTGCCCGATCCAGAGCAGACGAAAGTCACGCTGTCGCAAGGCGGGAAATCGTGTCATGCAAGTTGTTTCTTTCTGTGCCGATGCCTCATCAATTCCTTTCCTTTACTATACTATTCCTGGCGAGCTTTCTACCAGTTCCAATGTGCAAGCCAGAGGCTTGTCTGCCCTATCCCGATGTTTCTAGTCTTGCTGGACAGTTTGCCGCAAGCGGCTCATCGTTTTTTGTGTGCGGGTTATCAGGCCGCTTGCGGTCTGATAACCCGCACACAAAAAAGTGAGCCATCTGGCGAACTATCCAGGAACAGAGGACAAAGGAGTATTCAGGATGTGAAAATATCAAGAATAACTCGTATTTCTGGTCAAGGACGTGCTGATGTTTCAACAAGGCTACGAAGACATCGTGCTCCCGGAAATCCCAAAGGTACTCTGAACAAAATCTTTGACATTGATTGCTCCGGTTACATGGAGCCAGATAGGCCCCTGCTCTGCTGGTATATCCAGCGTGAAATGGAAGAAAGGGCAGCAGAGCCGTTCAAAGATAAGAAAAGCCATCGTGGCCTGTAAAACCTCTGTTTCGTTTGGTAGACGCAGGGCATAGCCTGTGGGCAACTCCTGAACTTCCTGGATGGCAGCCATGAGATGTTGAGTATGCGCCGCGTGGGCGGGTCGCATTTGTAGGGGAATCGCTTGCACGTTGCAAGCAAGAACGGGATCAGGCTGTGGTGCAGTCATAAAGATACCTCCCATATGTTTCAAAGACAGATTTCCGCTTCTTGCAGAAGTGATCTTTTCGAGCGTATCATTTCAAGTAAACTTGAAGTCAAGAGGGCACCAGAAAGAGGAAGAGATGGAAACACTCCTGACTATTGGAGAAGTGGCCCGGCGGTCCGGGATACGCACATCGGCCTTGCGTTATTATGAAGAGCTGGGTTTGCTGCCAGCTACCGTACGCGTGCAGGGAGGACATCGTCGCTACGATCCCGACGTGTTTCAACGGCTTGCGATCCTGCGCCTGGGCAAAAAGGCCGGTCTGACCCTGGCTGAACTGCGTCGGCTGGTAGCGGAATTTCCAGCAAACGCTTCCGCCGCGGAACGCTGGCAGGCTCTGGTGCCCCAAAAACTCCAGGAAGTGGAAGCGTTGCTGGAGCAACTTCAACAGACAAGACAGAGATTGCAACGCTTGCTCTCCTGTGAATGCCAGCGCCTGGAGGAGTGCGCTTCCCATGGCGAAGTGTAGCATCCACCTGTCAGTGTTGCGGAGAGCTAACCCGGACAGACGGATTTTTCCACGCGTGGTCGTCTTTTAACGTCGCATGGCCCGTCTCTGGCGAAGCACTGATCCCATCATCCAGCCCAGATCGATGACATACAGGACAATCACAATGTCGCCAATAGTGGTTGTTGCCCACCCTGCTGGCAGCATCTGATCCAGGCCCCACAGGAGGAAAGCCAGGCTTACCAGGAGTGCCCTCAACAGATCGAGTGGCCTGGGACGAGTCAGCACTTGAAATCCCAGTGAGGCTGCTCCGATCAGGAGCAGCGGCGCGGCAGAGATAGGTGCATGAGGAAGTCCCAGGAACAGGTGAGGAGCCAGATCGTTAAGCAGCAAGCCCGCTCCTGTCATCAGAGCCAGCCCGATCAGCACCCAGCTCGCCAGAATCATGCCTTTCTCGAACCAGGAGAGGGGAGCAGGCGTCGCATGGCGGCCAGGAAGCTCCGTAGGAGAGGGTCCGCATTCCTGCTCAAGTAACTGTGTCATAAAGCGTGATCTTTCCAGAATTTGTTTTCTTGAGAGATCATATAGTGTTGATAAACCCTATGTCAAACTGCCGCCCGTTTTTTATTCAGCTACTTCCCTCAGTCTGTTATAATACATGTGTATTTATCTATGAAATCTGTATGCTTATGGTCTGTGTTCTATCCCGATCAAATTTATGGAGAACATATACATGTCGCTTGCTCCTTCTTCTCTGAATCACTATCAACTCGTTCGTGCTCTCGAAAGCGATGGCACTGGCACTGGCACTGGCACAATGTACCTGGCCACGGATACGCGAACGGCGCGTCAGGTTGCGCTGAAAGTTGTTGGCATTGATGCTCCTGAAGACGCTTTAGCGGAAAGCAGTCAGCTTACCCGGCATGTCAGTCAGCTTTTTACTGATACTATGCGTACCAGTTCCCTGCCGGAGCATCCCAGGATCCTGCCTGTGTCTGACTTCGGCGTGGGAGAGATAGACGGACTTCCCTCTGCCTATGTTGCTATGTCGTATATGCCAGCCGGGTCTCTGGCGGATTGGTTGCGTCAGACTGCGCCCGCTTCTGCTCATTTTCCGCTGCCTCTTGTCTCCCATGTGGTCTCCCAGGCGGCCTCGGCTCTCTATGTTGCCCATGAGCGCGGTCTTTTGCACCAGGACATTAAACCGGCCAATCTGCTCCTGCAAGCTTCTGAGGCTCAAGCTACTGGCCTGCCAGATCTTGTGCTGGCCGATTTTGGTCTGGCGCGCTTTTTTGCCACGACCTCCAGCCAGGGTCTGAGCCAGAGCACCTATATCCGTGGTTCCTATCTCTACCTGGCTCCCGAACAATGGGATAACGCGGCTGTCCCGGCCAGCGACCAGTATGCCCTGGCTCTCCTGGCATTTTCCTTGTTGACGGGCCAGTTTCCTTTCCAGGGTTCGCTCAGCCAGGTTATTGAGCAGCATCACCATGTCTCGCCGCCCGCGCCCGGTAGTCTGAACCCGCAGCTTCCGCCCGCCATTGATAAGATCATCGAACGTGCCCTGGCCAAAGACCCCGGCAAACGTTTCCCATCAGTCCTGGACTTTGCTCAGGCCCTGGCATCTGCTGCGGAGCAGCCCACGCCAATCATTGATCTGGCTGCCGAAATCCTGGTGCGCAAACACGCTCAGACCTCTGAGGATACTGCTGCTCAGGCTGTGCCGCTCCCCTTTGCCAGCCAGATCGCTGTCAATGCGAACGATGCGTTGCCTGCGCGTCTTATTGTCAAACCTGCTCAACCCTCTCTCCGGGATACCACTGGCGCGCCTGTGCTCTCTTCGGCGGCAGGGGTATCATCTGCTGGCACAGTGCGTAGTATGGCCGCCCGTCAGGCACCGCTCTCCTTTCGTCCCCAGGCGTTCTCTGCAGTCGTTCAGCGGATTGCACTGCCAGCCCGGACGCTGGTCCCACGTATGTCGTCCTTGAAGCAAAAAGTCAGCCCACGCCGCAGCGTTTCCGCCAGCCAGAAGGGGCTGCTGGTAGCCTTGCTTGCCCTGGTTTTGCTGGGGAGTGGCACTGCTCTCCTGCTCAATCATCCCACAGGTTCTGGCACTGGCCAGTCCGGGAACGGACCTTCACAGAACTATGGTGGACCAGCAAACCAGGGTTCCGGCGGTGGTGGTAGCATTGTGTTCTCTGCTTCGCCAACGAGTTCCGGCCAGATACCCGGCGTGAGTGCCACACCCACACCTGTCTCAACGTCTCTCCCAACTACTGGTGGTTCGACACAGCCCACGCCCACATCTGCGCCGAATGCGCCCACGCCTGTGCCGAATGCGCCGACCCCCACGCCGACGCCGAAACCAGCGCCGACGCCAACACCGAAGCCGACGCCGAAACCGACACCGAAGCCGACGCCGAAACCAACGCCGACGCCCAAGCCAGTCTGTCCGGCGCAGATCCAATCGGGAAGCACGGGAAGTCTGGTAACCATGTTGCAAAAAGAGTTGAATGCACGCGGAATAACCGATTCAAATGGCCATGTATTGCAGGTGGATGGGCAATTTGGTCCGCTCACAGAATCTGCCGTGAAAAAATGGCAGGCAAAGGAAGGGATTGAGGTGGATGGGCAAGTAGGACCGATTACCTGGCATACGCTTGGCAATTGTTAAACCATTGCCGACCTGAGAAAATCTGTGGCCGATTCTTCTCTGCTATGCTCTTTTTTGCTCTGTGATTTATGGATAATAGATTCCTTTGCTTTCCTGGTCTGACAGGCCAACATAGATGAGAGTATTGTATATTATGCATTATGCATTTATACTGAGCCAGTGTACAATGACCGGTACACGTCTCTGTGTCGTGCTTTGTCGTGCTGTCAAATGAGGATGAGTTTATGCCATATTCATACAATCCTGAAGAAGACGAACACCAGCCGCCTCTGGAACCTGCCCAACCGCATCAATTACCTCCTTTGCAGAACGTGCCTTTCTCTCCTCCTATGGAGCGGAAGGGTCCTTCTCAGGCCAGCACGAGATCTCCACTGGTGATTCCCGCGGATAAAAGGCAGCCGCGAGCTCCCTCTCAGGCAGCACCAGGACAACGCCATTTGAGAAAATACGTTATCTGGTATGCGTTATCTGCAACAATCGTCCTGAGTGTTCTCCTGAGACTCGTCTTCACCATTCCTCTCAGTTCTGGCCAGCAAAATTCGGCGACACAAGGATCAGGACAACGTATTGTTGCCCAGAGGACAGTTGGTCCGACTGCTACTGTAGTGCCGCCGCAAAGCCATGCGACGCCAACTCAGCAGCAAATTCCTTCTCTTCCAGGCCAGCTTTTCTCTGCTTCCAGTCCATGGAATATCCCTATTGGAACAAATGTGGAGCTAGATCCTGATTCGAGCGGTATGGTCAGTCAACTGGTGAATGGCTATCATGTTCCATCTATGTTCAATTATGGTATGCCAATCTATATATCGACAGCCAGCGATCCTCTCTATACTGTGCAGGATGCTAATCACACATTTGTGGCAAATAATCCTATTCATATTCCAGCGGTAGCAGCGCCAGCACCAATAGCAGACAGGTGGATGTTCATTTACGATACGACCAAAAATGTAATCTTTGAAATGTGGGAAGCGCAGAAAAGCGGGGATACATGGACTATTCAGGCTGGCAATGTTTTTAGCCCGACTGGTAATGGCGTTCTCCAGGTTGATGGAACACAAACAGGCGGAAATGGGGCCAGTTATTTTGGTGGTGTCATTCGAGCCGCTGATATACAGCGTGGGTACATTAATCATGCGTTGTCGTTTGCGACTTCATATACGGCAACGACCTGGCGTTATCCTATGTCCAGAAGCGATGGCCACGGGACCAATCCGTCTGACCTGCCGATGGGCGCCCGGATACAGCTCGACCCTTCCGTGAATTGTAGCGCGCTGCCAAACGCATCGCAGGGAGAAAAGATGGTCTGTCAGGCGCTGGAAACATACGGAGGATATATCAGGGATACAGCAGGGTCAGGGGTAGCTCTAACCATGTATTTTGAAGGTGAAGATCTCAAGGATCCTGATCGGTCTCCTCCAGCGGGTTCACCGGGTAACACAGGACGCCCGGACGGCGTTTTTGGCCAGGTTGGCCTGAGCGAACAACGTGAAATGTCCGATATTCCGTGGGACAAACTTCGCGTTCTCAAAGCATGGAATGCTTCTACCCCTCTCAGCTTTGCACAGCCTGCGACGCCCGGCACCATTCATAACGTCAGAACTGCGTCTATGCAACAACAACGATCATTGAATGATGCTTGCGTGGCGTGCTTGCGGAAACGTCAGTATAGGGTGCTCTGACGCGCTCCTGCTCGTGCTCTGCCTGGCAATACAGCGTCTGCGCCGATGCTTAGTTTCCCCATATATTCACTTTGATGGGGTGGAGCAACACGACTACACGCGTCTCGCCGGGATGATCATGAGCACTGAGATCAGCTCCGCCATATTTGGCCCCAAGTTTTTTGGCAAATGTATAATCTTGATCCGGCGTGATCTCCGCGCGCGCTCGTACTTCCAGCGTCCGGTACAGATTCGCCTTGTCAAGCAAGAAAAGGGAGCACTCTGGATGCTCCTGGAGATTTTTCACTTTCTGGCGGGCAGTGTTGAGCGAGAGCTTGAGTGTTCCATCCTCGTCAAATAAAAACCAGAGCGCTGTGACTTGCGGATATCCGTCAGGCCCGATGGTGGCTAGCGTGGCTACCTCCGCTTGAAGGAGGTCCTGATGTGATTCAGGAAAAAGTGTCATGGGTCTACTCCTGTTCCAGGATACAATAACGGCTTCAGCCTCAAGTATAATCCCGGAATGGTTCCTTTGTCCAATATCCTCTATGTTATGAGACCCTGAAGAGAAAAAGAGCGTTTAGCGAGCTTTCCTGCCAGTTCCTGCTTTGTGGGGATAGGATAGGCCGTCAGGACCAATCGTGATGGCTGGCATCTCGTCAAGCAAGGAGGTTGGGAGCGTCCGTAGCGCGAGCCAGATCACCAGTACCGTGGCCTGGTCAGTCGTGGACAGAGCCTGAAAGAGTTCCTGAACATTGAGTTCCCAGCGAGGATAATCGTCAGGGAGTCGATCCTGGTGGTGCCTGGCATTTCCCAGGCGCATCAGCCAGGTAGACAGATCATCGCGCGCTTGCAGTATCTCGAAATCGTCCACCTGTTCCAGCAACGCCTCCCAGCGGATCTCCTGTGGCCAATGCAAGAACCAGCGCAGTTGCGGTATGAGGAAATGGACCAGGTACTCTTCGAGAGACGCTTTCCTGGAGACAAAGCGCTTCTCTAAGCCCAGGCCACGGGCAACAATGCGCCAATCAAGTTGCTGTTCGTGTTCGTCAACCAGACTGTCTGTCTCATCGTTGGGCTCTCCGGTCAATTCCAGCAGACGAGAGAGAAACGTGGAGAAATGTTCACGCCCGATCCGTTTGCGGATGCGGCGCAGCGGTTGCAGGTGTAAAGGTCCCTGAGCATAACGCTCGATCAGATCCAATGCCTGTTCCGCATCTTGTTGCAAAACGGTTTGCTTAAATTCAGCAAACCACTGCATCCAGTGAACAATACGCGCCATGGCCTGTTGTAACTGCGCGCGAATCATCCCTCGTTCCACGCGATAGCCTGCCAGCCACAACTGCCAGGCCAGATGAGAGAGACGGCGTTCATTGACACGCAATGAGCAGAGGAGCAGCAATTGTTCGCCTGTGCCGGGTGGATAGAGCGAACAGGTGCCCCTGGCCTCTTTAAGTGGGCGCTGTTGGGGACGCGGCAGCACCCCGGCGCGATGCCAGCGCACTAACTGGTGTGCGCTGATAGGATACCCCTGTTGCCGCGCCAGCGCTAATAACTCGGTGCCTGTTTCATAACTCATATCGATCTTCATAAACGATAGTATACCAGAACATTACGCCATAATCAGCCTGACGCGAACACCCCTGCGAAGTCTCAGGAGGCATATGATACACTGAGCGCAACATAGGAATAAGGAAGGATATCTATGCGTTTGCTTCATTCGCGCAATTCCTGGTATTATCATCAGGGGTCTGACCCGACCATCGATTTCTGTATCTGGGTCTTGCAGGTGGACGGGTTGCAGGTGCCTCCATTCGACCGCCATCCCGCCGGCGATGGCTCATTACGCGAGGCCGGGCTGACCGCTGATAACTGGCTGACCTGGTTTTTGCGTGTGCTTGATCCCGAACAAAGAAAACAGGATGAGGCGCAACTCCAGCAACTTTATATGGCCGAGTATCTCAAGGTTGCCAATGAACCCGATATAGAGCACTTCAAGCGTCGTTATCAGGCGGAGCGGCGCAACGGCTCGGCAGATCCTCCATTACCTCCGCCCCCCACTTTTTACCACTATTGCGCTTCCTGGATGGGCGACCTCGCCATCAAAAACAGACTGCTTGAACTTGAGAAGCAGTATACCCAGAATGCCAGCCAGTACTCCCGTGCGGTCGGGGATGTGGAAAGAGCATTGATCAGAGGAGAGAGGAAAGCTGCGACACGGTTGTATGATGAATTAAAACCCTATCATAACCGTCTTCCGCCGTTGCAGATCTACCTGGTGGCATATGAGTATCCACTCGATTATCTGCTTGCCCCTGCCACGTTGCTCGTGACGGTCCAGGAGGGTCAGCCCGCTTATCAGGAGTTTTGCGAACGTGTTTTTAACGCGGTGGCGGAACTCGCGACGCGCTCGGAGCGCCGCAGGGGACCATCCGTCTATTCTCGACAGGAGGGTCGATCCGGTCAACTCATTGCCACGTATCGGAGATATGAGCGCAACCCGGTTCCTCCGCCACCCCTTCCCCGCCAGGAGATGCCCAGGCTCGCGGATCCACTCAAACAGATGGTCTTAGAGGAACTGGGGGACGAGCGTACGTTCTCTGAAATCGTAGATCTGGCGACGGTGCAATTTGTGCGAGAGAAGCAGAGGCCAGGCTGGAAGCTGTATGAGGTCACCTATCAGGAAATCGATGGCGAGCCATCCCGGATGATTTTTCTGCTTCAACAAAACGCTGACGGCTCCTGGCGTTACAACGGCGGTGGCACCAGCTCAGATATGCAGAATCAATGGTCCAAAATCTTCGCGCCTGTACACGATCATCCATTGCTTTTTCTCGGAACTCAGTACAGCAACGAGGATGACCAGCAGTATTTGCAGACCTCCCATGGCGCTGTCATCGACAATGGTTTTCAGGTTGAGCGGGTGCGCCTGGTCAATGAGGCGGGCCAGGCGCTGGAAGATCTCGTGGAAGACGGCTATGTCTTCTTTGCCTGTAAACCGGAGGAACAGGTGCGACTGCCCATGCAGGCCGAACTCTATGACCGTCAGGGCAAGCTGGTATGGCGGCAGAAGATCCCTGACAATGGTTTACCACCCTGGCTGAAGCTGAAGCACCAGCGCTAACAGACTCATCAAGCTGAAGCGTGAGTGATACCCCTGGGAAAAGCGCTTCCTATCTGGTATACTCCCTCCGAGAGTTGTACATTACGGTCTTCATCGCGGGCAAATTGACGGGAAGAACGCTTCATCTACCGCTCATAAGGGGCAGGAATGGTGCTGGCCGCACCGACTGTCGAGAGCATTTGTGTTGAAACAGGAGAAAGAACGTGACGCCAATTTTAGCTACGAAACTGTATCTCCCGCCGCTTCGACCGAATGTTGTCAGTCGTCCCCGCTTGATCGCGCAGCTCAATGAGGGGTTGTTGCATCGCAAACTCACCCTCGTCTCTGCCCCTGCTGGCTTTGGAAAAACAACGCTGGTGAGCGCATGGCTTGCCGTTGGTTCCCGACCAGTTGCCTGGCTCTCAGTGGATGAAGTGGAGAACGATCCCGTACGCTTTTTAACATATCTTATCGCTGCTTTGCAGACCATTGCAGCGCAAATTGGTGAAGGGGTATTGGGTGGCCTCCAATCTCCTCAGCCACCGCCACCAGAAGCGATGC
>Ga0265338_10009187_pt1 | contig 11844 bp, 13 predicted proteins | sample 42126metaG_FD_193579 | JGI IMG/M metagenome (GOLD analysis project Ga0265338, IMG submission 193579) | Rhizosphere microbial communities from Carex aquatilis grown in University of Washington, Seatle, WA, United States - 4-21-26 metaG | ecosystem: Host-associated > Plants > Roots > Rhizosphere... | reverse complement strand
CCTCGCGATCGAGGACCTGGTCACCGAGCTCAAGGACCGCTACACGATCGTGATCGTCACGCACAACATGCAGCAGGCCGCCCGGGTCTCGGACGTGACCGCGTTCTTCACCCTGAAAGGTCCGGGCGAGCCGGGCGTCCTGATCGAGGTCGACGCCACCCAGAGGATCTTCACCAACCCGACCGAGAAGCGCACCGAGGACTACATCACCGGCCGCTTCGGCTGACGATCGGCCTGGGCGCACACTGGTAGGCATGGCCAGCGCGGGGGACGACCCGATCCTCGTCACCACCGCACCCATGAGTCCGGCCGAGGAGCGCGATCGCCGGCAGCGTCGTTACTTGATCACCATGGGCGTCCGCGTCGTCGCGTTCGTGCTGGCGATCTTCCTGACCTCCGGCTGGGTGCGAGTTGTCCTGATAGCACTGGCGCTGGTGTTGCCGTGGGTCGCGGTGATCCTGGCCAACGCCGGGCCGATGCGGCGGCCGCCCGAGACACCTTCGCTATACGCCGGCGAGAAGCCCCACGAGCTGACCGACCCGGACCGAGCCGGCCGCTAGGCCGAATCGGGCCGCGCGGTCGCCAGGCCCAGCCGGGTGGCGAGCTCGCCCCACAACCCCCGGTACGCCGCGGCACCCGTGCTCTCCGGGGACGTCGCCACGATCGGCCGGCGGCGCTGCCCCATCCGCTCGATCAGCGCGCTGTTCGGGACGACGGTCCGCGCCACGTCGGCGTACCGGCCGTGCAGCAGGTCCACGACGTCACGATGCAGCGCGCGACGGCGCTCGACCATCGACAGGAACGCCATCACGTCAACGTCGCTGTTGGTCTGGGTCGCGAGGTCGACGACCTGGTCAAGGGTCCGCAGCGACAACGGCGAGGGCACGATCGGCACCAGCACGACGTCCGCGGCGTGAACGATGTTGGCGGACAACAGTGACAGCCCGGCCGGGCAGTCGAGGATCACCAGGTCGTAGTCCAGGGCAAAGCCGGCCAGGACCTTGGCGACCCGGTGCTCGCTGCGCTTCATGGCATTGAGGTCGACGTCGGTCGACGCGTACGACGTATCGGCGGGAAGCAGGTCGAGGCCAGGGTCAGCAGTCTCCCGGATCGCCCGCGCCGCATCGCTCTTGCCCTGGAGCAGCCGCCGGCTGCCGCCCTTGACCTTGGTCCGGCCGCGCAGCAGGAACGTCGCACCGGCCTGCGAGTCGAGATCCCACAACAAGGTCCGGTAGCCGTCGCGGGCGGCCAACCAGGCGATGTTGACCGCGGCGGCGGTCTTGCCGACGCCGCCCTTGACCGCGTAGCACGCGACAACCTTCATGCGCTGCATCGTCTCAGTCGCAGCCGCGCACCCCAAACACCAGCGGTAAGCAACACTGGTGGCACCGAAGCGGTACGTCGATTTCGCCTGAGGAGCCAGCCTTGACCGACTTTTCGCTGGATCTCACCGAGGACCAGATCACGCTGCGCAAGTGGCTGCACGACTTCGCCGCCGACGTGATCCGGCCGGCCGCGCACGAGTGGGACGAGCGCGAGGAGACTCCCTGGCCGGTCATCAAGGAGGCGGCGAAGGTCGGCATCTACTCCCTCGACTTCATGGCTCAGCAGTGGTTCGACCCGACCGGGCTCGGCATGGTCGTCGCGCAGGAGGAGCTGTTCTGGGGCGATGCCGGCATCGGGCTCTCGCTCATGGGCACCGGGCTGGCTGCGGCGGCGGTCAGCGCCAACGGCACCCAGGAGCAGATCGGCGAGTTCGTCACCGCGATGTACGGCACTCCGGAGGACCCGAAGCTCGGCGCCTTCTGCTCCTCCGAGCCCGATGCCGGCAGCGATGTCGGAGCGATGAAGACCCGCGCGGTCTACCTCGAGGCCGGCGACGAATGGGTCATCAACGGCACGAAGACCTGGGCGACCAACGGCGGCATCGACGACTGGCATGTCGTGGTCGCGAGCGTCGACCCTTCGCTCGGCACCCGAGGCCAGGCCTCCTTTGCAATCCCGCCCGGCACCAAGGGCCTCAGTCAGGGACAGAAGTTCAAGAAGCACGGCATCCGCGCGTCGCATACCGCAGAAGTGGTGCTCGACGACATCCATCTTCCGAGCAAGTTCCTGTTGGGTGGCAAGGAGAAGCTCGACGATCGGTTGCATCGCGCCCGCGATGGAGTCAGGGGCCACTCGCAACCGTCGATGGCGACGTTCGAGCGCACCCGGCCGACCGTCGGCGCACAAGCGGTCGGCATCGCACGAGCGGCGTACGAGGTTGCCCTGGACTACGCAAAGGAACGCGAGCAGTTCGGGCGGCCGATCATCGAGAACCAGGGGATCGCCTTCAAGCTCGCGGACATGAAGGTACGGATCGATGCGTCCCGCTTGCTGGTGTGGCGCGCCGCCTGGATGGCCAGGCAGGGCAAGGAGTTCGCCGCGGCCGAGGGTTCACAGTGCAAGCTGTTCGCCGGTGAGACCGCGGTGTGGGTGACCGAGCAGGCGATCCAGATCCTCGGCGGCAACGGCTACACCCGCGACTATCCGGTGGAGCGGATGCACCGTGACGCCAAGATCTACACGATCTTCGAGGGCACCTCGGAGATCCAGCGCCTGGTCATCGCCCGAGCAATCAGCGGTGTCCACATCAACTAGGCGCAAACCGGCCGACGACGAAACACCTTGCTGGCTCACGGCTGCCCCCCAGTGTTTTCGGAGCCTTGCTGAGCACCTTGGGTTGCAGGCCCGGGAAATCCCCGGGCGCACCTGAAAGGACTCTCAGCCAATGCCCAAATACCCTTCCCTCGCCCGCAAGACCCTCGTGGTCGGCGCCCTTGTCGTCGGCACCACGGCCGGGGCCGCCGGCATCGCGGCAGCCGCCACCGGCGGCTCGACCTCGAGCACCAGCTCGGGGTCGTCGTCGCACTCGACCGCCGCGTCCGGCGCCTACGGCACCCATCCCCAAGGCGGCCCGGGCGCCCCGCAGAACCCCGCCACGCTGACGCACGGACCCGGCGAGACCCTTCTTACCGGGACAAGCCTGCAGAAGGCCGATGCGGCCGCCACCGCAGCCGAGCCGGGCGCCACCATTGTCCGAGCCGAGACCGACTCCTCGGGCAAGGGCACCTATGAAGTGCACCTGAAGAAGTCCGACGGCACTTACGTCACCGTCTACCTCGACTCCAGCGACACGGTCACCAGCACCGCCAGCGGTTTCGGCGGCGGACCCGCCGGCCAGGCCGCTCCCAGCGGCGGCCAGCGCCCGGCCAACGGCCAGGCACCCGGCACCAGCCCGTCCTCAGGCACCGCCTGACCTGACCAGTCGGGTGCTTCCCTCTCGTGGGAGCACCCGACGCCGGCCAGAGCCGCCACTAGCCCTTGTGGGAGCGCTGGCCGAACCACGCGGTCGAGATGTCGACCCGCCCGACGATCTTGTAGACCCCGTGAGTGCGCTTGCCTTCACGGATCGTCCACGTCGAGCCGGACTTGTCCACCGGGCCGACCAGCACGACCCGGAAGCCCTTGACCTCGTAGTTGATCCGCATCCCCTTGACCGTGCCGCTGGCTCCCTGAAGCAACGTGGTCCGCGTGCCACCGGCCAGCCGCAGACCCCACGGGATCCTGGCGGCGGACCCAAGGCCGCCCTGGTTGTCGAATCCCTTCGTGACATGCAGTCGCGTGACCTGGTGGCTGTACGGCGTCGGGAGGCAGTCGACGAACCCCTTGTCGCTGGTAGCCCAGCAGGGGTCATACACGAACCTCGGGCCGAAGCATCGGTACGCGTCACCGACCGCTTCCGAGCCCGCCTGGCAACTGGCATGACTGACGTTATGGGCAACGGTGTAACCGGAACGCAGGGCGCCGGTCGCGGTCACCGGGCGGACCCGGCTCACGACCGTGGGCGCGGTCGCGCGGGCATTCGGCCGATGTGCGGCCGCGCCGGCCGGCGAAGCGGCGAGCGCGAACCCGCCGACGGCGATCAGGGCGGTCACAAGGGCAGCTAGACGTCGCATCCGCTCACGATATGACCCGCGGCTAGCCGGCCTCTGCAAGGACCTCGTCGACGTACGGCGCGGCGGCGGCTCGCCAGGCCGGGACGAGGTCGAGCCGCAACCGCCGGTCGAGGACGTCGTCCGCGGTGATCGCGCCTTCCGCTTCGACCGCCCAAGCCACCTCGCACCTCAAGGCCGGGACCTCGGCCGCAATCGGGTCGGCCGGGCCGGCCCCGGCCACCAGCGCGGCCTCGGCCCCGAACCGGCGGGTCAACCGGTCCGCACCGGTCGCCGCTCGCGGCATCGCACCGACCAGCGGCAAGCCGGCGGTCCGGCACCCCACCCCGTGGTCGAGCGCCGCCGCCACGCGGTCGACCGCGTCCTGCGCCATCCGTCGATACGTCGTCAGCTTGCCCCCGACGATCACCAGTACGCCGTCCCGGTCGAGCAACGCATGACGGCGGGACAGGTCCGCGGAGGTCGAGTCGTCTGCGCCTCCGAGCAGCGGGCGGAGTCCGGCGTACCGTCCGATCACATCGTCGGAGGTGACCGGGCGCCGCAGTCTCGTCGAGAGCATGTCGAGCAGGAATCGCTCATCGGCATCGCTCACCGAGGGCACGTCCTCGATCTCGTCGACCGCGTCGTCGGTGAGACCCACCAGCACGGTGCCGTCCGGGCGCGGGGCGGCAAACACGAACCGGTTGAGAGTGCCGGGCAGCAGCAGGTTGATCGCGACCTTCTGATGCTCGACCGCCTCGGCCCGGATCACCAGGTGCGCGCCTTTGCTCGGCTTCAGTGGTACGTCGGTGACCAGGCCGCCCGACCAGACTCCGGCCGCGACGATGACCGACCGCGCCCGGACCTCGCCGACTTCGCCGGTCATCTCGTCCCGGATCTGTGCGCCGTCCCGCGTCACCTCCAGTGCGGTGCAGTGCGTGACGATCCGAGCGCCCTGTGCCGCTGCGGTGCGAGCGAGCGCCACGACGAGCCGGGCGTCGTCTTCCAACGCACCGTCCACGTGGATGTAGGCGCCGTGCGACGGCCGGAGCGCGGGCGCGAGCGCCTGCGTCTCGTCGGCGTCCGCCCAGTGCGTGCGGGGCAACCACGGCGGAGTCCGCGCGGCGGCCCGCAAACCGTCGGCGACAACGAACAACATCCGGGATCCGGCCCGCCCGCCTCTCGGGCCGCCCGGGAAGTAGGGCAGCACGAACGGCATCGGCTGCACCAGGTGCGGCGCGATCTTCGTCACCAGGCGGTTGCGCTCGACCGCGGACTCCCAGGCAACGCCGACCTGGCCGGAGGCGATGTAACGGACGCCGCCGTGCGCAAGCTTGCTCGACCACCGGCTCGTGCCGGCCGCGAGGTCGTTGCGCTCGAGCAACGCCACCGACAGACCGCGGCTCGCGGCGTCCAGCGCGACACCTGCGCCGGTGACGCCGCCGCCGATCACGAGGACGTCGACCACCTCGCCAGCCGACAACGCGGCGAGGTCGGCGCGACGCCGGGCCGCGGTCAGCCGTGAGCCGGTCACGGTCGCAACCACCCATCGAGGCCGTGCTCCAGTTCGCCGAGCGCGCGGTCCGCGCCGATCTCGTCGAACAGCCGCGCGGACACGATCCACGGCAGCGCCGCCATCAACACACCGGTAGCGATCGCCTCGGGATCACCACCGCGGATCGATCCGTCCGCGTGCCCTTCACGGATCGCGCGGCGGACCCGGGCCAGCGCGAGTCGCTGAGTCGAGCCGAGCCGAATCGTGAGATACGGAAGCAGCAGCTCCGGGTCGACGTCGAGCACCCGGCGAAACAGTGGCTCGGCCGGAAGCCGTCGCGCGGTCTGCACGGTCAGCGCGACCAACCGTGCCCGCGCGGTGGCCCGGTCTGCGACGCTCGCCTCGATCTCGCTCAGCAACCCACCGAAGTCGTGAGTCATGACGTTGAGCAGCAACGTCTCGACGTCCGGGACGAGCCGGTAGAGGGTCATCCGGCTGACCCCGGCCCGCCGGGCCACGTCGGTCAGCGTCGTGCGCCGAACGCCGACCGCGAGCACGGACTCGCGGACCGCGGCCGCGATGTCCTCGGGCACGGGTCGAATCGGAATCTGTCGATCCGGCGCCGGGCGCCCGTCGGCCGGTCGCGGGGCGGCCACCACCCCGGCGTGGGGTTGGGCCCGCTTGTGACGTTGAGACGCCATGTGTCACACTGTAGCGCGATGGACAACGGCTCGTCCTGGACGTCGTGGGGCGCCTCACAACCGGACCTGACGCGATCCGGGCGCTCGCTGCTCAAGGCCGCCCTCGGGCCGCTGTCCCCGCAAGAACCGGTGCCGATCGAACGCGCGACCGTGCCGGCCTCGAAGCTCCCGGCCCCGGTCAAGGCCGAGCTGGTCATCGCGCTTGGCCCGGACGGCGTCGCTGACGACGACCCGGCCCGAGCCCGGCATGCCGGCGGTCAGGCCTACGCCGACCTCGTCCGGCGCCGCCGCGGAGACGCCTCCGACGCACCGGATGCCGTCCTGCTGCCGCCACACACAGCGGCGATCGCCGACGTACTCCGGATCTGCTCGGCCCACCGGGTCGCGATCGTGCCGTGGGGCGGCGGCACCAGCGTGGTGGGCGGGCTGTCATCGATCCGCGGCGACTTCGACTCCGTCGTCGCGCTCGACCTGACTCGGCTCGACCGGATGATCAGTGTCGACACGGTGTCGCACACCGCAACCTTCGAGCCGGGCATCCGCACGCCCGACGCCGAGGCGGCGCTGGCCGAATACGGCTTGACCCTCGGGCACGTGCCACAGAGCTTCGAACGTGCCTCCCTCGGCGGGTACGTCGTCACCCGCTCGGCCGGCCAGGCCTCGAGCGGTCGTGGCCGGATCGACGACATGCTCGTCGGCTGCCGGCTGCTGACGCCGCGGGGCGAGCTCGACCTGCCGGCGATGCCGGGCAGTGCCGCCGGGCCGGACCTGCGCCGGCTGGTGCTCGGATCCGAAGGCACCCTCGGCATCGTGACCGAGGTGACCCTGCGCGTGCAGTCGCTCCCCGAGACCAAGCGGTACGAAGGCTGGACTGCGCGCAGCTGGGAGGACGGCGTACGGATCATGCGCCGGCTCGCCCAGGATGGCCCGAAGCCAGACATCGTGCGGCTGTCCGACGCCGAGGAAACCAAGATCTCCCTCGCCCTGTCCGCAACGGCCGGGTGGAAGCGGCGCGGGCTCGACCAGTGGCTCCGCCTGCACCACGTACGCGACGGATGCCTGATCATCGTCGGCTTCGAGGGTGGCGCCCGCGACGTGCGATATCGCCGGAGCGAGGTACGCCGGCTGCTCCGCGCGGAGCGCGCCGTACCACTGGGCCCGAGTGCCGGAAACTCGTGGGCGCACCATCGGTTCACCGCGCCATACCTCCGCGACACGATGCTCGATGCCGGTGTGCTCGCGGAAACGCTCGAGACCGCAACGGTCTGGTCGCGTCTGCCGGAGCTCTACGAAGCGGTTCGCACCGCACTCACGGATTCGTTGCGGCACAACGACAAACTGCCACTCGTCGGCTGCCACATCTCACACCTGTACCCAACCGGCGCATCGCTGTATTTCACCGTGCTCGCACATGCCGAGCCGGGGCGCGAGGTCGAGCAGTGGATGGCGGCAAAGCACGCCGCGAACGACGCACTCGTCGGCGCCGGTGGCACCGTCAGTCACCACCACGCGGTCGGCACCGCCCATCGGGAGTACGTCAAGACCGACCTCGGTGGCGAGAGCGGCGTCGGCGTGGAGGCTCTGCGGGCGCTGAAGGCCTATCTCGACCCGGCCGGGATCCTCAACCCCGGAAAGCTTCTGCCGGAGTCCTGATTCCAGCAGGGCCGGCTACGGCGACGCGGTCGACGTCGTCGTGTCGGTTGTGGTTGGAGTCGATGTCGGGGTCGAGGTGACGGTGACAGTCACAGTCGGTGTCGGAGTGGCCGGGGGCGAGCTCACACTCGGCGTCGGTGTGGTCGACGCAGACGGGGTGGGCTTGGGGCCCTTGAAGTCAGCCAGCAAGGTGTCCGCCGCATCGTCGATCTTGGCGGCCCGGGTCGCGGTCAGCTCACCTTCGGTCTGGAGCGAGGCGACCTCGTTGCGCAGGTCGTTCACGGCCTTCGCGAGCTGGCCTTTGCTCTTGCCGGTGACGGCGATCCGAACCGCTGCGACGTACTGCGACAACGCGTTCGCGGCTTTGGCCGAGATCGGGCTGGTGGTCGTCGGGGCGCATCCGGCCGCCGCAACGCACAGCACTGCGACGACGCCGACCACGAATCGCTTCATCGGCACGTCAACCGCTCCAGTCGCTGCATGTCGGCCTGCAACTTCGCCGACAGCCCGGGGGTCGTGGTCACGCAACTGCTACCGGTGCTGGAGTTGTTGTTGCTGCGGTTGACCAGCACCACGCCGACAACCGCCGCCACCACGATGACCAGGGCGACCGCGAAGACGGCGAACCAACGCCGTCGGCGACTGGGCCGGGCGACGGCGACCGGAGCCTGGACCGTCGGCGGCTGACGGGGCATGACCGTGGTCGCCATCGGGATCGCCATCGTCGGGGCGTCAGTCGGCGGAAGCGGCATCGCGCCGGTCCGCACGTCGCCCGAGGAGATCCGCACCAGTCGGTCGACGACCTGCGCCGCGGACAGCCGGGCGGCAGGCGACCGGGCGGTCATCCCGATCAAGAGGTCGCGCCAGCCGGGACCGAGATCGGGCGGCAGGTCCGGCTGGCGACTGAGCCGAGCCATCGCCGCCTCCAGCGGCGGACCGTCGTACTCGCGCCGGCCGGTCAGGCACTCGAGCAGCATCAGGCCGAGCGCGTAGACGTCGGCCGGCGGTCCCACCGGCTCGCCGGAAACCTGTTCGGGCGCGAAGTACGCCGGAGTGCCGAGCACGTCGCCGGCCTGGGTGAGGTGCGCCGAGTCGACCAGCCGGGCGATCCCGAAGTCGGCGAGATGGACCCGCCCACCGCTCGAGATCAGCACGTTGGCGGGCTTCACGTCGCGATGGACGAGACCCTGGCCGTGGACGTAGGCGAGGGCGTCGGCGACCGCAGTGCCGATCTCCGCGGTGCGGGCCGAAGTGAGCGCGCCCAGGCGCAGCCGCTCGGACAGGGTCGAGCCCTCGACGAGCTCCATGACGAGGTAAGGATGGCCAGTGGTCGGATCGGTGCCGGCGTCGAAGACCGTGACCAAGGACGGGTGGTTGAGCCGCGCCAGGGTGCGCATCTCATCCTCATGGCGCTGCAGCTCCTGGGCCACGTCGCCGCGGAACAACTTGACCGCGACGCCGCGTTCGAGCCGCTCGTCGACGGCGCGGTAGACCTCGGCGACGCCACCGGAGCCCAACAGCTCGCCGAGCCGATAACGGCCGTCAAGGAACCGGCCGGAGGTCTCCGTCGGGCCGTTGGTCATGGCCCCAGCATTACGGTCGGCCAAGGTCTGAGCCAAATCGGGGCGGGCGATCGACCTAACAAGCCGGCGGAATCACGATGTACGGCAGCGGCGACGGCTGCTCCAAGATGTCCTCGGCATTGAGCAGTGCGCACACCCGGCGTACCGAGTTGTTTGCTCCCTCGACGACGAGGAGACGGCCTTCCTCGCGCAGCGCGTCCGCGGCGCCGAGGATGACGGCCAGCGACAAGACGTCCATGAACGACACGTCATCGAAATTGAGGACGATCGTCGACGTCGGCCGGGTGCATGCTTCTTCGAGCAGGTCGCGAAGGTCGTCAACACTTACCAAGTCGAGGTCGCCGTGGAGCCTCGCCACCGTGGCGTCGCGCCGCACGTCCACCTCGCCGAGCACGGCTTGCCCTCTCGTCAGCGGTCCCCGCCGACCTCGACGGTAACGACCTGCGGGGGGATTCGTCAGCCAATTCAGTCGTCTGATCACGGCATGTCGGGACGCGAACCTGGCAAACTGGCCGGGCGGCCCCAAGCGAGCGCGAACTGGACAGCGCTCGACGGCCGAGATCCGCCCTCGTAGCTCAGGGGATAGAGCAACCGCCTCCTAAGCGGTAGGTCACAGGTTCAAATCCTGTCGGGGGCACTTCGCGCGAGCGGGAAGGGATGGGAAGGGCCAAAAGACGGGCCACCCGACGGACAACAGGCGGTGAACGGGAAGGGCACCCGAGGCCGGCTAGAGCAGAAGCAGCCAGAGCTGGGCAGCCCACCCACCGACAAGACCCGACACCGGCGTTCGGGCGACATGTGAAGACTTCCAGGATCCGTTGGCGAAAGGTTGGCTGCGCTGCGGGCCTGATGCTGATAACGACGTACGTGACGACACCCCGATGGTTGTTGACCCAGGCCGTGAAGTAAGCGACCCTCACGAACGTCGGGGCAGTAGCTGGCGGTCCTGATCGAAACGAGGCCGGCGGGCGCTGGAGAGCGGTCCGCCGGCCTCGCTCTGACGGCGTGTCCCGACGACTTGGCTGCTGGTCGCACCTAGTCTTTCCGATGACCGCCAGCATCTGTCACGTCGGCCACTCACCGGCGCAGTGCTCCAACCCTCGGAGTTGCAATGACCGACTCGGGCGCCGATCCGCCGCAGTTCCGGCTCCAGAACGCCATCGAGGAGCATCTCCTCACCGCTCCGATCGAGCTCGCGAGAGACTTCCACCTCAAGGCAGATCCAGGCGGTGGCCATGCATCGAAGGTCACGCTTCTTCTCGAGGGTGGGACAACCGCGCTTGCGAAATACGCACCGCCCGGTGACCTCAACCTGCTGACACAAGCAAAACAGGAAGTCGGGGCGTGGCACGTGCTGGTGATGCTGGGTTGGCCGGACCTTGGGGCGGCCACAGTTCTACGACGCATCGAGGTGCCCGGCCAGGGCGAAGTATCGGCCGCCATCCTGCCCGTCTTTTCCCCCGACCTCTGGATCCCTGCACCATTGCCCGAGACCCTCGACCAGGATCAAACGTTCAGGGCCGCGATATTCGACTTCCTCATCCTGAACGCCGACCGCAGTGGGCACAACTGGCTTGGGCTACTCGCGGACCTGCCTCCGCACCGTCTCAAGCTCTACGACCACGGGCATTGCTTCGGCCTTCATGGACCGCAGGTCAGCTCGACTTTCGTAGCCCACCACACGGGTCAGCAGATACCTGAGCATCACCGCGAAGCCCTGAAGGGCCTGTCTGACGATCGTCTTGGTCAGCTCGCTCCTTATCTCGACACCGCCGCTATCACCAGCATCGGTACACGCCGCGACGAACTGCTGGACTGTGACCTTCTGCCCAATGTCGTTACCGCGGCAGCGTAGGCTCTCAGCACCGTGAGCACCTCTATAGGCTCGCGCGGAACTACGGAGTCACCCATGACCCATGTCGACCTCGTACAGAACGACTACGCCGCGGGCGAGCAACGCGTTCTTGGTCGTGTCACGTCAATCGGGGACCGAGGTGTACTCGTCGACTGCGACGACAGCAACCTGGAGCGGGTGCTGGCCCAGCCGCTCTTCGACTTCACAACGCAGACGACGGCCTCACCGACGTTGGATGGCGACCGATATCTGGCGGTGCTGGCACGTTCTTGGGACGGGACCTACATTCTGGCGACCCCTATTCACGACGAGGCGTCTTGCCCGTTTGCCGCTACCAAGTCCATACCGTTCGAGCCGCTCTTGGATGCGGGTGCAGCCCCGCCTTCATCGGCTCACGGCATCGACGGTCCTGGTCTCGACTCGGCGGAAGCGTTCGGCTGACTCGCTCGATCCCGAATGTGCCCATCGTCGAGTTGATGAGTACGGCGTCCAACTCGACGCACCTACCCGTTGATGTGTCCGCGGCAGCTGAATACTGACCCCCGCGCGGCAAACGAATTTTGACCCCTTGTCCGTGAAGCCT
>Ga0265338_10009185_pt1 | contig 11847 bp, 8 predicted proteins | sample 42126metaG_FD_193579 | JGI IMG/M metagenome (GOLD analysis project Ga0265338, IMG submission 193579) | Rhizosphere microbial communities from Carex aquatilis grown in University of Washington, Seatle, WA, United States - 4-21-26 metaG | ecosystem: Host-associated > Plants > Roots > Rhizosphere >... | reverse complement strand
CCGCGACCTATGCCCGCCGCCTCGGCATTTTCTCGCCGCTCAATATGGACTTCACCTTGGCGCTCGGCTCCTCGAGCGTCACGCTTTATGAAATGACCCGCGCGTTCGGCATTCTGGGCCGCCAGGGCCAACGCATGAGTCCCATCATTGTCCGCAAAGTCGAAGATGCCGACGGCAAAGAGCTGCTCAAAGACCTAACCCTCGACACGCGTTTCAAGGGTGAAATCTCGCGCATCGAAGACGACTTCGAAGATCGTCGCGAAAAATATTTGAAAGATCCGGCCCTTCAGAAAAAAGAGCCGCCGATTTTCTTCGAAGACAAAAACCAATTGGTCAAACCGCAGACCGCGTACGTGCTGACGACGATTCTTCAAGGCGTGATCGACGAAGCCGGAACCGGTGCCGCCGCACGCTCGCTCGGCCGCCCTGTCGCCGGCAAAACCGGAACGACCAGCGGCTTCTACGACGCTTGGTTCGTCGGCTACACGCCCGATATCGTCTCCGGCGTTTGGGTCGGCTTCGACCAAGAGAAAACGCTTGGCCGCGGCGAGTTCGGCGCGACGGCCGCTCTGCCCATTTGGCTGACCTACATGAAGTACGCGCATGAGGGGGTTCCTCCGCGCGGCTTCCCGGTGCCCGACGGCATCGTGTTCGCGAATATCGACAATCAAACGGGACATCTGGTGGACTCGCGCTCGAAACAAATCGTGCGTCAGGCGTTCATCGACGGCACCGAGCCCGGCTCGGCGGCCAATCCCGATAACAAAGACGAAGACCAAAACTTTTACAAAGAGGATCTCGATCAGTGAAGTCAATCCATGCTTGGGGGATTAAACAAAATAACTTGAAAGGCGTCGAGGTCAACATTCCCCTCGGATCTTTCACGGTTATTTGCGGCCCTAGCGGATCAGGAAAAAGCTCGCTGGCATTTGAAACGTTATACGCCGAAGGCCAGCGGCGCTACATCGAGAGTCTCAGCAGTTATTCGCGTCAATTTTTAAATAAAGCTCCGAAACCCGATTTAGAAGGTATCGAAAATATACCTCCCGCGATTTCCATCGAGCAGAAAAACTCGGTGAAGTCGTCGCGCTCGACTGTCGGCACAACGACCGAGTTGGTCGATTACTTGCGCCTGATGTTTGAGAAGATCGGCGCGGCCTATTGCCCCGAACACAAGATTCCCCTGCACGTCGATTCGCCCTCGAGCGCCGCGGAACGCGTGTGCAAGGAATTCGCCGATCAACGCGCCTTTATTTTAGTGCGCGTCCCTGCCGGTGACCGCGTTGTTACTGAAAAGAAACTCCTCGGCCTGGTAAAAGCCGAAGGCTACCGCCGCATTTACGTCGCCAAGAAATCCAAGCCCAAATGGGAAAAAGGGCAGGTCTACTCGACCGTCGAATTGGGCGACATCGTTGACCTCGACGACCCGGCGGCTGCGAAGAAGGGTTTACCCAAAACTGAATTTTACATCGTCATTGACCGCTTAGTGCTTGCGCCTGGCGACCAAAACCGCGTAGCCGACTCAATGGCGCAGGCGTTTGCCGCGTCGATGAAGTTTTCCAAATCGATCACGGCGGCGCAAGCGGAAGTGATCACGGTCGACGGCAAGCGCATGATTCTCTCCGAAGAGAATTCGTGTACCGTTTGTTCGTTTAAATTTCCCGTCGTGACCTCGGCGCTGTTTTCGTTTAACTCACCGGTGGGTGCGTGCCCGGACTGCAATGGCTTCGGCAATAAACTCGATCTCGATCCTGCCAAAGTTATCCCCAATCCCGAGATGTCGCTGAATCAGGGAGCCATCGCGCCGTTTGCGATGCCGAGTGCGGCGAGCGACCGCAAAGTCTTACGTGCGTACGCGAAAAAAATGCGTATCAATATGGATTTGCCGTGGAACAAGCTTTCCGAAAAACACCGCGCGCTGATTTGGGACGGGAACGAAGATTTTTACGGCGTCAAAGGCTTGTTTGAATATCTCGACACCAAGAAATATAAAATGCACGTGCGCGTGTTTATCTCGCGCTTCAAAAGTCCGTTCACTTGCCCGACCTGCAAAGGTTCGCGGCTAAAGCCCGAGGCGCTGCAAGTGCTCGTGCGCGGAAAATCGATCGCCGGCATGACGGCGCTGACTCTTGAGGAGCTCTGGGGACTGATCCTGAAGATGGAGCTCACAGAATATGAAAAGACCATTTGCGAAGAGCCATTCCGCCAGCTGCGCGAACGCTTGCGCTATCTCAACGATGTCGGCGTCGGCTATCTTACCGTGGACCGTCCGACCAAAACGTTGAGCGGGGGCGAATTCCAACGCTTGCAACTCGCCAACCAGCTCGGGATGGGCCTCTCGCGCACACTCTATGTGCTCGATGAGCCGACGGTGGGCCTGCATCCGCGCGACACCGACCGCCTGATTGGCGTGATCAAGCGCTTGCGCGAACTCGGCAATACCTTGGTGATTGTGGAGCACGATCACGACGTCATTCAAAATGCCACGCATGTGATTGAAATGGGTCCCGGCAGTGGACATCTCGGTGGAGAAATCATTTTCGCCGGCGAGGCGGACGCCTTTATGGAAGCTCCGCAGTCGAATACGGCCAACTATCTGCGCCCGCAAAAGACTTGGGTTCCGCTGCACGAGCCGCGGCCCGTCGACATCGCCGAATTCAAATACACGCTGTCGTTCAAAGGCTGCTCCGGCAATAATTTGAAAGACGTCGACGTCGATATCCCGCTCAACCGCATCGTCACCGTCACGGGCGTCAGCGGCTCGGGAAAGTCGACATTGATTACTCGCACGGTCTATCCCGCGGTCGCGCGCCATCTTGGCGTCGAGTATACGCCAGGAATGCCGTATAAATCGGTCAAGGGCCTCGAAGAAATCAAAGGCGTGGTTTTAATCGACCAATCGCCCATCGGCAAAACGGCGCGCTCGAATCCGCTGACGTATTTAAAGATTTTCGACTCGGTCCGCACGATCATGGCCGCTTCGCCCGAGGCCAAAGCCCGCGGTTTCACGGCGGGCACCTTCAGCTTAAACGTCGATGGCGGCCGTTGTCCGGTTTGTAAGGGCCTCGGTTACGAAAACATCGATATGCTGTTTATGGACGACGTTGAGATCAAGTGCGACGCCTGCGACGGCAAGCGCTATCGCCCTGAAATTCTCGAGGTCACCTACAAGGGCAAGAGCATCGATCAAATCCTCAATATGACCGTGAACGAGGCAATGGACTTCTTTGTCGCGCACCCGAATGTGCGCCGGCCCTTGTCCGTCCTCAAAGAGGTGGGCCTCGACTACTTGCAACTCGGCCAGAGCGCGAACACACTGAGCGGCGGCGAATCGCAGCGCATGAAACTCGCCCGCGAACTCACCGGCTCGCATCAGCAGCGCACTCTGTACATATTTGACGAGCCGACGACCGGTTTGCACTTCCGCGAGGTGCATTTATTACTGAAAGTCCTCAATCGGCTGGTGGAAGCCGGCAATAGCGTCCTTCTGGTCGAACATAACCTTGAAATCATCAAACATTCCGACTACGTCATTGATCTTGGTCCCGAGGCGGGAGAGCGTGGCGGCAAGATTATGGCCACCGGCACTCCACAAGATCTTATTAAGTCCGCGAACAAATCGCTGACGGGACGGTTTTTGAAGGCTTACGTGGAAGGCCTGCAGCCGAAGAAGGCAACGTTACATGATCTTGATTCTTAAAACGCTCTGGCCGGAACTCAAGTCGCACAGGCGAACGTTCATTCTGGTCTTTGTGACCGGCATCTTCATGAGTCTCTTCAAGGCGACGACACCCGAACTTATGCGCCGTTTGACCGAGGCGTGGAAAATACACGACGCCTATATGACCTTGCGCTTACCCTTCGCCATCACGGCCACCTGGCTAGTCGCCGCGGGTTTACGCTATGTGCACATGTACTGGATGCTCTATGTTTCAGAGCTCATCGCCGTCAACCTGCGCCGTAAGCTGATGGATAAGTATCTAATGCTCGACCTCGGCTTTTTCCAAAGCTTCGTCGCGGGTTCGGGCGGCTTGATCAGCCGCATGCTTAATGACATCGGCGTGATTCAGGGCGGATTCCAGAAGCTCGCCGATACGGTCCGCGAACCTTTCATGGTCATGTTCGTATTCGGATACCTCGTCTATCTGGATTGGCGCCTCACTCTGTTCGTTGTCGCGGGAGGACCGATTATTACCGCGATCTTGCGTTCGCTCGCGCGCAGCTTGCGCAAGTACTCGAAACACAATCAGGAGTCGATGGAAGATCTCACGCAAATTCTCAAGGAGAGTTTGGACGGGACACGCATCGTACAGTCGTTCAATTTGCAGCAGGAAATGCGCAATCGGTTCGAGGCGCAGGCTAAAGATTTTCTCTATTCAAAGAGCCATATTATCTCAAAAGAGGAAGCCTCGGGCCCAATCAGCGAAGCTCTGTCCTCGTTTTTCCTTGCCGGCCTCCTGGTTTATATCGGGATGCAGATCACGCATTCCAACTTCGACATCAGCGGCTTTTTAGCGTTCGTCGTCGCCATCGGCCTGATGTCCGATTCCGTTCGCAAATTACAGGGCGCTTACATCCGCCTGCAGCAGTCTGCGATCGCGCTGGAGCGCTTGCATGGAATCTTGAATGAGGTGAGTGCCGTTCCGGAAGCTTACGCGCCGGTGGACTTCCCCCAGGATTGGGAAACGATCGAATTTCGCAACGTCTCGTTCGGCTATGGCCAAGAACACGTTCTTCGCGGTGTGAACTTGACCATCCGCCGGGGTGAGCAAGTGGCGCTCGTCGGCTCGAGCGGTGCCGGCAAGTCGACGATGATCAATTTGCTGCCGCGCTTTTTCGACGTCACCGAAGGCGAAATCTTGATCGGCGGAGTACCTCTGAAACAGATTCGCTTGAACGATCTCCGCAGTAATATCGCCTTGGTCACGCAAGACGTGTTCTTGTTCTCGGACACGGTCGAACGCAATATTTGGTCGGGCGATTTTTCCAAGCCGGTCGATGGCGTCGAGGCGGCGGCCCGCTTCGCCAACGCTCATGACTTTATCGCCAAAGATCCGAAGGGCTATCACGCTCGGGTCGGCGACCGCGGTTCACGCTTTTCAGGCGGTGAAAAACAGCGCATCTCGATTGCCCGCGCCGTATTTAAGAACGCTCCTATCCTGATTCTCGACGAGGCGACGAGTGCCTTGGATAGTGAGAGCGAAATGGAAGTTCAGAAAGGCCTCGACTCGCTGATGGAGGGCCGCACGGCCTTAGTGATCGCTCACCGTCTGTCCACGATCAGCAAATGCGACCGCATTTTGGTCATGGATAAGGGCAAGATCGTCGAGCAAGGCAACCACAATGAGCTTATGGTCATGAAGGGCGCCTATCACCGCTTCTTTCAAATTCAATCGCGGCTGTAGAGCCGTAATCCGTCACTCTGTCAGAATCATTACAGGTGAGATTCGCAGGAGATTCCTGTATAAATACACGCAGGAGAAAACCATGAAAGCCCTAATGTTGTCCGCACTTCTGATGATGAGTTCCATGGCCGCAGCCTACACCACTCATCGCTGCGAAACTCTCGACGAGCGCAATATTATCACTCTGACTTTCGACGCCGCTGACAATTACTTTGTCTACGCGGGCCTTGCGATCAATGGCGCGGATCCAATTGGGGGCGAACTGCAAGGCGACGATCGCTTTCGGCCAACACCCATACAGCCTAACCTTCCGGCGTTGACCCTTAAGTTCAATCAATCCGTTTTCGTTCTGTCGGTAGATGCAAAGTCGGCGTCACTGAAAACGGACGGTAACCTTGAAGCCATGAATTGCTGTTCAGACTTGGGGAACGGCACACCCTGCGCCGGCCGTTTGTAAGCGCCGCGTCCGAAAAAGCGACTAGGTACCCTTTTTCTTCTTCTTTTTGGCGGCGGCCTTTTTCTTTTTGGCGGCTGCGGCTTTCTTCTTGGCTGCGGCGGACGTTTTCTTCTTCGATGATGCTGCAACGGCGGCTCTCGCGGAGCGCGTAGGCACGGCTGATCTTGCCTTGCCGCCGTTATCCGGATCGCCTTTGGTCATTTGATCTTTAATTTGCTGTTTGGCTTTTGCGGACGCGCGGTCAGACTCCATCGCGGACTTCGGCTCTTTGCCTTTGTTCGCGCCTGGAACTTCTTTGTCGACCTTCTTTTCGAAATCGTCGATGTCAGAATTGAATTCCTTGGTACTTTGCGCGGGCGCGGCCTCTACGGGCGCGGGTTCATTGCCGCCGGGATTGGGCAAACCCTGGTCATCCTGCGCCAGGGCAACGCCGCTGAAAATCGTTAACGCCGTCAACAGTGCTGTATAGAAGAGCTTCATCGGTGACTACCTCAATATAAAGACAGTTTCCCGCCGCACGCGTCCAGCCGCAATAAAAACCCTGCCCACACCGTCTCTCCGGACCAAGGTCCAGCTCCGCTCAAGTTGTACAAAACTTTGACGATAAGAATTTAGGCAGTTCTTAGAGGAGTCAAAAGTATGATCAATTGGGACGAGTTTGAACATATACATGTCATCAAAAAGCTGAAGCAGATTCTCAACTCGTGGTGGAACATCGATGTTGTCTTCACCGATGAGCGCGGCCAACTCCGCGGCACCGATACCAAGAGCTTTACCTTCTGCAATCCTGCAGTGAGCACGTTCTTGAGCAAAGAAACGTCAGTCGCGAGCCTCGCGGACACCGTTCAGAAGTCGCTCGATGAAGTGCGCATGTCGGGTAACCGCTACGTCGTGCGCAAGTGGGACACCGCCGGCTTCGACATGGCGATCATCCCGATCATGATCGAAAATGATTTCATGGGTTGCGTTGTGGCTCTCGGTTTTATGAAAGACCGCGCCGCCGTCAGCCGCATCTCCGAAGTTCGTGAGCGCATGGCCATCTTCGGCGCCAGCGGCGACACTATCGACAAAGCGATCTCCAAGATCAGTTTTATCGACGACCAGGATCGCGAGCACTTCCTCGAGCTCGTCGAACTCGTCGCGCAAGAAGTTGTGACTCTCCACCTCGAGATCACCACCCGCGAAAACCGCATCAAAGAACTGAACAAAGAACTCGGCAGCCGTTACAAATACGATAACATGATCGGTAAGTCTAAGCCGATGCAGACTCTCTACGGCATGCTCGACAAGATCAAAGGCGCTGACAGCACCGTGCTCGTACAAGGTGAAAACGGAACTGGTAAAGAGTTGATCGCGAAAGCGATCCACTACAATTCGCTGCGCAAAGAGAAGCCGTTCATCATCCAGAACTGCTCGGCCTTCAACGATAACTTGCTCGAGTCGGAGTTGTTCGGTCACGTCAAAGGATCATTCACCGGCGCTGTCCGCGATAAAAAAGGTCTCTTTGAGATGGCCGACAAAGGTACGTTCTTCCTCGATGAGATCGGCGATACTTCGCCGACTATGCAAGTTAAGCTTCTCCGCGTTCTCCAAGAAGGTACGTTTATCCCGGTCGGTGCGACTGAATCTCGCCGCGTGGACGTCCGTATCGTTGCGGCAACAAACCGCAACCTCAAAGAGATGGTGGAAGCCGGCACTTTCCGTGAAGACTTGTACTACCGCTTGAACGTCATCAACATTACGGTTCCCGCTCTGCGCGACCGTAAGGAAGATATCCCCTTCCTCGCTGAGTTCTTCTTGAACAAAGCGCAGTTGTCGGCGCCGGCAGGATCGACCAAAAAGATCCTCACAAAACGTGCTCTTGAAAAACTCTATGACTACGCTTGGCCGGGTAACGTCCGCGAACTGCAAAACGAAATGGAACGTTTGATCGTTTTGTCGGGTCCTGAGAACAAAATCACGGCTGACATGCTCTCTCCGAAAATCCTCGAACTCGGTGACAAAACCAAAGTTCAAGGCGCGCGTCTCCACGGCAAACTCAAAGATGCTTTGGAAGATCTCGAACGCGACATGATCCGCGAAGGCTTACGCCGAACGGGCTGGAACAAATCCAAACTCGCAAAAGAACTCGGCATCAGCCGCGCAGGTCTAATCATGAAGGTTGAGAAGTACGGTCTCGACAAGCGTAAGATGCTGAAATAAATACCGTCTTGCCTATCATAGATTAGGCACTGAGAAGGCCTTGGGATACCCAGGGCCTTTTTATTTGATCTGAAGACCCGGCACAGCCTCTGCAATAAGGCTCTCCCGAGGTTGGTAGGATCATGACAGAAAACATACAGAAAAGCGCGGCGAGCAGCCGTGCATTGCGCTCAGCTCGGGTACTCAAAGCCTACTTTGAACACAAGCTGAATTTGGAACTCGAACTTCTTATGGAAGCTCCGAGCGAACCTTTGAACGAAGGCATGCAATTCGATTTGAATGTCGGCAGCTGGGGCATTTGGGGATTGAAGTCGTCGGCTCCTCTTTCGGACAAAATGCAGTCGGAGATCTCGGCTTCGTTTCACAGCCTACTCGGTGCGATCGACAGTAGCGAGAAGCGCCAATTCGAGCTTTCGCGTCTGCAAGAACTTTACGAAAAAACCACGGCCAACTTGCCGGAAAATGTGATCCCGCTTCACCGCACCAAAACGACTCGCATTCCCGCGCACTCGCCAAAGCGCAAGAAAAGCTGGATGCTCAAGCAGGATTGCCTGATCGAATCGAAAGCGGTGCTCGACATTCACAAAATGGCGCTTGAGTTACACGACAACGCCAGCCGGCCCGTGTTTTTCAATTACCATGATTTGGACAAAGACGTGCGCTTGAATCTTTCAGAACTGATTTCACTCGGCGCGGTGAATTTGTTCGTTCCGAATATTTTGGAACTCTCGCATCAAGAGCAAGACGTTTTGCGCCAGCTCGGCAACGTCCCGAGTGACAATCGCCCCTTGCTGATGGTCGGTGCATCGACATCGTTCTCGCAGTTGCGCACCGAACCAGCCATTCATCTTGATTTTTTACTTCATCTCTCCCGTGCATACATCAAACTGACTCGGCCATTCTCGGATTATCGGGATCAAGGTCTGATCCACTATTTTCTCGACAGCCTCGCACAATCCCCGTCATAATTTAGGGTACCTAGTCGCTTTTTCGGACGCGCTGAGTCCGAAAAAGCGACCGACTACCCTGGGGGCATTGTGCTGTTGTCCAAAGAGATTTCGAATTTTATCAGCAAGCAAGTTGGTACTGCGGATTTTGAATGTCTGCAATTGGCTGGCGACGCCTCCACCCGTAAGTACTACCGCATTGTTTTTGAAAATCAGTCGCGCGTGTTGATGAGTTGGGAACCATTCCAGGACCCCGAGAACTATCCGTTCCTAAATGTGCTGCAACATTTCGCTAAAGTGGACGTACGCGTTCCGAAAGTCGAAGGTCTCGCGCCCGAACTCGGCGTGGTTTTGCTTGAGGACCTGGGCGATCTGACTCTCGAACGTAAGTTTTGGGAGAATCAGGATCAGAAGCTTACCTTCCCGTTTTATCAACAAGCCGTCGACGAAATTATTAAGATCCACTTTCTGGCTTCGAAGCCGGTTGCGAAACCGAGTGTCTGCCAACAGATTCAATTCGATACGGCGAAGTTCATGTGGGAAATGAATTACGCGCGCGAGCACTTTCTCGAAAAAGTCGGCGGCATCCAGCTGAACGACAAGGATCAAAAGATTCTGCAAGACGAATTCCTACGCGTCTGTGAAACACTCGACAAGCAACCGAAATTCGTGTGTCACCGCGACTATCACTCGCGCAATCTGATGCTCAAGCACGGCCGCATCTACGTCATCGACTTCCAAGATGCGCGCCTCGGGCCGATTCAATACGATCTCGTCAGCCTTGTGCACGACTCGTATGTGAACCTGTCTCCGGAAAGCATCGATGCGATCAAGCAGGACTACGTCGACAAAGCCAAACACAACGGACCGAAAGGCGTCATTCGCCCCGACTTCGAGGAGATGTTCAAGCTGCAGATTATCCAGCGCTGCTTTAAAGCCTGCGGCAGTTTCTCGAGCTTCTACAATGCACGCAACGATACGCGCTACTTGAAATACATCAAGCACACGGCCGGACTCGTCGCGCGCACGCTCGAAGACGACGGGCGTTTCCCACTGATGACAAAATGTCTCACGCAATACGGACTGCTCGACAAAGACTATAACGCCCTATGCGTGTCATAATTCTCTCCGCAGGTTTAGGCGAGCGTTTGCGTCCACTGACGCTTAAGCGCGCCAAACCCGCGGTTGAATTCCTCAATATGCCGATGCTCGCGTTTCCCTATTTCTGGCTCGACACCGTGAGCTTGAGCGATGTGGTTTTCAATACGCACTATCTGCCGGAGTCCGTGCGCAAGGCCGCCATGCACGTCGTGAATCCGAATACGCAGCTGCACTTCAGCCATGAAGACGAAATTCTCGGCAGCGGCGGCGGCATCTGGAATGCGCGCTTTCTCTTAAAGGGAGACTCAGACTTCGGCGTTGCGAATGCCGACGGTGTGGTGACTTTCAACGAGATGGACGCCCTCGAGCAGATGCTCCGCTTTCATCAGAGCAAGAACGCGTTGGCAACCCTGCTTGTCTGCCCGCTTGAAGGCGTCGGCAAAGATAAACCCGGCGTATGGCTCGATAAGTACGGTGAAGTGGTGAATTTCGGCAAAGCGCCGAAAAAAGAAAATCTCCACTGCCTGCACTACGCGTCTTACATGTTTCTCTCGGACCGCATTTGGGATTACTTTCCCGAAGGCGAATCGAATATTTTGTACGACGTCGTGGAGCCGGCCATCGCTCAAGGCGAAAAGGTCTACGGCTTTGAATCACCCGGCATGCGTTGGTTCGAGACCGGCAATTGCGCCGACTATCTCGCCGCTACACGCACGTGCCTCGAGTTCCTGCGCGACGGACATCCGCACGCCGCGGGCCTCAAGCGCATGCTCGAGCGCTTTGCGCCGGATTATTCCCAGCGCAGCGATCTCTCGCAGCTGCGCCTGATCGACGACAGCGCGGAAATTGAAACGGCGGCGGATTTTACGGGATTCAACGTGGTCGGGCGCGAAGCCCATATCGGCAACAGCCGGCTCACAGACTGCGTCGTTTTGCCCGGAGCCCAAGTGAGCTCCGGAACGCCGCATAGTTCGGAAGCCATTATCTAGTATTGCGATTGGGGAATATCGGCTTCGGCTTCGAAGGCACGTAGGGCTTCACGCTGACGCTCGCAGGCGCGCGCACCGCGGGACCGCTCAGTATCGGCCGGCCGTTATCGTCCAAGAAATCGTGACGGTCGGATTTCTTCTGATACGCCACGTGGATCATTTCAAAGATATTTTGCCCGCGCACCCCGATCGGATCGCCGTCGAAGTTTACGGCTTTGCCCGCGAGGAGCGCGGCTCTTGCCGAATCACTCATCTTAAACGCGTTTTTAAATCCATAATCGGGGAGCGAGCCGCTCAGAGAACCGGTTTCACCCGGTGTGGCCGCGCCGCCGGAACCTTCCGTCACAGCGATGCCGGAAACCTTCGGGCCACTGCCCGCTTTTCCGTTAACATCCGATAACGCGGCTTGCACCGTCTTCACCGTGTCGGGACTCATGCCCGCCGCGGTCATCCCGCCTGGAGAGTTAAAGGCGGAGTTCGGAATCGTCGTTCCATCGGGCGTCGTGAGGCCTGTGGACGTGAGTCCATAACCCGCATCGCCGAGCGCCTGCTTGGCTTGATTGAGCGCGGGATTAGACAGACCTGCCGTTCCTGTACCGAGATTCGGATTCTGCGCGGTCGTGTTACCATTTGTCCCACTCGCGCCGGTTCCGTAGTTACTGGCCGCGGCCGTATTGCCGGATTGGCCGGCGGCGCCGCTGTCCTCACCGCCTTGAGCAAGCGCGAGAGCGCCCATCGCAATAAGA
>Ga0265338_10009184_pt1 | contig 11849 bp, 9 predicted proteins | sample 42126metaG_FD_193579 | JGI IMG/M metagenome (GOLD analysis project Ga0265338, IMG submission 193579) | Rhizosphere microbial communities from Carex aquatilis grown in University of Washington, Seatle, WA, United States - 4-21-26 metaG | ecosystem: Host-associated > Plants > Roots > Rhizosphere >... | reverse complement strand
CGTCGGCGATGGCCGGGGTCGGTGGATTTCTCTTTGCGGGCTGGAAGGGCACGGTCGGCAAAGATGACTTCAGCTTGCTCAGTGGTCCCCTCTCCTCGTTGCCGCTGCTCCTCCTCGCGGTGGTCGGCGGCATCACGGTGGCGTCGGGTGCGATCATCGGGGCGCTGCTGCTGGTCGCGATGCCGCAAGTGGCCGCGGCCTACCCGTCGCTCAACAACCTGATGATCCTGTTACCCGGTCTGGCGGGGATCAGCCTGGCTCGGAACCCGGACGGCATCGCGAGCGATGTGCGCAACGCCATACGCATCTCGAGCCACGAGATCGCGGTGCGGTTTCGCGCGCGCGGCTCTCCCGCTTCGACTCGGCGCCCGCTGATCGTGCCCGAGTTGGTCGGGCGAGAGGGTCCGGTGACCGCCGCCGAGCTGCGGGGCTTGGAGCAGGGTCTGGGGTTCACTGTCGAGGAGTGCAGTGGCGCTGCTTGAGGTTCGAGGCCTCACCGTGCGCTTCGGCGGCCACAACGCCGTGACCGACGTCGACCTCGATGTCGAACGCGGCTGCGTCACCGGCCTCATCGGTCCCAACGGCGCGGGCAAGACGACGATCTTCAACGCCATCACCGGACTGGAGCAAGGACTCAGCGGCACGCTCGCCCTCGACGAACGCGACATCACCCACGCTCGGCCGCGAGAGCGAGCCCGCCGCGGCATCGCACGCACGTTCCAACACCTCGAGCTCTTCGGGACGTTGAGCGCACGCGAGAACATTCTTGTGTCCGCAGAGATCCGCCGACGGTGGGCGCGCGATCTCGGTTGTGACCCCACCGAGGACACCGAGGCGATTCTCGACCGCGTCGGGTTGCGGGACGTTGCCGACGAACGGACCGACACGCTTCCCACCGGATTGGCCCGGCTGTGCGAGCTGGGTCGGGCGCTTGCTTCTCGCCCGCGCGTGTTGTTGCTCGATGAGCCCGCCTCCGGCCTGAGCGACCACGAGACCCGCGGCTTCGTCGCGCTGTTGCGGGCGCTCGCGTCGGAAGGCATGGCGATTCTTCTGGTCGAACACGACGTCGGACTGGTCATGGAAGTGTGTGCGCGCGTGCACGTCCTGAACTACGGGGCCCTGCTGGCGGTGGGCACGTCGGTCGAGATCCGGCGCAATCAGTCCGTGCTGGACGCGTACCTGGGAAGTGCCGATGCCAGACCGCACGCGGAGTGGGCCCGACCCTCGTCGCCCGCTCCGCCATCGAACGAAACGTCGGCAAGGCCGGGCGCACCGAGCGCCACGCCGATACTGGAGCTGCGCAACATCCACGCCGCGTACAACGGAATCGAAGTGCTCCGTGGCGTTGATCTCGCGGTGTCGCGCGGCAGCGTCGTGGCACTGCTCGGCCCGAACGGCGCCGGGAAGACCACCACGGTGAAGGTGGCGAGCGGCCAGATGGCTCCCTCCCTCGGGTGTGTCCACTTGGCAGGGCGCCATGTCAACGGCGTGCCCGGCCACGCGCTGACGCGCATCGGCCTCTGCGCGGTTCCCGAGGGACGGGGCGTGTTCCCGAACCTCACCGTGCGGGAGCACATCACGATGGCCAGCTACAGCGGCACTTCGGTATCGGACCTCGAGGACCGCACCTACAGCCTCTTCCCGCGTCTGAGCGATCGTCGGAGCCAGCTGGCCGGCACCTTGTCGGGGGGCGAGCAACAGATGCTTGCCGTGGCGCGCGCGCTTGCCACCGAGCCTGCGATCCTCCTGCTCGACGAGCTCTCCATCGGGCTGGCACCCCTCCTGGTGGAAGAGTTGTACGAGATCGTCGTCCGCATCGCCGGAGATGGCGTGTCGATCCTCATGGTCGAGCAATTCGCGCGCATCGTGCTCGGTGTCGCCGATGTCGCTGTGGTGATGGCTCGGGGCACGGTCACCGCCGTGGGTCCACCCGGCGAGCTCGAAGCCGAGTTGGAGTCGGCCTACCTGGGAGCGAATCTATGAGCGAGCAGGAACCGGCGGGCGGGCCGAAGAAGACATCGGAACGGGTCGATCGCTTCTCGGCCGGCGTGCGCGAGTTGAACGTATCGAACCAGTCGGAACGCCTCGAGCGCCGGCTGTATCGCGCCGGGATTGTCATCCCCGTCATCGGGCTCGCCGTCATCGGCCTCGGCTGGTGGGGCGCTTCCGGTACCAAGTACGTCTACCAGGAGATCCCCTACATCATCTCCGGCGGGATCTTCGGCGTGGCTTTGGTGCTCATGGGCGCCGTCCTCTTCGCCCGTTACTCGGTCGCGCGTCTTCTGCGCTTCTGGCTCGCCCGGCTCGTGGCGGAGGAGCAACTGCAGGCCGACCGAGTTGTCGAGGCGATCGATCGCGTTGCCGAGGCAATCACCGCACAAGCTGCTGCCATCGACCGGCTCGGCGACCAACGAGACGACCGTCGTCCGCCCGGGGCGACGTAAGACCAGTCCGAAGCAGACCCAGGGAAGCGTGGCGTCAATGCTCATGAACGTGCAGCCCATCGCGATGGTCTCTGAGCGTGTCAACGAGGTTCGCGCGCTGACGGCTCAGATTGTCAACAAGGAGATTCTCCCGCACGAGAATCTGTTGTGGGCGCGCTACATGAACACGCGGCTCACCTCGAACGATCTCGAGCAGGCGCGCGAGCTGCGCGACCACATCAAAGGGGTTGTGAAACAGGCGGGCCTCTGGGCCCCGCACTTGCCGGTCGAGTACGGCGGTGCCGGCCTCGACTTCCTCGAGCTGGCTTACATGAACGAGGTACTCGCGTACGCGATCGGTGCGGCCTCGCTCTTCGGGGTCGTCGCGCCGAACTCCGGCAACCAGACGATCCTGGTGAAGTACGGCACCGAGGAGCAGAAGCGCAAGTGGCTGCTTCCACTCATCGATGGCACGTTCGAATCGGGCTTTTCGATGACCGAACCCGACCAGCCCGGGTCTGACCCGCGTTCACTCAAGACCACGGCGCGACGCGACGGCGAGGAGTGGGTCATCAACGGCCACAAGTGGTTCACCTCGAATGGCAAACGTGCTGATTTCTTCATCGTCATGTGCCGCACGGAAGACATCGAGGGCGGCAGCGACGAGAGCGGCCGCATGACCCAGATCATCGTCCCGCGCGATGCTCCGGGCGTGAACATCGTCCGCGGGATCACCGTGTGGGGCGTCGAGACCGACCACTGCGAAATCATCTACGACGATGTGCGCGTACCGGTCGACAATCAGCTCGGGAGTCGGGGCAGCGGCCATCAGGCAGCACAGGACCGGCTCGGAGCGGGCCGCGTGTACCACTGCATGAACTCGATCGGGCAGATGTGGCGCGCCTTCGACTTGATGGTCGAGCGCGCGATGACCCGCGAGGTTCACGGCGGGCTGCTGGAGACCAAGCAGTTCATCCAGGGCTTCATCGCCGATTCCTACATGGACATCCAAGCCGCGCGGCTCATGACGATTCACTGCGCCGGCAACATGGCTGCCAACCTCGACGCGCGCACTGACATCTCGGCGATCAAGGTGTTCGTCCCCGCCGCGTACGAACGCGTTGTCGACCGCGCGATCCAGGTGTGGGGTGCGGCCGGCGTATCGGGCGACCTGCCCCTCGCCGCGATGTACCAAGGGGCACGGACGCTGCGCATCGCGGACGGCCCCGACGAAGTACACAAGATCCTCATCGCCAAGAACGTCCTGTCGCAATACCACCGGGACGCCGGCTGGGACTTCGGTACCTGAGGGCGTTCACCACTCCTCGGCACGACGTCCGCGGGTACGAGAGCTAGAGGTCGGGGAGCCCGAGGTCGAGGTTGGGCTGATCGAGCCCGCCGTCGACCTCCAGCACCTTGCCCGTCACGTAGGCCGAAGCGGGTGACGCGAGGTAGATCACCGCCGCCGCCACATCTTCGGCCTCGCCGATCGTGTGCAACGGCGTGGCCTCCTCCATCGCAGTGCGAATCTCGTCGTTCTGCACGACGAACTCCAACGCGGATGTCGCGACCGACCCGACGGCGATGGCGTTGACGCGGATCTGCGGTGCTAGGTCGCGTGCCGCGAGGCGCGTGTAGTGCGCGAGTGCAGCCTTCGCCGCGCCGTACGCGAGGTATCCTCGCCCGCTCACGCGTCCCATGACCGAGGAGATGTTGACAACCGTCCCTCCTCCATTCTCGAGCATGAGGGGCACCGCCGCGCGACACAGCGCGTGTGCGGTCGCGACGTTGAAGTGGAACGCCTCCTCCAGGTACTCCGTCGTCGTATCGAGAAACGCGTTGGGAATGGTGCCGCCGACGTTGTTGATCACGACGTCGAGCCGACCGAATGTCTCGTGCGCTGCGCTCGCGAGCCGTGCGACATTGGTGAGGTCGGACAGATCGGCCGGTAAGACCAGCGCCCGACGTCCGGTCATCTCGATCCGGGCCGCCAGGTCGGCCAATTGCGAGGCCGTGCGGGACGACACGACAACGTCGGCCCCGGCCTCCGCCAGAGCGACGGCGCTGGCTGCCCCGATCCCCCGACCCGCGCCGGTCACGACCGCGACTCTGTCTGTGAGCAGGAATCGTTCGAGAATCATTGCTTCCCCCATACGGGACCGGACTGGGAGCGCGTTGAACCGCGCCACGTCGAAAAGAGTTGTTCACCGCAAGACGCCGAACGGCTGCGCGCTGCTTCGTGACGACTGTACGCCCCATGCTGCGGGACGATTCGAGATCTCGGCGCGGATCACCGCGCTCACGGGCAATTGATCCCACGGCACGCTTCTCCGAACGCCCGCGAGTGACGGATTGTTGACGGCCTAAGTGACGGCGTAACTCGTGGATGACTGCAGCTCACACGAATGTCGGCGACCAGACCCAATGTCCCAACGTGACTAGCGAGTATGAATCGCAACGCGGCGTCACACGTTCTCCTACTTTCGTGACGTGAACTCGCGCCGGTAGTCATTGCAGCATCTCCGTACGCCGTCGTACTATTCCGCGCGCGGGGGCTACCGAGAGCCGCACCGTCATGATCCGTCGCCGGGGGGATACGGCGGGTCGTGACGGGGCGCTCCAATCTCCTTGTGGCTGCGCTTCTTGACCGACCAATGACAGCCGCTACGCATCGATAGGCGTAGGTTTCTTGCCGGACGAAGCCCCCGCTTCGTTTCATTGTCACGACCCGCCGCGGGACCCCCCAATACCCCCCCCGCGGGCGGGTCGTGACGCGTTCTGGCCCACCCCATTCGTGCCGTAGAACACACGCGCCATCGTGCGTACCGTCTACGCCAGCGAAGTGAACGCCCCGGGGGGACGGTCCTTCGTCCTCACGACCTGCCAGAGGCCGTCTCGGCCCGGCGGGTCGTGACGCGTCGGCTTGAGCTACTTAGAACGGCTCGTCGCCGAAGTCCGGCTCGTGCGCCTCGTTTCGGTGAGGGCCTGCCGGCTCGTCTCGTGCGGACTGGTCGAGGAATCCCACTTCGTTGGCGAGCACATCGAGATGGCTCCGATGCTCGCCGGTCGTCTTGTCCTGCCACGTGTGCTGGCGAAGCCGTGCCGACACACTGACGAGGCGACCTTTGGTGAGGTAGCGAGCGCACGTCTCGGCAAGCTTTCCGATGTGTGCTGCGCGTTGACCGGGTCGACGATGGTGTCCTCGCTGCCGTGGAGCACTACCACCGGGCAGTCGACGGCCGTGATGTCGAAGCTCACCCAGCCGGGCCCATCGGCCCGGCGGTCGTCGACGTAACCCTGCACGCCGTGGGCGAACTGGGCTCGCATCGATGTTTCCTGGGCGGGGTCGGTCGCGGCCTGCGCGATGAACGCCGTGTCAGCCGCGCACAGATCCCGGCCAAGAGTCGTCATCAGCAGGCTCCCGTCGTCACCGAACACGGCGCGCGCAACATCGATCGCGGCGGCGCGATCCGGCGCGTTCCACACGTCGTGGCAGATCTCCTTGCTCATCGAGTAGCGCGACGGCCCATGGCGCATGTCGCTCATCGCGCAGCACGCCACCACCGCGCGCACTCGCGCAGGCGCGGTCGCCGCGAGGGCAAACGCGTAGGCGCCGCCCGTGGACACACCGACGGCGAGGAACTGTTGGACGCCGAGCGCGTCCGCCACCGCGAGGCCGTCGGGCACCCAATCCGCAATCGACCTGTCGGGGCGTGGCGACGACAATCCGTATCCCGGGCGGTCGATGCCGATCACGCGCAGACCGAGCTGATCGACGAACGGCTCGAACCCGGCCGGCTCCAAGCGGCTGCCCGGACCGCCGTGGCACCACACCACGGGGGTACCGACATCGGAACCGTAGGTAGCGAAGCCGACGGACCGACCGTCCGGCATGACCAATGTCGCCTCCAACATCCCGCGACTCTGCCACACCGACACGTTTGGCCCGCGCCTTGCAGGCCAGTCCTACACGCCGCGGGGCACGTTGGCCGCTCTGACCGCCGTCGCGAACGCCACAGTGCCGGCGTTCGGAGACACCATGAGCGGGTCGTTCTGGGGCGCGCCTATTGGGGCAGTCGGGCCTTGTGAGTCTCTGGCCAGGGCCGTGGCCTTACGAGCGTTGGCAGGAGCAAGATGTCTTTGTGGGACCCGATACGGACGAGATCCGTGATGCCCTGATCCGTCAGTGGGAGGCCATCGATCGCGCGATGCCAGCGATCGATCTCGACCGGCCGAGCCGAATCGAGGGATGGCGCAACCGGGAAGTCGTCGCGCACTTGTCCGTGCAGCCGGTCTTGCTGGTCCGGTTCATCGCCAAGTCATCGAGTCGGGCTCCTCAGGTGAGCCTCGAGTCCAATCTCGCAGGAACGCGCCCGCTGGCCGCGGTCATCGATGCGGCCGCACGCGACGCCGCGATTGACGAATATACCTTCGGTAAGAACCTCCTCACGGCACTCCCGGTTCTCGCAGCCGCTGACCTCGCCGTCACCGTGACGACACTTCAAGGTCCGATCCGACTCGCCGACTACGTCATCACGCGCTGCGTTGAGGCCGTCGTGCACGGCTGCGATCTCATCGAACCTGTCGAACCCGACCAGACCGCACTCGCGATCACGGTCGAAGCGCTCTTATCGGTGTTGGTCGAGGAGCACCCCGAGCTCCTCGACGTCGCGCGAGCCTTGCCATCGCGGACTTGGATCGACGCAGCTACTGGGCGAGGCGCGCCACCACCCGGACTCGAAGCCGCGCTTCCGGTCATGACCTGACGCGTGCGCCCGGTGCCGGCGTTCTGGGATACCCGTGGTCGGCCTGCGCGTTTGTGCGAAGACGCGTATTCGATACGCGAGACCTCGGGTGTTCGGGTCGCTACGGTCAGCCTCGTGGGGATTATTGGGGTCGCGTCGTAGCCGGGCTCTTAGTTGACTTTTGGGAGGGGATTGTGCGGATGGGATCAAAGCCGACAGGGACGTTTTTCAAGGGGGTGGCACTCGGGGCGGCGGTCGCGATGGTCACGTTGGTGGGTTCGGCCGCCGTGGCGGGGACTGGAGTCGGGAAGATCTTCAATCTCGGTGAAGCAAATCGGGTCAACGCCCGTACGCAGCTCGAAGGGTCGACTCCGAGCGCGGTCTTGAACGTGACCAACACGAACAAGTCGGCGTCGGCCAACGGCGTCTCGATCGATGTCCCCGCCACCGATCCGCCGCTGGTGGTGAACTCCGATACCAAGGTGAAGCATCTCAATGCCGACCTCCTCGACGGTCAGGACGCGTCGACGTTCCAAGGCGCAACGTCGAAAGCGTGTCCCAATGGCACCGCGATCAGCTCGATCACGCCGAACGGCAACGCAACCTGTAACACGGGAGTGGTGCTTCCGATCGACACGCACGAACCGCCGAACTCCGCAGGGAGCGTCGACTACCCGCCGTCTTCGCTGAGACTGGTGTTCTCCTGTTCACAAGCACCCACGAGGACGAACGTCTCATTCGAGAACCTCGGAGCCGCCCCGGCGGAGCTCGACACCTTTATGAGCGAAGCCACCGGCACCGCCGACACCGAACTGGGTGCCTTCGGGATCAACTCGAACGAAGCACACGCCTTCGCCGTCTTGGTGGCAGGTGAGTTCGCGGGACAGTTCATCTACTTCGACCAGACCACGGTGACGACCGTCAACATTAACGTCATCGACATGGGGACGGACGGCTGCGATTACCACGGCACCGTCGAAGAAGCAGCCAGATCCTAAGAACCGCACCTGCGCTGCCCGATCCCAGCAGTCGAGGGGCTGCGCGACGAACACCCTCGCGTGGAACTCGCTCGCCAGTGTTCGCTCGGCCCGATCTCGTGGTCGACCCTTCTCGACAGCGTGTGTTCGCGAGTCGGACCTTCTGAATTTTGAACCCTGACCGGCGCTGTAGGGTGCGCGAACCGAGTTTGCGAGATGGGAGAGACGGATGGCGGTCATGGTCACGTTCACCCTCAAGACTGACGTCAAGACCTACCAGGGCTTGCACGCGCAGATGCTCGCCTTGGCTGTCCCAGCCGGAATGCTTTTCCATTCCTCGCACGAGATCAGCGGCCAGGTCGGCATCGTGGACTTCTGGCCGAGCGCGGAGGCTTGGAGCAGCTTCTCAGAAGGTCTCTTGGCCGAAGGCATGAAGGCGAGCGGTATCGCCCCGCCCGACGACCTCAAGGTCACCCCTGTGCTCAACGCAGACAGCCGGTAGAGAACGCGGCCGGCCTGCCCGAAGAAGATCGCGCGGAGCTCAGGTCTGGCCGCAAGGTCACGGCCAGCAGTGCAACGCGTACGGCTCCAACTCCCGGCACACGACAATCGCGATCGCCGCAGTTCCGGCGAACTGGGACACGCTGGTCGTGAGTTTCGGGGCGCGCATTAGGGGACGCCGTGCCGTTTCGCGGTGGTCGCGTCGGAACTCGTGTCGCGCGACAGCGCCCGACGGGAGTTGCGCCGCGCTGGCCCGCTATGCGGCGGTTGGGCCGGTCTGCTCGGTGCGATCGGGTGGGGCTCGTGACGCCCTCGATGTCCCGCCTCGACGCTTTTGCCAGCCTTCGCATCATCGCCTCGAACTCGGCGTACGCGCGATCGTCGCGCTGACGGCGGGCCTTGGCGCTCGACTTCATCACCCGTCCTTGGCCCCTGGTCATGGAACGCCCAGGCGAAAGTTTGCACGACTGCATGTGTAGCGCGCAACGCTGATACGCAAGTCTCTCTCACCTGTTGAAGCTGACTTGCCTCACCACCGTCGCGGGCTCGATCAGCCCGAGTCGGCGCGACCGGAAGGGCACCTCGTGCGTTTGGTGACACCCGGTTGCGCGGGTCTCGGGGCTGTGTGATCGGGCGTAACGGTCGGGACGCGGTGAGTTCGTGTGCCAGGTAACACCTCGACGGAGAACTGCTTGAGCCGGGCAGTCACCGCCAGGCACACTGTGCGGATGGGTAATCCGCAACACGCCGATTCGATCGTGATCGCTCGCTCATCCGAAGACCTTTACGACATGGTTTCCGACGTGATGCGCATGGGTGAGTGGAGTCCCATATGCAAGGCCTGCTGGTGGGACGACGATGACTCCCCACGCGTGGGTGCTTGGTTCACCGGACGCAACGAGCTGCCCGAACGGACCTGGGAGACACGCTCCGAGGTCGTTGCCGCCGACCGAGGCCGGGAGTTCGCCTTCATCGTTGGAGGCTCGTATGTGCGATGGGGTTATACGTTCACGCCAGTTGACAACGGAACGCAGGTGACCGAGACCTGGGAGTTCCTTCCCGGCGGCGCAGCGATGTTCGAAGAACGGTTCGGAACCGACGCGCCTGCGCAACTCGCCAACCGTACCGAGCTCGCCCGCACCGGCATCCCGGCCACTCTCGCCGCGCTGAAAGGGTTCGCTGAAGCTCACTAGTTCGAGCGTCTCGCTGGCGCCTTCGACTCCCGGGCACGCTCGCGAAGCGCCGCCGACCCGGCGATAGGGGGGCGTGGTGCCGTTTGTTATGGGACGCGCAAAATGGGTCGTTGTTTATTGGGCTCCACGGGTTCCAGGGTGCCGTGAGCGGTGAGTCGTCTGTTTGCGGTTGGGCCTCATGTTGGGTCTGGTCCATGTCGGAATGGTGCCGCGGGGTGTCATCTGTTTGCAGCCCCTTGCGTGTGGACTGGTGAGTGTTGTGCACCGCGCGTACTGTCGATGGTGCGGGGACCTTGCGCTGTCGCGCGTCTCAGGAGTTGCGCGTCGGTGGGGGCGGTTTAGTGACGGGCAGCGTGGCTTGGCCATCGTCAGCCAGGTTCGCGGCCTGTTTCGGCGTGTCGAGAGTTCATACGCATCTGTCGCACGAAAGGGTCCGATGACGACTTCGGTGCGGAGATGCCCGGCGGGAGTAATCGCGTGTCAATGATTGCTCGCAGCGGCCGTCGTATGCCTCGACTTCTCACCGCGGCTGTGGCCGTCGGGCTGCTCGGTTCCAGCGTGTCCATCGCCATGGTGGCCGTCGGCTCGCTGCCGGCCTCGGCGGCACCGGCGGTCTCGCTGTACGTCACGACGACCGGAAGCGGGAGTGTTTGCAGCCAAGCCAGTCCGTGCGGTTCCATCCAGACCGCCATCAACACCGCACAGGGCGGTTCCTACAGCGGTGACGACGTGACCATCAACGTGGCCGCCGGCACCTACACCGAAATTGACACCATCAGCGCTTCGTCGCTCAACTCGGTCACCATCGCCGGGGCCGGGGCCTCCATCACCACGGTGAACGGCAACGCGAGCGGAACAGTGTTCGGTGTCATCGGCGGCACGGTGACCATCTCCGGCGTCACAATCACCAACGGCGCTGCCGTTGCCGGTGGCGGCATCGACATCGCCGGCGGCACGGTGACCGTGAACGACAGCACCCTGTCCGACAACACCGCCAATCACGGCGGCGGCGCCATTTACCAGTCGTCCGGCACGCTCATCCTGAACGACAGCACCCTTTCGGACAACATGGCGAACAACACCTGCGCCGGCGGCGGCGGCATCTTGGAAGTCGGCGGCACGGTGACCGTGAACGGCAGCACTCTGTCGGGCAACAGCACCAATAGCGCCTGTATCGCCGATGGCGGCGGGATCCTCCAGTCGTCCGGCACGCTGACCGTGACCAACAGCACCCTGTCGAACAACAGCGCCACCGGCAACGCAACCGGCGGCGGCATCGACAACGTCGGCGGCACGCTGACCGTGACCAACAGCACTCTGTCGAACAACAGCGCCACTGGCGGGGGCAGTGGCGGCGGTATCGCCGGCTCCGGCACGGTGACCGTGACGGACGGCACCATTTCCGGCAACAATGCCACGTACCAAGGCGGCGGCATCATCGTGAACGGTGGCACCTTCACGGTCACCTCCTCGACGGTCTCCGGGAACACCGCGGGCGGCGCCTGTGGCTGCGGAGCTGCCGGTGGCGGCATCTACAACGCCGGCACGCTGACCGTGACGAACAGCACCCTGTCGGGGAACACCGCAACGACTGGCCCCGGCGGCGGCATCGACAACCACAACGCCACGGTGACCGTTACCAACAGCACTCTGTCGGGCAACAGCGCCGCGAATGGTGGTGGCCCCGGCAATGGTGGCGGCGCCATCCACAGCTACGAAGGCTCGATGTTCGTAATAGACAGCACCGTGTCGGGGAACATCGGTCCGGCGGGTTTCGGCGGCGGCATCTTGGCGAATTTCGCCACGACGTTCGTGGGCGCCACCATCTTGGCCAACAATCCTGGTGACGATTGCTCTGGCTTCGGCGTCGATCAATACGACATCGCCGATGACGCAACCTGCGGGATTGCCGCCACCGGGACCCTCGACGCCTCGCTCGGTGCCCTGGGCAACAATGGTGGGCCGACCCTGACGATTCTGCCCGCGGCTGGCAGTCCGGCGGTTCGTGTG
>Ga0265338_10009182_pt1 | contig 11856 bp, 13 predicted proteins | sample 42126metaG_FD_193579 | JGI IMG/M metagenome (GOLD analysis project Ga0265338, IMG submission 193579) | Rhizosphere microbial communities from Carex aquatilis grown in University of Washington, Seatle, WA, United States - 4-21-26 metaG | ecosystem: Host-associated > Plants > Roots > Rhizosphere... | reverse complement strand
GGCGGCGCCGTCACCAGGCACGATCCCGCTGGTTCCACAAACATGCACGCCTGCAGCGCGAGTATGCCCTGGCCAGCTAGCGATTGGAGACTGCCGTACTAGGGCGCCCGGCCGCGCGGCGTTCTGTCCATTTTTCCTGCTTCGGCCGGGCGGCCAGAATCATTGTGGAAATTCAGGTGCGCGATAGCACCCCGGAATTTCCGCAATAACCCGAATTATCGGCTGACGCGTCGGGCTGCCATCGCGACTGAGACAAAGCCCCGCGAGCATCAACGTTTACGCAAAAGCCTGATCCGCGCTTCCGCCTGCTCCCTATCCTGGTGCGATTCGAGCACTCATGGGTCAAAGGGGATCGTTGTGAAGCTCATTAACGCAATCGGCGCGGGCGTCGTCTCGCTACTCGCGGCGGCCGGGCTCGCCGCCCCCGCCTACGCCGCCCCGCAAGCCCCGCAAGCCCCGCCCGCGGCGCTCAAGGCCGACGGGTGCGCGGTGCACGTGAATATCCCGCACCCGCACGCCGGGCAGACCGAGACCCTCGCCGTGACCAGCAAGGTCGGCCAGACCACAGTCCAGGTGACCATCCACTACAAGACGGTTACCCACGTGTGGAAGTTCACCACCCCGGCCAGCACCAAGACCACGTTTACCTTCGGCGTCGGCCGCCCGACCAGGAACTACCGGGTGAACCTGAACGGCAAGGTCACCGGCGCGCCCAGGGGTTACCAGGCGGGGGCCACCTGCGCGACCAGCTTCGTCCCGGAGTAGGAGCAGCAGCCGCCAAGGCCCGCCCGCGGGCTGAGGAATCAGTCAGCGGGCGCGGCCAGCGCGAGGACGTCGCCGATGGTGTCGGCCTCGGCGGCTGACTTGTCCGGCCGGTAGCGCAGCACCCGGGCGAACCGCAGGGCCACCCCGCCCGGGTAGCGCGGTGAGCGCTGCACGCCGTCGAACGCGATCTCCACCACCTGCTCCGGGCGCACGTAGACGGTGTAGTCGTCGCGGCGGGTTTCCAGTTCAAGGAACCGCGCGGTCTGCCAGGTCAGCAGCTCGTCGGTGAGGCCCTTGAAGGTCTTGCCGAGCATCACCCAGCCGCCCGCCTCCGGGTCGCGGGCGCCGAGGTGCAGGTTGGACAGCCAGCCCTGCCGCCGCCCGTGTCCCCACTCGACCGCCAGCACCACCAGGTCGAGCGTGTGCCGCGGCTTGACCTTGATCCACCCCGCGCCGCGCCGCCCGGCCGCGTAGGGGGTGGCCAGCGACTTGACCACCACCCCCTCGTGGCCCCGCGCGACCGCGTCCGCGAAGAACGCCCGCGCCTCGGCTGCGTCCGCCGTGACCAGCCGCGGCATGAGCATCCCGGCCGGCACCACCGCGGCCAGGGCGGCGTGCCGCTCCGCGTCGGGCTGGTCGATCAGGTCGGTGCCGTCCAGGTGCAGCAGGTCGAACAGGAAGACCGACAGCGTCACCGGGCCCGCCCCGGCAGTGCCCGCCCCAGTTGGCCCGGCCGCACCGGGGACCGCCTCGCTCGCCGCCCGGGACGCGGTGTCCTGGAAGGCGTAGGGCCGCCCGCCCGGCCGCAGCGCGATCAGCTCGCCGTCGAAGACCGCGTCCCGCACGCCCAGCCCGGCCAGCGCGGTCACGACCTCTGGCAGCCGGTCGGTGATGTCGTCCAGGGAGCGGGTGTACAGCCGGATCCCGGCCGCGCTGACGTGCGCCTGCACCCGGATGCCGTCCAGCTTCCACTCCACCGCGGCCGGGCTGTCCCCGCCGACCCGGGCCAGTGCCTCGCCGATGCTGGCCTCGGCCGAGGCCAGCATCGGCTTGAGCGGCCGCCCGACCTGCAGCCCGAATGTCGCCAGGGCCGCGCTCCCGCCGCTCAGCGCGGCCTGCGCGGCGCGCGGGAGCGACCCGCTGAGCATGACCGCCCGCCGCACCTGCGGCGCGGGTACCTCGGCCGCCTTGGCGACCGCGTCGGTCATCACCCCGTCCAGCGCCCCCTGCCGCAGTTCCCCGGACAGCAGGCGCACCAGGAAGCGCTGCTCGGGCGCGGTAGCGGCGGCGAACAGCTCGCCTACCAGCCGCTTGCGCTCGGCGGTGGAGCCCTTGCCCGTCACCGCCCCGATCTGGCCGCAGGCCGCGTCCACCGCGAGCACGGTCAGCGACTCGGTGGCGGCGGGCGGCGGCACCGCGCGCAGCGCGGCCCAGCCCACTCCGATCTGCCGCTGCGGCAGTTCGCCCGACAGGTACGCCACCACCACCGGGACCTCGTCCGCGCTGGCCGCGCGGAGCAGGCCAGCCAGCGCCGCGACCTTGCCCAGCCGGGCCGGGGTCTCGGCCACCGCGGCGGACACGCTCGCCAGTTCAGCCAGTAGCACGTTAACCATTGTCGCCCCTGGGACTGACGTTTCCCCGGCCGCCCGGCCCGCGGCCGACTCGGGAGCCAGCTAACGAGCCAGCTAACGAGCCAGCTAACGAGCCAGCTAGCCGGCCTGCGCCGCCCGCCCGCGCCCGCGCCCGAGGCGCCCGAGGCCCCCGCGCCGCTCGCCCGGTGCCCACAGGTGGTAACCGACCGGGAACAGCCGGATGCCGAACCGCTCGTCGACTGTCCCCCACAAACCGCGGCGGGCGAAGATCGCGATGCCGACGGCGACGATGCCGAGCACGATCAGGTACCAGACGTTGTGGGACTGCAGCGTCTGCTGCAGCACCATGTACACGACGGTGCCGACGATCGGCCCCTCGATGGTGCCGAGGCCGCCGATGATCACCGCGAAGGCCATCTCCGCGGTCCACTGCACGCTGAACACGCCGCCCGAGGTGCCGGGCACGACCTGGAGCTGCTGGATGGCGAGCACCCCGCCGGCTGCCCCGCAGCCGGCCGCGGCGACGACGAAGACCAGCAGCCGGGCCAGGCCGACCCGCACGCCGGAGGACCGCGCCGCCGTCTCGTCGTCGCGGATCGCGGTCAGCATCAGCCCGACCCGGGACCGCAGCAGGAAGTAGACGCCGCCGATGGCGAGCACCGCGACGGACAGCGCCGCCCAGTAGGTGTAGGCGGTGAGCAGGGCCGGGTCGTAGCCGACCAGCCCCGGCAGCGGCTCGCCGGTGCCGCCCCCGATCGAGCTGATCTGCTCGATGACCAGCATCACGACCGAGGCGAGGACCCAGGTGGCGATCGCGAAGTAGCCCAGCCGGAGCCGGGCGACCAGCCACCACAGCGGCAGCGCGCACACCGCGGCGCCGATGGTGGCGATGAACAGCCCGGCCCACGGGGTGAGCCCGTGCATCGCCGGGATCAGCACGAAGTAGGCGCCGAGCCCGAAGAACGCCTGCTGCCCGACCGAGACCAGCCCGGCGTAGCCCGCCAGCAGGTTCCACATCGAGGCCAGGGTGAGGATGATCAGCCCCTGGATCATGATGCCGAGGGTGCCCGACCCCTCGTAGTACGGGAACGCGAACAGCGCCCCGACCACGATCACGGCACCGATCCCGCTCCAGGCCACGTTCCTGCGCGACCGGGTGACTTTCAAGGCTGATTCAGCCGAACGGGTGTCGGCTGACTCTTCGACGCTCACTGAGCCCCCCGGCTGGTAAGCCCCTGCGGGCGGAACACGAGGACGAGCAGGAAGACCGCGTAGCCGGCCAGTTGCTCGTAGGACGGGTTGATCTGGGCGCCGACCGCCTGGGCGACGCCGAGGATGACGCCGCCAAGCAGCGTGCCCCACAGCGAGCCGAGCCCGCCGATGACCACCGAGGCGAAGGCGAACAGCAGGATCGTGTCGGTGCCGAGGCTGGGGCTGATGGTGGTGACCATGCCCTCGGCCATGCCCGCGATCGCCACCGTGCCGAACGCGATCGCGGCCGCGATGCCGAATACGTGCCGGTAGTCCGCGCCGGACAGCTGGGCCGCCTCACGGTCGTCGGCCACCGCGCGGATGAGCCGGCCGTACTTGGAGTAGGACAGGTACTGCTGCAGGCCGAGCAGCACGACCACCGCGACCACGAAGACGGCCAGGTTGAACCAGGCGATGGTGATCTGCGAGCCGATCGTGAACGACGCGGTGATGAAGGAGTCGCCGACGCCGAGCCCGCGGCTGTTGGCGGTGAAGAACTGCTGCAGCCCGTTCTCGATGATGATCGACAGGCCGAAGGTGACGATCAGCGTGGTGAGCTCGCCCCGGCTGATCGCGGCCTCGAGGAGGGACCGCTGCAGCACGTACCCGAGGACCGCCATCAGCAGCACGACGACCGGGATCGACCACAGCACCGGCATGTGGCTGACCGCGATGACCCCGACGCCGATGTACCCGGCGACGATGGCGAGGTCACCGTGGGCGAGGTTGACCACCTTCATCACGCCGAACAGCAGCGACAGGCCGCACGCGAACAGCGCGTAGAGGCCCCCGGTGAGCAGGCCCTGGATGATGGCGTTAACCCAGTCCATCAGGCATCGATCCCATTCGGGGGGCTCAGGGGGGTCGTCCCCCCGTGGCTGGCAGGGCTGACGCCGTTCCCGTCGGTGACGCCGAAGTAGGCCGCCTCTACCTGTTCCCGGGTGACCTCGGCCGGCGTGCCCTGCAAGGTGGTGTGCCCTTCAAGCAGGCACTGCAGGTGGGTGGCGGCCCGCAGCGCCTGGCTGACGTCCTGTTCCACCAGCAGCACGGTGATCCCCGACTCCAGGACCTGCGGCAGGGTGGCGTAGATGCGCTGCACGATCACCGGCGCGAGGCCGAGCGAGAGCTCGTCGAGTAGCAGCAGCCGCGGGTTGGCGACCAGCGCCCGGCCGATGGCGACCGACTGCTGCTCGCCGCCGGACATCTGCGACGCCCGCTGCCGGCGGCGCTCCTTCATCCACGGGAACAGCTCGAGGACCCGGTCGATGGTCCACGGCCCTGGCCGCGCGTAGGAGGCGCCGACCTTGAGGTTGTCCTCCAGGGAGAGCGTCGGGAACAGCCGGCGCCCTTCGGGAACCATCACGATGCCGGCCCCGGCCCGCTTCTCCGGGCGCAGCCCGGTCACGTCGCGGCCGTCGTAGCTGATCGTGCCCGAGGTCGGGCGGTGCAGCCCGGCGATGGTGCGCAGCAGGGTGGACTTGCCCGCGCCGTTGGCGCCGATCAGCGCGTACACCTCGCCCGGGTAGACCGCGAGCGAGATGCCGGAAAGCGCCCGCAGCTGGCCGTGGTGCACCACCAGGTCACGGACCTCGAGCAGCGGTGCCCCGGTCCCGGTCTGGTCACGGCCGCTCAACGGTGCTCGTCCCCTTCCAGTGCCTCGATGGTGGAGGCGTCGACGTCGGCTCCGAGGTAGACCTCGCGCACCCGGGGGTTGGCGAATACCTCGGCGGGGGTGCCGTCGCCGATGAACTCCCCGCCGTACAGGCAGGTCATCCGGTCCACCAGCGAGGTCAGCGCCCGCACCACGTGCTCGATCCAGATCACCGCGACGCCCTCGGCGTTGACGGCGCGGACGATCTCCACCAGCCCCGCTACCTCGGGGTCGGTCAGGCCGCCCGCCACCTCGTCAAGCAGCAGCAGCCGCGGCCCGGTGGCGAGCGCGCGGGCGATCTCCAGCCGCTTGCGGGCCAGCAGCCCGAGCCGGCTGGCGGGCAGGTTCGCCTCGCCCGCCATCCCGGTCCGCTCCAGCGCTCCCGCGGCCGCCGCGTAGCTCGCCTTGCGGCGCAGGCCGCCGCCCTGCTGGGCGGCCACCAGCACGTTCTCGAACACGGTCATGTCGGTGAACGGTCGCGGCACCTGGTAGGTCCGCCCGATGCCGAGGCGGCAGCGGGCGGCCGGGTCCAGCCGGGTGACGTTCCGCCCGGCGAAGCGAACCTGGCCGCCGCCGGGGGACAGGTCGCCCGAGATGAGGCCGAACAGGCTGGTCTTGCCAGCCCCGTTCGGCCCCACGATCCCGACCGTCTCCCCGGCGCCGACCGCGAGGCTGAGTTCTTCCGCGATGACGACGCGGCCGAACCGCTTCGTCACCCGGTCGAGCTCGAGAAGTGGGCTAGACATGCACGACCGACTGTCCTGGTCTACTTGAGGGCGGGGTCTACTTGAGGGCGGGGTCTACTTGAAGGTGGGCAGCAGGTCGCCGGTGATCTTGGCGTTGGGCTGCAGGGTGTTGTCGACGACCTTGGCCTCGAGCTGGTACTTGGTGCCCTTCTGCCACTGGATGCCGACCGGCGGGGTGATGGCGACGCCGGGGGCGGGGTTGGACTTGACGTTGGTCGAGGTGTAGTCGATCGGGCCGGCCACCGCCTCGGGCAGCTTGACCTTGAACAGGGCCGCCGCGACTTCCGCCTTGTCGTGCGGGTTGTCGACCGAGGTGAGGGCGGCGTAGGCGATCTCGAAGAGGGTGTAGTTGGAGATGTTCTGGTTCGGCTGGCCGAGTCCGGCCGCGGTGAAGGCGGTGGCCAGCTGCTGGCAGTCCTCGCCGGTGAGGGAGGAGTGCCAGGGCAGCTCGGGTACCCACCAGGCGTCGGTGGCGATGTTGTAGACCTTGGAGCCCATGGCGTAGGCGTCGGTGGGGAACAGCAGCACCTTGGCGACGGTGGCGAGCTTGGGCTTGAAGCCCTGCTGCAGGGCCTGGGTCCACATGGTGGCGAAGTCGGGCGGTAGCGGGACGTTGGTGAAGAAGTCGTCACCGTCCCGCTTGAACTGGCTGATCATCGAGGTGTAGTCGGTCAGCCCGTCCGGGTAGGCGGTCGAGATGTCCAGGTTGTAGCCGGTCGGCTTGAGCACGGCCGGGAACACCGCCCGGAAGGCGTTGCCGTCGGCGTCGTTCGGGAACGCCGCCGCCACCTTGTGGTTGTTGCCGTACTGGGCGCCGATCCGGTCCCACATCGGCTTGAACGCGAGCGCCAGGTGCTCGGCCCCGAGGAAGTACATCACCGTGTACTTGGGGGTGAGGGTGGGCTTCTGGGGATTGCCGCCGAGGTTGATGTACCAGGACTCCCACGGGATGTTGGAGCAGATCAGCGGGGTGCCCAGGGCCTCCGCCTCCGACGCCACGGCGTTGACCGTCTCCGGGGTGGAGGACGCGAGCAGCAGGTCCACGTTGTCCTGCTGGATCGCCTGCTTGGCCAGTGACCCGGCCCGGGTGACGCTGGACTGGGTGTCGTAGGACTTGACGGTCACGCTGTAGGTGGACCCGCCCGCCTTGATCCCGTTCTTGAACTGGGAGGTCGCCATCGCCTGCTGCAGCACCCAGTTGTCGGGGGCGCCGAAGCCGGCCAGCGAGCCGGTCAGCGGGTGGATCCAGCCGATGGTGAGCGCCTTGGTCACGCCGCCGGACGAGCTGGTCCCGGTGCTCGCGGTGGAAGAGGCGGCGCCCTGGATACCTGAGCTGCAGGCCTCGAGGAGCGCGCCGCCGCCGACGACGGCCGCGCCGACGCCGGCCGCGCGGAACAGGCTACGCCGGGAAACGCCGCCAGCGGGGGACTGGCTGTCGGGGCCGTCCTGCCGGGCAGTCTGGTCAGTCATTGTCTGGGATCTCTCCTTGCTGTGGCTGCGCACCCTGCCGCAAGGGGCGAATTAGGCCCCGGGGGGCATGGTGATTAAGCGCCGCAAGAGTTGTCACAGACAAGTCACTGCCCGTGATCGTTTCTGAGGCTAACATCACCAAGGTCCTGTTTGCAGGGGTTCGGGGGATATGCGGGCGAGGCAGGCGGGGATGTTCGGGCGGATTGTCAACAATCGTGACAGCACGCTAAGCCTGCCCTAATAGGGAAGTCAATGCGCGTTATGTAACTGACACCGCGCCGGAATCGCGGCCCGCGTGAAAGTCCGGCCCGGGGAGTCTGGACCGGGACGACCCGCGCAACCGCGGCCGGCCCCTATACTGGGTCCTTGATGCCTGGCCGTGTGGCGCCCTCTCTCTGTCCGCCGGCCTGGTCACCATTCGCTAGGTCCGGCCGGCCATTCCCCGCTGGCGGGGTGCCCTGCACACGTACCTACTTCGTGGGAGAAGACTGCAGCCGTGGCTGTCAAGATCAAACTGAAGCGCCTGGGCAAGATCCGGGAGCCGTACTACCGCGTTGTCGTCGCCGACGCGCGGACCAAGCGCGACGGGCGCGCCATCGAGGAGATCGGCAAGTACCACCCCAAGCTTGAGCCGTCGCTCATCGAGATCGACTCCGAGCGGGCGCTGTACTGGCTGTCGGTCGGCGCGCAGCCGACCGACCCGGTTAAGCACCTGCTGACGATCACCGGCGACTGGCAGAAGTTCAAGGGCCTGCCCGGTACCGAGGGCACGCTCAGGACCGCCGACACCAAGGCCGACAAGAAGGACCGCTACGAGGAGCTCGTCAAGGAGTCCCTCGCGGCCAAGGAGGCCAAGGCCGCCGCCAAGCCGGCCAAGGCCCCGCGCAAGTCCGAGCCGAAGAAGGCAGCCGACCCGGAGCCGGAGCCGGAGACGGTTTCCGCCGAGGCCGCGCCGGCCGAGGCCGCGCCCGCGGAGACCGCCGCCGAGGCTGCTCCAGCCGAGTCCAGCGAGGCCTAAGTGCTTGAGGAGGCCCTCGAGCACCTGGTCAAGGGCATCGTGGCCTACCCCGACGACGTCGCCGTGGTAAGCCGGATGCTCCGCCGGGGCAACGTGCTTGAAGTCCGGGTGCACCCCGATGACCTGGGCAAGGTCATCGGGCGCGGCGGCCGGACGGCCCGGGCGCTGCGGACCGTGATCGGCTCCCTGGCCGGGAGCCGGCACGTCCGCATCGACCTGCTGGAGACCGGCGAGGTTAGGTAGTTCCGTGCTAGTAACGGTGGGCCGGATCGGCCGCCCGCACGGGATTCGCGGTGACGTCGTGGTCGGTGTCCGGACCGACGAGCCCGACTTGCGCTTCGCGCCGGGCTCGCGGCTGGACACCGACCCGGCCGACCTGGGCCCGCTGACGGTCGCGGCCATCAAGTGGCACTCCGGTGAGCTGCTGGTCCGGTTCGCGGGCATCGCCGACCGGGACGCCGCCGCCGGGCTGCGCGGTACCTGGCTGACGGTGGACTCGGCGACGATCCCGCCGTCCGACGATCCCGACGAGTTCCACGACACCGACCTGGTCGGGCTGTCGGTCCGCACCGTCGGCGGCAGCCTGGTCGGCGCCGTCGACGACGTGCTCCACTCCGGCCAGGACGTCCTCGTCGTCAAGACGACCGACGGCCGCGACGTCATGGTGCCGTTCGTGCTGCCGCTCGTGCCCGAGGTCGACGTGGCGTCCGGCTTCCTCGTCATCGACCCGCCGGAGGGCCTGCTCGACCTGGAAATATCGCCCTGACGTGCGCATTGACATCATCACCATCTTCCCCGGCTACTTCGGGCCGGTCGGCCAGGATGGCCGGGTAGGCGATTCCGGGCCGCTTGGCGTCTCCCTCATCGGCAAGGCGGCGGCGCGCGGCGACATCGACTTCCGCGTGCACGACCTGCGCGCCTGGGCGGGCGACGTGCACCACACGGTGGACGACACCCCGTTCGGCGGCGGCCCCGGGATGGTCATGAAGCCCGATGTCTGGGGTGCCGCGCTGGACACGGTGCTCGCCAGCGCCGGCCCCGCCCGGCTGGTCGTGCCGACGCCCAGCGGCACCCCGTTCACCCAGCAGCTAGCGGCCGCCTACGCGGGCGAGCAGCACCTGGTGTTCGCCTGCGGCCGGTACGAGGGGATCGACGGGCGGGTGATGGCGGACGCCGGCCTGCGGCTGGCGGTGGACGAGGTCAGCATCGGCGACTACGTGCTGGCCGGGGGGGAGGCGGCGGTCGCGGTGATCGTCGAGGCGGTCTGCCGCCTGCTGCCGGGCGTGCTCGGGAACGAGCAGTCGCACCGCGACGACTCCTTCGGCGGCACCGGCGGCGCGATGACCGGGCTGCTCGAGGGCCCGGTCTACACGCGGCCGCGAACGTGGCGCGAGCGCGACGTGCCTGACGTACTATTGTCGGGCAACCACCGGGCGATTGCGCGCTGGCAGCGAGACGAGTCGCTGCGCCGTACCGCTGTCAACCGGCCGGACCTGATCCGCCGCCTCGCGGCGGCGCCGGACGGCCTCGACAAGCGGGATCGCCAGGTGCTCGCTGACGCTGGTTTTCCGGTTGACGCTCAAGATATGGCAGACTGAAGTGCGCTGCCCGTCCGGGCGTTGACCCGGCCAGGGTGCTTTCCCTGGCTAACGCAGGCTTCCACCCGGATGCGTGCTGCCGCGCATTCCGACCAGGACTGAGGAACATCCATCATGCACACCGCGATCGCCGAGCTTGAGCAGGCCCAGCTCCGGGCTGACGTCCCGGATTTCCGCCCCGGTGACACCCTGAAGGTGCACGTCAAGGTGACGGAAGGCAACCGCTCCCGCATTCAGGTTTTCCAGGGCGTGGTGATCCGCCGCCAGGGCGGCGGCCTGCGGGAGACCTTCACCGTGCGCAAGGTGAGCTACGGCGTGGGCGTCGAGCGCACCTTCCCGGTGCACAGCCCGTCGATCGACAAGATCGAGACGGTCACCCGCGGCCGGGTCCGCCGGGCCAAGCTGTACTACCTCCGCGACCTGCGCGGCAAGGCCGCCCGGATCAAGGAGCGGCGGGAGACCAGCCCCGCGAGCTGACGGCGCAGACGAACTGACCTCGATGCCCGCTGACCCGGACAACGTAGCCCCGGACGGCGTCGCCTCCGACGACACCACCTCGGACGACACCGCCTCGGACGACACCGTCCCGGGCAGCGCGCCCTCGGGCAGCACCGCGGACGGCAGCTCGCCGCGCAAGCCGCGGCGGAAGCGGTCGTTCTGGCGTGACCTGGCGGTGATCGTGGTCGCCGCCCTGGTGCTGACGATCCTGCTCAAGGCCTTCGTGGTGCAGGTGTTCTCCATCCCCTCCGGGTCGATGGAGAACACCCTGCTGCCGGGCGACCGGATCCTGGTCAGCAAGGTGGTCTACGACTTCCGCTCGATCCAGCGCGGCGACGTGGTCGTGTTCAGCGGGGCCGGGTCCTGGGACGCCCCCGCGACCACGCCGACCAACTGGTTCAGCCGGATCTGGGGCGACGCGACCAACCTGGTCGGCATCGCCGGGCCGGACACCGACTACGTCAAGCGGGTAATCGGCCTCCCCGGCGACCACGTGGTCTGCTGCAACGCGGCCGGCCAGCTCACCGTCAACGGCGTGGCGCTGTCCGAGAGGTCGTACATCTACCCCGGTGACGACCCCTCCGACGTGCAGTTCAACATCACCGTCCCGGCCGGCCGGCTGTGGGTGATGGGGGACAACCGGGCCGACTCCGACGACTCCCGCTACCGGTCAAGCGCCCCCGGCGGCGGCACCATCCCGGAGAGCGCCGTGGTGGGCCGTGCCTTCCTGGTCATCTGGCCCCTCTCGCGGGTCTCTGACGTGCCCATCCCTAACACCTTCGAGCAGGCGGGGCTGCGGGCCGCCGCCGCCGTCGCGGTCGCCCCGGTGCCGGTAACCGCGGGCGGGGCCGGCGTCGCCGCCGCCGGGTTGCTCGCCTGGCGCCGTCGTCGGCGCTGATCCAGCAGGCCCTGACCCGGAGGCCCTGACCCAGGAGGGCGCGCTTGCGCGGTACCCTCACGGTGGCAGTGAGCGGTGAGGCAGGGACGGACAAGGGGTGCACGGATGAGCGGTTCAGGCGCGCGGGACAGCGGTTCCCCGCCCTGGGGCCCGGCCGACCCGGTTCCTGAACTAGCCGACACCCAGGCGCTGCCCGGCCTCGGGGCGGACGAGCGGTCAGGCCGCACCGGGCCCGATTACCCCGAGCCTGATCACCCAGGCCCTGATCACCCAGGCCCTGATCACGCGGGCCCCGATAACAGCGGGGCTGATCACCCGGGGCCCGGCCGCCCCGGCCGCCCCGGCCGGCTGGCCGGCGGCAAGCGCAGG
>Ga0265338_10009180_pt1 | contig 11859 bp, 9 predicted proteins | sample 42126metaG_FD_193579 | JGI IMG/M metagenome (GOLD analysis project Ga0265338, IMG submission 193579) | Rhizosphere microbial communities from Carex aquatilis grown in University of Washington, Seatle, WA, United States - 4-21-26 metaG | ecosystem: Host-associated > Plants > Roots > Rhizosphere >... | reverse complement strand
TCTGCTTCGGTGAGCAGCTTGGCCACGTCCGCGAACGGCCGCGCCTCGGCCTTGCCGCCCAGCTCCTTCACCAGCGCTTCGGCGCGCGCGAGGGTGCGATTCGCCACGCGGACGTTCGCGCCTTCGGTGGCGAGGTGCCGCGCGCAGATCTCGCTCATCGGGCCCACGCCGACGACGAGCACCGTCCGGCCGCCGAGATTTCCGAAGATTTTTCGCGCCAGCTCGAGCGCCGCGCTGGCCATGCTCACCGCCGCGGCGCCGATGCCGGTCTCGGTGCGCACGCGCTTGGCCGCAGCAAACGCCGCCTCGCACGCGCGCGTGAGCTCGCCGCCCACGGTGCCCGCCGCGACCGAGCTCGCGAACGCGTCCTTCACCTGGCCGAGGATCTGCGGCTCGCCCACGACCATCGAGTCCAAGCTCGAGGCCACGCGGAACAGGTGCACCACCGCGGCTTCGCCCTGGTGCTGCTTCAGATGTCCGAGGACGACCGGGCCGCCCTTGTCGCGGAGCTGCGCGCCCACGGCGTCGGCGGCTTCGGGTCCGGCGACCGCGGCGAAGAGCTCCACTCGGTTGCACGTGGAGAGCAGCATCGCCTCCGACACGCCCGGAATCGACGTCACCTGCTGCAGCAGCGCGGCCTGCTCCTCCTCGGGCACGGCCACTTTTTCGCGCACCTCGATGGGCGCGCTCTTGTGCGAGAGGCCCACGCAGAAGAGCTCAGCCACGACGCTCTCCCACGGCCTGCGCCGAGCCGTCGAAGCTGCCCGAGTGCCGCCCGCTGGGGAATGCCATGAGCCCCACCCACGAGCTCACCAGGACCACGAGGCCCAGCATCGTCAGCAAGGCCACGCGCTTGCCGCGCCAGCCGCCCTGGAACCGCGCGGCGATGAGCGCGCCGAAGATGGCCCACGCGAGCAGCGAGAGTGTCTCCTTCGGGTCCCAGCTCCAGTACGCGCCCCAGCGGTTCTTGGCGTAGAGCGCGCCGGTGGCAATCGTGACCGACAACATCGCGAAGCCGAAGACGACCAGCCGTCGATTCAGCTCGTCGAGCACCTCCAGCGACGGCAGCCGCGAGAACGCGAACCCGAAGCGCTTGCCCTTCACCTGCCGCTCTTGCACCAGGTAGAGCACCGCCGCGCCGCCCGCGAGCGCGAAGAGCGCCATGCCCGTGAAGGCCACGAACACGTGCGCCACCAGTCCGGGCACGCCCAGCAGCGCCGGGATCTCCCCGGGCGGCGCCGACGGCACGAGCAGCGCGGACACCGTCACCGTCAGCGCGAGCGGCGTCACGAACGCGCCCAGCGCGGGCAGCTTGTACACGCGGTCCAGCACCAGGAACGCAGCCACGAGCAGCCAGGCGGTGAACGAGAGCCCGTCCGCCAGTGACGAGACAGGCGTGACCACCATCTCCTGGTACCGCATCACGATGACCGCGGCGTGCAGCAAGAGTCCGACGGCCAGCGCCAGGGCGCCCACCGTGCTCGAGCGTCCGCGCAGGCGCACCAGGTGCACCAGGTACGCCACCCCCGCGACGGAGTAGGCGTGGCAGGCAGCGCTGAGCAACGACCGGGTCATGACAAGGCTTCGGGCTTCAGGCTCCGGGCGTCAGCATGCCCGAAGCGGGGACCTCGACATCGCACTTCTGAGGCCGGAAGTCGAAAAGCCCGAACCGTCCTCAGGAGAGCTTGTTGAGGATGAACTGGGCGAGGAGATCGGCCTCACCGCCCTTGGCTGTGGGCGCCGGCTTGCTTGGCGGACGCGGGCTCGGCCGATCGGGCAGCTGCAGGGTGACCATGAAGCCGTCGTCGACCTCGTAGGCGCTGTCGCCCAAGACCACCGCGCCCAGCGAGATCTCGGCGCCGCCCATGCGCAGGGCCTCGACGGCCTTCACCTTGCCGACGAGCTTGGCCGAGTCGGTGCCGTCGACGACCGCCTTCACGTGCACCGCGGGGACCACGGGGAAGCTCGCGTTGTCGGCGGTGACGGTCAGGGTGTCCTGGGCGAGCTCCACCAGCCCGGCGTTCAGCCAGGTGTCGAGCTGCGACTGGGACAGGAAGAGCACGCCGGTCATGAAAAGTGGCCTCCGCAGGCTGCCGCGCCGACTTGCTGGCCGGCTTGCGCCCGGCGCCCCCGGGGCCGCGTGCCTGCTCGATTGCTAGCACGCGCGGCCCGCACGGGCAACGCGACGCGCCCTCCTCGAACGGCCGGACGTCGACGGAATTCCACGCTTTGCCGCGCACGCCTGGGCCAAGGCGAGCGATGGATTTGGTTGAGTTCGCTCGGGCGGCGCGTAATCGGACTAGCATCTGTCGGGGTTTCGACCTTGGAGGCGCACGTGGAAAAGCTCGCCCTGCTCGCAAGTGCTCTGGCGCTCGCCGGGTGCGCCACGCTCACTGGCCCGCGCGCGGAGGTGCTCAACGTCACCTCCGAGCCACCCGGCGCCGACGTGCTCGTCAACGGCGTGAACGTCACCCGCGCGCCCGGCTCCGTGGAGCTGGATCGCACGCGCCTGCAATCGGTGGTGCTGTCGCTGCCGGGCTACGCGCCGGTGGCGTGCAACACGCGCATGTCGCCCGGTCCGGGCTACCTGGTCTCCGATACGCTGCTCTGCGTGCTGCTCTTTCCCTTCGGCTGCGTGGCCTTCGTGGACGCGAGCGGCGCCTGGAACGAGCTCGAGCAGCCCAACTGCTACGCACGGCTGGTTCCAGGCGGTCCGGTCGAGAACCCGCAGCAGGTGATCCCACCGGGCACGCCGCCGCCATACACGCCGCCGCCGCAGAGTCCGCCGCCGGGGAGCTATCCGCCGCCTCCGCCGATGGCGTATCCGCCGCCTCCGCCGCCGTCACGCTGACTGGGCGCGCGCGTCGAGCCAGGCCTTGCCCGCCGACGCGTCGATGCCGTTGCTCTCGAGCCCCGGAAACACCACCTCGCGCAGCATGCGCACGAAGACCTGGCGCTTCTGCGAGTGCGGCAAGATCCCTGCGCGCAGCAAGAGCGGCGACTCGAGCGCGGGCTCCGTCGCGGGCGCAAAGAGCGCGTCGGTCACGGTTCCGCCGAGGATGATCGGCATCAGCTCCGCCATGTAATCGAGCTTCTGCACCGTGCGCGCGTGCGCCAGGTGCGCCCAGCCGAGCCGCGAGTGGTCCACCTCGTCGCGCGCGATCGCGTGCAGCACTTCACGCACCTTCGGATCCGGCTCCGACGCGAGCAACGTGGTGAGCACGCCTGCGCTCTCGGTCTCGGTCACGCAGCACGCGGCGATGACCTCATAGGTCAGCGACTCCGGCTCGGCGAGCCGCGACGGCGAGACCTCGTGAATGCTCGCCGGCTTGTCAGCATCGACGGTTGAGCCGTAGCGCGCGGCGAGATCCGCGCAGAGCGCCGTGTGACGGACCTCGTCGTCCGCGGCCTTCTTGGCCAACGCCACGACGCCTTCGGGTGAGCCGAATTGCTGGAGCCGTCCGGCCATGCGCACGAATCGCAGATGCGCGTCGCGCTCCACGTTCCAGCGGAAGGCCCAGTTCTCGCCGGCGAGCTTGCGCACGTCGGGTGGGAGCTCGCTGAGGCCGTTCACCATCGACTCGCTCATGCGCGAAGACTAACCGGAACGCGCCCGCAAAACGCTCGGAGGGACGCAGCCCGCGCCGCGTCCCTCCGGTGATGTCGCATCGAGCTGCCCCGCATTACATGTGCGCGCCGTTGGTCTTGTCGCGGCGGATCTGGCGCGAGATGTGGTTCTGCTGGCGGTTGATCTTCGCCTTCTCGCCCGCGGTCAGCTTGCCGCCGTTGGCCGCGCGATCACGGCGCGTCTCGCGGCGAATCTGCCCCTCCTGCCGCTCGAGCTTGTTGGTCTCGCGCGGGGTGAGCGCGCCGTCGCGCACGCCCTGGTTGATGCGCACCTGCTGATCCGCCTCGCGCCGATCCACCTCGGCCGCGAACGCCGAACCCGCCATCAGCATCATCGAACCCGCCAGCACCGCGCTCAGGATCTTCTTCATGGCTTTCCGCTCCGGTTGTCGCCGCCGGTGATTCGGTGGCGTATGCCCTTCTGACGCGTGGCCCACGAGCGCATTCAACCCGCCGAAATCACGGCGTGACGCGCGTCACGACGCGGGCAGCTCGCGCAGAAACTGTCCCACGCGCTCGACCATTTGTCGCGGATGTTCGAGGTGCGGAATGTGTCCCCAGCCCGCGACCTCTTCGATGCGCGCGTGCTTGGGCAGCTCGGCGCGGAAGTACTCGATGCCCTCGTAGGGGAGCACCTTCTCGCCGCGCGCCCAGAGCAGCAGCACGGGCATCTTCAGCGAGTGGAGGATCTCCGGCTCCAGAAAATCGCTCGGCCGCTCGCCCACCAAGAGCTCGCGCACGTGCGGCCGGTTCATGTTCACGAACATGTCCTGCGCGAGCAACTCGGGCACCAGCATCGGCGGCGAGCCGTAGAGCCTGCGCATGAGCGCGCGGCCGTCCTTCCAGTTCTTGAGCTCGAACCCCTGGACCAACTGCTGGAAGCGCTCCGGCGCCACCTTGCCACCCGCGGGCGCGATCAGCATCAGCGCGCGGACCAGGTGCGGAAAGCGTCCGGCGAGCTCGGCCGCCATGGCGCCGCCGAGCGAGTTGCCCACGAGCACCGCGCCCTGCCCCGCGAGCTCACGCTCGTAGAGCGCCGCGAGCATGCGTACGCAGGCCTCGATGCCCAAGGGCTTCGGCGGCACGGGCGAGAACCCGGTGCCCGGCAGATCGACGGCGATCACCCGGCGCGCGTGCTTGGCGATCCCCGGAATCACCTGCGCGAACGCGAACGCGCTCGAGCCGAGCCCGTGCAAAAGCGCCACCGTCGGCCCGGATCCGGATCCGGGCTGATCGATGAAGTGCACGTCGTGACCATGCGCGACGAGGTTGCGAAATGTCGCACCGCCGCGCCGCAGCTGCGCACGCGCCACGCGATTGATCAGCGGCATCAGCTCGAGGTTCATCACTTCTTCTTCGCTTTCGCGGCGGGCTTCTTGGCGGCGGGCTTCTCGGCGGCCGGCTTCTTGGCGGGCTTCTCTGCAGCGGCCTTCTTGGCAGGCTTCTCGGCCTTGGGCTTCTCGACCTTCGCCTTCGACTTCGGCGCGGGCGGCTCGCGCTTCTCCTCGACCGGCGGCGGCACGGCCTTGAGCGCCGGCCTCGACCGCGGACGCGCCTCCGCCTTCGCCTCCGGAATCGGCTCCGGCTTGGGCTCGAGCTTGGGCGCGGGCATGAGCGTCATGGGCGCGCGCAGGACCGTGTCGAGCGCATCGCGCAGCGGCGCGTCGTTGAGCTGCCAGGCGCCGTTCAAGAACTTTCCAACGATCTCCGTGGTGCCGGTCTTGAAGATCGTGGCGCTGCCCGCGTGAAGAAGCGCGTCGTAGAGCGGCCGTCCCATGGCGTCGCCGACGGCGCGCAGCTCGAGCGAGCTCGAATCCCCCACGACGCGGATCTGCGCCTGCTGCACGTCGGAGAGCGCGGCGATGGCCTCGGGCCGCATCGCCCACAGACACTGGAGCTCGAGCACCTTCTGCTCTTCGCCGAGCGCGGCGCGGACGGCGTCCTGGAGCGCGGCGTGCTTCTGCGCGAGCGCGCGCAGCCGCGGCGCGACCTCGGCCTTGCCCGGAAACTCGCCGGCCTTCGCGAGCTGCGCGACGACGGCCGTCACCACTTCCGGGAGCGGGAAATTCTCGAGCAGCTCCAGCGCTGGCTTGATGCCATTCGCCGGATGCTCGCGCGTCTGCAGCGCGGACACGACGGCGGCCGCGCGCCGCGGCTCGGGGATCGCGCGCAAGAGCTCGGCGTCGTGCGGCCAGCCAATGACGAGCAGCGGATCCCACTGCGGCTCGATTTGCACCTGCGCGCGCGCCAAGGCGGTGAACACGAAGAGCCGCAGCGGCACCGCGCTCGCGAGCCGCGCGGGCTCCTTGGCGAGCTTCTCGGCCTGCTCGATCGCCCAGTCCTTGCCCTCGCCGCGGATGCGCTCGTGAAGCTCCAGCTTGCCGTGCGTGAAGAGCGAGGAGCCGTTGAGATTGTAACCAAAAGGATACAATTCTCCGAACGCGCGCAGCGCCTTCTCCACGGGCAGCGCGTTCAAGAGCGCCCCCGCCTTGGCATAGTCGAAGCCCGCGAGCTGAAGCGCGCGCCAGAGCGGCACCTTCGCACCGTCCACGTCCATCAGCTCCGACTCCAAAACGCCGCCGCTCTCCAGCCCCAGCCAGCGCTTGCGTAGAGCGCCGCCGGGCATGGGGAAGGGGTACACGTTCAGCGTCTCGCGGTAGGCCAGCACCTCGGCCACCGCGCGCTGGGCGGAATTCAGGCTCTCGGGCAGCGGGTAGAGCTTTCCCTCGGGAAACGCGACGGCCTTCAGCGCCGCCACCACGTGCTTGCCCGCATCGCTGCTCTTCGGATCCGCGTGGCCCAGCGCGGCTTGGAGCGCGTCGCGGGCCTCGGGCGGGAGCTGGGTGAGGAGGTCGGCTTCCTGGGGGTGGGGCATGGGCGCTCGCGCGAAGAGGTCTCGCGCGAGTGTACCGTCAGCCGTCGCAAATGGCAGCGCTCAGCGGAAGCGCAGGTAGCCCGCGAGCATCTCTTTCACCAGCGCAGAGATCGGCAGCCGATTGCGATCCGCCATCGCCTTGAGCTGGTCGTACTCCGCTGCCGGCAAGCTCAGCGTGAGCACCTTCTCCGGGCCGTTGCTGCGCACCTTCTCCTCGCGACCGGGATGGAGCGGGATGGGCTCGATGCCGTCCTCGATGGGCTCGAGGTCGTCGAGGATCTCCTGCGCTTCCACCGGCGTGCCGCGCCCGCCCGACATCAACCGCTTCTTCTCCTCCTCGAGCTCGTCGCTGAAGAGCTGCTTGAGGAAGTTGGAGAGGTGGATGTTCGAGGGCGTGAACTCGTACTGGGACAGGAACTGATCGACGTCGTACTGCATGTCCCAGGCGCTCTGGTACCGCTTCTCGCGGTCCTTCTCGAGCGCCTTCATGAGGATCTTCTCGACCGCCTCGGGAATGTCGGCCTTGAAGTAGCTGGGCGCGTAGATCTTGCCCTCGGTGATCGACTTGAGAATTCCGACTTCGCTCTCGCCCGTGAAGAGCTTGAAGCCGGTGATCCACTCGTAGAGCACCACGCCGAGGCTGAAGATGTCGGAGCGGTGATCGAGCGGCTTGCCCATGCACTGCTCGGGCGACATGTAGCTGAGCTTGCCCTTGATCTCGCCGGCCTTGGTCTGCTCGATCTGGTTCGCGGCCTTGGCGATGCCGAAGTCGAGCACCTTCACGGTGCCGTCGAATGAAACGAAAATGTTTTCCGGCGTGACGTCGCGGTGGACGATGTTCAGCGGGTTCCCGTAGATGTCCATCTTCTGGTGCGCGTAGTAGAGCCCCTCGCAGACGCTCGAGGCGATCTTCAGCGCGTACACCATGGGAAACGGGATCCCGAGCGAGTCGGCCTTCGGGATGATGCGACGCATGTCGCGCCCGAAGATGTACTCCATGGCGATGAAGTAGCTCTCGCCGATTTTTCCCAGGTCGTAGATCTGGACGATGTTCGGGTGGTTCAGCTGCGCCGCCAGCTTGGCCTCGTTCAAGAACATCTTCACGAAGGCTTTTTGCGAGCCGAGGTGCGGCCGGATCCGCTTGATGACGATGGTCTTTTCGAAGCCCTCGAGGCCCGCCTGGCGCGCGAGAAAAATCTCCGCCATACCGCCCACCGCAATGCGGTCGATGAGCGAGTATTTGCCGAAGCGGCGCCCCTCCTTGATGCGGTTCTCGTCGACGGCCATGGTGCTCCCGGCTCCGCAGAACCGCGGGAATATAACCGAATGGCCGTCCGACGCGAGAGGCGCCCGCAGGCTCGCCGCGCGCCACGGTTTGCAGTTCGCGCCGAAGTGACGTGCCGGGTGGTCAACACGTTGACTCGCCAGTCAACCGCTTGCTAGGAAGCCCGCGCTTTTCCCGGAGGTGCGCGTGCGGCGCTTGATTCTGTTGGGGTTGCTGGCCGCGTCGTGGGCGTGCTCGAGCGAGCCGGCGCGGCCGCCGTCGAACGTGATCTGGGCGCGCTTCGATCCGTCGACCGGCGACATTCCCACGCCGAACGACCTCGTCCGCGACGCGAAGAACGACACGCTCGCGCTGCCCATCACGCCGGAGCTCGCGCCGGCCGACGCCGAGTTTCGCGCGTACTTGAACTCGCTCGACGGCTTTCCCACGGCCACGCCCGCGCTGCTGCACTTCTCGGGCGACGTGAAGCCGGCCACGCTCAATCCGGGCAATGTCCTCATCTGGCAGCTCGACGCGCACGGCGGCTCGCCGACCATCGTCGATGCGAACGCCACCTACGCCGACACGGATCACGGGCTCACCATCTATCCGCCGGGCGGCTGGGCACGCGGAACGACGTACGCCATCGCCATTCGCGGCGGCACGAGCGGCGTTGCGGGCGCGAACGGCGAGGACGTCGTGTGCTCGCCCGCGTTCTACTTTTTGCGCTCGGGCCAGGACCTCACGAAGCACCCGTGGGCGATGCCCGGCAACACGCCGCAAGAGCGCGCGAGCAATGCGCAGCAGCTGGAGACGATTCGCGAAGGGCTCGAGCCGTTGATCCAGAAGATCGTCGCGCAGGGTTGGTCGCGCGATGACCTGGCGCTGCTCTTCACGTTCACGACTTCGACGCATCCCGAGATCCAGTACGACCCGCTCTCGCAGGCGATCCCGCTGCCGAACAATCTGCTGCTGGATCCGAATACGGGGCTGGTGAGCATCCCGCCGGATCCGAATGACACGCAGGCCAACGCGAACGTGAAGCTCGCACTCGACACGCTCGACGGCTTCTCGACGACGGGTCCATTCGCCGCGACCGCAACCGCGCCACTCGACGGATCCGCGACGGATCCGGGCCACATGCGGCTCTTCAAGCTCGCCAATCCGCCGGTCGAAGTTCTCGGCGCCACGGACTCGCTCTACGCCGACAACCAGCACCTCTTCGCGCAGATCCAATCGAAGAACGCGCAGAACCCCACGACGAGCGCGCCGTTCACCGTGCTCGAGCCGAAGACGACGTACTTCTGGATCATCACGGGCATGAAGGGCACCGATGGATCTCCCGTCGACGCGCAGCCGGTGGGCGCGCTGTTGCGGCTCAAGAGTCCGCTCGTGGCGAATGGAAAGAGCCAGGTCTCCGGCATCGCCGACGCGGACGCCGCGCGGCTCGAGCCGGTTCGCGCGCAGCTCGCGCCCGCGCTCGACGCGCTCGAGTCGCAGGGCATCGCGCGCGCGAGCCTGGCCGCGGTGGTGCCGTTCACGACGGTGGACGTCGAGGGCCACACGCGCGCGCTGCTCAAGGTGCCATACGACCAGAAGCTGCCGCTCGATGCCGCGAACGTGACCGTGAAGACGCCGGACCTCACCGTGTTCACGAACATCGCGCAGATCGTCGAGGGCGAGCTCGTCACCTACGACATGCTGGATCCGACGACGCACGCGTTCGCCACGACGGGCCAGCCGCGGCGAATCAAGTTCACGCTCACGTATCCGACGGGCTTTGGAAACGGAAAGAAGCCGAAGGTGGTGCTCTTTGGCCACGCGCTCGCGACGGAGCGGCGGCTCTCGTGGTTCGAGGCGAATCGGCTCGCGCAAGAAGGCTTCGCGGTCTTCTCGTTCGATTTGCCGTACCACGGCGAGCGGTCGAGCTGTCACGCCACGCTGCCCATCTGCAGCGTCATCAATGGCCTCTTCGCGACGACGAACTCGAACGGCACCGTCTCGGCGGGCCCGACGATCTGCACGGATCCGTCGAACTCGGATCAGCAAGGCGTCGAGCCCGCGTTCTTGTGCAGCTCGGGCGTCTGCGGCGATGACGGCACGTGCGTCGGCGGCGATTTCAACCGCTACTCGCTCTACAACTCCGTGTTCAGCGGAACGATCACCGAGCCGGGAACGCCGATCGCTTCGGGCTCGGCGTTCATCGATCTCAACAACCTCGGCGCCACGCGCGATCACTTCCGGCAAGCGGAGATCGATCTCTCGGCGGGCTATCGCTTCCTCACGCAGACCGATTGGACGCAGATCCTGCCCGCGGGGCTCGAGCTCGACACGAGCGACGTCACGTACACCGGCATCTCGCTCGGCGGAATCCTCGGCGGCATCGAGAGTGGCGAGGAGCCGCACATCACCACGCTCGCGCTGAACGTGGGCGGCGCGGGCTTAACCGATTTGTTTCAAGAGTCGGCGACGTTTGGCGCCATCTTGCCGCCCGGGCTCGCGTCGCAGGGCATCACCGTGAACCCGCCCAACCTCGCGGGCTGGCAGTTCCTGGCCGCGGCGCACTGGCTGCTCGACGACGTGGATCCCATCAACATCGCCCACTTCGCCATCCAGCAACCCGACGACTACGTGGACGTGATAACCGGCGAGACGCAGCACTGGCCGCAGAAGCGCGTGCTCGTGCAGATGGCCGGCGCCGACACCATCGTGCCCAACCCGAGCACGTATCGGCTGCAAGCGGTGCTCTCGCCCGGGTGCGTGGTCTGCGATCCCACCGACGACAACTGCGCCAAGGACCAGACCTGCGTGTTCAGCACCTTCCCGCTCGCGAGCCACATCTTCGAGGCGGATCCGCTGGAGGCGCTCGACGGCAACGCCATCAACGGCCAGAACCAGGTGGCCAAGTTCCTCGCGGGGTACCCGTGATCCGCGCCATATCTAGATATATCTCAATTGCGGCGGTCCTCGTGCCCGCGCTCGCACACGCGGGCGGCTTCGGCATCGACGAGCAGGACGCAGCGGCCACCGGTCGCGGCGGCACGGCGGGCGCTCGCGCGGAAGCGAGCTCGGCCTACTACAACCCCGCGGGGCTCGCGGGCATCGGCTCGCTCGAGGTGGAGCTCGGCGCCACGGGCATCGCGCCCTCGGGCAGCGCCACGGATCCAAGCGGCGTGAAGACCGACGGCGTGAACAAGCTCTACCTGCCGCCGTACCTCTACGCCGCGCGGCGCGACGGCAAGCTCGCCTACGGCCTCTCGGTGAACGCGCCCTTCGGCCTCGGCACGAGCTGGCCCACGAGCTACGAGGATCGCTTCGAGGTGGAATCGGCGAGCTTCCAGACGCTCGCGGTGATGGCCTCGGGCGCGTACCAGGTCATTCCCGCGCTCTCCCTCGGTCTCTCCGTGGGCGCCATGCGCACCACGTTCGATCTCACGCGCGGCCTGGACTTCGTGACCACCGAAGGCGACGTGCATTTGAGCGCCAGCGGCTGGGGGCTGGGCGTCATCGCCGGCGCGCGCTACACCGTGGGCGACGTGGCCGCGTTCGGGCTCTCGGCCTCGCTGCCCTCGCCGACTTCGCTCTCGGGCACCGCGCGCTTCCAGAACGTGCCCGTGGAGTTCGGCCCGCTCACCAACGATCAAGATATATCGACAAAGGTGACGCTCCCCGCGCGGCTGCGTGCGGCGGGCAGCTTCCACGTCGCGCAGCCGCTGCGCGTGGATGCGGATCTCGCGTACACGTTCTGGTCGAGCTTCAAGTCGCTCGACATCGCCTTCTCGGATCCGAACACGCCCTCGGCCAGCCAGGAGAAGGACTGGAAGAACGCGTTCACCGTGCACCTGGGCGGCGAGTACCACCTGCCGACCGTCGCAGATTTTCGCGGGGGGCTCTCGTTCGACCAGGCCGTGGCGCCGGTCTCGACGCTCGGCTCCGACGCGCCGGACGGCAACCGCTGGCAGTTCTGCGTGGGCGCGGGCCGCGAGCTTTGGCAAGGCGTGCGCGCGGATCTCGCGTACGCGTTCCTCTTGCAGCAGACGCGCACCTCGCAAGATCCCAACTTTCCCGCGACGTTCACCGGCCACGCGCACCT
>Ga0265338_10009179_pt1 | contig 11863 bp, 10 predicted proteins | sample 42126metaG_FD_193579 | JGI IMG/M metagenome (GOLD analysis project Ga0265338, IMG submission 193579) | Rhizosphere microbial communities from Carex aquatilis grown in University of Washington, Seatle, WA, United States - 4-21-26 metaG | ecosystem: Host-associated > Plants > Roots > Rhizosphere... | reverse complement strand
CCAGAATGAAGCATATCTTATTGAATTTACATGAGTAATGTGTGACAGGCAGTGTTCGCTCCGGGGCTGGGTAACGGCGGAGCGGAAATGGCGCGGGGAACATCCCGTCTGTCCCGGGTTTCCCGGGTTTCCCGGGTTTCCGCCTCATTTGCTCCGACGTTAACGGGGCTGGACAGGGTTCGTTCTCTCCTCGCGAATCGCAGCGACTTTCGCGTCAACATCCGGAGAGGACAGCGGTTGGTGCATAGAGGTGAGGACTGCACGAACAGCCTTTGAGAATTGGCCGTTTGGGTCAAGAGCCAGATATGTCTGGTAGTTCTCAAGAGTCCCTTGGGGCAGTCGCCAGGTACCGTCCTTATCGATCGATGCACGTTGTACCAAAAGCTGCCCTCGCAGATAGTAAGCGGGCGCGAAGGCTGGATTGTAAACCGTTGTAAGACGGAACTCCTCCTCGGCGACGCTTTCGTCAAAGTGACCCCAGCCCGCCTTGTAAAGTGCGAGACCCTTGTTGTAGTGCTCAATCGCTTGGGCTGGGTCCCGCAGCATTTTCGGAGGGTCCGGCGGCGCGGCCTTAACAACTTCCGATACTTTGGGTGCAATGGGTGGTTTTGAAGCGGCGTCCTTGAGTACCGCAGCGACCTCTGCGTGGCTCCTCCCGGCGGCGAAGAAGGCGGCGGTCTTGCCGGACAGGGTCTTCATGCGGGCGTCGGCGCCGGCTTCGAGGAGAACCAGAACTACATTGAGGTGGTCCTCCGCTCCAGCTACCATGAGCGCGGTGACCCCGTCGGGGTTGGTGGCATTCGCGTCCTCGCCTTTTGCAAGAAGCTGCTTCACCGAGGCAACATCGCCGTTGCGGGCGGCGGTCAGCATCTCCGTGGAGAGCGCGCTTGCGGCGGGGCTCTGTGCTTGGGCAACGGCAGGGGATGGTATGAGGGCCGTATGCAGGGCAGGGGATGGTCTGGCGAGTTGAGCGGCCGCGCTGCCTATTGAAAGGGAGAAGACAAAAGCGATCTTCAATGATCGGCATTCTTTGAGCATCGTGAACATTCCTTTCCTCCAAGCCGGGGCGAGCAGGGGGTGCGTGAGGGGATGGATTTTAGTTGCGGCCTCTGCAAAGATCGACTGCGCGGTTGGTTGCCTTGGCCACTGCGTCCGCCTTGGACTTGTCTGGGAAGGTGAATTTCTCCTCATTGTTTGAAAACCGCACTACGAGTACAAAGACCGGAGGGTCGGTCCTCTCGGTGAGCGAATTGTCCTTCACGACTGCCTCAGCCCACGGAATCACTGAGATGCTCTGCACCTCCCGAAGGTTTACCTGATGTCTTCTTTGCAATTGCGATGGGACCTGATGGCTGGCCGAGAAATTTGAAAGCCCCGTGATGCGGCAAGCAACGGGATCTGCGACGAAGTCGGCATATTGGAACCTGATTTCGATCCTCTGGTCCGCCCCACTGATGTTGTTGTGTATATAGAGCGTGAAGCTTGTCGTGTTTCCGTTCAGCTGCTCCTGGATGAACTGCATGGTAGCCTCAAGCGAGGCGTTTCCGTTCGCAGGATCGGCTGGAGGTGGAGTCTGTGCTGGTGCAGGTTTCGCCGCTGGTGCAACCGGAGGCTTTGACGCTGCATCATTGAGGACGGCGGCGACCTCAGCGTAACCCCTGCCAGTGGCGAAAACAGCCGCGGTCTTGCCCGATGCGGTCTTCAGGCGCGCGTCAGCTCCGGCCTCCAGCAAAACCAGAACCACATTCAGGTGGTCTTCGGCCCCGGCAATCATGAGCGCGGTGACCCCGTCGGGGTTGGCGGCATTCACGTCTTCGCCTTTTGCAAGGAGCTGTTTCACGGCGGCAACATCGCCATTGCGGGCGGCGGTCAGCATCTCCACCGAGAGTGTTCCCGCTGTTCCGCCTTCCTGTTGCGCAGCCGCCGGGCTTGCTACCAACGCCGCATGCAGGGCAATGGGCGGCTTGGCGAGCTGCGCGGATGCGACGCCAATGGAGAGCGAGAAGACGATAGCGATCTGCAGCGGGCGGAATTCGTGGATCATCGGAAACGTTCCTTTCCACAGAATTGGGGCTTCAGAATCGGGAGAAATATCCTCATCTGGTGGAGCGTACGCAGAGGGCGTGGATTGTCGTGCCTTTAATGGGCATTTCGTATATCCCCCCTGTATAGAAGGATATGTAAAATCTCTTCTTAAGATTCTTATGATATGAATTGCTCCAACTAGTTGTCTTAAGCCCCCCCTTCACATGGAAGTGATAGTTCCATTTAACATCTTCCGCGCTCACTCCGGGAATGTCGATGTTCGGATCATAGATGCCCTGAAGCTCCTCGATGGTGGGAAGCCGCCAGCCGGAGTAGCCCCCTAAGCTTAGAGTGTGGCAAAACGCAACGGCCTCGTCCCAGCTCAAGGACGCGGTTATATCCTTTGTTGGCCACATCAGTCCGGTGGCAGGATCTGTCCATACTTCGGGCGGCGGGACGTCCGGGCGCGTCTGACGCTGGGGGGTGGTAACCGTTTCCTGAGGGCCGGGGTTGACTCCAACGCCGGCCGGGTCACGCTCTGGCTCCTTGCTTTCCTGAGGCGAGGTCCCTCCTTCTGCAGGTCTGGCCGGCGGCTGGTTGGGAGGCATGGATGCGGCCTCATTAAGAACGGTGGCAATCTGATCGTGTCCTCTTCCAGCAGCGAAGAGTGCAGCGGTCTTTCCCGATGCGGTCTTCATCCGTGCGTCAGCTCCGGCCTCCAGCAAAACCAGAACCACATTCAGGTGGTCTTCGGCCCCGGCAATCATTAGCGCGGTGACGCCGTCGGGGTTGGCGGCGTTTACATCTTCGCCTTTTGCAAGGAGCTGTTTCACAGCGGCAACATCGCCGTTGCGGGCCGCGGTGAGCATCTCGGTAGAGAGCGCGCTCGCGGCGGAGCTTTGTGTCTGGGCCACCGCTGTTGTTATTGCGAGGGAGAAGACGAGAGCGATCATGAGGAATCGGCTTGCCATGCTCATGAGGACGTTCCTTTCCTTACGTGGAGGCGTTCGAGCTTCGGTCAGTTGGGACTGTATTCGTCATCCTCGCCACGGACGAGTTTGCCATTCTTGATGGTGAAAACCTGTGTGTCCCCGTCAAGGCTTTGCTGGCACATATCCTCGTGAACTGGACTTCCACAGTAAGAGGGTGTCCTTGAGACACGCCAGATGACCTGGACGCCGTTGCTGGTCTGGGTCCAGGTTCCTTCCAGGATGTAGTGCCTTTCCGCGGCAGTGAGCGCATCTCCGACTTCCTGGGTTACGGTGCCGTCGGCGTGAAAGTGGATAGTCTCGGTGTAGCTTCCGTTGTATGGGTTCTGGGTCATATTGGGATCGTTGCGGCCGACGGACCATGTCGTGTTCGCGACTGTAGGAGCCTGGTCACGCTGCTGCACGGGGTGAGGAGGCGTGGGGAGCCGCACGGGGGGCGCGGGATGCTCGGCGCGCTGCAACTCGGCTTCGTCGGCCTGCTTGAAGGCCTTGTCGAGTTCGGCGAAGTTCTGCTTCTCCATCGCCCCGATTGTGTCTATGCCTTTTTCCTGATATCCGGAGATGGCCTCGTTCTTCGTGGTCACGTTTGAGGCTTTGATGCGATCGAACGCCGTATCGATCTCGTCGTCGGCCTTGGCTTTTGGCCTGTCAGGTTTCTTGACTTTGAGGGCGTCCTGGATGACTTCCTTCTTCTTCCTGTTTTCTTTCACCTCGGCCAGACACTGGGTGAGCTTCTTGTCCTCGTCGAGGAAGGCACGGCATTTGCGGTCATCGAGCTTGTAGCATGCCCGGACGGAAGTTTGGCCTAGCGAATTGCCCTTCGACCACTGCAGACAACTGGACGGCGCAGCAACCTTGTCGTAAATATTGTCAAGGGTGATGCATTTGGATATGGCTTCAGTGATCGCATTGATGACCTTTTGGTACTTCACCCTGAACTGCTCGCACTCCTTATCGTCGGTGGGCAGGAGTGGCTCACTGGGAACGGGAGGGATGGTTACTTGCGACAGCAACTGAACCGTGGGAATCGCCAAGACCAGAGGCAGGAGAAGTGGTCGAAATCTCTTCAAGCACGAGACACAGAGAGACTGGCGCGACAAACCGCCTGCCGCTGAAGCGGCGCTTTGCCTTGCATGCAGCTTCATAATGGCAATTCCGCCTTTCAGATCGCCTATTCATGAATTTTGGGGCCGAGTGGTTCAAAACTATTCTTCCCGTGAGCCAGGTTGCAAGGGGAATATCCGGTAGGCGCAACGTTCTCGAACGTTTTGTGCCTCGGCGGTTTGACCGGGTTGACGGGGGGCCGCCCATCAATTGGTGGGTGACCCCAGATAAGGACGAGGGCTTTGCCGTCCCTTAGAATCTGGGTAGATGGCTCAAACTACTTATGCGCAACAACTGCTCTCTCTGCTGGCGCGGCTGAGCTTTCGCCTGGGCCAGTTCAAGCTGTCCTCAGGCGGGACGAGCGACTACTACATTGACTGCCGGACCACTACGCTCCATGCCGAAGGCGGCCGGCTGACAGGACACGCCATCCTGGACCTGCTGGAGGCGCGCGGCATTGAAGCTGAGGCGGTGGGCGGGATGACGCTTGGTGCCGATCCAATCGTGTCGAACGTGGCCACGGCCAGCGCCCAGCGAGCGCTGGCGCAACCGGAAGCCCCGTTGATTCATGGGTTTCTGGTGCGCAAAGCCGAAAAGACGCACGGAACCGGGCGGCGGATCGAGGGGTTCTGCCGCAAAGGCGCGCGCGTGGTGATTGTGGACGACGTGTGCACCACCGGCGCCTCGACTATTGCGGCCATTGAGGCGGCGCGGGAGGCGGGGATGGTTGTGGCCGCCGCGGTGTGCATTGTGGAACGCGAGGAGGCGAACGGACGGCCGGCGGTGGAAGCCGCTGCGGGGGGAGCGCCGTTCCTGCGGCTGTTTACGGCGAACGATGTGCGGGCGGAGCATGTTGGCGGAACCGAGGGATTAGGGATTAGGGATTAGGACTGTGGCTGGTTAGGGGCGGGGACTGGAATTATGACATCCGTCACTGCGAAAGCTGTTATGGGTGTGAAACAATGCCCGGATGGTAGCTCTTCCCAAGATTATTCAGGGCGGCATGGGCGTTGGGGTCTCCAACTGGAGGCTGGCGCGCGCCGTGTCGAGTACCGGGCAACTGGGGGTAGTCTCCGGAACGGCCCTGGATCAAGTGTTTGTGCGGCGGTTGGCGGATGGCGACTGGGGTGGACACATGCGCCGCGCACTGGACTCATTTCCCTTCCCCGAGATGGCGAAGCGGCTATGGAACGAGTACTTTGTCCCCGGCGGCAAGGCCGAGGACGCACCCTATCCGGCGACACCGATGCACCAGCTGCGCGAGCCGAGGAAGCTGATTGAGCTGTGCATGGCGGCGAATTTCGTGGAGGTGTTCCTGGCGCGGGAGGGTCACAAGAACCCGGTGGGGATCAACTACCTGGAGAAGGTACAGCTTCCGCACCTGGCGTCGATTTACGGGGCGATGCTGGCCGGAGTGGGGTATGTATTGATGGGGGCGGGGATTCCGCTGCACATTCCGGGAGTGCTGGACGCGCTGGTGGCCCACGGCATTGCCGAGTACAAGCTGTCAGTGACCGGGGCGGTTGCGGGGCAGGGGGAAGACGCGACCATGCGGCTTGATCCGGCGGAGTTTGCGGAGGGACTGCTGCCGCAGCTGACGAGGCCGCGGTTTTTGGCCATTGTTTCCTCACACACGCTGGCGGCGACACTGCTGCGGCGGGCCAACGGGAAGGTGGACGGATTTGTAGTGGAGGGACCGACGGCAGGCGGCCACAACGCGCCGCCGCGGGGCAAGCTGCAACTGAGCGGGATGGGCGAGCCGCTGTACGGCGAACGGGACCGCGTGGATGCGGCGGATTTCCGGGCCCTGGAGGTGCCGTTCTGGCTGGCGGGCGGTTACGCCAGCAACGCCAGGCTGGAAGAGGCGCTGGGCGAGGGCGCTGCGGGCGTACAAGTAGGGACGGCGTTTGCGTTCAGCCGGGAGTCGGCGCTGAGGGAAGACCTGAAATCGAGCCTGCTGGCGCAGGCCGGCGAGGGAGAAGCCCGTGTGTTTACCGATCCGCTGGCATCGCCGACGGGGTTTCCGTTCAAGGTGGCGCAGGTGGAGGGAAGCCTGTCAGACGCGGAGACGTACGAGGGACGGACGCGGGTGTGCGACCTGGGTTTTCTACGCGAGGCGTACGCGAGGGAAGACGGCAAGGTCGCGTACCGGTGTTCGGCCGAGCCGACGAATTGCTATACCTCCAAAGGCGGGCAGATAGAAGCGACGGAGGGGCGGAAGTGCCTGTGCAATGCGCTGCTGTCGAACATCGGGCTGGCGCAGGTTCGGGCGAATGGGACGGTGGAGGCTGCGCTGGTGACGCTGGGCGACGATTTGAACATTGTGCGGCGGTTCCTGCCGGCGGGAGGAACGAGTTACGGGGCGGCCGATGTGGTCCGGGCGATTCTTGGGGAGCCGGAAGATACGAAAGAGGAGAAAGAAGTTTCCACGTTCACCCCGATGACGGCGTGACGACGTTCCGGCGCAAACGAAAGTAAAGGGCAGCCTTTTGGGGCTGCCCTTCCCATTTCCGAGGAGACTGATGTCGGCTCCCGGACGCTGGTGCGGCCGGGATGGCCGGATTAGTGGGCCGGCCGGTGAGCCGGGGCGTGGTGCACCGGCGTGGGTTTCTTGGCTTCGCCAGGGATGACCTGACCGTCGCTGAGGACAATCTCGGCTGCCTGGGACGTGGTGGATGTTGCGGCCACCTGGCGGTAAGCGCTGTAGGTGCCGACGAGCTCAGCCGCGCCGGCGCTGGTGGTGAAATCGGAACCGACGGCGGGGATCTCCTTGCAAGATGCCGGTTCCTTCAGATTGACGATGAAGTCCGGGACCTTGGCATCCTTGGCGTCCTGGGTCACGGCCATCTTGATGGAGGGCACCTGGCCGGTGATGGAGATGCGGCGGATGTGGGCACCTTCCTTCTCCAGCAAGGCACTCAGTTTGTCGTCGGGAGTGACGCTGCTGTTGATGAAGTCCTTTTGAGCGGCTGCATCCTCGCCCTGGGGAAGAGCGCTGCACGCCGATGGGGCTTTAAGCTGCGCGGTGAATTCTTCGGCCTTGGGACGCCCGACCACGGTAACGCTGATTTTTACGCTGGCGGCGTTGGCCTCAAGCACGGTGCCGGGGACCTGGGTCTGCTGGCCCTGCAGCACGGCCCACATAGCGTCAGCGTCGGGCTTTGCGCCCATGGCGAGGACGGTTTCTTTATCGGCGAGGGCCAGGGTCTTGGGGTCAGTGGTCTGGAGCAGAGCGTGGATCCGTTCCTGCGGGCTGGGAGCCGGGGTTATGGTCCATCCGTCGGGCGGGAATGTGGAAGCCTGCGCCTGTTGCTTGACCTGTTCGAGCCCGTCGAGCTTGCCATGGTACCTGTTGTAATAGTACTCGAGCTTGGGTTCGATCTGGGCCTTGTAGTTCTGAGGCGCGAAGTCCCATACGCGGGCGTAGAGCCAGCAAGAGAGCGGGAGGTTCTGCGCCGAGCCGGGCATGCTGTAGGCCTGGGCGAGGAGCAGGGTGTCAGTGAGACCCGCGGACTTGCTCTGCTCGTCGTTGTACATCTTCAGTTCGCCCGTGTACTCGCTCTGCGCGCCCTTGTAGTCCTTCTTTGAGATCACGTCGTCGAGCGCGATGGCGGAGTGGAAGATGGGGAAGGCGCCGGCGGTGAGCTTCTGCCACTGGTCATCGGGAGTGGCAGCGGGCTTGGTGACCTGAAGGCCTTTTTGCGCCAGGGCGGCGGCGTCGTCACACGTCTGGGCATCGCTGGTTTTGCCGCATTGGGCCTTTTTGAGGGCGACAGAAAAGTAGAGTCCTTCAAGGTTACTGGGGTCGACCTGGAGGAGACGAGTGGCGGCGCTGAGAGCACCGTCGGCGTCGCCGGCGGCCTGTGAGGCCTCCATCATCTGCTGCAGCACGGTTTGCTTGGCGACGCTTTGCGGGTATTTTTTGAGGAACGCCTCGCCTGCGTCAGCCTTTGCCTTGGGGTTGGTCTGGGTAAAGAACATCTGGTAATCGTTGTACTCGGCAGGATCCTGGATCGAGAGGTTTTTCTGATCCTGGGATGGCGCCTGGGCATGCATTGAGGGCGCGAGCGCGAGTCCAATGCTCGCCAGCGCCATGACGGACGCAAAGACTAACTTCTTCATTCAGTGCTCCTGGGAAAAATCGAAATCGGGATCAATTTCAAACATTCAATGGCCGAAAGCTGACGGTCCAGCATCTGCGGCCCACAGCCCCGCGGTGGATTTGTAAGCGTTGCCACGGCTACCGTTGCGGTGTTGGAAGGATTATAGAAATCCCCGCGCCCCCTGACAAGCAAAGTCGTATAAAGGACGGCCTTCCGCAACCGACCGGTCAACGGCCGGCACCAGTGGGAATTGTATCCTGTCCATCCGGCTTCACAGTTTCTCAGTCGACCCCCTGAGCATTTTTGTTCCCAACCAGCCGCGCAGCATCAGCGTTCAAGCCCTTACGGAGGGCGGGATGGCAAGCGGCTGCGCCCCACGGCCCTAGCAGGTTAGACACCGCAGCCCGGAAAACTGTTCCTTCAATTTGGACGCATTACCGAAGTGCGGGTAACCCGGATCTGGATGTCCGGATTGGAGAGAACCGGTTATTGCATTTCCAATCAACTTGTGAGGACCAGAAGACGCGAAAGGCACTCTCTCAAAGGTATCGGGACGGACCTGACTGCCGCGCCCGGAAGCCCTCCGGGCCCTGGCCGGAGACTATGCTCCGACAACAACAAGGAGGGTGAGTTCACGCCGGTCAGCAGGAGTTGCAGCGGACGGTCACGGAGAAGGTTGAGTTGGCGCTTGCCGCGGGAGTTGCGCCGGGTACTGTGGCGCCGTTGATGGTAAAGGTGTAGTTGCCCGGGGTCATGGCATTCCCTCCGCTTTGGACGCAGCCGGAAATTCCCGCAACGAAGGACAGGCATGCGGCAGCGACGAGGACGTTGAGCGGCAGCGACTTTCTGAATCGCAGCCGCAGCAAGCCCAGACCTAAAAAGATGGAGGCCATCAGGGGTACGGAGGATGCCGGGTGCCGGGGCAACCGCGAACGACTCGCAGTCTGCGGGGTGACCCATGGTGGATAGAACGAGATGGTGCCGGAGGCCGAGCCTCCCGCGGGGACATCGACATACTGAGTGGGATGGGAGCACTGGGGCAGCACCGCAAAGGGCAGCAGATTCGGGTTCGGCCCCTGGCAGTAGACGCCGACCTGTCCGGCAAATCCATTGTTTGAGGTCACGGTGAACTGCGTGGATGCGGTTCCCTGGTCATCAATCGCGACGTTGGCGGACTTAATGGTAATGCCGGGAGCGGAGGTAGCCGCGAGGATGCCGGGTAAGCCGATTGCTATAAGGAATGCTGAAATGCGAAGTCTTGCCAAAGAAAGAATCATGAGCCGGTATGAACTCCCGATCTGGTTTTGGTCTGTCAACGGATTAGACAGGCCGGACGGCAATTGGGTGAACGTGCTAGTGGGTTTTGGTTGTCGGACTTTATTTTACGGCGGCCGGGACGGTGTTTGCGCAGCGGCGGGCGGATAGGGGCGCAATAGCGCGGGTTCGCTGGTTCTTACCGCAGCAACACCGCGCCCGCGATAGCGGCGGCCAGAGCCAGCGGCATGGCGACAATGCCTATCTTCAGAAAGCTGGCGAAGCCGACGTGAACGCCCTCGCGGCGCAGTGCGATGAGCCACAGGATGGTGGCAAGCGAACCGGTTACGGAGAGGTTGGGGCCCAGGTCCACGGCGATGAGCACGGCATGCGCAATGAGTCCATGTGCGTTCATCAGCCTCAACGTGCTGCCGGCGATGAGGCCCAGAGGCAGATTGTTGACCAGGTTATTTCCCACGCCTACTACCGCCGCGGCGAGAAAAGCGCCGGCGCCGGCGGGCAGTTGATCCGCACGAACAAGCAGGCGCGCCGCAAGTTGCATGGCGCCGACCTGCTCCATTGCCTGGACCAGCACGAACAGCCCCGCGACCAGCGGCAGGATGCTCCAGGCGATGTCGCGCGCGATTCGAACCGGGTTGGTTCGGGCCGCGATCATTACTACGGCGGCGATGATGGACGCGGAGATGCAAGTGGGGAGACCAAGATCCTTACCCATGGCGGAAGCGGCGAGCAAGACGCCGGCGGTAACGAAGATTCCGGCGAGCACGAACTTGCCGGCCCGGGTGAAGTGGGGATGCTCGTGATGGTGGGGCACGGCGCAGCGGAGATCACGGCGAAAGATCCAGCGAAGCGCGAGATAGGTGACCACGATGGACAGTACGGAAGGCAGGAAGAAAGCCGCCATCCACCGGCCCAGAGGCGGCATGTGCGCGCGGTAGACCACCAGGTTGGCGGGGTTGGAAATGGGCAGCACAAACGATGCCGCATTGGCGATCATGGCGCAGGCGAACAGGTGGGGCAGCGGCTCGGCGTTTGAGCGGCGCACGGCACTGAGCACCGCAGGGGTGAGCACCACGGCCGTGGCGTCGTTCGACATGAACACGGTGACCACGATTCCCGCGGCATAGATGAGCGTGAACAGGCGCGCGCAGGAGCCGCGGGCGTGCTCGACAGCGATGGAGGAGACCCAGTCAAAGACGCCGTAGTAGCGGGCCAGCTCAGAGAGCAGCATCATGCCGGTGAGGAAGAGATAGACGTCAGTGCCTTGAGCAATGGCCTGACCGGCAAGGCGCAGGGGGATGAGGCGCAGGATAACGAGGAGCGCGGCGCCGGAGCCGATCCACCAGACTTCTGCGATGCCGCGCGGCCGCAGCAGCAAGAGCAGGATGCTGAGGAGCACGATGGCGATGAGAAGCACGTGCGCAGGGGAAGGGGCGAAGTTCACAGTATGCAGATTACAGGTCGATGTTCACAATTTCGTCGCATTCCGCAACGGCGGCGCGGCAAATTGCGGCGTCGGATTGACGATTGCTCCGTGCCGATGAAAATATTCTCCCATGCGCTACAGCGGCAGAGTGGAATATGCGGACGCCCGCAAGATGCGAATCCGCAACAAGACGTATTACCGGTTCCTGCATTGGCCCATCTGGATCTGGGTATTTTTTCTGGCGCCGGGGCCGCTGACCTTCTCACTGTTTGCGCACGGGTTCAGCGTGGCCAACTCGATCTGGCTGGGGCTGGTGCTGGCGGGCACGGGCATTGCGGGGTACTTTGGGCAGATCCCTGGCGTGGAGCCGGCGCCGTACATTCTCCGCTTTGACGAGGACAAGCCCAACCCGCTCTACCGCAAGGTCTGCTACACCTTTGCGTGGAACGCCGTGCTGAATTTTGCGCTGCTGAACCTGGCCGGGCTGGTGGTGGCTGTCATCACGGGCGTGTGGACGATGAAGCAGCTCTATCAATACGTCTATTTGCCGCTATGCGTGGTGATCCTGCTGCTGGGCGCGGCAGGGCTGCTGCCACGAGTGGGGCGCTCGACCAGGAACGAGGGCACGGAGCGGCGGTACTTCTACGGCTCAGTGTGGGCGGTGACGACGGCGCAGACGCTGCTGCTGGTGCTGTGGAAGGCGATGCCGGACGCGCTGGTGCATTCACGGACGGGCTCAGGCATTGAGTTGATGGTTTACGTTGGGGTGCTGGTGGGAATGGGCCTGGCGGCGTGGCAAGGCTCGCTGCCGCGAACGCGGCCGATCCTGCCGGGCGAAGTCATGACCGACTAGGCGGGCGAAGCCAGGCGCCGGCGCTCGATGGGCCACCGGCGGATGAGCGTTTTTTAGCGGAACGGCGGCTGCGGTCCGGACTGAAGTT
>Ga0265338_10009178_pt1 | contig 11864 bp, 12 predicted proteins | sample 42126metaG_FD_193579 | JGI IMG/M metagenome (GOLD analysis project Ga0265338, IMG submission 193579) | Rhizosphere microbial communities from Carex aquatilis grown in University of Washington, Seatle, WA, United States - 4-21-26 metaG | ecosystem: Host-associated > Plants > Roots > Rhizosphere... | reverse complement strand
TCCATGGTTTTGGCGTCAATGTGCGGCTCCAGTGCGTCAAAGTCGTAACCTAGATCTGGCAATGTAAACATAAAAACCTCCTTGATTGGTATCTATATGATACCACTAGGCTTTTTTGGACTGTTCGGCCCGCCACTTGGCAATCTGGGCGTGATTACCGCTTAGTAATACTTCCGGAACTTTTAGGCCTTTGAATTCTTCGGGACGGGTGTAATGTGGATGCTCTATCTCATTACCTTCTGTAAAACTCTCTTTTAGAGCGCTGTGTTCCCCGCCCAATACGCCGGGGATAAGTCTGGTTACGGCGTCTATGACTGTCATTGCCGGCAGCTCACCGCCAGTTACAACAAAATTGCCAATGCAGATTTGTTTATCAACGATAGTCGTGATGCGCTCGTCATAACCTTCGTAACGGCCACAAATTATAATTAGGCCTTTGGTTTTTGTGGCCAGGTTTATCGCCATTTTTTGATTAAAAAGTTCGCCACGGGGCGTCATTAACAAAACCTGGGCGCTGGGACTGGCTTTTTTGGCGTGCTCAACCGCCGCGAACAAAGGTTCTGGTCTTAGGAGCATCCCGTCACCACCACCGTAAGGTTCGTCATCCACGGTTTTACGCGAGCCAATGCCAAAATCGCGTAGATTAACCAGCTCGTACTCTACCAGATTATCTTTTTGGGCTTTCCATAGCATGCTGCTATTAAGTACGCCCTCAAACATCTCCGGAAACAGCGTTATAACTTGGATTTTCATTGGACTTTTTTGGAAGTTAAACGTCTAGGTCGTCGAGCTCGGCTAGCTCGGCGCGTGTCTTATCAATCACGCTTGAGTGGTCGGTTTCTGCCGCGGGAGTCTCAGGAAGTTCGTCATCGTCCATATTGATGTCATCATTCTTGCTTGCTGGCTCGTCAGCAGGTGCATCATCTTTCGGGGTGGTTTTGCTGGACTTATCCGCGGTTGGGTCCGCAACAACTGCCGGCTTATCATCGTTGGTTGTTCCTGGGTCATCGCGTTTTGCTGGGGGTGGGCCAATGTCAATAATTTTGAGATTGTAGCGGGCATCATTTTTAGTACCAAGGGCGCGCAATAGTGTGCGCAGGCTCTGGGCGGTAGCACCGCGTTTACCAATTACCCGTCCAAGATCTTCTTGGTCTACGGTTAGTTCTAGCAAAACGCCTTTCTCGTCTACACGGCGATCAATTTTTACGGCGTCGGGCTTATTTACTATGGATTTTATAATGTATTCAATGAATTGTTGGTCGATACTGCTTGCCATGATGGTCTCTCCTTATGTTCGGTAATTGCTGTGTATATTATACCAGCGGCTTTGGACTTTTTAGGCTTCGTTTTTGGCTTTCGGTTCAGCCGGCTCTGGTACCGTGGCCGGTTCTTCGATTTTTGGTTCTTCGGGCGCAGATCCAGTAGTTAGCTCTTCGGTTGGCTGCTCTTCGGGGGCTACTTCCGCGGCTGTCTCAACGACCGGAGTTTCTTCTGCTGCTGGTTCTTCAGCAGCGGCTTCTTCAGCCACTGGCGATTCTTCTTCGGCTACTGGGGCTGGGGTTGGTTCGCCGGCCGGGCGGTTGCGACGTAGTTTTTCGGGATTACGAACACTGCGTTTTTGCGGTGAGCTAACACTTACCCAAGATGGTAATTTAATTCCTTCTTGTTTTAGCAGTTGCGCCACGCGGTCGGATGGCTGGGCGCCATTGGCTAGATAGCCGCTAATTTTTTCGCCATCAAGCTTGGTCTCTTTGGTGTGTGGGTCATAATTGCCCACATAAGCCACCACCCGGCCACTCTTGGGGCTAAAGCGGTCATCTTGAACAATCACCCTAAATTGGGCGTGACCACTCCTTCCGGTTCTCTGTAGGCGAATCGCTAACATGTCTTGGTTATTTTACAGATTATCACCCCTGTTGTCAACGCCATGCTATTTGTAGTCTTTCAGGGCGGCGTGAGCGGCAGCGACCTGGGCAGCTTGTTTGCTCGAGCCGGTGCCCTCGCCGCGCAGTTTGTTATCAACGTATACGCCAACTATAAACGTCTTGTCGTGATCAGGACCTTCTTCGCTTAGCACCTTGTACACCGGCGTAAATCCTTCTTTGCTTTGGGCCGTTTCTTGCAGTTGCGATTTAGGGTCGACCCACGAACCGCTGTGCAGGATATCTTCTAGGCTTGGTAGCAGGGTTTTTTGAATGTAGTCTTTGGCGGCGTCATAACCTTTGTCTAGATATAGGGCGCCAATTACCGCTTCGTAACAGTTAGCAAGTATCTGTTGTCGGGCGCGCTCACTACCGCGTTTTTCACCCCTAGATAGTCTAAGCAGTGGCTCAAAACCTTGTTGGGCCGCGGCAGCACTAATGCTCTCGGTGCGCACCAATGCGCTGCGCCAGTTAGTTAATACGCCCTCTGGCTCTTTGTAGTTAGCGTATAAGTACTCTGTGACTACCAGTTCCAAAACAGCATCGCCTAAAAACTCCAAGCGTTCATTTTGTTCGGCGGCCGTCTTACGGTGCTCATTTAAATAAGAACGGTGAGTAAAAGCTGTAATTAAAAGTTGCAGGTCGTTAAAGCCGGCAAAATGGCTATCGGCGAATACTTTATAAATTGAGGTGTCCATGGTTTTTAAAATAACTCCTTACAGATTGTCTTTCCTGATTTTCTTTAGGCCCAATAGAATTAGTTTACCTATATCATCATACTCAATCTTCTCTAGGGCGTCTTGCGCTGGCAACCAGGCCAGGCTGGTCATCCATTTTTCGGGTTTAATTTTGTTGGTATCGCCAAGGGCTTGAACCAGAAAAATTTCGGTGGTCATTAGCACCAAGCTGTTGTTGCGACGATAGCGGAAGTTGATTTTACCCAGCCAATCCAAAATTTTCATCTCTTGCAGCCCGACTTCTTCGCGAATTTCGCGCTCGGCCGTCTGGGTAGGTTTTTCGCCCTCTTCTATGTGGCCTTTGGGGATAGTCCAGCGGCCTTTGGAATCTTGAATGAGTAGAATTTCTATAACAGATGGTTTATCAGCCGCGTGGCGGAAAATAATGCCACCGGCGGTAGGTTCGCGAACCACTTCACTAATAGCCGGGCGGCGCCGGACAAATTTCCTAATTCCCTTAATTGGGCTTGGGCGTTTCATTTGGTCTAGTTACTATTCCTTATCGGCTTTAGTGCTTTTGGCGGGCTTTTTCTTGGTTTTTTTAGGGATATTTGCCTCTATATTGCGCAGGACTGTACCCAACACACCGTTAACAAACTTGGAAGAGTTATCGCCACCAAAGGCTTTGGCTAACTCGACAGCTTCGTTAATCACCACCTTGGGCGGGATTTTATCGTCAAACGTCAACTCGTAAACACCGATGCGCAGGATTACCCTATCGATACGGGCGATTTGTTCTATCGGCCACTCCGGGGCTACCGGCTGGATGATGCCATCAATTTCTGGCTGGTGTGAAGAAACTCCATGAACCAGCTTCTCGATAAAGCCTTTGTCGTCGATGGTTTCGCTGTAGCGTGCAATATTGCGCTCCAGGACCTCATCGGGCACCATATCCTTGTCTTGGCATTCTTGCCTAAAGCCCTGCTCATACAACGTTTGCAGCGCTACTATGCGACCAAGATGACGATTTGCACTCATTTGTTAAGTCTTCCTTTTTATAGGGGAACCTTAGCCTCCATTATAGCTTATGGATTTTTAGCTCAGGTTCTTAGGCCCCTGTAAAAATTTATTTTTTGTCCGCGAGTTCTTTGTCCAGCTGGCGCCGGTTAGAATGAACCTTAACCGGGCTAACAGCGTTGACTCGCTGAGCCAATTTGAGCAAGTGATGGCTACGCCGACTACCGGTGCGCCTGGAACTTGTACGTTTTTTTGGTTTGCCCATGCTAAACCTTCCTTAGTTGCTCAAATATTAATTGTGGCTCGGGCACCATTATATCTGTTAAGCGGTCAAATTACAAGGGGTTAGTCAACGACCAAGCTGACCAGACGGCCGGGGACATAAATGGCCTTCTTGATCGTTTTATCCATAAGATATTCGTTGGTTTTGGCGTCGGATTTTGCGGCCTCAATAGCGGATTCTTCGTCAATATCCGCCGGCACCATAATTTCTGAGCGTAATTTACCGTTAACCTGCACTGCGAGGGTAATCGTCTCGTCTTTAACCAGTTCTTCATCCCATAGCGGCCAATTGCTGATATGTACCGAGGTTTTATGACCCAGCTCTTGCCACATCTCTTCGGCTATATGGGGCACAAACGGTGCCAGCAGTTGGACCAGGGTTTCCAGGGCAAAACGCCAGCCGGCAGAGTCCCAAACAACTTTATCACCTTTGAATTTATACAACTCGTTAGTAAAGGCCATCATAGCGGCGATTGCAGTGTTAAAACCAAGTTGTTCCAGGTCTTTAGTAACTTTTTTGATTGCCCTGTGCGTGGCGGCTGTTAACTCAATTTCTTCGATTTGGGCTTCACCAACCGCTTTGGCTTCGGCAATCTCACCAACAAGTAACCATACCCGTTCCAAAAAGCGTCGCATGCCGGTTATCCCGCCAAGGTTATAGGGCCCGCCTTGGTCGTATGGACCCATAAACATTAAGTACAGGCGCAGACTATCAGCGCCATAGCTATTTACTTGCTCGTCGGGACTGACCACGTTGCCGCGGCTTTTGCTCATTTTATGGCCATCAGGGCCCAAAATTATGCCCTGGTTGGTTAGTTTTTTAAACGGCTCTTCAAAATTTAGTCCGTAATTATCGTGTAGAAATTTAGTAACAAACCGGGCGTATAACAGATGCAGAATGGCATGTTCAACCCCGCCAATGTAATGGTCTACCGGCGCCCATTTGTTAATGATATCTGTATCAAATGGCGCTTTTTCATTCTTGTTGTCTAGGTAGCGCAAGAAGTACCAGCTACTGCAAACAAAGGTATCCATGGTGTCGGTCTCGCGTTTAGCTGGTCTGCCACACTTTGGGCATGTGGTATTCACAAAATCTTCACGGTGCACCAGGGGTGATTGCCCGCTTAGCTCGAACTCGACATCCTCGGGCAAAATCACCGGCAAATCGTCTTCTGGCACCGGCACAGTGCCACAGTCATTGCAGTAGACGATCGGGATGGGTGTTCCCCAATAGCGCTGGCGACTGATCAACCAGTCGCGCAAACGATAGTTGGTTTGCTCTTTAGCCACATTTTGGTTGGCCAAATCTGCCACGATTTTATCCCTAGCTTCAGCTGAATTCATGCCGTCGTATTTGCCTGAATTAATCAGTTCACCTTCACCGGTTAACGGTTTTTCGGCTTTCAGTTGTTCCCATACCAGTTTTTGGTGATCAGGCGTTAGGCGCTTCAGGACCTCAGCCTCATCTACCCAGACTAGGGTGTGCAATTTTTGCTCCGGTTTAGGGATATCGCTTTGGTTCTTTAGGTCTTCTACCTCCGCCATAAAAGCCTGAGAGATAGCTTTACGATTCTGTTGTTTATGTGACGCGCAATATCTGGCGGCTGTAGTCCACCTAAGTTTTTTAGTTATCGTAACGTCATCTAGGGCGGCCTCCTCCTTGATTTCCGCCAGAGCGGCTTCTTCTGGGGTCTGGCCTATTTCGATTCCGCCCATTATGGCCGTAGTTATACCCTCTAGACTTTCGTGCCAGTCCAATAACGCAAACTTACCGGTAGATTTATCTTTAAGGTGAACGATTACCGTTGGACGCTCAACTTCTTCGAAGTTATTACGTGGCGGATTGATGCTGTCGTCTTCACAAGGCATGATTACTTGGGTAATTGGTAAATCAAATTTTTGGGCAAACTCAAAATCGCGTTCGTCGTGAGCTGGTACCGCCATGATCGCGCCTGTGCCATAACCCATCAGTACATAGTCGGCAATCCAGATAGGAATTTTTTCCTTGGTTGCAGGATTAATAGCATAAGCACCGGTAAACGTGCCGCTCTTAACCTTTTCCTCGGTCTTACGTTCTAATTCCGTTTTGTGACTGGTTTCTTCGATGTATGCTTCTACTCGCTCCCTGCATTCAGCGCTAGTAACTTTAGATACTAGCGGGTGCTCGGGTGCCAGCACCATATAGGTGGCGCCAAAAATGGTATCTGGGCGGGTAGTAAAAACTTTTATTTTGTGTTGTTTGTTCTCAGTCTCAAAATCAACCAGCGCGCCACGGCTTTGGCCTATCCAGTTAACCTGCATTGTTTTGACTTTTTGCGGCCAATCAACCTGGTCTAAATCGGCTAGCAGGCGCTCAGTGTAATCAGTTATTTTGAAGTACCACGACTCCATTTCTTTTTGGATAACTGGGGTGCCGCAGCGCTCGCAGACATTGTTCTCACCGACCACTTGCTCGTTAGCTAGCACTGTTTGGTCTTTGGGGCACCAGTTCACGACTGCTTTGGCGCGGTAAGCTAATTTATGTTTATAAAGCTGCAAAAACAGCCACTGATTCCAACGGTAATAATCCGGGTCGCAAGTAGCCAGGCTGTGGCTCCAGTCATAGCTGGCACCAATCTGTTCAATCTGTTTGGTCATACTAGTGATGTTTTCGCGCGTCCATTTGGCTGGTTGGATGCCGCGCTTGATGGCGGCGTTTTCGGCTGGTAAACCAAAAGCGTCAAAGCCAATCGTTTGCAGCACGTTTTGCCCTAACATCCGCCTAAAACGCGCAACAGTATCCGTGGGCCCAAAATTGTACCAATGCCCTACGTGCAAATCACCCGACGGGTACGGCAACATGGGGATAACATAAAATTTGTCATCACCGCGCGACATGTCGGTTTTATATAAGTTGGTCTCACGCCAAACTTGCTGCCACTTTGGCTCAATTTCCTGCGGATTATAGCGCCTCATATTATCCTTAGTTTAACAGATGTAAATTAGATTGAATAATCGCGTTTTACCAGCTCAACGAACTCTTTGACTAACTGAGGCATAGAAAGTCCTGACACAGCCGCGGATTTGGGGTAGAGGCTTTGTCCAGTCATCCCGGGCATTGTATTTACCTCTAGAATATAAATCTCACCGCTTGAATCAATCATCATGTCCACTCTGGATAAGTGACGACAGCCCATGATTTTGTGGGCTTGTTCAGCCAATTTTTGAGCTTCCTGCTGTAGTTTGTGGCTGACATTCTTTGGCGGCACCAACTCCTGGGTTTTGCCGTTATATTTATTGTCGTAATCAAATTCTCCATTTTTCGGTGGAATAATTTCTATTACCGGCAAGGCCTTGTTATCTAGTACCGGCACGGTGACTTCTGTTCCCTCTATCAGCTGTTCAATCACAGCTTTGTCTTCCATGGCAAATATCTCACTTACCTGTTGTTCGTCAACTTTTTCGCCTCTGCGAAGTATCATTGTGCCGATACTTGAGCCGCCGTGAACTATTTTTAGAGCATGATGCCCTTTAGATAATTTACTAGCAAAATAGCTGGTCTCGTCCACCAACTCTGCCGGTGGCATTGGCAGACCCCCCCTAGTCAAATCCAACCTGGTTGTCCACTTATCAAAACAAGCAATGGAAGCGCTGCTTTCGGTGCCTAGATAAGGCAGGTTGCGGGCCTCGATTTCTTTTTGAATAAAACCGTCTTCACCGTTCTGGCCGTGCAGAATCGGAAAAATAATGGCAGCTTTTGTATGGTCTAAAACTTCTAAATCGTTAGCTGGGTCAGCATTAACAACCTGGTAGCCGGCTTGCCGAGCGGCTTCAGTCACCGATTTGGCCGAACGCAAAGAAACTTGTCTCTCGGGAGAAATGCCGCCACCAAGTACTAAAATTTTCATCTTTTAAAGGCCTTCTCTTTGGTACGCAGCCACTGGGGTGATTGGCGCACTAATTTTGACTCGTCTTTAGAATTTGCCAGGAGTACTTTTACGGCTTCCTCGGCAAACACTCTGTTCTGCGAGCCTTTTATGAGAATGATTGCTTTGGGTTTAATTATTGGTTTTAAGTAATCACCAATAGTGTATGGATTATCGAATGTGATAACTTTGCAGCCTTTAGCCTCTGCCGCTGGCGCTAAATATTTATTGGCGTCTGGTCCAAGTGTAAGCACCAAACTTAACTGCTTAGGATCACAGAACTCGCCAATCCTGCGATGTTCTTCTTCGGATGATGCCCCAAGCTCGTTCATATTGCCCAACACTGCAATTTTTTGTGGTGAATCCATTTTATAAAGACTAGCAAGAGCCATTTTTACCGCGTCAGGGCTGGCGTTGTAGGTTTCATCGATAATTATAGATTTATTAACTCCTTTAAGCCTTCGCATGCGCCCTGGGACTGGTTTGATAGCTTCAATCCCTTTTTCGATTTCGTCAGCCCGCAAGCCAAATTTATGAGCGACAGATGCTGCCGCCAGGATGCTATACAGCTCGGGGTCAGTCTTTTCTGTCGTGTCTAATTCAGCTAGTTCAGTTTGTTCTGTAGTTATAATCGCTTTGCCGGCTTTGGTGGTCAGTCTATAGTCTGCCGCCCGCTCTACGCCATAGGTTAACAAGTCATAAACACCTGTCAGATATTTTTCGTCACATAAATCCTTATTGGCTAGAACAATTGTAGATAAGTTAGAAACCGCCATTTCTTCCTTAGCGACTGCGTCTAGGGTACCGAAAAATTCCATGTGCTCAGGGGTTATTGCGGTAACAACAGCCATTTCTAATTTTAGATAACTGCTAAAGCGGCTAATCTGGCCTGGGCCGTCTGTGCCTAACTCAAGCACCACAATTTCATATGGGTAATTATTATTTATTTGCTTCTGGTTACGCCAAAAGACTCCTAGCCAAGCAAGTGGATTAAATAAGCTGGGCGTGGTCTCGCCAAAGAAGACTAATGGCACAGTGACCAAGTCATTGTAGTTGCCTTCTTGGTGCCTAACCTTAAACTTTGCGGCCAGGGTGCTTGCTAAGGCCAGCTTGGTGCTGGTTTTGCCCATACTGCCAGCCACCGCCACAACCTTAAAATTGTTTTTGTTCTGCAGCCGCCGCACTTGCCAGCCCAAAACCGCGGCTACCAAGCTTTTTGCTACTGATTTCATTAGCTTAAGTATATCAAGCTAGAGGAGTTTTAACTGGCTAATTTCTTCCTTGGTGAGCTCACGCCACTGGCCTGGTTCCAAGCCATCCAGATTTAGCAAACCATATTTGGAACGATGTAAGCTTTTTACTGGCAAATCTACTGCGGCCAACATCCGTTTGGCTTGATGTTTGCGTCCCTCGTGAATCGTCAATTCCACCGTTTGCAGGGCCCGGCCCTGCAAAATTACAACGCTTGCGGGAGAGGTTAAGCCATCTTTGAGCCCTACACCTTGTTCCAGTTTTTGTAATTTCTCATCTGTTATTTTTCCGGTAACCTCTGCCTCATACAGCTTATCAACCTCAAAACTGGGGTGCATTAGTTTGTGGGCCAGTTCGCCATCATTGGTTAGTAGTAGTGCGCCGGTCGTGTCAAAGTCTAGACGCCCAACTGGTACCACACGCTCTGGAATTTTTACCAAGTCTGTAACTTTTGGCCGGCCTCGAGGGTCTTTGAGGGTGGTAATGTAGCCTGCTGGCTTATAGAGTAGAATATAGCGACTTTTTCGCAATTTAAGGAGTTGTCCATTAAGTTCAACTTTGTCGGTTTTTGAAACCTCATCGTTAAGTTGGCCGACCCGTCCGTTAACCTTAACTTGTCCCGCTTTAATTAGCTCATCCGCTCCGCGCCGCGAAGCTACCCCCACTCTAGCCAGAAATGCATTTAACCTCATGAATTGACTGTTACGTTAGCAATTTCTAAAAGCTCTTGGTGCGACACTCCATTCGATAGTATCGCACCGTGTATTTCTTGGTTAAAAGAAAGCGCTTTACCATTTAGTCCGGTAACTAAACCGCCGGCTTCTTCAATAATTAAAGAGGCTGGTCCAATATCGTGATAATCAGTTTCGATTTTGAGTATTCCGCAGCCATAGCCTCGTGCTAGTTTCATGCACTTAAACCCAGTCCCAGATAGCATTTCGGGCTGAGCGTGCGCATCCTGGATGCCCTTTATGAAAACTTCGGCAGACTTTTCACCTAGCATAACTATACCGCCCTGGAGACTTTGTTTGCCTACATTGATTGCCCGGCCATTACAATAAGAACCGCCGCCCTTAATAGCCCAGTAGAGTTCATCATTGAAGGGCTCATAGACAGCGCTTAGTAGAATTTTGCCACCATTCGAAAGACCGAGCATGCACATGCTGTTGCGTATACCTTTTATAAACCCTTTGGTATCATCAAGCGGGTCGCATATCCACTGAAATTCCTCATTGCCACCTCCCCAATTTTCTTCTTCACCCAACAAGCCGTGCTCTGGATATTTTTGCCTAATGGAGTCCTTTATAAGCTCATTAATCCGTCGATCAACTTCGGTTACCGGCGTAGCATCGCTTTTTGCTTCTACCTGATGAGCTTTTTCAAAGTTATCAAAGATTATCCTCCCACCTTCTAGTACAAGTCTTTTAGCAAATTCTAAATATTCTTCCATCTAGATATAATCCTATCGAAAAGCTATGAATAGGAACAGGCCACCAAGCAGAAAGAATACAACCATGCCTTTTTTTTCGTGCTGTGGAGCATGCCAAATGTGGCCAAATTTCGTAAACCAAGTATTATATCCGTGTTTGATTTGCAGGTAGTCCCTGTAAATGTGCAAAAAACAGAAAGCTGCTATGATGACAAAAATAATTTTCATGAAAAATGGTGGAGCATAAGGGATTCGAACCCTTGACCTCTTCCATGCCATGGAAGCGCGCTAGCCAACTGCGCCAATGCCCCTCGTTAACCCCGTAATTATACTAAAAATACTCTGTTAATTCTAGTGGTGATGGCTGTGTCCACCACGAGCAATCACCAGCCGGTTGACCGGCACAGTGAGCACAAAGGCGATTCCCAGGGCTATGGCTTCGCTCCACCAAAAAATAGCATTGTGCAGGTGCGCGTTAATAGCTCCCGGGATAAGCCACTCTATAGTGTTATCAATGATTACCATAGAAGTAATAGAAATAGTGTCTACCGCCAGTGCTAGCTTGATGGCACTTTGCGTATCAATTCCCTTGCGACGCGCACCCGAAAAAGTTAGCAAATAGCCGAAGAAGAACGCCAATATAATACCCAGCACAGTTTGGGGCACATTATTCCAGTTTTGGCCAATTGCCATACCTAAGACTTCACCAATCGCACAGCCGGTTAAGCAATGCCGGGTATGAGTAATCGCCTGCCGAGTTAGCACGTCCAACGCCATAGTTTATAGTATATAGTGGTCTATCCCGGGGATGTAGCTCAGTTGGCTAGAGCGCCGCATTCGCATTGCGGAGGTCGTGGGTTCGATTCCCGTCATCTCCACCAATAAAAATATCCGTCGCATGACGGATATTTTTATGACTTCGCGCAGCCCACCCGTGGGCCCGGGTAAGAGCTTTTTGTTTTATTTTTGTTGATTATCTTTCTCTTCACATCCGGCTCTTGCGAGCAATAGCCGGAAGGGCCCGGTGCGCGAAGCTGCCTTAATTACACGCTTACGCTTAACCTTTGTCAAGGAGTCTGAGAAGTGCTTTTTCGGAAATTTGTTCAGTTCCTAGGTCGCGGGCTTTTTTGAGTTTGCTCTCGCCAACGCTGGCACCCACAACCAAGTAGTCAGTTTCTTTTCCCACCGAGCTTTGGAAAGTGCCGCCCAGCGCCCTAATACGCTCAGCTACTTCCTCGCGACTCATGCTGTCCAAACCACCAGTAACCACGAAGTTCTTGCCGCTAAGTGGCCCGTAGATTTCTTTAGCGGCTTCTGGTTCCACGCCATATTTTTGGAATTCTTCTAGCAGGCGTTTATTGCGCGGCTCTTCAAACCACTC
>Ga0265338_10009177_pt1 | contig 11864 bp, 15 predicted proteins | sample 42126metaG_FD_193579 | JGI IMG/M metagenome (GOLD analysis project Ga0265338, IMG submission 193579) | Rhizosphere microbial communities from Carex aquatilis grown in University of Washington, Seatle, WA, United States - 4-21-26 metaG | ecosystem: Host-associated > Plants > Roots > Rhizosphere... | reverse complement strand
ACAGGTACATTTTTCTTACAAGAAAAATGTACCTGTCACCTTTTTTATAATCTTGCGCTGACGCCGATCTTCATGCCTTCGACATCAACCTTGATGATCTTTACCTGAAGCTTGTCCCCCGGCTTAAGAACGCTAGCCTGGGTCTTGTCTATTTCCGAAGAATAGACCAAAGCTTCGATATCGTCTTCCAATTTAACGAAAACGCCAAAATTGGAATTCATGATCACCGTCGATCCAACTACGGAACCAACCGGGAATTTCTCGGCAATGGTATTCCAGGGATTCGGCTGCAATTGCTTAAGACCTAAAGTGATCTTACGGGCCTCGGGATCAACGGCCAACACCTGCACTTGCACTTCCTGGCCCTTTTGCAAAATTTCCTGCGGATGATTGATCTTTTTGGTCCAGGACATGTCAGAAACGTGGATCATGCCTTCCAAGCCGCCTTCCAATTCTACGAAAGCGCCGTAATCAGTAAAGCCGCGTACAATGCCCTTGATGGTCGAGTCGACTGTAAATTTGCCGGCAGCGGACCCCCAAGGATTCTCTTCCAATTGTTTCATGCTCAAGGAAATGCGTTTGGCATCCTTGTCCACATTGATCACCGCGACTTCGATGACGTCCCCTAATTTAAACATCTCCTGGGGATTGACCATCTTTTTCTGCCAGGTGATTTCCGAAGAATGCAACAAGCCTTCGATGCCCTTGTCGATCTCGACAAAGACACCATACGGCATGATATTGACGATTTTGCCCTTGATACGTGATCCCGGCGGGAATTTAGCCACGGACTCATCCCAGGGATTAGAAGTGATCTGCTTTAGCCCCAGAGACACCTTGGAGTTTTCCTTGTCGAAATCCAGGATCAGGACCTCTAACTTAAGGCCAACGGAAACAATCTCCGACGGATGATTGATCCGGCTCCAGCTCATATCAGTGATATGCAGCAAGCCGTCCACTCCGCCCAGATCGATAAAGGCGCCGAAATCAGTGATGCCCTTGACCGTGCCGCGTCTCTTCTGGCCTTTTTTAAGTTCAGCCCAAAGTTTTTCGCGCACCTCTTCCCGTTCCTTCTGCACCATTTCACGGCGGGAAAGGATCAAATTACGGCGTTGCTTATTCATCTTGGCCACCACAAATTTGTAATTGTGGGTGGTAATATCATGGTTGGAAAGGCCTTTGAAAGCTGACAAGGACATCGGCAAAAATGCCTCGATGCTGAAAACATCGACGATATAGCCGCCCTTGACCGCGCGCACGACCCGGCCTTCAAGGACATCGCCTTCATTGATGTCGTCAGAAAGCTTTTGCCAGCCTTTGAGCCTCTCAGCCTTGGCATAGGAGAGGATCAAACGGCCGTTATCATCCTCGATGTTCTCGATGAGGACCTCAAGCTGCTGGCCGACGACCAACAGGCTCGGATCACGGAACTCTTCAATAGGCACAAATCCTTCGGACTTGAAGCCGATATCAACGATGATCTCTTTCGCGGTAATAGCAGCGATAATACCTTTACTGACTTCGCCTTCCTTAATATCCTTTAAGGTACTGGCGTACAACTCTTCCATTACTGACTTTTCTGCTTCCATGGATTTAAATCCTTCTTTCTTGCAGCTCAAGCTGCGGGGAATTCTTTGCGGGTAGGACTTCGCAAAGTTTGGTCATTATGTCAAAAAGTTATTAAATGTCAAATAAAATCTTTTCGCAGGGGAGCTAGGCGAGCGCGTAGATCTTATCCAGGATGATCTGGGCGGCCTCTTCATAGCTGGAGGCTTCATTGACGAAGAAGGGCTCTCCGTAGGTGGCAAACACCCGGCCTCTTTTGAAAGATTTGGTGCCCGGGACCATGACCTTATTGGTGCCTTTAATATACACAGGCACGATAGGCACCTTTGATTTCATGGCTATAAAACCCACACCCGGCTGTGCCTTAGGAGGCTCATCATCGTTGATACGGCGGGTCCCTTCGACAAAGATCAATACCGGTTTCCCATCCTTAAGGCGCTTAAGCGCTTCTCTCATAGCCCCGAAATCCGCCTCGCCTCTTCTTACAGGGAAAGACCCCAACCGCACCAGAAGATACCCCAAAAAGCCTTTGAAAAGTTCGATCTTAGCCATGAAATTCATGCGCCTGACAGAACAAATGCCTAAAAGCATGGGGTCCAGATTGCTGATGTGATTGCTGGCCAGGATAAATCCGCCGTGTCTAGGGATACGGCGGGTGTAATACGCGCTAAAAGGGAAATACAACCAGCTGAAGACCTTGGTCAAAAAATAAACGATGTAATAGATCATATCTATTTAGGGTCTATCAACTGCCGTCCGAATTCCAGGATAGCCTTGGAGCGTTTAAGGCTTTTAGCTTCCGAATAAAGACGCACCAGCGGCTCAGTGCCCGACGGCCTGAACATCAGCCAATCTTCATTACCGCAGATCAGTTTAACACCGTCGAAATCCTTGACCTCGACAACCTTCTGGCCCAGGATGGAAGTGATGCCTTTTAATTTATTCAAGTCCACCTTCGAGGCGTCCAACTTATAATCCAGGCGCGAATAAAAATACCGGCCGAACTCCTTTTCCATATCGTCGACCAATTGCTTGAAGTTCCTTTTATTATAAACCATCATCTCCAAGAGCAAAAGCCCGGCCAGGGTACCATCGCGTTCGGGTATATAATTAGGAAGCCCCATGCCGCCTGCCTCTTCCCCGCCTGCCACGATCTTCTGGGTAAGCATCAGATCCGAAATGTATTTGAATCCGACCGGCGTCTCATAAAGCTTGATACCGAGTTTTTGGGCAATATGGTCATACATGGTGGTGCCGCACAAGGTCTTGACGATGCCTCCCTCGACTTTGCGGTTACGCGCCAGGTGCAGGACCAAAAGCCCGAGGATCTTCTGCGGCGAGACAAATTCGCCGCCCGGCATGATGGCCGCAATGCGGTCAGCATCTCCATCGAGCACATGGCCGAAATCAAACTTCTCCTTTTTCATGCGCTCCATCGTCCCTTGCAAACACTCAGGGATAGGCTCAGGCTTACTGCCGTCAAAACCCGGATTCACGTCCTCGCGCATCAGGGTAAGCTTAATACTGGTCCCTTTCAGGATCTGGCGCATCAGGTCACGTCCGCTGCCGTGCATGACATCGGTCAGCACCCTGAACTTGGCCGTCTTTATTTTTTTGAGATTGATATACCCGCGCAAAAATTTAACGTACTCTTTCTTGAAGTCATGCACCACGATGGCGCTCTGCTCAATGGCATCGGCGTATTCCAAGCGTTTAACTTCTGACTGCCCCAAATATCCCTCGATGGCATTGGTAATATCTTTGGATGCGGCGCCCCCCTGGGCGGTCTTGATCTTGATACCATTGAATTTGGCAGGATTATGTGAAGCGGTGATCATGATACCGCCAACATTAGCAAGCCTCACGACCCCGAAACTCAAAGCCGGTGTAGGCAGGGACGTATCAGACAAATAAGTTTTGATGCCGTTGGCTGCGAAGACCTCGGCCATGGCCTGAGCATATTCTTTGGAAAGAAAACGGTTGTCATAACCGATGGAAGCAGACTTTGTCGGGAATCGGTTATTGTTCTTATTGATCCAATCGCTCGTCGCCTGGGCCACGATGCGTACATTTTCAAAAGTAAAAGTATCTGAAATCACGGCCCTCCAGCCGTCGGTCCCGAATTTGATTTGTGATCTGATGTCGCTCATAACAGCCTTTCTTATGGTGTATACCCATACAATTTATAGCGCTTAATATAGCGTATAACTGCCTTGGGCGTCAAATACCAGATGGATTTCTTGGTTTTCAAGCGGTGCCTGATATCGCTGGACGAAATATCAACAGCAGGCATATTGATCTTCACATAGGGCCAGCGCTTAGGGTAATTTTTATCAAAACCAGGACGGTTAAGGATAACCAGTCCCGCCAATTTTAAGATACCTTGCGGGTCTTTCCAGCGGTGAAAAGTCCTTAAATTATCCCCGCCCATCAATAAAAAAAATTTGGATTGAGGGTGCCTGGCTTTTAGTTCTTTTAAGGTATCAATGGTATAGGAAATTTTCTGACGGCGCAACTCACCGTCATAAACGCGAAAGGCCTTGTTGCCTTTAATGGCTTCCTTGACCATGACCATGCGCTTTAAGCCGTCAGGCAAAGCATGCTTGGATTTAAAGGGAGAACGATAGGCTGGGACAAAAAATACCACGTCAAGCTTCAGGGCTTCCACCGCACTTTGGCCCATCAGCAAATGGCCGAAGTGGATGGGATCAAAACTGCCGCCTAAAATGCCGATGCGCTTCATTTTCTGATCTGCCCGCTTCCATAAACTTCATATTTATAGCTGGTCAACCCCTCAAGGGCCATGGGTCCGCGCACGTGCAATTTGTCCGTGCTGATACCCACCTCTGCCCCGAACCCGAATTCATAACCATCTGTAAACCGGGTTGATGCATTCACATACACACAGGCAGAATCCACCGCATCCAAAAAAGCCTGGGCTTTCTTTTTGTCCGTTGTAACAATTGTATCAGAGTGATGTGAGCCGTACGTATTTATATGTTCAATGGCTTGCGCCACATGATCCACCACCCGTACTGAAAGGATCAGGTCCAAATATTCTGTGCGCCAATCTTCAAGGGTCGCCTTTTTAACGCCTTCCTTAATAATAGCGCGTGTGGCTTCATCACCGCGTATCTCGCAACCTGCATTTTGCAGGTCCTGGATCATCCCAGGCAAAAATTTCCTGGCGACAGCCCTATCAACCAGCAAGGTTTCCATGGCATTGCACACGCCCGGCTTTTGGGTCTTGGCGTTCATGGTGATCTTATGCGCCATTTTCAAGTCCGCCCGTGAATCCACATAAACATGGCAAACGCCTTTGTAATGCTTGATCACAGGGATACGCGAATTTTCAGCAACCAGGCGGATCAAAGCCTCACCGCCGCGGGGAACGATCACATCAAGATATTCATCCAGCTTTAAAAGCTCATGTACGGCCTGCCGGTCAATGGATCCGATCAACTGCAAAGCATCCACTGGGATCTTGGTTTTCTTAAGCTCGCCCTTTAAAATTTTAAAGATCGCCTTATTGGAATATATAGCTTCCTTGCCACCTTTAAGGATCGCTGCATTACCGGATTTCAGGCACAAGGCAGCGCAATCAGCTGTAACATTGGGCCGCGATTCATAAATAATACCCACCACACCTAACGGCACGCGTATCTTTTTGATCAATAGGCCATTGGGACGTTTAATGGTTTCCAATAGATCGCCAACCGGATCTTTTAATCTGGCGCACTCGCGCAGGCCTTGGGCCATGTCAGCGATGCGTTTCGGATTAAGCGTTAGGCGGTCGATCAAGGCCTTGGAATAATTAGCCTTTGCAGCAGCAGACAAGTCCTTGGCGTTTTCCCTAATAAGATAGGACTGCTGGGCCTCCAAAGCCCTGGCCATATTCATCAGCGCGCGGTTTTTCTCCTGCGTTCCGATCAAAGCCATCTGATACGAAGCTTTTTTAGCTCTTTTTGCTATTTTTAAAATGTGAGCGGATAAACTCATGTTCCGAATCCCCATCTAATAATTTTGCGTTCTTCTCTATAAAGTACGTGCCTATCTTTTTGCCTGCAACCAGATCCACCAGCACATCCTTGATATTCCCGGCTGTGATGATGCACGAAATACGCGCCTGGGTAGCGATCTTCACCGCTTCGATCTTGGCCTTCATCCCGCCGCGGGACATATTTACATTTTTAGTACCGCCGGCAATAGCGTCGATCTCTGCGGTAATTTCTTTTATTTCCTGGTATACCTTTTTATTGCTGTCATAAACGCCTTCCACATCAGAAAGGATGATGAGCAATTCAGCGTGCAATAGGCTTGCGACCAAAGCCGATAACTTGTCATTGTCACCGAATTTGATCTCTTCGGTGGATGTTGTATCGTTCTCATTGATGATGGGCACAACACCTTCCTTTAATATAGCTTCCAAGGTACGGCGTGCGTTTAAAAAGCGGGCGCGGTCATCAAAATCGTCCCAGGTCAAAAGCACCTGTCCGCACTTAAGGCCCACCTGTCCAAGAAATTGGCTGTATAGGCGCATCAATGAGGCCTGGCCAATGGCCGCGCGCGCCTGCAATTGGGCCAGATCCGTAGAGCGCTTGGTTTCGCCAAGCTCGCCCATGCCCAAGGCAATAGCGCCGGACGAAACCAGTACGACCTCAATGCCCTTATTGCGCAATTCCTTGATCTGAAGCCCTAAGGAAATCAATTCCGCGGTCTTAGGCTGCATCTTGGAATCCGCGATCTGACTCGTGCCAAGCTTGACTACAATGCGTTTGATCGGTCTCTGAAATGTGCGTGTCATATTATTTTATCCTGATCATCGGGTCCTGGCTCGGACTTGTCTTGCAATTAATCAATGCATCTCAGTTAATATATTACTTGAATTAAATTCAGCTGCATATCCTAAATCCTTCTTCATTTGTTCTTCTCTTTTAGCCATTTGGAATTTATGCGCACCTTTAGCTAATTCATCAGCAAAATTCTTATTTAATTCTTTTACTTTATTAAATTCTAAAACAGAATTTTCCTTATCTCCTTTAAGATCATATATTAATTTAAGACCAAAATGACCATTGCTATTTTTCGGATCTAACTTTACTGTCATATTAAAATCTGCAAAAGCTTTGTCCACATTGCCCATATCTAAATAAATATATACTCTATGTAAACAATAAGCAGGATCTTGGGAATTAAGTTCTATTGCTTTATTCATATCGATTAAAGCTTTATCCAATTTCCCCATATATCTATATAACCAACCTCGATTATTTATAGCCCAAATTGAATAATAATCATTCATTTCTACTGCCTTGGTATATTGAATAATGGCTTTATCGTAATCACCTTTATCCGCATAAGAATTCCCTTGTCTAAGGAATTCTCTTGAATCATTTGCGATAGCGACCTTATTATTTAGACCTATAAACATACTAAAGATTAAAATTCTTATTATTAACCAAGCACGTATTTCGTACTTTTTCATCTTAACCTCCGCCTATATGTGTCAGATAGCCCAGAAGTGAAAAATACCGACACACATTGACTTTATTGCCCTAACGCATTTGCGTACTGCTGATCCTGCCCTTGCTGCGCTTCGTTCACTCTATTGATCGTCGATTTAACGCTACTCAAAATACTTGCCTGGCTTGTGGTATCAATGCCCGCTTGATTGGCCATCTCTTGCGTATTTTGGTCCATCCCTGTCGGTTTTCCCAGGTACTGCTTAAACATAAAATATGCCGCGATGCTGATGATCGCTATCATCAAGAGCAGTCCGACTAAACTTAGGGAACCTTTATTCTTCATTTAACGTACGAATGTCAAAACCGCCGCTATCAACTGCAAATTCAGGAAATAAAAAACCGCGTTCAGAGCAAAGAGGCTCCAGGGCCGGCGCTCCCAGGCAACCGTGCTGAATAAGACCGGCACATAAAACCCAAGCCAGACCCAGGTGCCCACGCCATAGGGACAATTGATCTGAGTATGATGCATCAGATAAGCCAGGGCAAAGGTCGTAAAAAAAGTGCCCAGAAAGGTCAATATCAACGCCGAGGTATGGGGCTTGCCCTTGCACTCATCCGGTTTCTTACCCATCAATTGCGCCCAGGTTTTGCCGAACAACGGCCCGTACCATAAAAAGCCAAAAACAAAACTGGCAATGACTGCTGTTCCCAATGCTAAAAAGCTAAAATGTGTGATCGGACACATACGCCCCCTCCTTAGTAGTTATTTAACAGGTTCAACGACTACAGCCGTTCCATAGCACAAAACTTCGGTGACGCCTTCCATCACTTCCGTTGATTCATAGCGAACGCCTACCACGGCATTGGCCCCTTGATCTGCCGCATGCTGCAGCATCATATCATAGGCTTCTTTCCTGGTCTTCTCGCATAGGTCTGAAAGCAAAGAGATGTTCCCGCCCAAAATGGTCTGTAAACTGGCACCAATACTGCCAAAGATGGAACGGGAGCGGACCAAAATACCGCGGACAAGACCTAAAGTTTTAACTATTTTATAGCCATCTAACGTAAATGTTGTGGTGGCCATGGTTTCATTCATAGGTTCTCCTTAAACGCGTTAGTCATTCTCTTTGGGATAATAAACGTTAATTATACAATATCCCCTATTTTTTTGCTTGATATTTATTCTTAAGGCGGGTGTTACTTCGGCATGCGGTTGATACGGTCGACCCTGTCTACTTCATCCCACAAGGACCAATACAAATACTTGCCAATATCATAACAAATGTATTCTTCGCCAAGCAGCTTCACGATGTAGCCGTGCTTATGGATCTCAATAACCAGGTTCTCAAATTCCGAGCGGTTATGGGACTCGCAAACACAATACTGGTGGGTCTTGTCTTCGCTGGTTATCCACCGGAACTGATCAATGAATGACTTTGTTGCTGGCATAACCCCCTTGAAACCGGTTTACTTGGTTTAGATGGTTAATTCAACGATCGTCATTTATCAAAATTCCTTTGGCCTTAAAGATCTCCAGAGCTTTGGCGGGATTCCTCAGGAAAAGAGAGTAATACTCTTCCTTGTCCGGCTTGTTTGATCTCAGGATAAAAAGGCTTCTCCAGAATATCTTCTTTACCTCGCAACTCGTGATCTGCGAATACAAAATGTCCTGGCTGACCTTGGCTAAAAAGGGGTTGCCTATCGTTACGATCCCGGGAAGCCTGATCATGATCCTGTCATTCAAAAACACGGTGACCAGGCAATTATTCACGGTCGCGTAAAAAGGGAACCTGATGCGCCATGGCGCCCCTGAAGCCATTTTTTCCAAATACAGGATCTCAGAGGCGTTAAAAGTTGCTATCACCTTCCTGTATTCCTGCTCAACTCCCCAAAAAATGCTGCCCACAAAAAAAATAACAATAGCAGGCACCGCAATGCTGAGTATTTTCGACATCAACACATCATTCGGGCCGGGTATGAACATGATTATTGTTTTATTTTACAACAATAACCGTATACTTTTCAAGAGTTTATCTAATCCTTCTTTTTCCAGGGCAGAAACAGAAATAATGTCTTTGGTGACATTACGTTTGAAGCGGGTCAAATTCTTTTTGGATTCAGGAAGGTCCATTTTATTGGCCACCAGGATGCGGTGCTTTTGCATCAGCTCTTCACTATACAGGTCCAGCTCTTCACAGATCTTATAATAATCTTCCACCGGGTCCCGGCCTTCACTTGCGGACATATCAATGACGTGCACAATGATCTTGGTACGCTCCACATGCTTCAGGAACTGGTGTCCCAGGCCCTTGCCTTCATGGGCCCCTTCGATCAAGCCCGGAAGATCAGCCATCACAAAATTTTTGGTTTCATCGTCCTCATCTTTGACAATGCCCAAGATCGGGGCCTTGGTGGTAAAAGGATAACTGGCGATCTTGGACTTGACCTTGGAAACAGCACAGATAAGCGTTGATTTGCCTGCATTGGGAAAACCGACCAGTCCTACATCGGCGATGATCTTTAATTCCAGGCGGATGGTACGTTTCTCGCCGGCATGAGGCGGTGTGACCGTACGGTTATGATTATTGCCGTGGCCGCCTTCGCCGCCGCGCACCACAATGACGCTGTCGCCATGGGCAACCAGGTCACGGATCAACAGATCATTATCATGGTCCCACAATATCGTTCCCACCGGAACGCGCAAAATGCAATCCTCTCCCCTTTTGCCGGTCTTATTGTTACTGCTGGCATGTCCGCCGCTCGGGGCCAGATAATGCTGCCTGAAACGGTAATCCAAAAGGGTATGCAAATTGCGGTCCGCCTCAAAGACAATGTTCCCCCCGCGGCCGCCGTCCCCGCCGTTGGGAATGGGATAACGGGTGTACTTGTCCTGGTAATGGCTTTCACAGCCTTTACCGCCGTTGCCGGCCTGGACCTCTATGCGTGCATGATCGACAAATGCCATAGGATTAAAAAAAAGGTGACAGGTACATTTTCCTAACTAAATATATTAGAAAAATGTACCTGTCACCTTTTTTATAAAAAATGATTAAGCAGTAATTTTTGCAATTTTAACGGTTGTCAAATCTTGGCGATGGCCATGGGTACGCGCAGAATCCTTACGCTTACGGTACTTAAACGCAATGACCTTGGGCGCGCGCGTTTGATTCACAACCTCGGCCTTGACTTCCACGTCCTTCAAATAAGGAGTGCCTAGCTTGACATCTTTGCCGTCCGAATAAAGCAAAACTTTATCCAATATGATGGTCTGGCCTTTTTCATAATCCAAACGGTTGGCCTGGATGACGTCGCCTTCGCTGACTTTAAACTGACTGTTCCCAACTTGGACCACTGCAAACATAATTCTCTCCTATCGGCTTTCTTTATATACTTTAGAAGTTTCGTATTATACAAGGATTGAACATTAAATCAATTGATTTTTAATTTCCCCCGGCCCTCACAATACGGGCAAACGTGAAATTCCAGTGATTCAATGGTCTTGCCTGTACGCGCCCTGGTCATTTCAACCAAGCCCAGCTGGGAGATGCGGTTGACCTCGGTCTTGGCATGGTCCTTGCTTAAGCCATCCCTTAAAGCACCAAGCACCCGGCGTTTATGGTCTTCGCGGTTCATGTCGATAAAATCAATGACAATGATCCCGCCCATGTCCCTTAAACGCAGCTGACGGGCGATCTCGGGTGCTGCCTCCAAATTCACCGCAAAAGCCGCATCTTCCGGCGAACCCTTGCTCTTGTAACGGCCGCTGTTAACATCCACGACCGTCACCCCTTCAGTGGGCTCGATGACGACGTAGGCCCCGGATTTCAAATACACCTTGGCCTCGTAGATCTTGTCCAATTCGCGCGAAACGTTCCTGGCATCGAACAGGGACTGGGGCCCGGGATGGTAAACGATCTTGTCCATCACCTCTGGTCCGATCAGGTTATTCGCAAATTTACGCATCCTGACGAATTCGTCCTTGGAATCGATCATCACGTGCTCCACATCGTCCTTTAACAAGTCCCTGATGACCTTCCAGATCAATGAACCTTCTTCATAAATGAGGGCAGGCGGTTGCTTTTTATGGGACAGCTCGCGTATCTCCTGCCATTTATTGACCAGGAATTTGGAATCGCGCAAAATTTCCTTTTCACCCTGGGCCATGGAAGCCGTGCGGATGATAAACCCTCCGCTTTTGGCAAAATTAAAAGTCCTTAAAAGGTCCCGGAGCCGCTGACGCTCTTCAGGCTTGTCGATTTTCTTGGAAATTCCGCTATGTTTGTCCACAGGCATGTACACCACAAAACGGCCGGCCAGGCTGACGTGGGTGGTAAGCCGGGCACCCTTGGTGCCAAAGGGGTCCTTGACCACCTGCACCAGGATCTCCTGGTCCTTTTTCAAAGGCAGTTCATTTTTGTCTTTGGGAGGCGGCCGGTTACCGTTGTTCTGCGGCCCTGCCTCCGGCGTGGGGGCGGGCTTGGGAAAGATCATGTTAAGGATCTTCTGCGGGGCGCTGGGCTCTGCCTCAACGCGTTCGATGTCCTTAAGAAAAGGGTTGTCCGCGTCGGTCAAATACAAAAAACCGTTCTTCTCCTGGCCGATGTTGACAAAAGCTCCGTTGATGGAGGGTAAAATAGACTCCACCTTGCCCTTGTAGATGTTGCCGAGCATGGATTGATGGCGGTCAAGCTCAATGTAAAAATCATCCAGCTTGCCGTCCACCAGGACCGCGACACGCCTCTCATCGCGGCCGACTTGAATTAAAATTTCTTTTGGCACAGTTCTTTCTCCTTCCACAATATTAATAAATTATTCATCCAGGTTGTTGGCAGG
>Ga0265338_10009176_pt1 | contig 11866 bp, 7 predicted proteins | sample 42126metaG_FD_193579 | JGI IMG/M metagenome (GOLD analysis project Ga0265338, IMG submission 193579) | Rhizosphere microbial communities from Carex aquatilis grown in University of Washington, Seatle, WA, United States - 4-21-26 metaG | ecosystem: Host-associated > Plants > Roots > Rhizosphere >... | reverse complement strand
CAGGCGCCGGCCAGCCGCTCGTCCTGCACGTCTTCGGTGTACACGCCTCCCGTGGTCAGGAAGCCGGGGTCTTCGGTCCGCAGGACCCGGGTACCGAGAATGCTCACGCCGTCGTACTCCTCCTCAGACCTACCGGAGGCTTGCTCCGTTTGGTATCGGGCACCACCTTAACTAGTCACAATGCGACTACCGCCGCCTTGCCTGCTAGTCGAACAGTGCCCGGATGTCGTCGGCCGACAGCGCCGACGAGAACGCGCCCTCGGCGTCCAGCACCGAGGAGAACAGCTCGGCCTTGCGCGCCTTGAGCGCCATCACCTTCTCCTCGATGGTGCCGGCCGCGATCAGCCGGTACACCATGACGTTCCTGGTCTGCCCGATGCGGTGGGTCCGGTCGACCGCCTGCGCCTCGGTGGCGGGATTCCACCACGGGTCGAGCAGGAAGCAGTAGTCCGCCTCGGTCAGGTTGAGCCCGAAGCCGCCGGCCTTCAGCGAGATGAGGAAGACCGGGGCGGTCCCGTCCTTGAAGTCGGAGATCACCCCGGCCCGGTTGGTGGTCGACCCGTCCAGGTAGCAGCATTCCACTCCGGATGCCTCGAGGCGGCTGCGGGCGATCCGCAGGAAGCGGGTGAACTGGCTGAACACCAGGGCCCGGTGGCCGCCGCCGGCCACGTCGGCGACCTGTTCGAGCAGCGCGTCGATCTTGGCCGAGGGCAGGTCCGCGTGCTCGGCGTCGACCAGCCCGGCGTGCAGCGACAGCTGGCGCAGCAGGGTTAGCGAGCGCAGGATGGTGAACCGGTTGCGGCCGACGTCGTCCAGCAGGCCGAGGATCTTCTGCCGTTCCCGCTGCAGATGGGTCTGGTAGAGCTTCCTGTGCCGCGGGTCAAGCTCGACCTCGAGCACCTGCTCCTGCTTGGCCGGCAGGTCGGCGGCGACCTGCTCCTTGGTCCGCCGCATGATCAGCGGCCTGATCCGCCGCCGCAGCTGGCCGAGCAGCTCGGCGCTGCCGGATTTCTCGATCGGCCGGGCGTAGTAGTCGCGGAACCGTTCGGGGCTCGGGAACAGCCCCGGCGCCGTGATCGACAGCAGCGACCACAGCTCCATCAGGTTGTTCTCCATCGGGGTGCCGGTGATCGCCACCTTGAACGGCGCGGCGATCCGGCGCGCGCACTGGTACGCCTTGGACTGGTAGTTCTTGACGTACTGGGCCTCGTCGAGGATCAGCCCGGCCCACTCGCGCGAGTTGAACGCCTCGAAGTCGAGCCGCAGCAGCGTGTACGAGGTGACCACCGCGTCGGCGCCGTCGGTCACGTCGGCCAGGGTGCCGCCGCGCCGCCCGAGGGTGTCGGAGACCGTCACCACCTTCAGGCCAGGCGCGAACCGGTGCGCCTCGGCCGCCCAGTTCGCCAGCACCGAGGTCGGCGCCACGATAAGGAAGGGGGGATGCCGAACGGGTGCGGGGTCCTGCTGCCGGCCGGCGTCCTTCGCGTGCTGGAGGAGCGCCAGGGTCTGCAGCGTCTTGCCGAGCCCCATGTCGTCGGCCAGGATGCCGCCGAGCCGGTTCGCCCACAGGAACGCCAGCCACTGGAACCCGGACAGCTGGTAGGGGCGCAGCCGCGCGTTGATGCCGGCCGGGACCGGCACCGCGTCGATGTCGGCCGCCGAGAGCAGCCCGCGGACCTGCCGCTGCCAGGCGGCGGCCTGGTGGCCGACCGCGCCCAGCCCGGTCAGCTCCTCCCACAGCCCGGCCTGGAACCGGCTGATCCGCAGCGACCCGTCGGGCTGGTCCTGCAGCGCGCGGGCCTCGTCGATGAGCCGGGCGAGCGCGCCGAGCTCCGGCTTGTCGAGGGAGAAGTAGGCGCCGTTGGCCAGCAGCAGGTGCGACTGCCCGTGCGCGAGCGCGACGAACAGGTCGGAGAACGGCACCTCGGACCCCTCGACGGTGACCGTGATGCCGAGGTCGAACCAGTCGCGCTGGCCGGTCAGCTCATGGGTGGACAGGCCGATCTCCAGCGAGTCGCCCGCCTCGTGGTAGGCCGGGATCCGGCCCGTCACCTCGACCTGCACGTCCGGGCGTCCTTGCAGCAGCGGCAGCAGTTCGGTGGTGAACGCCATGGCGTCCATCCCGTGCAGGGTGACCGGCTCGCCCGGGCCGCCGGGTACCTCGGCCGGGAGGCTGAGCCCGGCCATGATCCGCGCCTCCGCCTCCGGGTCGCGGAACGGGTCGCGGGCGGCGCCGAGCGGCGCGCGCAGGCCGGTGCCGCCCACCTGGTAGGCCCATTCCCAGCGCAGCCGCAGGTGGTGCCCGCTGACGTAGTCGGCGCTCAGCACCAGCGACGGCCCGGATATCTCCGGCGCGGTGAACGAGCCGTCGGAGGAGGTGATGGTGGCCTGGCGGCGCAGCCGCGGGTAGTACCGGGAGAGGAAGTCCTGCTGGCCGGCTTCCGGTATGACCAGCTGCTCGTCGGCCAGGGCGAGCTGCTGCAGCTGCGCGGGCACCGGGTGGGCGAGCCGGGCGAGCAGGAACCGGGCCTGCTCGCCGCGGCCGGCCTCCGCCCGGCTGGCGTAGACGACGCCGTGGCCCGCGCTGCCGATGAACCGCAGCGGTACGGCGTCCGCGTGGTCCCCGGTCCTGATCGCGGGGGCGATGAGCAGCGCGGCGCCGTCGGTGGTGACGTCGAGGCACAGCTCCGCCGAGCCGGGCGGCGGGACAAGGCCGTGCTTGCCCGGGTAGACGAACGGCAGGCCGGCCGCGTACGCCTGGTCGAGCACCGGCCACAGCTGCCGGGACTCGCAGGCGGACAGGTCGAGGTACTTCTGGTCGCCGCGGCCGGGCGGTGCGTGACCGGAGCGGGAGCCGCCCGGGTGCGCCGCGCCCGCCCGGGACAGGGCGTAGAGCTCGTGCAGCAGGTGGATGTGGCCGACGCTGAACTCGTCCCGCATCAGCAGGTAGTCGAGCTGGGACCAGGACAGCTGGCCGGCCGCCGGGCCGGCCGCCCGGCCCGGCTGGACCAGCCGGGCCTGGAGCCTGAGCCTGCGGGCGGGGTCCTCGGGGGGCGGCTCGTGGCGCCCGTTGTCGGTCGAGTAGCTGGGGTAGCGGTACGGCTCGGGCGCGTGCTGCACCAGGGACAGCTCGACCGCGAGGGGCGCGCTGGCGGCGGTGTCGCCGGTGACGGGCGCGGCGGCCGCCCCCGGCGCGGCCAGCAGCGAGTCGAGCGGCTGCTCCCAGGGGAGCGCGGACCGCCGGGCGACGGAGGCCGCCACCGTGGTGGCGGGCAGCAGCGTCTCGTCGGTGGCGGCCAGCACCAGCGCGGCGACGTGCACGCAGTTGGTCGCCCGGGCGCAGCTGCAGTAGCCCTCGCGGAACCGCAGCGGGAACCCCGGTGACGCGCGGAAGGAGGCGGACACCGTCCTGATCTCACCTGCCCGGTCGGCCTGGCCGGGCATGTCGCGGACGGTCCCGGTGAGCAGCTGCTGTGACGCCTCCCAGGCCATCTGCAGCACGGCGCCGCGCTGCACGGCGGCGGTACCGTGGGCGCATCCGTCCGGCCCGACCGCCGCACGAAAGGAGGCGAGATCGACGTCCCGGAGAGCCACGCGTTGCATCCCGTCCAGCCTAGCCGCTGATTATTACCAGCGTGGGCGCGAGGAGTGCCGCGCTCGCCGCTATCGGCCGGGCCGGGCTACCGTGGTGCGGTGCGGGCGGTGTTTTTGTGACCGGGTTGTTCTGGTGACCGGGTTGTTCTGGTGAGCGGGGTGTCTTGGTGAGCGAGGGCGGCGGGCAGGCCGGTACCGGCAGGCGGCTGGTCCTGCTGCGGCACGCGAAGTCAGACTGGCCGGACGTGGCCGATCACGAGCGGCCGCTGGCCGGGCGCGGCCGCCGGGACGCGCCGGTGGCCGGGCGCTGGCTGGGCGAGTCGGGGTACGGGCCGGACGCGGTGGTCTGCTCGACCGCGCTGCGGGCCAGGCAGACCTGGGAGCTGGCGGGCGGCGCGCTGGCGACGGCGGTGCCCGGCGCAGTGCCAGCCGGGGGGCCTGAGGTGCGGTTCGAGCCGCGTGTCTACGAGGCGACCGTGCTCGGCCTGCTGATGCTGGTGCGCGAGTTCGAGCCGCGCTGGCGGACGGTGCTGCTGGTCGGGCACAACCCCGGCCTGGCCGAGCTCACCATCGGCCTGGCGGGGCCCGATCCGGAGCCGCCGCGCGCGTTCCCGACCGCGTTCGTCGCCGTCCTCGGCCTGCCCGGCGGCTGGGCCGACGTGGCGCCGGGGGAGGCGCGGCTGCTGGCGTTCACGGTGCCCGCCCAGCTGCGCCGGTGAGGGGCACCGCATGCACCGGGCGATGCCGGCAACCGTAGACTCTGCCCGTGGAGCAGGGCGAGTTCGAGCTTGGCACCGACGGGCCTTCGGCGATCCTGGTCGGCGTTGACGAATCAGTCACGGCGCTGCGCGCCGCCTCCTATGCCGCCGGGCTCGCCCGCAGGCAGCGGGCCCGGGTGATCGCGGTGTACATCGCGCCGATCGCCTCGTTCGCGGTGTCGAGCACCTCGGCCGGGCCGGCCTTGCTGGCGGCGGAGCACGAGGCGCACGACGAGATCGCCAAGGAGCTGGCCGCGCGGGCAGACGAGGTGGCCCGCGAGCTTGGCATCTCGGTCACCTTCATCACCGCCTCCGGTGACCCGTACCACGAGATCACCCGCGTGGCCACGGAGACCCGGGCGGACGCGATCGTGGTGGGCGCCTCGCTCAAGGCCGGCCACCGGCTCATGGGGTCGCTCGCGGTCCGGCTGGTCCGGGCGGGCAAGTGGCCGGTCACCGTCGTGCCCTGACCAACCTTTAGTCTTGCCTAAAGGTTTAGTCAGGGCTAACATGGTCTCAGGTAAGGCGCACATCCGAGGAGGCCGGTACATGGCCCTGCGACGCACCTCCCGGTCCGGTCCTGATACCGGCGACCGCCCCCGCGACGACGGTGGCACTTCTGGTGGCACGCCTGGCAGCAGCGCCGTCGCCGCCCCTGACCTGGTGCGCGCCTTCGCTGACGAGGTCACCTGGTTTATGGCCGAGCACAAGGTGACCCGGGCCGACCTGGCCCAGGCGATGGGGGTCTCGCCCGGCCGGGTGAGTCAGATCCTGTCCGGCGACGAGAACCTGACGCTGCGGACGCTGTCGGCGGTGGCGGCTGCGCTCGGCGCCGAGCTTGAGGTGTCGCTGCACCTGGTCGACGGCGCGGAGCATTAGCGACGCCCTGCACCGCCGGGCGGTGGCGGCCGCTCACGGGTGCCAGCGCGGCGACGCGGTCCCGGTCGGCTCGGCCGGCTCGCGTGCCATCCGCCGCAGCGGCGGCGTGTAGCACTCAAGCCGGTAGAGGCGTGCCAGGTAGGCGGCGGCGATCAGTCGTTCCAGCGCCCGCCGGGCGTCGTGCTCGAGCCGGGCGCCCAGTCGGCCGAGGTCGTCGAGGCTTCGCTGGTACCGCGCTTCCCGGCCGATCCGGGAGGCCTTGAGCGCGGCCACCACCCGGCTCCGGGGCGCGTGCGCGTCGATCAGCGTAACGATATCGACCCGTGTTTCCACGTCCTGCAAAAGGCTGCGAATTCGATAGCGCTTGCGATCTTCGTCGGGAAGGCGCTCGCTGAGGTAATCGTGATAGAAGTGCGCGGCCAATATCAATTCGTCGTGATGCCAGGAATCGTCGACGCGGCGCTCGCACCATTCGAGTTTGTCTTCGGCCATGCCCTCGTTCATCCGGGCCAGCAGCCAGCCGAGCCAGAGCGTCGGCGCGGCCCCGTAGACGCTGCGCCGCTCCGGCACCCCCTCGCGGATCCGGCTCAGGCAGAGGCCGCCGGGCGCGGCGATGCCGAGGGTCATGATCACGTTGGGCACGTGGCGGCCGAGCAAGGTGAGGGCGAGCGCCCCGCCGGCTGACAGCAGGCTGGTCAGCAGCACGACGAGGAGCGCCCAGGACCGGCTGCGCGGCCCGAATGCCCGCCCCTTCCCCTCGCACCGCATCAGCAGGAAAAACGTCGCCGATACGCAGGCCAGGAAAAAGGTCAGGGCAAGGGCCACTGCGTCGCTGGGCATGCGCTGCTCCGTGCTCAATACCGGCGCTGTACGGGGGGACTGCAAAAAGCATAACGAGGCCGCACCCGATAACCAATGCCGTTAATTGCCGGCAATGCCGGGCCGGCGGTGCCCGGCCTGGTCACCGCTCCCCGCCCGCCTCCGGGCGGTGGAGCGGTCGCCCGGATGCGTCAGGCGGCCGCGCTCTCGGCCGCGGGCGGCCGTCCCGCCGCCGGAAGCCTTGGCGACGCGGGAACAAGGACCCCTGAGGGCAGCCACGCAAGGAGGACGGGAGGGGCTCGTCTCCGCTTCTCGCGGATTCCGATTGCGTGGTGCGCGGGTTCCGGCTCCTCGAAGCCGGTCCCGCTGCTCCGCGTCTACGCGGGTCCCTCCCGCCACTTGTCAGCCAACTCTTCCGCGGGCGCCGCCGCCAGGGGAGAAAGTCCCCCTTTCCCGAGGACAAGGGTCCAGCCCGCAGCATTGCGCACCGGGGTGGGAACGGGCCGCGGGCGGCCGCTGGGGCGGGCGGACGCTGGTGATCGAGGCGGAGGGCACCTCTACGGGGGCAGTGCTGCTTCAGTGCGCAGGGACCTCGAGGATGATGACGAGAACTGCGAGGACTGGACCGCAGAGTATCCGGACGTCGGCTGGTGGAGCGGCTTACCGTCGAGGAGAAGGCCGCGCGGACGGTGGCGAACCTGGCCGCGTTCGTGGCCCGGGTAACGGCCCGCCGCCGCCCGCCGCCGACCGCCGGCGGGCCACCGTCGCCCGGTGCCCGCCGTCGGCCGCCGGCCGCGCTTACTCGGAGCCGAAGCTCTTGATCTCGTGCTGCTCGGTCTCGGACAGCTCACGCGGTGCCTCGCCCTTGGCCCGCTTGGCTGACTGCACCTGCTCCCGGATCCGGTCCACTACCTCGGGGTTGGCCAGCGTGGTGATGTCGCCGGTGTCGGTGAAGTTCGAGGTCGCGGCGATGACCCGGCGCATGATCTTCCCGGACCGGGTCTTCGGCATGTCCGGCACGATCCAGATGTTCTTCGGCCGCGCGATCTTGCCGATGTCGGTGACGATCGCGCCGCTGACCTTGGCCTCGATCTCCGGGCTGGGGTCGAAGCCGGGCTTGAGCGAGACGTAGATCTCCACCACCCGGCCGCGGATGTCGTCCACCACCGGGACCGCGGCCGCCTCGGCGACCTCGTTCACGGTCAGCGCGGCCGACTCCAGCTCCTTGGTGCCGAGCCGGTGGCCGGCCACGTTGATCACGTCGTCGACGCGGCCCAGGATCCGGAAGTAGCCGTCGGCCGCCTGAACCGCGCCGTCGCCTGCGAAGTACGGCCAGTCGCGCCAGTCGGTCGACTTCGGGTCCGTGTTGTACTTGGCGTAGTAAGTGGAGACGAACCGCTCCGGCTGGCCCCAGATGGTCTGGAACACGCCGGGCCACGGGTTGCGGATAACGATGTTGCCCGCCTTGCCGGAGCCCGCCGGGAGCTCGGTGCCGTCCTCGTCGAGGATGGCGGGCAGGATGCCGAGCGCGCCCGGGCCGCACGAGCCGGGCTTCATCGGGTCGATGCCGGGCAGGGTGGAGCCGAGGAATCCGCCGGTCTCGGTCTGCCACCAGGTGTCGACGATGACGGCCTCGGCCTTGCCGACCTTCTCGAAGTACCAGCGCCAGACCTCGGGCTCGATCGGCTCGCCGACCGTCGTCATGTGCTTGAAGTGGATGTCGAACTCCTTGGGGCCGTCAGGGCTGACCTTGCGGAGCATCCGGATCGTGGTGGGGGAGGTGTGGAAGATGTTCACCCCGAGCTGGTGGGCGATGCGCCACGGGCGGGCCGCGTCCGGGTAGTTCGGGGTGCCCTCGTAGATGACGCTGGTGGTGCCGAGGGCGAGCGGCCCGTAGACGATGTAGGAGTGGCCGGTGATCCAGCCGATGTCCGCCAGGCACCAGTAGGTGTCGTCCGGATGGATGTCCTGGTAGTACTTCGAGGTGCCTGCCACGTAAGCGAGGTAGCCGCCGATGGAGTGCTGGCAGCCCTTCGGGCGGCCGGTGGTGCCCGAGGTGTACATCAGGAACAGCGGGTCGGTCGCTTGCAGGCGGGCCGGCTCGACGATCTCGCCCCGGTGCGCCGCCAGCAGGTCGTCGACGAACACGTCGCGGCCCTCGACCATCGGCGTCTTGGCCGAGTACCGGCCCGGGTAGCGGCGGAACACCAGCACCTTGTCGACCTGCTGGCCTTCCCTGGCCGCGGCCTCGACCGCCTCGTCCGCCTTGACCTTGTGGTCGAGCACCTCGCCGCTGCGGTAGTAGCCGTCCATGGTGACCAGCACGGTCGAGCCGGAGTCGGCGATCCGGTGCCCGGCCGCGGTGCCGGAGAACCCGGCGAAAACCTGCGAGTGGACGATGCCGAGGCGGGCGGCGGCCAGCATCGCGACCGGTAGCTCGGGGACCATCGGCAGGTGCAAGGTGATCCGGTCGCCCGCCTTCAGCCCGAGCTCCTTGAGCACGGCCGCGAACTCGTTGACGCGGACGTACAGCTCCCGGTAGGTGATCGCCTGGTGCACCTCGTTCTCGGGCTCAGGCACCCAGATCAGGGCGGCCTTGTTCGGGTGGGTCTCCAGGTGCCGGTCGACGCAGTTGTAGGAGGCGTTCAGCTCGCCGCCGCTGAACCACTTCCAGAACGGGGCGTTGCTGGTGTCGAGTACCGTGTCCCAGGGCTTGAACCAGGTGAGCAGGTCGGCGTAGGCGGTGAAGCAGTCGGGGAACTTGTCCTCGGTGAACTGCTCGCGGATGGCCGGGTCGGACGCGTTGGCCTGCGCGGTGAACTTCGCCGGGGGCGGGTAGTAGCCCTCCTCGCGCCAGTGGACCGCGATGCGCGCCTCGGAAGATTCGGATGTCTCGTCGGTCACGTCGTCTAGCTCGTCAGCCATGAGTTCCTCCGCGTCGCTGCGTCTGCTGCCTCGGGTCCGCCTGAGGCGTTAACCAAATTTAACGCTCATGCGCGGTATCCCACCATGCGCTGTATCGCCGCCATGGGGGGCGCCGTCACCGGCAGGCTGACGGGGAGGGCTAGCCGCGGGCCGGTACCGTGGCCTGGCGGGGCAGGCTGAGCACGGATAGTGACGGGCTGCGGAGCTCGGGGAATGCCTCGTCCATCCCGGTGATGTGCATGATCCGGACCAGCGACGGGCGGGCCGCGGTCAGCTTGAGCGAGCGGCCGGACCGCCGCGCGTGGCCCGCCACCCGGGCCAGCACGCCGAGGCCGGCGGCGTCACAGAACGTCAGCCCGGACAGGTTCATCATGACCGGGCCGTCCTGGTTGTCGACGACGTCCCGCAGGTAGACATAGGCTTGGTCGGCGGTGGCGATGTCGAGCTCGCCGCGCACCTGCACGGTCGCCCGCCCGTCCGCCGCCACCTGATAGGCAAGCTCCAGCTGTAGAGCCTGCGCAAGGTCAATCACGGCCATGGTGGTATCCCCGTCGTTCTCCCCGTCAGGCGCTGCCCGGTCCTGGCCGACACGGTTCGCGCGAGTTATCAAGTTGCCCCTCCACGATCGTAGTGAACAAAAGGGTCCCGCTGCACCAGCCTCGTCTCATTTCGTGCCATGTCGCCCTAGCCGGGCGCGGACGCTCAGTACCCAGTGAAGGCCGTGAACCTTACGGCCGCACCGCCCGCTCACTGAATAAAACGTCAGAGCGAGCCGGATAGTTCTCACGATCTTTCTGTAGTCTCCTTCTCACCCAACGCTTTCACGTGACTATCTGTTGTCAATCAATCACAGAGAGTGAGATGAGTCACTCGGGCACGGTCACGGCCCCATAGGGGGCGCGCTGCTGCCCGGCCTGGCGGACCGCCGCCGAGCGTTCGCTGTCAGCTTGCTGAGCGCGCGCCAGGTCAGGAAGAGGCGGCCGAGCCGGGGTGTTGACTAGACAGCAGGCCTGCTCGGCAGGCACAGGACAGCGCAGGAGACCGCCCCGGGAGAGGCGCCCGCCTGGCGGAAAGGCACAGGTCTGGATGAGCAAGCAAGCCACCCCGCCGCCACCCGGCGACAAGCCCGGACCCGGCAGCCCGCCGCCCGCGCCGCCGCCCGCATGGCGGCACTGGCTGCTGCCGGTCGCGTTGCTGGTCGCGTTCTTCCTCTGGCTGTACCTGCCCGCGCTGCACTCGGGGTCGCAGACCTCGCTCACCTACTCGCAGTGGCTGAACGACATCAGCAAGCACACGGTCAAGACTGTCACCATCGCGCAGCCCGGCGGCACCAGCAGCGGCACGCTGACCAACGGGACCAACTACACGGTGGTTATCCCGCCCCAGGCGGGTGAGGCGCTGCTTGGCCAGCTGACATCCAACGGCGTGCAGACCACCAGCTCCACTTCCTCCCCGGGCTTCGGCAGCGAGTTGCTGAGCTGGGCCTTCGTCCTCGGCCCGTTCATCTTGCTGATCTGGTTCTGGAGGCGCCTCTCGCGCGGCGCGGCCGGCCAGATGCAAGGCATTCTCGGGGTCGGCCGGTCCCGGGCCAAGGTGTTCGACGAGGAGCGGCCGTCGACCAAGTTCAGCGACGTGGCCGGCTACGAGGGCGCCAAGTCGGAGATCAGCGAGGTCGTCGACTTCCTGCGCAACCCCGACCGCTACGCCCGGGCGGGCGCGGTCGTCCCGCGCGGCGTGCTGATGATCGGGCCCCCCGGCACCGGCAAGACCCTGCTCGCCCGGGCCGTGGCGGGCGAGGCCCAGGTCCCGTTCTTCTCGGTGACCGGGTCGAGCTTCGTCGAGATGTTCGTCGGCGTCGGCGCGGCCCGGGTCCGCGACCTGTTCGCCGAGGCGCGCAAGCGGTCGCCCGCGATCATCTTCATCGACGAGGTCGACGCGATCGGTCAGCGCCGGGCCGGGTCGGGCGCGGTGGTCTCCAACGACGAGCGCGAGCAGACGCTGAACCAGCTGCTGGCGGAGATGGACGGCTTTGACCCGACCATGGGCATCGTCGTCTTGGCCGCCACCAACCGGCCGGAGGTGCTTGACCCCGCGCTGCTGCGCCCGGGCCGGTTCGACCGGCAGGTAACCATCCCGCTGCCCAACGTGCGCGAGCGCGAGGCGATCCTGCGGGTGCACTCGCGCGGCAAGAAGCTGTCGTCCGACGTCGACCTCAACGTGGTCGCCCGGGGCACCCCCGGCTTCTCCGGCGCTGACCTGGCCAACCTGGCCAACGAGGCCGCCATCTTCGCGGTGCGCGGCAACCGGAACGTGGTGACCGGGGCCGACTTCAGCGCGGCCCGCGACCGGATCATCCTGGGCCGCCGGGAGGGGTCGAACGTGCTGCTGCCGGAGGAAAAGCACGCGGTCGCGGTGCACGAGTCCGGTCACGCCCTGGTGGCGGCCCTGTCGGAGAACGCCGACCCGGTGGCGAAGGTGACCATCCTGCCCGCCGGGCAGGCGCTCGGCGTCACCGAGCAGCTGCCGGCCGTCGAGCGGCACATGTACGGGGAGGACTACCTGCACGACTCGCTGGCGGTGCGGCTCGGCGGCCGGGCGGCCGAGCTGGTGGTGCTCGGCCAGGGCTCGACCGGCGCTGGCAACGACCTGGCGGGGGCGACCGACCTGGCCACCAAGATGGTCCGCGAGTTCGGCATGTCCCCGGTACTCGGCCCAGTCGGGTACCCGGAGGGCGGTTCGGTGTTCCTCGGCGGCGGCGGGCCAGGCATGTCGAGCAGGCCGTACGCGGAGGCGACGCAGGCGGCGATCGACGGCGAGGTGTCCAAGCTGCTCAGGGAGGCCGAGGAGCGGGCCGTCAACCTGCTCAAGTCACACCGGGCCGAGCTCGACTC
>Ga0265338_10009175_pt1 | contig 11866 bp, 7 predicted proteins | sample 42126metaG_FD_193579 | JGI IMG/M metagenome (GOLD analysis project Ga0265338, IMG submission 193579) | Rhizosphere microbial communities from Carex aquatilis grown in University of Washington, Seatle, WA, United States - 4-21-26 metaG | ecosystem: Host-associated > Plants > Roots > Rhizosphere >... | reverse complement strand
ATCCAGCACGGGCTGACGCTGTGGGACCTGGAGCGCGAGTTCGCCACCGGCGGGTTCGGCGGCAAGCCGATCATGCGGCTACGGGAGATCCTCGGCGTGCTGCGCGACTCCTACTGCCGCACCCTCGGCGTCGAGTACATGCACATGCAGGACCCGGAAGAGCGCAAGTGGATCCAGGCGCACGTCGAGGTCCCGCCGGTCCGCGCGGGCCACGACGAGCAGGTCCGCATCCTCGGCACGCTCAACGTGGCCGAGGCGTTCGAGACGTTCCTGCAGACCAAGTACGTCGGCCAGAAGCGGTTCTCGCTCGAGGGCGGCGAGGCGCTGATCCCGCTGCTCGACGCGGTGATCAGCGAGGCCGCCGACGCGGGACTTGACGAGGCCGTGCTCGGCATGGCCCACCGCGGCCGGCTGAACGTGCTGGCCAACGTGATCGGCAAGTCCTACGGGCAGATCTTCAAGGAGTTCGAGGGCAACCTCGACCCCAAGTCCACCCAGGGCTCGGGTGACGTGAAGTACCACCTGGGGGCCTCGGGCACGTTCACCGCCGCCGACGGCCGGCAGATCCCGGTCAGCCTGGTCGCCAACCCCAGCCACCTGGAGGCCGGCGACCCGGTGACCGAGGGCGTGGTCCGGGCCAAGCAGGACATCCTCGACAAGTCGCAGGACGGCTTCACCGTGCTGCCCGTCCTTATCCACGGGGACGCCGCGTTCGCGGGCCAGGGCGTGGTGGCGGAAACGCTGAACCTGTCGCAGCTGCGCGGTTACCGTACCGGCGGCACCGTGCACATCGTGGTCAACAACCAGGTCGGCTTCACCACCTCGCCGATGGAGTCGCGGTCGACCGTGTACGCGACCGACGTGGCGCGGATGATCCAGGCGCCGATCTTCCACGTGAACGGCGACGACCCGGAGGCGGTCGCGCGGGTGGGCCGGCTGGCGTTCGCCTACCGCGAGGCGTTCCGCAAGGACGTCGTGATCGACATGGTCTGCTACCGGCGCCGCGGCCATAACGAGGGCGACAACCCCAGCTTCACCCAGCCGCTGATGTACGACCTCATCGAGGCGCGGCGCTCGGTCCGCAAGCTCTACACCGAGTCGCTCATCGCCCGCGGCGACCTGACGATGGAGGAGGCCGAGGCGGCCCTGCGCGACTACCAGCAGCAGCTAGAGCGCGCCTTCACCGAGACCAGGGAAGCGGCCGAGCTGCCCGCGCAGCCCGGCACGGTGCTGCCGGCTGAGCTGGGCGACCGCCCGGTCGACCACACCGCGGTGCCCACCGCGATCCCGCTGGACCTGGTGAAGCAGATCATTGACACCCAGGTGTCCATCCCCGACAACTTCACCGTCCACCCGCGGCTCAAGCCGCAGCTGGACCGGCGGGCGGTGGCGGTCAGCGAGGACACCGTCGACTGGGCGACCGGCGAGCTGCTCGCGTTCGGCTCGGTGCTGCAGGACGGCCACCCGGTCCGGCTGGTCGGCCAGGACTCGCGGCGGGGCACGTTCGGCCAGCGGCACTCGGTGCTGGTCGACCGGAACACCGGCTCCGAGTACACCCCGCTCAAGCGGCTCGACAACGGCAAGGCACGGTTCTTCGTCTACGACTCGCTGCTGTCCGAGTTCGCCGCGATGGGCTTCGAGTACGGCTACTCGGTGGCCCGGCCGGACGCGCTGGTGATGTGGGAGGCGCAGTTCGGTGACTTCATGAACGGCGCCCAGACGATCATCGACGAGTTCATCAGCTCCGGCGAGCAGAAGTGGGGCCAGAAGTCCAGCGTGGTGCTGCTGCTGCCGCACGGCTACGAGGGTCAGGGCCCGGACCACTCCTCGGCCCGGATCGAGCGGTTCCTCTCGCTGTGCGCGCAGGACAATATGACCGTCGCGCTGCCGACCACCCCGGCCAACTACTTCCACCTGCTGCGCTGGCAGGCGCTGTCCGGACGGCACAAGCCGCTCATCGTCTTCACCCCGAAGTCGCTGCTGCGGCTAAAGGCCGCCACGTCGGCGACGGCCGACTTCACCGCCGGCTGCTTCCAGCCGCTGATCGGCGAGCCGGCCGGCTTCGACCCGGGCAAGGTTCGCCGGGTCGTGCTGTGCAGCGGCAAGATCTACTACGACCTGGCCGATTACCGCGCCAAGGCGGGGGTGACGGACACCGCGGTCGTCCGGCTTGAGCGGCTGTACCCGATCCCGGCGCAGGAGCTGAAGGCCGAGCTGTCCCGCTACCCGGCCGGCACCGAGATCGTCTGGGCGCAGGAGGAGCCGGAGAACCAGGGCGCCTGGCCGCGCATGGCGCTGCGGCTGCCGCAGCTCATCGGCCAGCCGGTGCGGCTGGTGGCGCTGCCCGCGAGCTCGGCGCCTGCCTTCGGCTCGGCCAAGGTGCACGCGGCGACGCACCGCGAGCTGGTCGAGACGGCGATCTCAGTGAAGGGCTAGCGATGTACTTCACCGACGCCGGAATCGAGGAACTCGACGAACGCCGGGGCGACGAGCAGGTCGCGCTGTCCTGGCTCGCGGAGCGGCTGCGCGACTTCGTTGACCTCAACCCGGAGTTCGAGACGGCGGTGGACCGGCTCGCGTCGTACCTGGCGCGGCTGGACGCGGACGCCGAGCAGGACGCGGACACCGCCGAGGCAGGGTAAGCAAACACGATACATCTTGACTTTGCGGCAACACGACATATCGTGGTCTTAGCCAAGGGATGGCCTGCCTGGGAGGACCGCGATGGCAATGTCACGGTGGATCGTCGACGCACCGCAGCGACTGGACTTTGACCGGGTCACGGAGTTGCACGTGCACCTGGCGGCGGGCACCGTCGCGGTGCTGGCGTCCGATGACGCGCCGTCGGTGGTGATCACCGAGCTGGCCGGGCGGCCGCTGCAGGTCACCATGGACATGCAGGAGCACGTCCTGACGATCGGCTACGAGTCGCTGACCTGGGGCGGCCTCCTCGGCCTGGTCAGGCCGCGGCGGGAGCAGGCCGCGGTGACGGTCACCGTCCCGGCCGAGTGCCGCAGCCAGGTCGGCGTGCTCAGCGCGTCGGCGGTGCTGACCGGCCTGCGCGCGGGGGCCGGGGTGCGCAGCATGTCCGGCGACATCACCCTGGACGGCGTCACCGGGGACGTGGACGCGGAGACCCTGTCCGGCGAGATCGCGGCCCGCGACATCGACGGCGCCGTCCGCTTCAAGTCCATGTCGGGCGGCCTCACGCTAGCCGGCGGCCTGCTCAGCAGCCTGGCCGCGAACACCATGAGCGGCCAGGTGACCGGCGACGTGGCACTCGGCGACAGCGGCTCGGTGCATGTCTCCACGATGTCGGGGGAGGTGACACTGCGGCTGCCGGCCGCCAGCGACGCGCGGGTGCACCTGCAGTCCACGTCCGGAGCGGTAAGAACAGAATTCGATTCGCTGCGCGCGGTCAAGGCACCTGCCTCACATACCGTAAGCGGTAACGTTGGCGCAGGTACCGGACACGTGTCCGTGACCACCATGTCCGGTGCGGTCACGCTATTGCGACGCGCGCCGGTAGGGATGGAGAGCAAGACCCGATGACCCCGGTTTTTCGCCACGGACGACTCCGCCTCTACCTGCTGCGACTGCTCGACGAGGAGCCGCGGCACGGCTACGAGGTGATCCGGCTGCTCCGCGACCGCTTCATGGGCGTCTACGCGCCATCGCCCGGCACCATCTACCCGCGGCTGGCCCGGCTGGAGGAAGAGGGCCTGGTCACCCACGACGAGGAGAACGGGCGCAAGGTCTACCGGATCACCGAGGCGGGCCGGGAGGAACTGCGCAGCCGCGGCGCCGAGCTTGACGAGCTCGAGGCGGAGCTGTCCGCCTCGGTCAGCGACATCGTGCGCGAGGTCCGCGAGGATGTCAGGGACACCGTCCGCAGCCTCCGCGAGGAGCTGACCAGGGCCGCCCGCGAGATGCGGGGGAACGAGCGCGAGCAAGGCAGGCAGACCAGGGACACCGCCCGCGAGGCGGCCGAGGCGGCCCGCGAGCAGGCCAGGCAAGCTAAGGAGAGCGCCTGGGCGCAGGCCCGCCAGGCCCGCGAGCAGGCGAAGCAGGCCCGCGACGAGGCGCTCAGCCGCGCCCGCCGGATCCGCGAGGAAGCGACCCAGATGCGCGACGAGGCCCGCGACCACGCGGCGGCCGGCTGGGGTAACTGGAGCGACTGGAGCCGGTGGGGCGAGTGGTCCGGCCATTCCGGCCGCCCCGGCCGCAATGGCTGGCCGGGCGAGCACGACGTGGCCGCGCTGCGCGACTTCGAGCGGCTGGCCCGCGACTTCGTGACCGACCTGCGGTCGGTCGCCTGGGACTCCGGCAGCATCTTCGGCACCGAGGTGGTGCCGACGCTGCGCGACATCCTGGCCGACACCATGGAGCGCATCCGCACCGAGGTCTTCGAGCCCCGGCGCGACGAGCCGGCCGCCGGGTCGCGGCCTGGCGACCCGGCCGGCCCGCCAGCCGGGGCCGAGCCCCCGGCCGCGCCGCCCCCTCCGGCACCTCCCGCGGCGCCGGGCACAGCGGCGGTGGCCGAGCCTGGGCCCGCGGACACGGTGGAACCCCAGGAGCCAGCAGAACCCGCAGAACCTCAGGAACCAGCAGAGCCTCAGGAGCACCAGGAGTCCGAGCCTCCGCACCCGGCAGGCTAGCGGGGCACCCGGCCCGAACTGGCGATTACGGACGGCTGCTACCGCTAGTACGGCAGCAACCGTCCGCGATCGTGATTTCCGCAGCTTCTAGCGCGGGGTGGGCAGGCTGAGGTGGCTGGGGCGGGTGCGCACGATCGGAGCCCCGGGGTCGGTGGCGCCGCTGGGGAGAGCACGGCCAGAGCGTGCCAGGAACGTGGGTCACAGGCGCCACGGGGGCCGGTTCTGTCACGGGTGGGAGGATGATCTTGGAAACTTTTTCGGGTGATAGCACCTAGGAGTTTCCATCTCGACAAGAGTTTCCACACCGACGGCTCGGCTCGCCGTTGCGCCACTAGCCATGGGCACGCCCGGGGTCGACAGGGCTGGCGGGGCAGTCGAGGGGCGCTGGGGGGTATGCGGCGGCGCGGGCAGGGGATGGCGGAGGGTGAGACGAGACGGCTGGTGGGCCTCGAGGCATGGGGCCAGCCCGGGGACGAGTCAGGACCGAGACTGGAGCAGCCCGGTGGTGAGGCTGGCCGGGTGGGGTTAGCCGGTGGTGGGGTTAGCCGATGGCGTTGAGGAAGGCGGCGACCTCGGGGCCGGCGAACTGGGCACCGTAGCCGGCGTTGACGACCAGGCAGGCGACCGCGATGTCCTTGGTCGGGTCGAAGGCGATCATCCAGCTGTTGGGCTGGTCCTGGCCCTGGATATCGGCGGTGCCGGTCTTGGCGTAGACGGTTGGCCCGAGGCCGAGGCCGGCCCCGGTGCCCTGGGTGACCACCGCCCGCATGAGCTGCTTGAGGTCGGCGTCGGTCTGCGCAGGCAGCGGCTTCGCGGTCACCGGCTGCTTAGCGGTCAGCGTGAGCACCGGCTGCCGGAACTGCCCGGTGTCGATGGTGGCGGCCACCGAGGCCATCGCCAGCGGCGAGGCGATGAGCGACCCCTCGCCGAACGCCTCCTGGGCCAGCTCGGACCCGGACGCGCTGGCGGGCGCGTTGAAGTAGGACGCGGAGGCCGTGCCGATGCCGATGTTCCACTTCTGATTGAGGCCGTAGTAGTCCCTGGCCGTGCTCGCCAGCTTGCCCGACAGGTGGGGCCACCACTGGGTGAACGCGTTGTTGCAGGACTGCGCGAAGTCGGTGGAGAACGGCGTGCCCGCGGGCAGCGTCTCGCCCTGGTCGTTGTGATAGGTAATGCCGGTCACGGTATACGCGGCGGGACAGGCGACCCCGGTGTCCGGGGTAACCAGCCCGGCGTTGAACAGCGCGGTGGACGTGATGGTCTTCATCGTCGAGCCCGGCGCGACGTCGGCCGTGAGCGCGAAGTCGTTGAACCCGGCGTTGTTGGCGATGGCCAGGATCTTGCCGGTGGACGGCTGGATCGCCACCATCGAGCTCTGCTTGTGCATGGCGACCGAGGCACGGGCAGCGCTCTCCGCCTTGGCACTGACCGTGGTCGACAGCGTGGGGTAGTTCCCGGGGGCGGTCAGCACCGCCTGGCTGTTCGGCACCGGCTGGCCCGCCTTGGTCTGGATCTCCACGTTGAGGCCCGCCTTGGCCCCGCCGTTGGCGGGCGCCGCCGCCTTCAGCAGGCCGGCGATGTTGTTCAGCCCGGCGTCGCCGTACTGGGCCAGGTTGCCGCCGTTCGCGTCGGTGACCATGCTGACCGTCGGCGGCACGGTGACCGCCGCCAGGTGGGTGGCCGCGGTCAGGTTAGGCGCCAGCACGTCCGGCTGCCAGCGGACGAACCAGACCGACGAGGCCGGCTTCTGGTAGGCGGTCAGTGACGAGTGGTAGGCCCAGGCGGCGCGGACGGCCGAGGTGCCGCTGCCGCCCGCCACCGACGCGCTGACCGCGAAGCCGACGGCCTGCCGCGGGGCGGCCGCGGTCGACCCGGCCGCGCCAGCGGCGGAGCCGGCCGTCAGCCTGAAATCGCGCAGGTTCAGGTCCTTCGCGTACGTGGCGAGGGCAGCCTGGGCGGCGGCCGGCTGGTCGGTCAGCTTCGCCGCCGCGGCCAGGTCACCTGCCTGCCAGGCGGCCAGGAAGGCCGCCGCCACCTGCTCGCCGTCCTGTTGCGCGGACGACCCGGTGGGGATCATGCCGAAGGCAGGCGGCGCGCTGCTGCCCGGCTTAAACACCAGCACAACCAGCAGTACCACCAGTACGACGACGGCCAGCGCGCCGGCGATGATCGCGGTGATCATCGTGCGACGGCTGCCGCCGCCTCCGCCACCGTGCTGCGGCGACGAGGGCTTCGCGTGGGCGCCGTATACCCCGCTGGTGTGGTAGACCGTCTCCCCCGGGCGGCCGACCGGGTACGCCGCCGACGGGGTGGCGGCCGGCCCGGCCCCGGCGGCCGGGAACGCGTCCGAGACCGCGCCCGGGGTCAGCAGCGGATCCGGCGCCGGGGCGGCGTCCGGGGCCGGGAACGCGCGCACCGGCACCGTCCCGTCGGGCGGGAGGTTGCCAGCCGACGGGAGGTTGCCAGCCGAAGGGGGGTTGCCGGCCGGGGGGAGGTTGCCGGCCGGGGGCACTGGATCGGCCGGCAGCGCAGCCTCAGCCCTGGTGTCCGCAGGCGCGGCCGGCCGTGCCCCGGGCGGCCTGGTGGTCCCGGGTTCCGCCGCGACCACCGGGATCGGCGCGGTCGGCGGCGCGGCCGGCTGGGACCGCCCGGCCGGACCGCCCGGCTGCTCGCGAGCGTCCGACGGGTCAGGTGAACTGGGGTCGCTGGTCTCGCTCGTCACCCCATCGACCGTACCGACACATGTGGCGTGCCGCGAACGATGCAGGAAACCGGGAGGAACCTCAGATGCGGCTCAGGGGACGAACACGATCTTTCCGCCCAGGTTCCCGTCGATCATCGCCGCGAAGCCTTCCCTGGCCTCGCTGAGCGGGATCTCCCGGTCGATCAGCGGCCGGGTACCGGTCTGCTCGCAGAACCGCACCAGGCGGCCGAGCTGGTCGCGGGTGCCCATGGTGGAGCCGACCACCGAAAGCTGGGTGAAGAAGATCCGGGTGAGCTCCGCGGGCGGCACGTCGCCGCTGGTAGCGCCGCAGATGACGATCCGGCCGCCAGGCCGCAGCGACTTGACCGAGTGCGACCAGGTCGCCTGGCCGACGGTCTCCATCACCACGTCGACCCGCTCGGGCAGCCGCGCGCCGGACGGGAACGCCTGGTCAGCCCCGAGCTTGACCGCGGCCTCGCGCTTCGCCTCGGTCCGGCTGGTCACCCAGACGCGGTAGCCGGCCGCCCGGCCGAGCAGGATCAGCGCGGTGGCCACCCCGCCGCTTGCGCCCTGCACCAGGATGGTCGAGCCCGGCTCGGCGCCCGCCTTGTCGAACAGCATCTTGTAGGCGGTCAGGTAGGCGGTCGGCAGGCAGGCCGCCTCCGCGAAGGACAGCGCGGCCGGCTTGGGCACCAGGTTGGCCTTGGGCACCATGACCTGCTCGGCGAAGGTGCCCTGGTACCGCTCGGAGAGCAGCGAGCGGCGGGGGTCAAGGGTCTCGTCACCGCCGCCGGCGCTGGCGTCGCCGATCACGCTGTGCACCACGACCTCGTTGCCGTCGGGGTCGGTCCCGGCCGCGTCGCAGCCGAGGATCATCGGCAGCCGGTCGGCGGGCAGCCCCACCCCGCGCAGCGACCAGACGTCGTGGTGGTTGAGCGCGGCCGCCTTGACGGTGACCACCGTCCAGCCCTCCGGCGGCTCAGGCGCGGGCCGCTCGCCCGTCTCCAGGGCGCTCAGCGGGTCATCGGCATCGATACGCGGGGCGTAGACGGCAAACATGATCACGACGATAACGCAGCTATCCCCCGGGGGGACGACCTCCCGTACCCCCCGATGTCGCGGCGGGCCGGGCCGATGGCAAAAAGCGCACGTTATCAGCCCGGCCCGTCGCGACTTTGCCCCGTTACCGCCGGGCGACGCCGTCCAGGCGGGCCTGGTCGGCCACCGCGGCGGTGACCGCCGGGGCGACCCGCTCGTCGAACTGGCCGGGGATGACGTACTCGGGAGCGGCGTCGCCGCCGACCAGGGCGGCCAGCGCGTCGGCCGCCGCCAGCTTCATGTTCTCGGTGACGGCGGTCGCCCGGACGTCAAGGGCGGCCCGGAACACGCCGGGGAACGCGAGCGAGTTGTTGATCTGGTTGGGGAAGTCGCTGCGGCCGGTGGCCACCACCGACACGTGCCGCCGGGCGATGTCGGGGTGCACCTCCGGGTCCGGGTTGGACAGCAGGAAGGCGATCGCGCCGGGCGCCATCCGGGTCAGTGCCTCCTCCGGCAGCGCGCTGCCGGACAGTCCGATGAACACGTCGGCCCCGCGCAGCGCCGACTCGACCGAGCCGGTGTGGCCGGAGGCGTTGGTCCGGGCGGCCAGGGCCGCCTTGACCGGGTTGAGCCCGTCCCGGCCGTGGTAGATCATGCCCTTGCTGTCGGCCACGCCGACCTCGCCGATGCCCGCCGCCAGCAGGATCTTCGACACCGCGATGCCGGAGGCGCCCGCGCCGCAGACCACCGCCCGCATGGACGGCAGCTCCTTGCCGACCACCCGGGCGGCGCCGCGCAGCGCGGCCAGGGCGACGATGGCGGTGCCGTGCTGGTCGTCGTGGAAGACGGGGATGTCGAGCATGGCCCGCAGCCGGTCCTCGATCTCGAAGCAGCGCGGGGCGGAGATGTCCTCCAGGTTGATGCCGCCGAAGCTGGGCGCGAGCGCGGCGACCACCCGCACCACCTCATCGGTGTCGGTGACGTCGATGCACACCGGCACCGCGTTGATGCCGGCGAACTTCTTGAACAGCAGCGCCTTGCCCTCCATGACCGGCATCGCCGCGGCCGGGCCGATGTTGCCCAGGCCGAGCACGGCGGTGCCGTCGCTCACCACCGCGACGGTGTTGCCGACCCAGGTGTACTCGCTGGCGAGGGCGGGGTCTTCGGCGATGGCGCTGCACACCCGGGCCACGCCGGGGGTATAGGCCATGGCGAGCGCGGCCCGGTCGGGCACCTCCACGCTCGGGGTGACGTCGATCTTGCCGCCGCGGTGCATGGCGAACACCGGGTCATCGTCGGCCGCGTCAGGAAATCGGGCAGAGGTCGGAAAACGGGAAGAGACAGCCTCAGCGGTCACGGTTAACCCCCAGGATCAGTGCTACAGGGACGGGCGCACCGGCTCGCGGACCAGCGGCGAGGTTACGCCGCGGACATGACCGCGCGCACGGTGATCACTCCAGCTACGGGGGTTACCCGTGCAAAGATTGTGCCATGGGCGGCTGGGTGCTGGCGCTGTCAGCGCCGTTCTGTAATACTCAACACCGGGGCCAGCCTATTACAGAAGTCTTACACCACTGCGGAGATTCGCGCGTGGAACTATCATCCTACGCTGAACTCGCCGTCCGGCTCGTCAACACCTCGAGCCTCGGGCACGAGGGCGGTGACCTGCTCAAGTCGGTCGACGGCCTGCGGGCGCTGGTCGCCGACCGTGAGCACCTGAACCACGGCATCAGCCGCGCCGACCTCGACGCGCTGCTGATGCTGCGGGATGAGTTCCGCGGCTTCTTCACCGCCTGCTCGCAGGGGAACGGCGGCGACGCCGCCGAGCGGCTGAACGAGCTGCTGATCCAGTACCCGGTGCACCCGCAGCTCTCCGGCCACGACGGCCAGCCATGGCACGTGCACTACACCGAGAGCGGCTCGATGGCGGACAAGTACGCGGCCGGCGCGGCCATGGGCCTGGCGGTGCGGCTGGCCGACCTGGGCATGGAGCGGTTCGGCGTGTGCCAGGCAGCGCCCTGTACCGGCGTGTTCGTGGACACCTCGGCCAACCGCACCCGGCGGTACTGCTCCGACCGGTGCGCCAGCCGGGCCAACGTGATCGCCTACCGGGCCCGCAAGCGCGGCGAGGAAGCGAGTTCCTGACACACGCGTCAGGAATAGTGAATGACACTTTCGGCCGTCTCGTGAAATTGTTCACAAGCAACCCGGAACCATTGCCTGCCCACTTTGCCGGGAACATAAACCAGCCGAATCAGAAACGGCCAGGTAATTAGCAGGACATCGGCGCGTGACCTTCTTCCTGTGTCATTAGGCCGCCCTGCAATCGTTCACAAGGCCGTGACCTGCGTTATAGAACCGAATCCGGGCAGTACTTCTCATTCGTGATGTTCAACTCTACGATGTTCCTCACTCTGCACAACTGAACGCTCACCCGCACTCAACGGGACCCGGCGAGGCGCGTGGCACTGCCTCTCAGGGCACGATCGAAGGAATGGAAAAGAGCTATCGACCATGGCAACTGAAACTAGCGGGGCGGTAACCACCCCAGCTGACACAGGCATGAAGCGAGAGCTAGGGCTCATCGGCGCCACCTGGGTGTCTGAGACCTCGATCATCGGGTCGGGCTGGCTGTTCGCCCCGTTGAGCGCGGCCCTGCTCGTCGGCGGCGCCGCCATCCTCGACTGGATCATCGCCGGCGTCGTGGTCATCATCCTGGCGCTGTGCCACGCCGAGCTCGGCGCCATGTACCCGGTCTCGGGCGGGACCGCGCGGTTCCCGCACTTCGCCTTCGGCAGCGGGGCAGGCATCGGGTTCGGCTTCTTCGCCTACCTGCAGGCGGTCACGATCGCGCCGGTCGAGTGCTTCGCGGTAATGAGCTACCTGTCCTACTACTGGCACGGGATCTACGACTCGAACACCGGCAACGTCACCGGCCTCGGCTTCGTGATGACCATCATCTTGATGGCCGTGTTCGTGGCGGTGAACTTCCTCGCGATGCGGATCTTCGCCCGGGTGAACTCGGCCATCACCTGGTGGAAGGTGATCATCCCCGTCTTCACCATCATCGTGCTGCTGACCAAGTTCCACGGCGGCAACTTCTCCCCGGCGGGCGAGGGCTTCATGCCGGGCGGGGTGCACGGGCTGTTCGCAGCGCTGCCGCTGGCGGGGATCATCTTCGCCTACTCCGGGTTCGAGCAGGCCGACCAGCTAGCGGGCGAGATCAAGAACCCGGGGCGCAACCTGCCCCTGGCGATCATCATCTCAGTGCTCATCGGCACCCTCGTCTACACCATGCTCCAGGTCGTGCTGATCGGCGCGATGCCGGCCAGCCTGCTCAACCACGGCTGGCTCGGCTTCAGCGACAAGGAGATCATCGCCGGGCCGTTCGCCGGGCTGGCGGGCGCGGCCGCCCTCGGCTGGCTGGCCACGCTGCTGCGGGTGGACGCGGCCATCTCGCCCAGCG
>Ga0265338_10009174_pt1 | contig 11866 bp, 9 predicted proteins | sample 42126metaG_FD_193579 | JGI IMG/M metagenome (GOLD analysis project Ga0265338, IMG submission 193579) | Rhizosphere microbial communities from Carex aquatilis grown in University of Washington, Seatle, WA, United States - 4-21-26 metaG | ecosystem: Host-associated > Plants > Roots > Rhizosphere >... | reverse complement strand
GGATTGGGCGATTCGCTACTTGATTGTGGACACCCGAAACTGGTGGCCGGGCAAAAAGGTCCTGATTTCAACCCAATGGATTGAACGAATCAGCTGGGAAGAATCGAAAGTCTTCATTAACCTCACGCGGGAAGCCGTCAAAGGATCTCCGGAATACACCGAAGAAGCTCTCATCACCCGCGACTACGAAGAGGAGTTGCATCGACACTATCTACGCGAGAGGTATTGGCATACCGAGAAGCCCGGCCAGGAGCGAAAAGAACTTGTTGGACATCATTGATTCAGATTCCGAAGTCCCAGAGTAGTTGATCGTTGCGGAGAACATTTGCTGCGGACGCACAGAAGGGCGGATGTCGAAAACCGATGGCCACCCGCAGTCTTGTCACCGACGAAACAACGGCCCATGATCCCAATGCGGTCCATGTCAAACGAACGTGTGTAAAACTGAAGCCCGATCCCTCGCGGGTTCTGTTGCGGCCCTTCACTCCCGGTGATCACCAGAGAGTTCAGAGGATCGTCAGTTCGGTCCTGTCAATCTCCGAGAGTGACGTCGGTCCATTGCTGGGTGCGATTTCCTCGAAATTGGCCGCACACCATCAGCAGATCAAAGAGCTTTTCCAGGAACGATTTGAGCACCTGCGCAAGATAGTCTCCATTGAACGCAAACTGTCCGAGCAACGACAACTATTGATCGGATCGTATTTCCTGTCCGAATTCGCCGTCGAGTCCGCGGCTCTATTCAACCCGTCCATTGTCGCTGATCCGAATCAACAAGGACTGCCATCTGGCGCGCTGCGTTTTATTTTGAGCTTGCGCGCAACCGGGGATGGCAGCATTTCCTCCATCGTCTTCCGCCCCGGCATTATCCATGCCAATCACCGAATCGAGGTCATGGCCGCCACTGGCGATATTGTTGAGCCCAATCAGGTCCCTCACAACATCTATCACAAGGCTCTCTTCGAGCGGACCTGTCTCGAACTTGGATTGGATAACGAGCGCACAAGACGCGTTACGCAGCGACTGCCGGATTCGTTCAACTTGAAAGAGCTACTGGCCGCCATAGACACAGAATTAAAGGAAGGCCCGACGCCGGATGGTGAGAAAGCCCGCCAGGAAACGCTGGAGCGAATCTCGATGCTGGCCAAGTCCAATTACTCGGTCCAATTCCCTCCGGAACAGGGCTTGTCCGAGCGCGTCATTTTCCCCGTGACCCGGTCACAGCGAAACGGCATCGAGGATGCCCGCTTCGTACGATTCCAGAACGACGACGGAACCCACGCCTACTATGCGACCTTCACAGCTTTTAATGGGCAGCTCGGCATTCCGCAACTGCTGGAGACATCTGACTTTCTTCTTTTTCAGCTCATGACTCTGAATGGTCCGGCGGTCAAGAACAAAGGGATGGCTCTGTTCCCGAGAAAGATCAACGGCTTATATGCCATGTTGTCCCGGCAGGACTCGGAGAATGTCTATCTCATGTTCTCTGAGCATGTCCGTTTCTGGTATGAATCCAAAGTCCTTCTCAAACCAATGTTTCCCTGGGAACTGGTTCAAATCGGCAACTGCGGATCGCCGATCGAAACCAAGGCTGGATGGTTGGTCCTTACCCACGGCGTTGGTCCAGGACGCGTCTACTCGATAGGCGCTTGTCTTCTCGATCTTGACGATCCATCCAAAGTGATCGGAAGGCTGCGTGATCCTCTGCTGACACCAATTCCCAGCGAATGGGAAGGGAATGTTCCAAATGTCGTCTATTCCTGCGGTGCACTGCTCCACGACGGCGAGCTGTTTATCCCTTACGGCGTGTCCGATTATGCTGCCCGCTTCGCGACGGTCCAGTTGGACGAATTGCTAGACGCTCTACAAACGGAATCGCGCCATGAGCACAGCGAGAATTGATAGATACAAGAGGATTTCGTCATGACTGTGGCAACTCAAATCCATACGCTTCGATCAAGCCTGAAGTACGAACCCCGAGAATTGGAGTTCGGTACCAGCGGACGACGGGGCAAGGTTGTAGATCTCACGCAGTTGGAGGTCTACATCAACGCTCTCGCGGAGCTGGAATACTTGCAGTCACTCAGCCCGGCCGAGGGCGGAATCCTGCGCGGCGAGGAATTCTTCTTTGCCCGGGACTTGCGTCTCAGTTCGGACCAATTTGTGCCAGACCAAGAAGGCCGAGGTGAAATCGCCCAGGCGATAGTGGCTGCTATGCGCGACGCTGGCATGCAGCCGATCAACCTTGGGACCATACCCACTCCCGCGCTTACCTGTTATGCGCTCGCGCGCGGTAGAGGCAGCATGATGATTACCGGCAGCCACATTCCATTCGACCGCAATGGATACAAAACCAATAGCAGCAAAGGCGAGTTCCGAAAAGAGCAGGAAGCGCCGATCAACGAGCAGGTCCAAAGGGAGCGCCAACGGTTATACAGCGAGGATCGGGACGAGTCTCTGTTTGATGACCGTGGAATGTTCCGTATCGGCCATCAGGAACTTCCCGCGGAGATTCCGGATGCTCGCGCCGCGTGGATCACACGATTTACTAGCTTCTTCAAGAACGCATCTCTGGGTGGCAAGCGCATACTGGTCGATCAACAATCCGCGGTCGGGCGCGATCTCCTCGTGGAGGTCCTGGAACGCCTGAATGCGCAGGTGATCGCGGTCGGACGCAGTGCTACGTTCGTTCCCATCGACACCGAGAACATCGGGGCGGCGCAACTGGCCACCATCCAGGCACTGGTTTCGGAGGCTACAGCCAAGCATGGACCGATCCATGCCATCGTGTCGACGGACGGTGACAGCGACCGCCCGTTGATCCTAGGAGTGGATGCGGTAACGGGCAAAGCGCACTTCTTCGGCGGAGATCTAGTGGGTATGGTGGTAGCTGAGTTTCTAAAGGCCGATGCCGTCGTGGTTCCCATCAGTTGCAATGACGCCGTTGATCGCGGGAATCTAAAATCCGTGGTCGAACCAAAGACGCGCATCGGCTCACCCTTTGTGATTGCCGGGATGGAGGAAGCGCGGCGCGCTGGGAAAAAGCGAGTCTGTGGCTGGGAACCCAATGGGGGCTTCCTGACTGGTTCGGACATTACCCGCGATGACGCGGTTTTACCTGCTCTACTCACCCGGGATGCCATCTTGCCGATCCTCTGTGTCCTTTACGCCGCAGACGAGTCCGGAGTTTCTGTGGTCGATCTGTTTGAACGGCTGCCGAAACGCTTCAGCCGCGCCGCGCTGTTGGAGAGTTTTCCCAAAACGCTCGGGCTGAAACTCGTGGCGTTCTTCTCCCCTAGTACTGATGACGGTGCAAGCGATCACGAGCAATCGAGCCTCGAAACACTCCGCCAGCGCCTTGCGAGCTTCTTCACTGAGGAGATGGGGTTCGGAACGATCACTCGCGTGGACTACACGGATGGAGTTCGCGTCCTATTCGATAACGGCGATGTGACACACGTGCGGCCATCGGGGAACGCCGACGAACTGCGCATCTATGCCGTAGCCGATACGCAGTCGCGCGCCGACGCAATCGCAGCGATGGGAGTCGCTGAGCCGAACGGCATTTTGCGTTGCATGGAGAGAACCGTTGCCGCCCATACCTGAAATCGGCGTGCTGCGACTGCACGGCGCGGTCCAGCATTACGCCTGGGGCGGTTGCGACTTCATTCCCGGCCTCTTGGGCATTGCAAACAACGAGAGAATACCTTTCGCGGAGTTATGGATGGGCGCTCATCCTAACGGGCCTGCAACCACGAATGTAGCAGGCAGGGACGTACCGCTGGACCGGTTGATCGCGGAAGCACCAGACAAGATTCTTGGTTCAGCCACAAGTACCCATTTCGGCGGCCGTCTGCCTTATCTGTTCAAGGTCTTGGACGTTGCCAAGATGCTTTCAATTCAAGCGCATCCCACGAAGAAACAGGCTGAAGAAGGTTTTGCCCGCGAGAGCGCGGAGGGAATTGACTTGCAGGATGCAGAGCGGACTTACAAGGATGATAACGACAAGCCAGAAGTGGCCGTAGCCTTGACCGATTTCTGGATGCTGCACGGATTCCGCCCCCTGGAACAAATAGCCGAAATGTTCCGCACGGTTCCCGAACTGCACTCGATCATGCCCGACTTTCCGGCAAAGCTCGTGCGGACGGAAACTACCGTTCAGGCGCGCCGAGTACTGCTCCAAGACCTTTACCACACAGTGATGACTGTACCGCAGGACAGCGCCGACCTTCTGCTAAATGCTCTCATCACCCGCCTTGCAACGATAGATACTTCGGATAAGAACGATCCGAGCCATTGGGTCACACGGGCGTTAGAAACATTTTGCCCGGGGCACTGTGATCGAGGCATCTTCTCGATCTATCTATTGAACCTAGTACACCTGCGACCAGGACAGGGCACATTCCAGCGCGCGGGCACGCTCCATGCCTATCTCGAAGGAGTGACCGTTGAGTTGATGGGAAATTCTGATAACGTCCTGCGCGGAGGGTTGACGCCGAAGCACGTTGACGTGCCGGGATTAATGAGAATTGTCTCTTTCGACAGTGGTCCGCCCGTGATAATGAATGGTCTCCACGCAGGCGCCTCCGAATGTGTCTACCAGACTTCATCTGATGAATTTGAGTTGAGCAGCATCAACCTAGCGTCGGGTGCGCCATACCTGGGAAACACAGCTCAGGGCCCAGACACGATCATCGTTCTAAGCGGGGGCGCAATCCTTGCTGCGAACGGCCAGAGCACCGCACTCAGGCGGGGCAGCATTGTTCTTGTTTCCTTCGGTGTGCACTATGTAGTCCACGCGAGTGGCGATCGAGCAAGCTTTTTCAAAGCATCCGTCCCAGCCGAACGACGAGTAATGTCGTTGGGAACAATGAAAACGGGAAGGTGAATGAAAACTGAATGAAGAACTTGCCGTTTTGGCCTTTTTCAGCATTGCCGACCATCATAGAATCAATACCTTCCGAGAACTCAATGGGCGACTGGGGAGGAAATCCCCCCCCCCCCAACCAACCTTAAGTAACTACCCGTCAATGACTTAGAGGTAACCTTGACCGCCGCGTCCTGCGGGCGCACTGTCAACCCAACAAGGGGAGCCAGTCATGCACGTCATCCTTTGACAAAATGTACCGGCAGGTCTTTAAGAAGGCGAGGATAGAGGGCACGTCCCATATGTTCCGGCACACGTTCTCAGTCGAGCTGCTCAAGGCCGGAGTGGATATCCGTAAAGTCAGCCGCGCTCTCGGTCACAGCTCCGTGACTATCACGGAACGCTATTACGCGAAGTGGAACAAGGCACAACAGGGCATCCTTGATGGCGATCTAGCGCGAGCTTGGAAGAAGTAGGGTACAAGCCCCCCAGTTTGCACGGCCGACAGTCAGTCGATTAGGCCAAAAAGAGCTAGCCTGTTGAGGTCCTGTTCAACGGTAACTGATTGACATTCAACAGCACTGGCAACCACCTTTGGCGTTGTAAGGAACTCTCAGGAACTGGCATTGGACCCAGATTCACGCCGGGGTCAGTCAGCGCTATGGGGGTTTTTCAACAACTAGTGGGCGATAAGAAAAGGCTCCACGATGGTTCTCAGGGTTAAGCCGTCAGTTCATGTTTAGGGGCCTCAGGCATCGTGCCTTTCGGTGGCGGGCATCGCGGCTAGGTTGAATTCCTCGGAATGTTTGAGCTTAACGTGGGTGCGAAATGCTTCATTGAACGTTTCATCGGTTTTTTGCCTAGTGCTCGGCCCATCGGTCACGGCCTTTTCGACACAGATCGTTTCATGGCACTCGGAGCACTTGCCGAAGCGGTGACTGGCGCGATCCATCTCGTCCCTTGGCCCAAGCCAACCTACATCGGTCAATTCTGGCCTTTTCATGCCGTCAGCTTCCCACGGGCCGGACAGCTTGACCATCCCCTGAACGCCTGATAGTCGCCAAAGATTCACGCGACATGGCAAATTAAGGGGTTTTGTGCGTAATGGGGTTCTGCAACAGTTCTACAAGCAAAAGTGAAGACAAAAGTCGGGCTAACGACCTAGGGCCTTTTTTCCAAAGACTACGTCATCCTGCGGATGTGCTGCAGCTGCCGAGCAGCCTAGACTCCAATCAGCGTGTCACTTGAAAGAAGAATACCTCGGTGGAGTTTATGTCGATACGCATCCTCGTTGCCGACGACAGCCCATTCTGGCGCAACCAGTTGAAGGAAATTCTGCACCAAGTCCCGAATTCGATAGTGTTTGAAGCCAGCAACGGCTATGAAGCTGTGTACAGGTCGAGGTGGGTACATCCAGACGTTGTCATCCTCGATATGTCGATGCCCGTACTCGATGGCCTGGGGGCCGCACGGCGGTTGAAGAAGATAACGCCTGAACTTCCCATCCTGATTGTCACAGTGGTCAAAACTGCTTTGTTGGAGGTGGCAGCATCCGACGCCGGGGTGTAAGCAGTATTTTCAAGAAAGGATTGCTGGGCGCTGCCAAGCTTTCTGACGCGACAGCTCCCTGCCCGCGCGGCCTAGCGTCCTACGGCGCGGGTCCGCTAGCCGTTCCGCCGTTCATGCACCAACCCCGGCATTCCTGCGGACAGGTAGTTCACTGTGGCCTGGGTGCGTAAACAAGCCTTTACACCCAAGCCCCACCTAAGGCCAGATGAGTGTAAGGGGGATGTTCCGACAACTGCAATCTGTACGTTTCTGTTGTTCCGCGAAATCCTGCATAATCGAGCAGGTGATCTGATCCCATGCCGACGGCTGGGGGACTCCAAGAATGAGAACCTGGATTGGACACATCGTACTGCTGGCCGCGATGGCTGTTGTAGCTCCACTCGCACGATGATAGAAGTGGGCAAGACGCATGTCTGCTCAAATTGGATCACTTCGATCGCTCGATCAAGGGTCGCTGAGGACGCGACAGATATTGACACCCCTGTAGCTGCAAATAGCATCTAAGAGTCATCGATGAGCAACAAACTCAATAGGCTCGAACAGATTTATTTGACCTGGATGACGATCCTCGTCGCTCTGGCGACCGTGAGCTGCAGCGGGCAAGATTTCGGTTTCTTGCAGCCGACGCCCGAAGACCTCTGCAAGTGTTTGCCCATTGAACCCGACATCGCCGATTATCGGCATGCCGCTAAGCACGTCCCAATCCCTAACATCGTTGCACAAGAAGTTTCGGTCGAGGTCATTCTTACCTGGTCTCAAGATCTCTTGATACCTCCCGATGCGCCACGAACAGGGCGCGAACTTGCGGTTTTTCATATTGCGAACGCATTCTTACAGAAAGCAAGTGTGAACGCGCTAGACTGCGATGTTTCTATGGAGATTTCGCAAACTGCGGACAAGGGTTCGTCGCGAATGATCGTGGAGACGCCGGTGGATAGCGAATATTGTGGTGCTCGTCAAAAACTGCAAGCACAACTAAAGCAGCATGGATTTCGTCTCGACTCGCAGCATGGAGGGGAACTTCCACAGGCTTTGCCCGTGGATGTCGTGGGGATGGCATTCGAGGATTTTGAGCATGATCGAGGTCCGGTGGCGACTTTGTGGGAGCTTCATCCTGCCACTGTGACTCTACACTAAGAGGGACGGCCCGCAACCGCTGTAAACCGTCTCATCTTGCTCTGTATATCCCACCGATCAGCAGAAGGGATCCGCAGCCCAAAGCAATCCGCGCTAGGTGTTGCAACATTCCCATTATGATCATTGACCGGGCGAGGTCTAAGACTCGCCATCGAGAGCGGAAAAGCTAGATGGGAAAGGGTCTCCCGCGATTGACCTCAAGATTGACACGGTAGACCCGGAAGTACGGGTGTTTATTGCAATTGCGCGGGGCGCGCGGAAACGTCCGCATTAGCTGCCGCATCAAGTCTGGCCAGCACCTCTCTTGCGGGGTCGTAGCCTCGAGCGGCTCCCTTCTGTAGCCACGCTCGAGCAGTCGCAAGATCTTTCGAAACACCGTAGCCGCGGTAATACATCATGCCAAGATTCCATTGAGCAACCGGTAGACCCTCGCCAGCCGCTTTTCGAAACCACGTCGCCGATTCCGTGAAATCGCGTATCACTCCTTTACCGTCAAAATAGAGTCGACCGATCATCCATTCTGCGAGTGCCGATCCCCGGTCAGCCGCTTTGCGGTACCAATACATCGCTTCGCCGTAATTTTGAGGCGTGCCTTGCCCGTCGCGATACATCGAACCCAGATTAACTTGAGCTTGGCGGTTTCCATGTTCGGCCGCCTCTTTCATCCAGTGCATCGCCTCACTGTAGTCCAGCGGCACGCCCTTGGACTGCAGGTATGCATTCGCCAGATAAACTTCCGCCGTCAACCATCCTGCCTGTGCACCGGCGGACGCCATATCCACACCGCGCTGATACCACCTCTCCGCTTCGCTAGTGTCCTTGGGAACGCCGTTGCCGTCGGCATACATGTCACCAATTCGGAAATTTGCGCCTGTTATGGCTCCGGCCTCTGACCGAAGATCGCTCCACTGATCCGGCAAATCCGGACCCCGCAGGGATGTGACTTTCATGTACCAGCGCAAGGCTTCACCGGGATTCTTGTACACACCGATGCCACGTTCATGCATTCTCGCAACGTTATAGGCTCCCCACGCCGAACCCATTTCCGAAGCCTTCAGGTAATGTATATATGCTTCGCTCGAACTCGGATCACCGGTCAAACCACTCTCTGCCAATTGACCCAGATAGTCTTCAGCATACCCATCACCCAGACGCGCGGCAGCCTGAAGGTATCGCAACCCGTTCGCGCGATCTTGCGCGATATCCAAACCACTCGTCAGCATTACGCCAAGATCACACTCGGCCCGAGCATTGCCCTGGCGTGCTGCCTTCTCCAGCCACTCTCGTGAGCCAGCGGGATCGCGCGCGACCCCGCGTCCATCGAACAGTGCCTCGGCAAATCTGGTCTGCGCCTCCGCGTTACCCATGTCGGCTGCCTTGCGATAAAACTCGGCAGCTTTGTCTTCGTTCCGGACCGCACCGGAACTGGCTCGGTACTTGTCAGCCTGAGAGAGGAATTCCTTCGCCGACGTTTCAGCGTGCGCGCGGGTCGTGCTTGCCGGCCCGTGTGCGCGATCAACGACGGCATGTCCAACCGGCTTTACGGATTTGTCCGCTACGCGGGATCGCGAACGGCTGATCTGGAGAATAAGGCCCTTGCTCGCTCCCGCACTTCGCAGCACCGCCTTGACCACATCGGTCAACTCGAAATCAACTCCATACTTTTTTACCAGAGCAGCCATGCGCGCGTTCGGTACTGCGGATTTGAGACCATGTTCGACTTCGGCGACCGAAAGGGGCCGGCGGGCATTTGGTGCCCGTGTCGTCCGGGCCGCGATACCCCCAACCATGAACAGCAATATGCTGGCGACTAGCAGCGTCGTAACGCGCATTGTTCATCTCCGACTAGCTGTGATCTCGTCTTCCGCTTGCATCGCTCGGCGGGCGCGCCCCAGGTGAGCTTTCGCAGCGCTGCTGCTTCCGTCGACTTGCAACGCCCGTTTATAGTTGGCAATCGCCGCCATGTAATTGCCCTTGCCCATCTGCCGGTTCGCCGAATCAATGTAACTCTGTGCGGCGTGTGCCGCAGCTCCATGAGATCCCGCTGCGAGTGTCGTCATGCGGCGTGTCGAGGTCGCCGCCGGAACCCTCAGCGACACCGCAGTACGCGAGTTCCCACCCGGCCTCGACGCCATACGTTTCTTAGAACGGTCCGCAGGCGCCGGTGTCATCACTCCGCGTGTCGGTCTCGACATCCTCGGAGATGATGCGGCGCGCAGGCCTACCTCCGGCTGAGGTCTGGATCGTTGCTCACTCTGCACATCCTTCGTCGGCTCGACCGTTCTTTCAATTCCGTTCTCCATGGCCATGGGTCGTGCCGGGTCCGCCGAATCCATCTGCGTGACCTCACTGACCGGAACCAACCGGCCAACCTCCTCGATGCTTTCCCGTACCTGCGCTGCCTCCTTATCAAACGACTGCGGCGCCGCTGCCGGTTGCCTCTTCGTGAAGTACCGCTCCTGCCGCCCGCCGTTCAACATCGACGACGGTTTCGCCGGACGATTCGTCGCCGTAAGCATTTCTCTGGTTGGAACGATGGGCAGATTGCCGGTGATGATGCGCCCGTCACGAAGAGCCCGCCGGCCTACAGTCTGCGGCGTAGAGCGTCCGGTGCCGAAGCGATCCGCGGGAAGCGTCGAGATCGCCTTGCGAATCCTCCCATCGACTGCGGCCAGACTCAAATTGGAGAACTCGTTGTCGTCGCGCAGTGGGGCGACGACGCGAGTGAGTCTTGTGATGTTGGTCGCGTCGGTGACGCTCACACCTTTTAATTGCGATCCGTTCCCTCCGTACCACGGATAGAACGAATCCCCCGGACCAAGTGGCAGCCAGCCCACCGATCCGAACCCGATGGAAACTCCCCGGTGGGCGCCGAATCCGAAGAACGACACATAGGCTGGAGCCCACTCCGGGCGGTAGTTTCCCCCACCGTCAACTGGGCCCGGCCACCACATCCAGGATTTTCCATACAGGAACCAGCGGCCGTAGTGATAGGGCGTCCAGCCCCAGGGTTCATGCGAAACCCACGTCCAGCCCCAGTACGGCTCCCAGACCCAGCGACCGGCGCGATAAGGTGACCAGCTCCCGCCTACCGTCGGCGACCACACCCGCCCGTAGTCCGGCACGTTGACCCAGTGTCCATAGGAATCGAGATCTTCGCTCCCCACGTAGTTGCGATTCGTGTAGTTCCAAGATCGAGCGTTGCGGATGACTCCGTCGCGGTCATTGTTCCAGGAATCCCAGCTGTCCATCGCAGGCGCGCCACCCAGCACGTTTCCCGCTTCGCGGGTTGTGCCACGTACAGTCGCGCCTTGTCCCATCTCCACGCGGGTGCTCGCTTGAGGCGTGGCCATGTCGACCGCTCCCGCGCGCACGATTACTTGCGTCCTAAAACCGGTCACCTCGACGCGGTAAACGCCTTCTGTGGATGTCGGCCGGATGGCCGCATTCGGCGTGTCGATCTCGACTTCAGCCTCGGAATCCTTGAAGATCGTGTAGTAGGCAAGCCCCTGCCCGATCTGAACCTGAATCTGCGCCCGCTGGTTCTGCACCCGCTCGACAGTTGCGATCTTCGCCTGCGAATTGTCACCGAGACGAAGGATGTTCCCTTGGTCGAGTTGCAGCTCGGCTTTGGAATTGTCTCCGGTCGAAATCCTGTCGCCGCCCACCAAGGGCTGATTCAGCGCCGCTGCTGACCAGTCCCCAGTATCGCCGCGCTGCGTCGCAACGTCGCCCTGGATCAGGCTTATGCGCGCCACTCCAGGCGATATGTCCACCTGCGCGCTGGAGAGAACCGTCAAGAATCCTAGTGAGAAGGCCGGTACGAGAAAGTTGCGTTTCATGCCCACCTGACCGGGAAAGCAATGGTGTCGAGAGTCTTGAACAGTAAGCCTGGCAGGATCTCTGCCTGGCTGGGAGCCCCGCAAGCTGCGCAACTCCTTTGCGAGCGTGCGGCGCACACCGTTGTCTGACAGAGTGGACGTCTTTCCTGGCCTGAGCTTAGTTGACGGTTAGTACGAGTACACTGCTGGTCCCTCCACTGGTGCAGCCCACGTCGCCGGAGTTCCCACCGGGAGTAAGCACGCTCACCTTCACTGTTCCAGGGCCGGAGATCACGTCGCTCGAAAGCGTTACTTTCAACTGCTGATCGCTGAGGACGGTGGCGCTCAAAGGCGTGGTGTTGATGACCACTCGCGATGCGGCAACAAAGTGGCTACCGTTCACGATCAGCGTGTTGCCCTGCTGCACCTCAGCGAAAGTCATTGTGCTTGGTGAGAGTGAACCGATAAGGGGCGC
>Ga0265338_10009173_pt1 | contig 11867 bp, 12 predicted proteins | sample 42126metaG_FD_193579 | JGI IMG/M metagenome (GOLD analysis project Ga0265338, IMG submission 193579) | Rhizosphere microbial communities from Carex aquatilis grown in University of Washington, Seatle, WA, United States - 4-21-26 metaG | ecosystem: Host-associated > Plants > Roots > Rhizosphere... | reverse complement strand
ACGGCGGCACTTTTCGGCTGAAGACAAGATCCGGATTGTGCTGGACGGCTTACGCGGCGAAGACAGCATCGCTGAGATTTGCCGCAAGGAAGGCATCGCACAAAGCCTCTATTATGTCTGGTCGAAGGAATTCCTGGAGGCTGGCAAGCGTCGGCTGGCCGGGGACACGGCGCGTGCTACGACCACCGATGAGGTGAAGACGCTGCGTCGGGAGACGAGCGCACTGAAGGAAGTCGTCGCCGAACAGGCCCTGGAAATCCGCCTGCTTAAAAAAGCATGATCGCGGATGGGGGCGACCAAGAATGAGATATTCCGCCACCGAAAAAACCGAGATTATCAATCTCGTCGAACAATCGAGCCTGTCGGTGTGCCAGACATTGGAACTGCTCGGCGTTTCCCGCGCCACCTTCTATCGCTGGTACGATCATTATCAGACCGGTGGCCCGGAGGCGCTGGAGGATAAGCCGTCACAGCCAAGCCGTGTCTAGAACAGAATCCCGCAGGAAGTTCATGACCAAGTTATCGCGTTGGCTCTGGAAGAGACAGAGCTGAGTCCGCGCGAGCTAGCGGTCCGGTTCACCGAAACGAAGGGTTACTTCGTCTCGGAAGCCAGTGTTTATAGGCTTTTAAAGGCACACGATCTGATCACAAGCCCTGCCTTCATCGTCATAAAGGCCGCCAACGCGTTCAAAGACAAGACCACGGCACCGAACGAGATGTGGCAAACCGACTTCACCTACTTCAAGATCATTGGGGGCTGGTTCTACCTCTCGACCATCCTGGACGACTTCTCGCGATACGTCATCGCTTGGAAGCTTTGCACCACCATGAAGACCGAGGACGTGACGGACACCCTGCAACTGGCCCTAACCGCGTCAGGCTGCGATCAGGCCCATGTCCGCCAGAAGCCGCGCCTGCTGTCAGACAATGGCTCGAGTTACATCTCCGAGGATTTAGCCCAATGGCTGGGCAAGCAGGACATGAAACACGTCCGTAGCGCGCCATACCATCCCCAGACCCAGGGCAAGATCGAGCGTTGGCACCAGCCTCTGAAGAACCGGATCCTGCTGGAAAACTACTTCCTGCCTGGCGACCTTGAGGCCCAGGTCGGCGCCTTCATCGAGCACTACAATCATCGCCGCTACCACGAGAGCCTAGAAAACCTGACCCCGGCAGACGTTTACTTCGGCAGGGCCACCAACATCCTCGCCGAACGGGCGCGCATCAAACGCCACACTATCGAGCATCGCGCTTGCAACACCGCAAAATCGCCGCTTAAATCTCAACCCCAGGTGAGACCAACTCTCCGCTAAAAAGACGCCCAGACTGTCTCAAATGTTTTGACGACGAACAAGTGGCGAACTCTGCTTTCTATTGACACTTGACTGGCCGCAGCTTCATCATATCATTGACATTGAAATTTGGTCTACTGCGCCACGGGGTTACATATGGTCGGAAGTTTATCTACGGACACCATCAGCAAGGGCGCAACGAATAGCGTAGGCTCGACAGTCGAAAAGTCTCATTACGACGAGACTTATTTCAAGTGGCAAGTGGGTACTGGAACGCTCGCAGGGGTTTTGAACGGCCCCATGTACCGGCCCTATATCAAACCTGAAGATAAAATCTTTGATTTTGGTTGCGGGGGAGGATTCTTGTTGTCCAGTTTGACAGCTAAGGAGAAAATGGGCGTCGAAATCAATCCCACGGCACGCGCTTGTGCCGCGCATATCGGCATCAATACCGTGGCATCCCTCGACGCGCTGCCGGAAGAAAGTTTCGACGTTGCAATTTCGTGCCATGCGTTGGAGCATACTGAGGCGCCGCTGGACGTCGTGCGTACTGTGAAGGGAAAGTTGAAGCTTGGTGGCTTGGCTGTCTTCGTTGTTCCGGCCGAGCGCTATGATACAGAGTATACTGCCGACAATATTGATCAGCACCTTTACACCTGGGCCCCGGTCAACCTCGGAAATCTATTCAAGTGCGCTGGATTTGAAATCCTCTCCGTCGAGCGGATTGCTCGTCGTTGGCCTCCAGGCATTGTGCTGATAAAACGTTATCTTGGTGTCAGCGTGGCGCAGCTATCCTGTGCAATATTTGCGTGGTTGGCCCCCAAGCTCACTCAAATTCGCGTGGTGGCGAAGCGGTTGGTGTAATGGACCAGCGTTTTATACTTTATCGGTTCGGCGACATTTTCGAAGTGATTGCGATCACTGGATCGGATATATTGTTTTGCGATGGTAAAACACTCGCGTCGCGTCAATACGAATTCCCACCGGACAAATTGGATGCCAGAACTTTGCTGTCGAACCCTTCGGTATTGGGCGGACAACACAACATCACACAAGTGTCTGATAGTTGCGAGCCATAGACGATCCGGCACTCATTTCACGATTGATTGGTTGCGAGCCAATGTGGTCGGTACGTCCTGCTACTACGTGACGTCGCAGGGGGACGCTGAACTCGCGATGCCGATAATCGCTCGGCTTACGCCAAAGCCAAAAATACTGCTGATAAAAACGCACCAGTGTCTTGAAGACGTCGAAACTGTTCTGAAAAAAAATAGGGACGTGATCGGCGACGTTGACTTACATGCAATGCCTATCCTGACTGTGAGGCGTGACCCCGTAGCTACACTGCTTAGTCTGTATTGTTACGAAAGAACGTTTGTGCCCACTACGCGGCACCTGAGCTTTTCGCAATTCGTTCAAACTCGAGACATTTTTTATGGCGGGCGCTGGGGGGACAGGATCGACACTCTTTTTGGCTTCTATGCCGCTTGGAAAATTGCCAGCGAGAATCGAAACGTCCTGGTGTTCGATTTTGCAAATCCCGTTCCGGGTAGTGCCGAACTTCTAAGATTGGCCAGTAATTGGGGATTGACACTTCGGCCCAAAATACGAGTCCCTACAAAGGCTGGCCGCCTTGCCCGTGCCTTAGGGGCCAGGCTCGGTAGGCGCGGCGTATCGACTGCCATTTTACCGATGGCCACCCAGCCAGCGACTGCCGAGGAAGTTTCCATTGTGAAGGCGTTGATTGCCAGCAAAATACACCAAGAGAATTTCCGCTCCGTATAGCCGAGCGACTTCGCCCAACGCGGAATGTATTCCGCCTTCGTCTTGAAGGTCGTGGCGAATCCTATTCGCGACCACACCTTTCACGGATTATAAAAAATGATCCGACTGCCTAGCGGTTCAAATCCGAACTGCACGCGTCGCAGACCACTCAAAGTCTGCTCGATGGCATCGTGCGTGGATTCTGGAGCATAGAACATCAGGAAACCGCCAGCACCAGCACCAAGGATTTTTCCGCCAATCGCTCCACTTTGGCGCGCCAGGTCATACCATTCATCGATCGTCGGCGAGCTGACGGATGCGGTCAGACTTCTCTTTAACAGCCAGTTCTCGTGCAGCGCTTCGCCAAAGCAGTCCAAATTGCCCTTTTGCATCTCATCGCGCAAAGAATAGGTCAAACCCACCATCTTCTGTAACGTCTTCTTCTTGACATCATCGCTGGCGACTTCCGAGGATTGCGTCTTCAATATTCCCGAGGCGCTACGTGCGATGCCCGTGTAAAAGACAATAATGCGGCGAAATAACAGTTCCCGCGTTTTGGGATGCATTACTACGGGTGTCACCAAAACGGAGTCGTCGCGGTTGAATTCGATGAGGTTCAAACCGCCATATGCGGCGGCGTACTGATCCTGTTTTCCAATGGGCTCGCCGCAAATGTCAATTTCCATACGGCAGCTGAGGCGCCCAAGCTCGTCGGACGACACATAGCTGCCCTGGTTGGCGGCCAGCGCATTGATGAGGCCAACCGTGAATGAGCTTGAGGAGCCAAGACCGGTACCGTGGGAGGGAACGTCGGCGATCGTCGCAATCTCTACACCGCCGGCAATATTCAAATGCCGCAACGTGGCGCGCACGAGCGGATGCTGAATCTGATCGACGCTCGTTACTTCTTCGTTCTTCGAGTAGGCGACACGTACGCCGTCGTCGAATTTTTTGTTGACGTTGACATAGACATATTTATCGATGGCAGTGCTGAGAACCGCTCCACCAAATTGCCGATAGAAAGAGGGAAGATCGCTCCCCCCCCCAACAAAGCTCATCCGCAGCGGTGTCCGGCTAATAATCACAGTCCGTCACTCCCAAATATTCGTTCCACCGCATCGCGCAGTGAATTTTCGACAAAGTTAGGCTCAACCTTGAGAGGCGTTTCCGCGACGGCTTCTCCCGTCAGCACCAAGATGGATCGCATTCCGGCAGCCGACGCGGTTTCGATATCGCGTGGCGAATCCCCGACGAACCAGGATTGCTTAAGATCGATGTGCAGGTCTCGAACAGCCTGTTCAACCATGCCCGTGCGCGGTTTGCGGCAATTGCAGACAATCTTCAACGCCGAGATCTCGCCCGGATATCCGCGATCGGGATGGTGCGGACAGAAATAGATCCGGTCGAGATAAGCGCCGGTCTTACCCAATTCACTCTCGAGCTTGGCGTGAATCTCTTTGAGACCGTCCAATGTGGTTTCGCCGCGGGCGATCACAGGCTGATTGGTGATCAGCACCGCGCGGAACTCCGCCCCATTGAGGCGCCGGACAGACTCCGCCGCGTCTGGCTGCAGTTCCAGCTGATCGGGTCGGGTGATAAATCCGCGATGGATATTCAGCGTGCCATCACGATCTAGGAAAACTGCCTTTTGCGGACAGGCCAAACTTGCCCGTGACACGACGCCACTCCGCAGCTGCTCCACAGCCTCAGCAACCCGCTTTGGTGTTCCTACGTCTTTTATATACTCAAAGCTGTTGTAGCCTTTCAGGCGCGCGCCTGCGGCCAACATGGCGGGGAACAGATCCTTGCCAAAGTCGGAAGGTGCCTTGAACTGCAGCCACGGCAGAAGTGCTGATTTCTCGATCACATAAAGTGCTGCATTGACTAAGTTGGCATAGGCCTTTGCGGGGTTATGAGGGTAGGGATGGAAGGCGCACACCCAATCGTCGTCGCCGATCTCCACCAGATCGGAATCTGACGGATGGCTATTGGGATGAAGGAAGAGCGTGGCCTCGGACCCGGCTGCTTCGTGGGATGCAATGAACCGCCGCAGATCCACGTTCATTAACGTGTCGCCATAGACCACCAGAAAGCGGTCCGCCAGATGATCGAGTGTGGCGATTACGGCGCCGGCTGTACCGCGCGGCTCACCGTCGTCAATCAGCGAGATACGAATTCCAAAACTGTTGTTCTCTTCAACAAATGTGGCAACCTGAGTTGCCTCATGGTTGACCAACAAAACGACGTCGTCGACGCCATTTGCAATAAGCAGCTCAAGTTGGCGTTGAAGCAGCGGCGTCCCGTCGATATCCACCAAGCATTTCGGCCGGCCGTTCAGGATCGGCGCCAGTCGTTTTCCCTTGCCGCCCGCCAGAACGACCGCCTGGGTCATTCGCCCACCTCTTGCTTCACGATCTGGACAACGGCCTTTTTGATGGCGTCTTTTGACCCCATCGCTGGCGACCAGCCCAGGCGCTTGATCTTGCCGATATCATAACGGAAACGTGGGACATCACCGACCCACCCCCTGTTACCGACACCAAACTGTATTTTTGCGTTCGAAGCCACGAGATCGCGCACAGCCTCAGCGATCTCGCGAACGGTGATGCCATCGTCGGGCGGGCCGAGATTGAAGATGTTAAATCGACCTTGCGCGTTTTCTCGGACAAACAGCATGGCGTCGATAAGATCATCGACGTGCAGATAAGCTTTTTGCTGGGTACCGTCCCCAAGAACGTCCAGCACATTCCCCGACGCCCGCAGCTTGTGAACGAAGTCAAAGATCACCCCATGCGTAGCGGGCACGCCGATGACATTGGGGAAGCGGAATATATTCGAGCGGTCGAGATGGCTTTCAACCGATGCACGGATCTGCGCTTCCGAGGCCAACTTCATGGCACCATAATTTGAAATCGGTTCGGGCGGGCCGCTCAACTCGCTGATCGCTTGGTCCTTGAGATCGCCATATACCGCGGAGGTCGAGGCAAAGTGCAATGCCGGAATCTTCAACTCGCGCATCACCAAAAGCGTAGCGAACGTCGTCATAAACGTCTGCTCCAAATCAATCCGTGGATCGGCAACACCCGCCGGAATGTCCGAGTTGGCAGCAAAATGCCACACTTCCGTGATCGGTGTGTGTGCGTGAAAGGCCTTCAAAGGCTCGACATAGCCCTCATATACAGAGCAATTGAGTTTCATAAATGTGAAGCGGGGATTGTCCTCAAACGCTTTCAAAAACTCTTGACGCCCGCGCGAGAGGTCGTCTGCCGCCAACACCGTATCGCCTGCTGCGAGCAGCCGCGATGTCAAATTCACGGCGATGAAGCCCGCACCACCCGTAATCAAATGAACCGCCACGCTACGCCTCCGTCACTTGTTACAAACTCTGGCGAGACAACGCTCACCTCCTCAAAGAAATTCCCGCTACAATCAGCTCCAACAATGTTGTGTCCCATTCAACACAACTACATGACCCAATAGGCGAAAAGCCTTTTTGGTCCGTGTACGATGGCTTCGCCTTTGTAATACCGCAGCACCGCCGGTCAAGCAAACATTGCGAAGTTTGAAGGGGTTACAAGCCGTGTCGACATTGCAATACAGGACACAAAAGAGCAATAAAAATAGTGCCGTTGGGCGCTCCGATAGGGCCGTCGGAATATCCCGCACGATGGTAGTAGGAAAGTCGCGCTGGCAGAGCCGGTCTTCGGCTGCCCGGTGAAGTAATTTCCTGCAATAGCGGTGGCAATTGCGGCAAGCGTGGGGTTAGTCGTTTCGTTTGTTGCAATCCTATCGTAGGTGGGTGGTGCGCGCACCGAATGTTCGAGTGTGACGTTTCAGGCTTGTTCTCAGATTGTTGCGAATTCCAGGCGGGGAGCCGATCTGCTTGACTTATGCTTACTACAAAGGGAAGCTATAATGTATCGGGGTTTATTGAACACTTTGCCTATGGGCGTCTTTGACAGTTTCGGGCGTTCTTAATTTATTCGTCGGAGGTTGGGTTGATGATTTTCCCCGTCGGAAGATTTGACAATGCGGGCGATTATTTGAGCGCCTACGCAAAACACTTGGCAGATGCCTTCGAAACGATTGACCACGCCCAACTGCAATCGGCCGCAGATATCCTTGAGCGAGCGATCGGGCGTAAAGCGACAATCTTCGTTTGCGGCAACGGCGGCTCAGCGGCGATCGCCGGCCATTTCTGTTGTGACCATATGAAAGGCGCGAGCACAGGGACAGATTTGCTTCCGCGCGTCTCAAGTCTTTCGTCGAATATCGAACTCATAACGGCGATCGCCAACGACATTTCCTACGCCAATGTTTTCGAGTTTCAATTGAACAGCATGGCCTCGGCGGGCGATGTTCTTTTCGCGATCAGCTCTTCAGGCGGTTCTCCAAACATCATCACCGCCATCGATTGGGCGAAGGCCAATGGCGTTACGGTTGTCGCCATGACGGGATTCAGCGGCGGTGAAAGTCGCAAGCGGGCTGATATTTCTCTTCATGTGGAAGCGGAAAACTACGGCGTTGTGGAAGACGTTCATCAGTCGCTGATGCATATCTTGGCTCAATACCTACGTCAAAAACGATTGCTTGATCCGGCCTCGCTCGGGACGATAAAATTCTGAACAGGAATTTTAGTACTTACCAAGGACAGGCAGAGTTCCAGCGGGATAAGCCTCCCAGGGGATCGGGTTCGAAACCAATAGTAGAGTAATACTGGTTGATCATCGCGCATTGGCCCAAGTTGTCGCACCAGAATTGCGAGTGATTCGTGAAGTCCCGGCGAGCATCTGATCAAGTCCGGGCCGCCAACCCAAGTCTGGGTCAGTGCTGGTGGCCAAACAGGGCTGATAGCATTCGCGCGACGGCAAGGCCAGGGTCGGCGGCAGTGTCAATTTTACCAACTCCAGAAATGATCCTGTCGTTTAGATCAAAGACGTAAATCGTTGCAGGATATCCGCACGGTTCATGTGCTTTTGAACATACTGCCGGCCGGCGTCGCACATACGAGCGAGTTCCTCGGGGTTGTTCATCAGTGTCGCGAGCGTCTGATAGAGTTCTTCGCCATTCTCGGAAGGCCGGACGCACAAGCCTGCTCCCGACTCTCGTGCGAGACAATCCAATGGGCTGTCCTTTTCCGCGATACACACGAAGGGCCGCCCGGCGGACATGATGCTGAACAGCTTCGACGGTATGGCATAATTGGCACCGCCCTGCGCCTGGGGAACAAGAAACGTGGGCAGCCTGCAGAGCGGCTATGAACTTCTCTTTCGGGACCAACGCGTCAAAAACGACGTTTCGAATGCCCCGCCGCGTAATCGCATCCATCAATGCTTGCTTTTCAGATCCCCCGCCGCGCAGAACAACCGTTACCGGTAAGTTCTCGTCCGAAATACGCTGCAAGGCCGGAAGCAACTGGAAAAACCCCTGCTTCTTGCCGAAATTCCCTGAGTACAGGATTTGGAAGGGCTTGTTGCGATCGGGCCGCACGTAAGGGACAAGCTCGGCCCAGATCGAAATAACGTCGATCGGCTTTTTGCATCCAATCGCGCGGAGCGCGGTCTTCATGCCCTCCGTCAAAACAACAACGTGATCGGCACCGTTCAAGCCAATCCGCTCAAAAAGTTGCATACCGCGAATGATAGTGCGGTTGTTCACAAGTCCAACCGCAGCCGCCAATCCGCTTTCTATGTCATGCACGACTGCGATAACGCGAGCCTTGGTGATCCACTTCACAACGCGGGCGCCATAAACACCAAGGACGCTAGGGACGTAGACAAAGACGGTGTCGGTTCCCGAAAACTTGCCGGTAAGAGCCCAGCGTAATACTGACCAAAGGTAGGATAAATCGTTCCTCAACCGTGCCAGAGCACCGCCTGCGCCCCGTTCGCGCACGGCAACGCGTGTGATGGCAACACCCTCATATTGTTCTTGGTCGCGCGTCCCATCCGCCCAGGGGAGGAAAAGATCGGGAGACGGATAGTGTGGGCGAAAGGCAACGACTTGAACATCATTGCCATGCTGCTTCAGCCAAACAGCAAGATCGATGCTGTAAGGAGATGAGCCGATTTCCTCTGGCCAGAAGTAGGGGGACAGATAAAGGATCTTCGCCATTGTGTTTCAGACAAAGAAAGGTAGATCGGGACGAAGGCAGCAATTACTGGGCGATGCCTGCGCGACGGCAAATATGGACAGCGTTTTCCTTGTACCAAGTCACGATGCCCGCAAGATCTACCGGCAAACTGTGCTGCGGGCGCCAGCCCAATTTCGTGATCTTTTCCCAGGAAATCGAATAGCGCCTGTCATTGAAGGGGCGATCCGTCACATACTCGATGCTGGTGTCGAAGTCAGCGCCATATTCCTTGCACACCATGCGCGCAACGTCGTTGTTGGTGAACTCGTCCGGTGAGCCGATATTGTAAATCTCGTTCGATTCGCCGCACTCGATCAGCATAACCAGCGCGTGGGCAAAATCCTTCGCTGCCAGGTAATGGCGGATGTTGGCACCGTTGCCATGCAGCTGGATTTTGCGTCCCGTAATCAGCGACATGATCGTGTGCGGAATCAACTTCTCCGGATACTGACGAATGCCATAGATGTTGTTTGCCCGTACCATCAAGACCGGAATCTTGAAGGAATGACGATAGCCGTTAACGATCATTTCCGCCGCGGCCTTGGAGGCCGAGTAGGGGTTTGTCGGGTTTAGAATCTGGCTCTCGTCGCAGCTGCCGTCGAGCATCTCGCCGTAGACTTCATCTGTGCTGATATGGATAATCCGCTGAACCTTCAGCTCACGGCAGGTTTCCATGATCGTGTGCGTGCCGAGAGTATTGCTCCGCGTAAACACCATTGAGTTTTGGAAGGAGCGGTCGACATGGCTTTCCGCGGCGGCATGAATAACGACATCACAACCCTTTATCACCCGCCGGCAGACGTCGTAATCGCAGACGTCTCCGACGACGAGTTGCACCCGATCGTTGGCAATAAGAGGCAAGATGTGATGTACATCCGCGGCATAGGTCATCTTGTCCAGAACAACCACTTCTGCTTCTGGATACGCCGCGCAAATCCGCTCTGTGACATGCGATCCGATGAAGCCAGAGCCACCGGTGATTAGAATTCTGCGCATTTCAACTTCCGCCCAATGTCAATACAATAACTACCAAATACGTCAGGACTCAGAGGAAATTGACCTAGGCTGGCGTTCCACTTTTCCATGTTCAGGAAAAATTCATCATGCACAACCGGTGGATAGACCACCAATGTTCCCCCGCCGAATCCCTTCATAATCCAGTTCGCGATTTCCCCACACGAAACCGGAAAGCCCGCACCCAAGTTATACACGCCCGTAAGTTCGGATTTCAACGCCAATACGACCGCCCGCGCACAGAATTCCACGGGCAGGAAATCGCGACGCGTCGACGGGTGCATGTCGAACAGAATTTCATTCCGGGTTTTTAGCCTATGCTGCATGATCCCGAAAAACGTCCGTCGCGGCGCCTGAGAGCTGTATTCATAACCGCAGATGTTCGACAGCCGAAATATTGCAGAGGAAAGGCCGGGGATTGCGCCTACGAGCTTTTCCGTTCTGGCCTTGTTGTTCCCGTAGTGACTGTTGTCACCGTTGCATAGATCGCTTTCGCGAGCATTCCAACGCGCTGAATCGGGGTAGACCTTACGTGTGCTGAACATTACGGCTTTGGCGCCGGCCGCCGCTGCAATCCGGGCGACCTTCAAATCACAGTCCAAATCTTCCTCGTAAGATTCGGACTTGTAGCGCGAATCTATGCTGAAATTTGCAACTGTATCGCCTGTCTTCACCACAGCAGCCACATCGGCGTCGTGAGGCAGAGCAATTGTTTCGAGACCCTCAGATTGGGCAACGAATATGACATGGCGTGCAACAAAACTTCCGCGTCCGACGATAACTAGGCGCATTCAAACCCTCTGCTTTCCTTGGTCCGAACGTCTAGTAGGCACCCCGGCCGGTTACGACAATCCAGGCGGTTTGGATAATAATCACAATATCGTACCAGAATGTCCAATTCAGGATGTACCACTCGTCAAAGTTCACCCTTTCGTCCAATGACGTATTGTTACGTCCGCTGATTTGCCAAAGGCCTGTCAGGCCGGGACGTACGGTCGTATAAAGCTGTTTGGCAGCACCATATTGCGCATTCAATTGCGCCTCGGGGATCGGGCGAGGGCCGACCAAGCTCATTTCTCCCAAGAGCACATTAAACAGCTGTGGTAGCTCGTCGAGGCTGGATCGGCGGAGCCATTTTCCGGGTGCGGTAACTCGCGGATCATCAAGCAGTTTGTAGGTTTTTAGGAACTCCTGATAAAGGTCAGGATTGTCGATCTTCCAGCGATCAAGCCGCGCATCGGCGTCGGGCGCCATTGTTCGGAACTTCAAGCAGCCGAACTGAATTCCGCTCCGGCCAGTACGGCGTTGCGCGTAGAAAATAGGCCCGCGATCATGCAGTTTTATGGCTGCCACAATGACCAAAAAAAATGGAGAAAAAAGCGCCAGTAAGCCGAGAGATCCGACGATGTCGAAGGCACGTTTGACAAAGCGAGATGGAAACCCCCGCATGCTGCTGCGCATTTCGATGAGAAGGATGTCCTTACCGAAAAAATAGCTCGTCGTTGCACCGACAAGTGGCAGTCGGCGGAATGACGGAACCAAGGAAACCGAAATTCCGACTTCCATCAAACGCTGAACCAGATTGGCAAGGTGTTCCGACTGTGTATCACTTGTGGCAACGATGGCTTGGCTGCAGCCCTCGCGGTATAGGGTCATGGCGAGCT
>Ga0265338_10009172_pt1 | contig 11867 bp, 11 predicted proteins | sample 42126metaG_FD_193579 | JGI IMG/M metagenome (GOLD analysis project Ga0265338, IMG submission 193579) | Rhizosphere microbial communities from Carex aquatilis grown in University of Washington, Seatle, WA, United States - 4-21-26 metaG | ecosystem: Host-associated > Plants > Roots > Rhizosphere... | reverse complement strand
CGTGACCGTAAGCGATTTGCTGTTCGGCAAACACATCCTGCTCCGCAAAGGCAAAAAGAATTACGTCGTCGTGACGGCGAAGTAAAATCAGTTCGCGCCGGCCGCCTTGTTCTCGAACAGGCTGGGCGCGGAGGCGCGGGCGAGATCCAGGCAGCGCGCGAAAATCTCCGTCGGCGATTCGCATTGCAGCGCGAATTCGGCCAGTGCCTGCGCCTCGCTCAATTTGATGCGGCGAATGATATACTTCACCTCGTCAATGACCGGCGGCGCGGCGCTCAATTCGTCCACGCCGAGACCGATGAGCAGCGGCGCGAGCACGGGATCGCCGGCAATCTCGCCGCAGACGCCGGCCCAGATGCCGTTGGCATGCGCGGCGTCCACGGTCGCCTTGATGAGGCGCAGAATGGCAGGGTGAGTCGGCTCGTAAAGGTGCGAGACCTTCTCGTTCGTCCGGTCGGCGGCGAGGGTGTATTGGATGAGGTCGTTGCTGCCGATGCTGAAAAATTTCACGCGCTTGGCCAAGGCGTCGGCGACGAGCGCGGCGGACGGAATCTCGATCATCGCGCCGATTTCTAGATTTTCGTCAAACGGGATTTTTTCCGCGCGCAATTCGATTTTGCATTTCTCGACAAGCGCGTTGGCCTGCTTCAATTCCTCGAGGCCGGAAATCATCGGATACATCATTTTGATGTTGCCCTCGGCGCTGGCGCGGAGGATGGCGCGGAGCTGGGCGCGGAACAGTTCCGGCTGCGCGAGGCAGAACCGGATGGCCCGCCAGCCGAGGAACGGATTGACCTCCTGCGCAAGTTGCAGGTGCGAGGCAAATTTGTCGCCGCCCAGATCGAGTGTGCGGATGATGACCGGGTTCGGCTTCAGCGCGGCGGCCACCTGGCGGTAAACTTTGTATTGGTCCTCCTCGCCAGGGAGGCTGTCGCGGTTGATGAACAGAAATTCCGTGCGGAACAATCCGACGCCTTCTGCGCCGTGGGTGATGACGGACTGGATATCGTTCTGATCCTCGATGTTCGCGGAGAGATGGATGGTTTTGCCGTCGAGCGTAACGGCGGGTTGGCGCTGGATTTCGCGAAGTTTTTCCCCGAGCGAGGCCTTGATTTTCGCCAATTGGCCGTATTCAAACAGCGTCTGGTCGGTCGGGTTGACGATGACGGTGCCGTTATAACCGTCGAGTAGCGCGTAATCACCGCTCTGCAAGTCATCGCTGACCCTTTGCAGGCCGACAACGGCGGGAATATCCAGCGACCGCGCCATGATGGCCGTATGCGAGGTCTTGCCACCGATGTCGGTGGCGAAACCGAGCACGAATTTTTTGTCCAGTTGCGCGGTTGTGGACGGGCTCAAATCGTGGCTGACCAGAATGCATGGCTCGGTGAGGTGGCGCAGGTTGAGGGCGTCCTTGACTTCGAGCAGGTTGTCCAGCACGCGCCCTGTGAGGTCGCGCAAATCAGAGGCGCGTTCGCGCAAATACTCGTCCTGCACATCCGCCAGCGCGGCGACGTAGCGCTCGGACACGGCATGAAAGGCAAAGTCCGCGTTTACCTTCTTCTCGCGGATGAACCGGATGACCTCCTCGATGAGCATGCGGTCTTCGAGCATCAACAAGTGCGCGTCAAAAATGTCCGCCTCCGCCGCGCTCATGCTTGCGACGACGCGGCGCTGCACTTCGACTAGTTGCTGGCGGGTTTTGACGAGCGACTGCTCGAAGCGGCTGACTTCTCCCGCGACTTCCGGTTCCGGCAGATCGCGCCGCGCGATGGCGTGCCGGGTGCGATGCAGGACAAGAATCTTCCCTCGGCAAACGCCAGCGGAAACGGCGATGCCTCGATATACTTTTTCTCCCTTAAGCTGTCCTGACATGCGGTTTAGTTCAGAAATAACCCAAGCCCGTGCCATTGCAAAGCAATTCCGTCAAAAAAATAAAAAAGCCCGCGAACCGCGGGCTTGAAATTTTCAACCTTCAATCCTCAACCAACGTCAGGCGCGTTCCATATATTTCCCAGTGCGGGTGTCCACCTTGATTTTCTCACCGGTTTTGATGAACAACGGCGCCTGCACCGTGATGCCGGTTTCAACAACGATGGCCTTCTGGACATTATTGGCCGAGTCGCCTCGAATGCCCTCTGGCGCGTCGGTCACGGTCAGCACCACGCTCGACGGCAATTCCACGGTCACCGCCTTGTCCTCGACAAAGGTCACGGTCACTTGAGCGTTTTCCACAAGATAATTTTTCGCGTCGCCGACGAGCTCCGCCGCGAGCGTCACCGTTTCATAGTTCTCCGGGTCGGTGAACACATAGTCTTCGCCGTCCTTGTAGCTGAACTCCATTTTTTTGGTGATCATCGGCACCGGCTCGATTTTTTCCGTCGAGCTGAAGCGCACGTCCGAGGATTTGCCGGTTTTGATGCTGCGGAGTGTCGCCTGCACGAATGCGCGGAGATTACCCGGCGTGCGGTGCTGCATGTCCAGGACGACGGTGATGTCGCCGTTGTAATTAATCGCCATGCCGCGGCGAAGGTCACCTGCTGTTGCCATAAAATTAAAGTTGATTTAACCGCGTCGGACTTTTTGCGAAACGCGAGCCGCGAAATATATCTGAAAATAGCCCGAAGGCAAGAGCCGTTTTTGCTTAAAAATCAGTTTGAAGCGGGTTTGACGGGCCTTTTTCCATCATTTGTGTTGTGAATAACCACCCCTTGACACCACAAAACTTTGTATGTTACAAATTGGTGACCACAATTAGCAGTGGATTTATGCGTTGTCCCAAGTGCGGCTGCCAGGAAGACAAGGTGATTGATTCGCGTGCTTCACGCGAAGGCGCGACCATCCGCCGACGCCGCGAATGTGAAAAATGCAGCCACCGCTTCACGACTTACGAGGAACTGGAACACGAAGGCTTGATGGTGCTTAAACGCGACGGACGCCATGAGGAATTTTCCCGCGAAAAACTTCTGTCCGGCATCAAAAAGGCCTGCCAAAAACGGCCCGTCAGTCCCAAGGCGATGGATGATCTGGTGGACCATATCGTGGCCGTCGTGACGGAAAAATTTGAGAGCGAAGTGCCTGGTGAATTCATCGGCAAAATGGTCATGGACGGTTTGCGGGAAATTGACGACGTCGCCTATGTTCGCTTCGCCAGCGTCTATCGCCGGTTTCAGGAAGCCACCGACTTCGTTCAGGAAGTTAAAAAACTGGAGGCCGCCAAATGATCGCGCTGCAATCCGACTGCCTGCTCTTCCAGCTCGCCAACGGCGAGAGCGTTCCCTGCTCGGCGGGAATGATCAGTTTCGAAATCACCGGCAACTCCGGCGGACTGCTCGACCCTGAAATGCTCCATCATGCCGCCGCGTCTGTGTTCCATTATTTCAAGGAGGAACTGCGGCGTGAAACCGTCACCGTCGGTGAATTCGCCGTTGCGCTGGAGAAAGTCCTGCGCGGACTCGGCTTCGTCATCCGCGCTGGCGGCATCGAATCACGGCCACCAACCACCGGCGCGACCGATCTCGGCCGGCTCGCGCGCGAATCCGCCGACAGCCTGGAACTTTTCTTTTTCCCGCGATTGCGAAATGAACTGCGAACGCAACTCCAGCAGTCGCCGCGCGTCGTGCGCTTTCGCGGATTGCGTGTCTGCGTCAAGCAACTTGCCGGCGCGCGCCGCTGGAGCAACCGGTGTGAAAAGATGCAGGACCAGATCGTCGAGTATTTGCGCGGCTGTCTGACCGCCGAGCCGGAAAAAAACGAGTGCGCGCTGGTGGTGGAATAGAATTTTTGACCCGAATTGCGCAAATTTGCGCCGATTGGTTTCTGATGTTGAAAACTTGAGTGTTCCACGGGATTTAATTCGCATTAATTAGCGAAATTCGCGTCAAAAGCTTATGAGCAAAACACTTTTTGAAAAGATCGTTGCGCGCGAGATTCCGGCGAATATCATTTATGAAGACGATTTGGTTCTGGCCATTCGCGACATCAATCCCCAGGCGCCGACTCACGTCTTGATTTTCCCGAAAAGGCTGGTTCCGCGCATTGGCGAGGCAAACGCAGACGACCAGAAACTGCTCGGACACCTGCTGCTCAAAGCAGCCGAAATCGCGAAGAAACTGGATTTGAAAGGCGGTTACCGGCTCATCATCAACAACGGCGCAGACGGAGGCGAAACCGTGCCGCATTTGCACTGCCACATCCTTGGCGGACGCCATCTGGCATGGCCGCCGGGTTGAGTCAAGTGCTTGGCGGACTTCCGCCGGAACTGTCACCGCGCTTGAAAAACTTCTTTACGAAAGCTACCAAGGCAATCACGCCGATGACGATGAATTTTTTCGCCGCGAGGATGAAAATCCAAAGCCCTTTGAGCAATCCCAGCTTCGCCGCTGCCGCCAGCGCGCCGCCTGCCACGAGCGTGGCGAGACCGTATTTCGCCACCTTGTCCACCTTCGGGTCGAAATCCGCGTAACGGCTGCCTTCCTTGAAATCCACCATGCTGAGAATCTGCGGTGTCTGGGCGTCAATCTCGGCGAACTGGTCGATGCCGGCAATGGCGTTCAGTTCCAGCACGCCTTTCCGGCCCAACATACGGATGCTGTAATTTAACGTGTCCTGATGCTCGCCCTCGAACTTGAGCTGCTTTGCCCAGTAAAGCTTGTGCGCGGCGGCATCGTAGCGCGGCGGTGCCGCCCATCCGATCAACGTGATGGCGCGATAACCCCGCTTTTGCCGCTCCGCGTTGTTTTCCTCGATGCCTTTTTGCATCTTCTTCAGCAAATCATCATAATTGATTTTGCTCGCGTCATTGTCCTTCACATAACCGTCCTCGCTGTAATCAATCGTCACGACCCAAGCATTGGAACTTAACGGCGTCATGCCCGCCGGGATCAGCAAGCCGAGCGGTTTCACTTCCGAAGGCGGGTTGCCCCACAACTTCACCAGCACCGTCTCGGCGTCGTCGGGCCCGAGATAATTGAATTCCTTCGGCACGGTCAGTTTCGCCAGGCCGCCGCGCAGATCGATTTCACCCTGTTGATACTTCAAGCTGTTGAGCAGCGTGACGATTTGAGGGGGAAGTGCGTTTGTATCTTCCTGCGCGCGGATGACGCCTGTCGTGGCCGCAAAAAGGATGAGCAATATGGCAGCGATTTTTGATTTCATATGAGTTTGATGGTTGGTGGGCCGGCTTCTGAAAACCCGATACAGGCACCATGTTGCTAATGGGCGAAAACTTTGTCAATTCCTGCGGCATCAGAATCTAATAGGGGTGAATGCACGTCTGGCCAAAATATGGGCGGAGATGGAAAGCGGTTCTATCGTGTAAATCTCTTCAATACCCCGCCCAGCCGTGCAATTCCCTTGCGGATGTTTTCCTCGCTCGCGCTGCCGAAGCTGATGCGCATTTCGTTGTCCGGCTTGGCGCGCGACGGATCGTCGGCGTAGCACAGCTCGCCGGGGACATAGAGCACGTTGTTCCTCAGCGCGGTCTGGAACATTTTGGATTTCACGCCGGCGGAAATGCCCTTCGGCAGCCGCGCCCAGAAATAAAGTCCGCCTCCGGATTCCCAGATCTCCACGTTCGCCGGAAAATGTTCCGCGAGCGCCTGCTTCATCACCCGCGCCTTACGGGCGTAATTTTTCCGCACCTTCGCGACGTGCCGGTCGTAAAGCCCGGTTTCCAGCGCGCGGGCGAGAATTTGTTGCAGCAGGTTAGCAGTGCCGAAATCGTGGTTACCCTTGATGCGCTGGACGGCGGTGAAGAGCGGCTCGGGCAAAATGCCGAATCCGACGCGCGCGCCCGGCGCATAGGGCTTGCTGTAAGTGCCGGTGTAAATCACGCGTTCCGCCGCCCCACGGACTGTGAGTGCGGATGGTGGAATGGTAAGGCGGAGCTGCTGCTCCGCCCGGCTGACCCGCAGGTCAGCCCTATCAGGAAAGGACAATTCGCGATACGCCGCGTCTTCCAGCAGATAAATCGGATGTTCGGCGGCCTGCTCGAATTTCTTTAGAATTTTCAACGCACCTGTCTTTTTGGAAAATGACGTTGTGACGCCGGTCGGATTTTGAAAATAGCTGATCAGGTAAAGCGCCTTCACTCGGCGAATTTCGCTGGTTTCTTTCAGCCGCTGCAAAACCTTTTCGAGGTGAACCAAATCAATTCCGTCGCGTTCCAATTTCACGCCGCGCGCGTGGATGCCCTGGCTTTGCAGGATGCTCAAGAAAACAAAATAAGTCGGGTCTTCGACAAGAATGATGTCACCTTCGTCGCAAAGCGCTTCAAGCGTCATGTAAAGCAATTGCTGCGAGCCGCCGGTGATCATCACACGTTCAGGCGAATGGATTTTTTCGTCCTCGTCCTTCCTTCTCGCCCTCGATTTTTGTTCGAGGACGAGGGACGAGGACGAAAACGAGGAGGATGCCAAATCCAGTTTCTGTAAATGACGCGCGGTTAATTGGCGCAAATTCGTTTCGCCAGCGGTGATGCCGTATTGCAGCGCGGGCCGGCCGGTTTTGGGCGAGCGCAGAATTTCGTTGAGCAGCTTGCGCGAGATTTCGACGGGCAGGGTGGCGTTGTCGGTGAAACCGGCGGCAAGCGAAATGAGCCTGGGCCGCGTGAGCGCGGTTTGCATCAGCCATGAGATGGGCGGCAAGGCGGTCCGATGCCCAAGAGCAGACAAGGCGGATTTCTTCATTTTGAGCTGAAAACGCTGTCGAGGATGACTTCCTTGGTTTTCCAGATGAGCGCCATGGTCATGGCCAGCGGCAGCAGGGCGAAAAGGGTCAGCCCCCAGAATCCGAAATCCTGGAGCCAGCCGAAAGCCGCGCCGAGCGCGGCGGGCAGGCGCGGGTCGCGCAGCAGAACCACATACGCGACGCCGAAAAATAAAAGGACTGCAAGTAGCCCACGATTGAGCGCGGTGAACTGGCGCGTCTCGTGCCGGAGCGTTTCGTCCGGCAGCATCGCGCCGAGCTGCTTGATGACGACGTTCAGGTTGAACAAAAAGAGGATGGCCGACAGCGCGAGCACGAAAATCGCGGCGTTGAAAAAAGACTGCGCCGGCATTTTGTTGTGCCAGTAAAGAAACGGGCAGAGGCCGACATTGACGAGGCCAAGGAGTTGCGCGCGGTCTAGCGCGTTGCGCCAGGGACGTTCCTGCTTCTGAAAATCGCCCATCAACCAGAGGCCGTAAAACGGCAGCGCTGTCGCGACGAGCGCCGGCATGAAGCCCCACGGCTTGAGCCAGTCGGCCCGGGCGGTTTCCGCGCAAATGACCAGCGACGCCGGCAGCCCCCAAAACAGGGCAGACAGGCCGCGGGCGAGTCGTCCGAGCGAGCGGAGCAGTTCCGGATTGGCTGGTGCAGGGTCATTCATGAAAAGCGATGATGGAGGATAGAAGATTGAAGATGGCATTTGCAAGCGGATGAGTTTCCCGGATTTGATTTTGAGTTCCGCCTTCAGGCGGCCCGCATGAACGCAGGATTCCGAACTTAAAAGCTCAAATACGTATAGGCCTTCAATCCGCGCTCGTAATCGTCGAGCAGGCGCATCGCCTCGGACGGTTTCATGCGGTCGGATTTGATTGCCTCGTCCATCTGCGTTTTCATCTGGCGTTTTAATTCGTTCTCGTCGTATTGCACGGCGGCGAGCGTCTGGACGATGGTGTTGCCCTCGATGATTTCCTCGATGTAATAGCCGGCGGGTTCGTCCGGTTCGAGAAAAACGTGAACCTCGTTGACGCGCCCGAACAAGTTGTGCAGGTCGCCCATGATGTCCTGATACGCGCCCATCAGGAAGAAGCCGAGGTGGTAAGGCTCCAACTGGCCATTGCCGTTGGTGTTCAATTGGTGGAGCGGCAGCGTGTCGCGCACGTCGCGGAAATCAATGAACTTGTTAACTTGGCCGTCGGAATCGCAGGTGATGTCCACGAGTGTGGCCTCGTGCGTCGGGCGCTCGTTCAGGCGCGCAATCGGCATGATGGGAAACAACTGATCCAGCGCCCAATGATCCAGCAGCGATTGGAAGACGGAAAAATTGCAAAGATACTGGTCGCCGAGGCTGTCTTCGAGCTTCCGGATTTCCTCCGGCGCGTAGGGCTGTCCCTTGTAACTTTCCACTACCTCGCGGCTGATCTGCCAGTAAAGGTCCTCGATCTTCGCCTTCTCCGGCAAATCCATCATGCCGAGCGTGAACATGTGCTGCGCGTCATCGCGGCGCTCAAGCGCGTCGTGGTAGGCTTCGAGCTTGTTCAACTTGCCGAGATTTTTTTTGACGTCGAGCAATTCGCGGACTAGTGGGTGTTCGTTGTCGCCGTATTTCAAAAATTCGCCGGGCCGGATTTTTTCAATCGAGCCGAACACCTCGACAATCAGCACGCTGTGGTGCGCGACGAGGGCGCGTCCGCTTTCGCTGACAAGATCCGGGTGCGGGACGTTTTCCGCATTGCACACGTCGGCGACGTAATAAACGATGTCGTTGGTGTATTCCTGCAACGAATAATTCGTCGAGCTGTCAAACGCCGACCGGCTGCCGTCGTAATCCACGCCCAGGCCGCCGCCGACATCGAGAAACTCGATCTGAAACCCCATCTTGTAGAGCTTGGCGTAAAGTCGCGCCGCCTCCTGAACGGCCTTTTTCACCGTGAGGATGTCCGGCACCTGCGAGCCGATGTGAAAATGCAGCAACTTGAGGCAATGACCGAGATTTTCCGCCTTGAGCAATTCCGCCGCCGCCAGCAAATCGGCCGTGCTCAAACCAAACTTCGCGTTTTCGCCGCCGCTCTCGGCCCAACGTCCCGCGCCCTTGCTTAACAGCCGCGCACGGATGCCGAGCAGCGGCTCAACGCCGAGCTGTTTTGAAATCGAAATGATCTGCCGCAGCTCCTCGAGTTTCTCGACGACCATGATGACCTTTTTGCCGAGCTTGATGCCGAGCATGGCCATCTTGATGAACTCCGCGTCCTTGTAACCGTTGCAAATGATGAGGCAGCCCATCTGGTTTTGCATCGCGAGGCCGGCGAAAAGCTCCGGCTTGCTGCCGACTTCGAGTCCGAAATCGTAAGGCTTGCCCGCGTCCAGGATTTCCTCCACCACTTCGCGGAGCTGGTTCACCTTGACTGGGAACACGCCACGATACTTGCCTTTGTAATTGTATTCCGTGATGGCCCCTCGAAAGGCGAGGTTGAGCGCCTCGACGCGATGCCGCAAAATGTCCTGAAACCGGATGAGCAGCGGAAACTTCAGCCCACGCCCCTTCGCCTCCTCGATCACGTCCGTAATGTCCACCGTTGCGCCGGCGTCCTGCAACGGCCGCGCCACGACGTGTCCGGCGTCGTTGATGTCGTAATACTTCGCGCCCCAGCGATGGATGTTGTAAAGCGTGCGCGCCGCATCAATGCTCCACGGCGAGCCCGCGTCAGTTGCATGGTTCATCTCGGTGAATTCAAACGAAGCGAACTATAAAACTCTGCGCAAGGAAAGCAACAGGTGTAATGAAAATATTTTGCAACGCTTCTGGCTTTGCAGTTCGGGAAAAATCTGATTTCATCGCGCCATGCCGAAAGCATCACTCGTCGCCATCGTCAAACACTGCGACCAATTGCTTCGCACGCGCGACATTGGCGATTATGACGGCGCGGCCAATGGTTTGCAGGTGGATGGCCGGGAGCCGATTACCAGAATTGCCGCCACCGTGGATGCCAGCCTTGCCACGGTCAAACTAGCCATTGCCGCCAGGGCGGATTTGCTCATCGTTCATCACGGACTGTTCTGGTCGCCGTCGCATCCGTGGACAGGCAAAAAACACGAACTGCTCCGGCTGCTGGTGGAAAACAATCTGGCCATTTATAGCTCGCATCTGCCGCTCGACGCGCATCCCAAGCTCGGCAACAACGCGCAACTTTGCGCCGCGCTCGGACTGAAAAATCTAAAGCCATTTTTCCTGACGCACGGCCAGACCATCGGCTTCAAATCGCAAATGAAAATTTCACGCACGGAACTGGCGAAACGGCTGGAACGGGCGACTGGCGCAAAGCCAAAGATCATTCCCGGCGGAAACGAGATTTGCGAACGAATCGGCGTCGTCACCGGCGGCGCGGGCGGTGATTTGAAAACCGCCGCCGATGAAGACGTGGACACTTTCATTACTGGCGAAGGGCCGCACTGGACTTATGCGTTGGCGGAGGAATTGGGATTGAATCTCATTTATGGCGGCCATTACGCGACGGAAACCTTCGGCGTGAAAGCCCTGGCAGCGCATCTTTCCAAGAAATTCAAGCTACCGTGGGAATTTTTGGATCATCCGACGGGGCTGTAACGTAGGACAGGCTTCCAGCCTGTCTCCATTTCAAGAATTGAACCCTCTCATTATTCGCCCCCGCATTCGCGCTCGCTGGACAGGCTGGAAGCCTGTCCTACGTCAATTGCGGCAGAATGCGTTCGACAATTTTCTGACCAATGGCCAGCGACGCCGTTGCCGCCGGCGATGGCGCGTTGACGACGTGCAAAATTCCGTGTGCTTCCTGAAAATGAAAATCTTCGACGAGCTTTCCGTCCGGCAACATCGCCTGCGCGCGCACACCGGAACCGCCGGCCTCCAAATCTTCCTCGCGGATTTCCGGCACGAGCCTTTGGAGCGAGCGCGTGAACTCGGCCCTGGAGAGCGAGCGGCGGATTTCGTAACCGCACATGCTCGGATACTTCGCCAGAAACTTCCACAAGCCTGGATAGCAAAGCGATTCCGTCAAATCGCGCAAATTGACGTTTGACCATTTGTAACCTTCGCGCGCGAACGCCAGCACGGCGTTCGGCCCGGCCTCGATTTCACCGTGAATGAGTCGCGTGAAATGAACGCCGAGAAATGGGAATTTCGGATCGGGCACCGGATAAATCAGATTGCGGACGAGGAACTGCCGCTCCTTTTTGATTTGAAAATACTCACCCCGGAACGGGATGATTTTGGCGGACGGCTTTTGCCCCGCCACCTTCACAAGCCGATCGGCGTGAAGCCCGCCGCAGGTGACGACAAATTTCGCGTGGAAATTCCCGGCGGAGGTTTCGATGACTTGTTCGCCGCCGTCGGAAACAATTTTCAGAACGCGCGTATTGAGCCGGATTTCGCCGCCGGATTTGCGGATGAGTTCACCGAGTTTTTCGCAAACACCCGGATAATCCACAATGCCTTCCTGCGGCACATGGATCGCGGCGATGCCGGTGGCGTGCGGTTCGATTTCCTTGATTTGCTCCGGCGTGAGCTTGCGCAATCCTTGAAGTCCGTTCGCGTTGCCGCGCTCCCAGAGATTTTCGAGTCTAGGCAATTCCTCTTCGGAAGTGGCGACTACAATTTTGCCGCATTGTTCGTGGGCGATGCCGTGCTCGCGGCAGAACGCAACCATTTCCCGCAGCCCGCCAACGCTCAACTTCGCTTTTTCCGAACTAGGCTTGTAATAAAGGCCGGAATGTAAAACGCCGCTGTTGTTGCCCGTCTGGTGCGCGGCGAGCTTGGATTCCTTTTCGAGCAGCAGCAATCTGGTTTGCGGCCGCGCTTCAAGCAGACGATGCGCCGTCGCAAGTCCGACGATGCCGCCGCCGACGATGACCGCGTCGTAATTCATCACTGATTTTCATTTAGCCGCGAAAGAACGCAAAGCACACAAAAGAAATTTCTTTTGTTAACTTTTGCGCTCTTTTGTGTCAATGATTTCATTTCTTTTTGCCGTCTTTTGAGAGAAAGCCAACAATCATGGTTTTGGTTTCGGTGGCAATCATGCCGAGGAAGCGGAAAAGTCGCCTCCAAAGATTCATCTCCGGCCACGCAACAAGAGTTTCCTTCGCGAGCTTGTCGGCCTCGGCGTTGCGGCTCAGCGCGCGGAGGC
>Ga0265338_10009170_pt1 | contig 11869 bp, 11 predicted proteins | sample 42126metaG_FD_193579 | JGI IMG/M metagenome (GOLD analysis project Ga0265338, IMG submission 193579) | Rhizosphere microbial communities from Carex aquatilis grown in University of Washington, Seatle, WA, United States - 4-21-26 metaG | ecosystem: Host-associated > Plants > Roots > Rhizosphere... | reverse complement strand
ACGAACAGCAGATCTTCGAGATCGCGCCGGTTGATCACGAACAGCCGGCAGCGCTCGTGGCACACCGCGGTGGCCGAGCGCGGCGCCTCGTCGATCAGCGACATCTCGCCGAAGTAATTGCCCGGGCGGAGCACGGCGAGTGCCTCCTCGCCCATGCCGGGGACGATCCGGCTGATCCGGACCGCGCCTTCGACGATCAAATAGAACTTATCGCCGGCCTCGCCCTCGGAGATGATCGTCGCGGACGACTTGTAGACCTCTTCGACGCCGATATCGACGACGCGGCGCAGGTGGCCCTGGCCGAGGCCGCTGAACAAGTCGATCTGCGCGAGGATCTCGAGCGTCGACTTCCCCTCGATGTCGAGGGTGTCAGGCTTGTGCTCCTCCGCCATGCCGGAGAAGCGTCCCACACACCCTCCGAAAACGCAAAACGGCCCGAGGCGGGCCGCTTCACTTCCACGTCGCGCGACGAGGTTGATTATCCGCCGACCTTACCCGACAGGATGAACGCGATGATGAGCGCGTAGATCACGAGCGACTCGATCAGCGCGAGGCCGAGAATCATCGGACCGCTGATCTTGCCCGCGGCGCCCGGGTTGCGAGCGATGCCATCGAGCGCGGCGGCGGCGGCGCGGCCTTGGCCGATGCCACCACCGAGGGCGGCGATGCCGATCGCGAGGCCAGCGGCCATCGCGATCATGCCGTAGTTCGAGGCCAACCCTTGCTGCTTGACCGCAGCGGCATCCGCGCCCTGCGCGAACGCGAGGGACGAGAAGCCGAGGATGACGAGGACGGTGGCAACAGAGCTGAGGATCTTGACGGTACGGTTCATAAGACTCTCCTTGGTCGCGCGGCGCTTACTTAACGTGGTTTGGATGCTGGGTAAAGCCAGGAAGGTGCGATTTCAGTGCTCGGCGTGTGAGACCGCCATCGACAGATAAACCATCGTCAGCGTGCAGAACACGAGCGCTTGGATGAAGCAGACGAGCAGGCCGAGCAGCATGAACGGTAGCGGCACGACCAGCGGGATCAGCGCGAAGAACGCAAACACGACCTTGTGGTCGGCGAGCATGTTGCCCATCAATCGCATCGACAGCGACAGCGGGCGCGCGAGGTGGCTGACCAGCTCGATCGGCAGCATCAACGGCGCGAGCCAGATCGACGGGCCGAGGAAGTGCTTCAGGTAGCCGATCCCGTGCTCCTTGAAGCCATAGAAGTGGGTCAGCACGAACACGAACAGCGCGAGGCCGACGTTGGTCTTGAGCGTGTCGTCGGGCGAGATGAAGCCCGGGATGAGCCCGATCAGGTTGCCGAACAGGATGAACAGAAACAGCGCGCCGATCAGCGGGAAGAACCGCGCGGCGTTATCCTTGCCGAGCGCACCTTCGACCATGCCGTAGACGCTCTCGGCGACGTACTCGAAGAAGTTGCGCAGGTTCATCTTGCGCGGTGGCACCAGGCCCTTGTCCGCCGTATGCGTGCCGCGGAAGAACGCGAGGCTGCCCCACACCACGAACATCAGCACGAGGATCGTGACGAGCACATGCGTGAGCGACCATGCGCTCATGCCGATGATCGGGGCATCGCCTGGTCGGCCGAGCAGATGTTTGAGACTCGCGTTGGCGTCGTGCCACCACGAGAACCGGTTCAGGTAATCGAACCAGGTGCCGTGTTCACCCATGGTCTTCCTCGGTCGGAGCAGCTCTTGGCGGCGTGCGCATCATGCTGGATTGGGTCTCGATCATGATCGAGAGGATGAAGATCGAATAACCGACGATGAACGCGACCGGATCGATCGGTAGAAATGCGAGCGATGCGACGACCGCTCCCATCAACAAGATCATCTTCGGCATCATCAGGAATGGTGCGGCCGCGGTCTTGCCGGCGGCGGCGTCGGCGGTCCACTTGACGACCAGCCGGCGCAGCACAAAGAAGTTGAGGCAAGTGAGCCCGACGCCGATCGCGACACCGAGCCCGACCGATTGCGGCTGCGTCACCGCGGCGACGAGCACGACGATGCCGCCGATCACGTAGTTCAACCGCTCGATGCGGACGATGCTCGGCGCCATCACTCGGCACCGCGATTCATCTTGGCGACCGCGCGCATCACCGCGCGCAAGCCGGCGACGAAGCCGATGATCGTGAAGGCGATCAGCAGCCACGGCGCAGTGTCGAACCGGCCGTCTAGCCAGTTGCCGAACAGCGCACCGATCACGACCGCGACGCCGAACTCCAGGCCGACCGAGCTCGCGGCGAGCGCGCCATACAGGCCCTTCGTTCGCTTGCTCGCGGGGTCTGCGCTCGTGGTGCCGGGCACGTCGTTTTGATGCGGGGTTCCCATCAATGAAACCTGCGACATTTCGCCGCGATGGGAAGGGACCGCCGTCACGAGTGGGCGCGTGCGTAACACGCCCGAATTGCAGCGTCAATCGACGACGCCGGCGGCCTGACGCCGGCGGCAGCGCCGCCGAAGGGCGGAGCGGTCAATCAACGACGGCAGCGCGCGCCGCGGCGATCACCTGATCGATATCGTCGTCGGTGTGGGCGAGCGAGACGAACATCGCCTCGAACTGCGAAGGCGGCAGGAACACGCCGCGCTCCCGCATGCCGCGGAAGAACGTCGCGAACCGAGCGGTATCGCTTGTCTTCGCAGTCGCGTAGTCGGTGATCGGGCCCTTGGCGAAGAACAGGGTCAGCATCGAGCCGACGCGGTTGACCACCGCCGGGACCTTCGCATCGCGGGCCGCGGCCGCCAAGCCGTCGCCGAGCCGGGCGCCGAGTTGCTCGAGCCGCTCGTAGGTGCGCGGGCGAGCGAGGATCTCCATCGCCTTCTTGCCCGCCGACATCGCGAGCGGGTTGCCGCTGAGCGTACCGGCTTGATAGACCGGCCCCAGCGGCGCGAGCTTCTGCATGACGTCGGCGCGGCCGCCGAACGCTGCGGCCGGCAAGCCGCCGCCGATCACCTTGCCGATCGTCGTCAGATCGGGAGTGATCCCGTAGAGCTGCTGGGCGCCGCCGAACGCGACGCGGAACCCGGTCATGACCTCGTCGAAGATCAGCAGTGTGCCGTACTTGGTGCACAGCGTGCGCAGGCCGTCGAGATAGCCCGCGGCCGGCACGACGAGGCCCATGTTGCCGGCGACCGGCTCGATGATGATCGCGGCGACGTCTCGGCCGGCGAGCGCGCGCTCGACCGAAGGCAAGTCGTTGTACGGCACGACGATCGTGTCTTGGGCTGCGCCTTCGGGCACGCCAGCGGAGCCGGGGATGCCGAGCGTCGCGGCGCCCGAGCCGGCGGCGACGAGCAAGCAATCGGCGTGGCCATGGTAGCCGCCATCGGCTTTGATGATCTTCGCGCGGCCGGTGAACCCGCGGGCGAGGCGCAGCGCGCTCATCGTCGCTTCGGTACCGGACGACACCGCGCGCACCATCTGCATCGACGGATAGGCGGCGCGCAGGGTTTCGGCGAACTCGACTTCGACCTCGGTCGGCGCACCGAACGTCGTGCCCGAGCCCATCGCCTCGCGGATCGCGTCGAGGATCTCGGGATGGCTGTGGCCGAGGATCAGCGGGCCCCAGCTGCCGATCAGGTCGATGTAGTTGTTGCCGTCGGCGTCGGTGACCGTCGAGCCATCGCCTTGCGCGATGAACACCGGGTCGGCGCCGACCGACCGGCACGCGCGAACCGGCGAGTTGACGCCGCCGGGGATGACCTGCTTCGCGCGTTCGAAGATCTCTTGGCTGCGCTTGATCGACACGATTATTCCGCCGGCTCGGAGTCATCGTCCGGCGCGTCGTCGTCGGCGTCATCGTCGTCTTCGGCGTCGTCCTCCATCGATTCGTTCGGAATCGTGTCGGAGTCGTCGACCGCCTCGATCGGCGCGGCTTCGGCGATGCCGCTCTCGTCGGCGGGCTCGGCGAGCCGCTCGATCGCGGCGACGTGCTCGCCGTCATCCACGCGCATGACGCGTACGCCTTGAGTCGCGCGGCCTTGGATCGGGATGTCCTTGACCCGGATCCGGATCAGCTTGCCGCGATCCGAGATAAGGATCAGGTGATCGTCCTCGGTCACGATCCGCACCCCGGACACGTTGCCGTTGCGCGCGGTCGTCTTGATCGTGATGACGCCCTTGCCGCCGCGATTCTTCGTCGGGTAATCGCTCAGCGACGTGCGCTTGCCGTAGCCGCGCTCGCACATCGTGATCAGCGTCGCGTCGGTCTCTCGCGCGAACGTGCACATGCCGACCAGGCGATCGCCGTCGCGCAGCGAGATGCCGCGCACACCGGCCGCGTTGCGCCCCATCGCGCGGACGCGCTCTTCGGTGAACCGGACCGCGAAGCCCTTGGCCGAGGTCAGCAGCACGTCGTCGGCCTTGGTGACGAGCGCGGCGCCGACCAGTCGGTCGCCGTCTTCGATCGTGATCGCGCGAATGCCCGACTCGCGGACGTTCTCGAACGCCGACAGCTCGGTCTTCTTGACCGTGCCCGATTGGGTCGCGAAGAACACGAACGTGGCTTCGTTGAACTCCGCGAACGGCAGCATCGCGACGACCTGCTCGGCGTCTTGCAGCGCGAGCACGTTGACGATCGCGCGGCCCTTCGCGGTGCGCGCACCCTCCGGCAGCTCGTAGACCTTCTTGTGGTAAACGCGGCCCTTGTCGGTGAACAGCAGCAGGTGGTCGTGGGTCGACGCCGCGAACATGTCGGCGACGAAGTCACCCTCGGTCGAGGTCGCACCGGTGATGCCACGGCCGCCGCGCCCTTGCGCCTGATACTCGCGCAGCTTCGTGCGCTTGATATAGCCGAGCCGGGTGCGGGTGACGACCATGTCTTCTTGGTCGATCAGCTCCTCGGTCAGGATCTCGCCTTCGGCTTCGACGATCTTCGTGCGGCGCTCGTCGCCGAACTCGGTGCGCACGGCGTTGAGCTCGTCGACGATGCACGCCATCAGCTTCTTGTCGTCGGCGAGCAGGCCTTCGAGGTAGTCGGTGGTCGCCCACAGCTCTTTGTATTCAGCTTCGAGCTTGTCGCGCTCGAGGCCGGTCAGTCGGCCGAGCCGCATCTCGAGGATCGCCTGGGCCTGACGGACCGACAGCGTAACCGTCTTGCGCGCGGTCGCGGCGGCGACCTCGTCGGCCGGGCGGCCGGCGCGCTCCAAGAATCCGGCGAGCCCGCCGAGCGGCTCCGCGATCAAGCGATCCTTGGCCTGGTCGGTGTCCTTCGAGGTCCGGATGATCTCGATCACGCGATCGATGTTGATGACCGCGAGGCCCAAGCCCTCGACGATCTCGCGCCGGTTGCGCGCTTCGCGCAGATCGAACAGCGTGCGGCGAGTGACGACCTCGCGGCGGTGGTCGATGAAGACTTGCAGCGCGCGGCGTAACGACAGCAACACCGGGCGACCGTCGACGATCGCGAGCATGTTGATCGAGAACGACGACTGCAGCGACGTGAACTTCATCAAGTTCGCGAGCACGACCTGATCGGAGGCATCGCGCTTGAGCTCGAACACGACGCGAATACCTTGGCGCGCCGTTTCGTCGCGAATGTCGGAGATGCCTTCGAGCTTCTTGTCGCGGACCATCTCGGCGCAGGCCTCGATCCACCGCGACTTGTTGACCATGAACGGCAGCTCGGTCACGACGATCGCCTGGCGATCTTTGCGAATCTCTTCGGTGTGGGCGACGCCGCGAACCGAGATCGAGCCGCGCCCGGTCTTGAATGCCGACATGATGCCGACCCGGCCCTGGATCACGCCGCCGGTCGGAAAGTCCGGCCCGGGGACGATCGCGAGCAGCTCGTCGTCGGAGATCTGCGGGTTCGCGATCATCGCGAGCACGCCCAAGATGATCTCGCCGACGTTGTGCGGCGGGATGTTCGTCGCCATACCGACCGCGATGCCGGTCGCGCCGTTGACCAAGAGATTCGGCACGCGGTTTGGTAGGACCGTCGGCTCGAGCTCTTTGTCGTCGTAGTTCGGCTGCCAATCGACCGTCTCTTTGTCGATATCCGCGAGCATCTCGCCCGCGATCTTCGCCATCCGACACTCGGTGTAGCGATACGCAGCCGGCGGATCGCCGTCGACCGAGCCGAAGTTGCCCTGGCCGTCGACGAGCATGTAGCGCATCGAAAAGTCTTGGGCCATGCGGACGAGCGCGTCATAGACCGAGGCGTCGCCGTGCGGGTGATACTTGCCGATGACGTCGCCGACGACGCGCGCGCACTTGACGTACGGCCGGTTGAACGTGTTGTTGAGCACGCGCTGCGCGAACAAGATCCGGCGGTGCACCGGCTTCAGACCGTCGCGCGCATCGGGCAGGGCGCGCGCGACGATCACGCTCATGGCGTAGTCCATGAACGAGTTGCGCATCTCGTTCTCGATCGAGACCGGCGTGATGTTGGACGGCGGCAACAGCGTGTCGGACATCGGGCGTTTGTATAGCTCGCAACCGACCGATTCTCAACGCGATCTCCGACGGAAACACCACCGAAAAACCATGCTTTGGTTGTGTACAGTAACCGCGTGTCGGGCTCCGGATTTCACCTCGCTCAGGCCAACGTCGCCTACGCGATCGCGCGCCACGACGACCCCCGGCTCGCCGACTACATGGCGCGGCTCGACGAGATCAATCAGCTCGCGGATCGCAGCCCAGGCTTTGTCTGGCGCTACCTGACCGATTCGCGCGATGCCGCGCAGCGCGAGTTCGCCGATCCGCGCGTGCTGTTCAACATGTCGGTGTGGGAATCGGTCGACGCGCTGCACGCGTACGCGTATCGCACCGCGCACGCGGAGGTGTACGCCGACCGCAAGCGGTGGTTCGTCGACGTCAAAGCGGTCGTCGGTGGCCACGCGCTCGCGATGTGGTGGCTGCCCGCCGGCGAGCGGCCGACCGTTGCCGACGCGCAACAGCGGCTCGCCGACATCGTCGCGCACGGCCCATCGCCGAACGCGTTCTCGTTCAAGCAGCGGTTCCCGGCGCCGACCGGCTACGGGCAGTGATAGGTCAGCTTCGCGACCTCGTAGACCGGGCCCCAGTTCGTACAGACGCTGGTGCGGAATCGGCCCTCGGCGAACCGCTGTTTCGTGATCCGGATCCGCACCGCGTGGCCGGGCGACTGGCGAATCCCTCCGTCGACCTCGTCGATCGCGACGTTGGAGCGGGCGCCGACGAGCGCGCGATGGACGAGCTTGGCGCGCTCGAGTGTGACCTCGGCGGGCTCGCTGGCTTCGCGGTTGCCCTCGATCGCGATGCCGCGGATGTCGGGATACTTGCGCAGCGTCTCGATCACGTCGTGGATCCGCTCGGCTTGCGGCAGACCCGCGTCGTTGACGAAGATCGTATTGTCGGCCCAGCAATCGTCGATGTCCGTGACGAACACGCAGCCGTTTGGACAGCCGTTCGGGCCGGGGCCCGCGGTGTAAGGACAATGGTCCTTGTCGTCGGGAATGCCGTCGCCGTCGTCGTCGAGATCGGGGCAGCCGTCGTCGTCTTGGTACGCGTCGAAGTCTTCGGGTTGATCAATGCAGCGATCGCGATCGTCGGGAATGCCGTCGCCGTCGCGATCGGTGACGACCGGCGCGATCCGGATCTTGTGATTCGCCGGCGCGACGACGGGCTCGGGATGACACGCCACGAGCCCGATGACGAGCACGGCACTCGCCCTCATCGGTACTTCGCGTTGCGGTCGCGCTGGCCGGCGGCGAGCATCTCGACCGCCTTCGCGATCCGGCGCTCGCGAGTTTCGGCCTGCTTCGCTTCGATCACCCAGCGCACGTACTCCTTGACGTGCGACGGCGCGAGCGAACCCCATGTCGCCTTCGCAGTGGCCGACTTGGCCACGGCGCGCAGCAAGTCGGCGGGCGGCTTGTGCGGCTTCTCGGTCGCGGTTCGCACCGGCCGGCCGCTCGCGGTGCGCGGCGTCGTCCGTGATGAATGGCGAACCCGTAGCGCCGACCAGGTGTCGTCGACCGAGCACGCGGCGCAAGGATGGAGCTCGAACGGTTGGAGCGCGCGCCAGGTCGCATCGCGGTCGAGATCGGTCGCGATCCCGGACGTCTGTTTCGGATAGCAAAACCACAACACACCGTCGAGCCCGGCCGCGCCAAACGCGGGCTTGACCGCTTTGCGCAGCGCCTTGCCATCGTGCACGAACGCGAGCACGACGTCGAACGGCCCCTTGCCGGCCGTGACGATCGTCGCGCCGGGCGGCAGGGGCAAAGCGACCTCCTTCGGCCGGGCAAGAGCGAGTACGCGAGATCCAGGTTTGACGAGGAGCTTCTTCGCGACGTCCGACATCGCGACATTATATGGTGCCGGCCATGGCAAATCGCCTCGCGACCGAGACCTCTCCGTATCTTCGCCAGCACGCGGAGAATCCGGTGGATTGGTGGCCGTGGGGCGAGGCCGCGTTCGCCGAGGCCAAGCGCACGAACCGGCCGGTGTTCGTGTCGATCGGTTACGCCGCGTGCCATTGGTGCCACGTGATGGCGCACGAGAGCTTCGAGGACGAACCGACCGCGAAGATGATGAACGCGAAGTTCATCAACATCAAAGTCGACCGCGAGGAGCGGCCCGACGTCGACGCGATCTACATGAACGCGATCATGGTGCAAGGCGAGGGCGGCGGTTGGCCGCTGTCCGCGTTCTGCTTGCCCGACGGGCGGCCGTATTTTCTCGGCACGTATTTCCCGAAGGCGCCGCGGTTCGGCAAGCCGAGCTTCGACGATTTGCTGTCCGCGATGTCCGATGCGTTTCGGCTGCGCCGCGCCGACGCCGAAGACAATGCGCTCGCGCTCGTCGATGGTCTCGCGCGGGTCGACGACCACTACCGCCGCGGCGCGCTCGGCGGCGAGGTCGGCAAGCTCAACGCATCGCTGATCATCACCGCCGGCAAACAGCTCGCGGAGCGTTGCGATCCGAAGTTCGGCGGCTTGGGCGGTGCGCCAAAGTTTCCGTCGAGCTCGAGCCACGAATTGCTCGCGCGCGCGGGCCGGCTCGCGTTCGGCGAAGCGGCGCGTACCGCGTTCGACGGCTGGGCGCGCGGCATGGCCGAAGGCGGCATCTACGACCATCTCGGCGGAGGCTTCGCGCGCTACTCGGTCGACATGAAGTGGCTCGTGCCGCACTTCGAGAAGATGCTGTACGACCAGGCGCAGCTGCTCGGCATCTACGCCGCGGTCGTCGCGATGGGCGGGCCGTTCGCGCCGCGCGCGCGCGAGGTGATCGACGAGACGATCGGCTTTCTGGCGCGCGAGCTTTCGGATCCCGCCGGCGGGCTGTGGTCGTCGCTCGACGCCGACAGCGAGCACGAAGAGGGCAAGTTCTACGTATGGACGCCCGACGAGCTGCGCGAGATCCTCGGCGCGTCGGGCGCGCTCGTGCTCGGTCACGCCTACGGCGTCACCGAGAGCGGCAACTTCGAGCACGGGACGAGCATCCTGTCGCGGCTGTCGCCCCGGACCTCGCCGCACGAAGAGGCTCAACTCGCCGAGCTGCGCGCGACGTTGTTCGCAGCGCGGGGCAAGCGCGTGCGGCCAGGCACCGACGACAAGGTGCTCGCCGGCTGGAACGGCTTGGCGATTTCCGGCCTGGTCGCCGCATGGTGCGCGACGGGGAGCGATGCCGCGCTCGCGCTCGCGCTGCGGGTCGCGACGTTCGTCAAGACGACGCTGATCACGGGAGACCGGATCGCGCGCGTGTTTCACGAAGGCGTGGTCCGGCTCGACGGCACGCTCGACGACTACGCGTTCTGCGCCGCGGCGTTCCTAGACCTCGCCGAAGCGACCGGCGATGCCACGTGGTGGCAGCTCGGCACCGCGTTGCTCGCCCAAGTCCGCGCGCGGTTTGTCGCCGACGCGGACGGCGTGGTCGTGTTCTATCTCGCGCCCGCCGACGAGCCGTTGTTGGTGCATCGCCCCGAGTCGCATCACGACGGCGCGATTCCGAGCGGCGCGGCGGTCGCGGTCCAGGCGCTGTTGCGCGTCGGGCTGGTCGCCGGCGATGCCGACGCGCTCGCGCTCGCCGAGAAGTATCTCGCACAGCGGCTGACCGGCACGACGCAAGCGAACGCGTGGGCGCAGTCCGGTTTGCTCGCGGCGCTCGATCTCTACTTGCACAGCAAGGTGCTGGTCGTCAGCGAAGGCAGTGGACGCGACGAGCTGATCATCGCCGCGCGCCGCGCCTACAGCCCGACACTGTGTCTCGCCGGTTCGTGGGCGCAGGCCTCGGTCACCGACGGCAAGACCGCGGCGCAAGACGGCAGCGCGCGCGCATTCGTGTGCACCGGCCCGACGTGCTCGCCGCCGGTCGGCGTCGCGCGATCGCTCGTGCCGCTCGTCACCGGAGTTGCTCCGTGACCGCTCGCGCGGCGCTCTTGCTCGCGGTCGGCGTTCTCGCCGGCTGTGACTCGAGCACGCGCAACATCTTTGGCTCGATCTCGACGACCTATCAAACGCCGCACGGCTCGACCGACGTGCCGCTCGATTTCACCACGACGACGGTCCAGGCGCTCTTCGCGGGCCCTTCGGGCACCGACTATCAGGCCTATGTCGCACTCGGAGCGACTGACGGCACGTTCGAGATCCGCGATGTCCCGGTTGGCGACTACGTGCTGCAGATCGGCAGCTCGTACTACGTCACCGACGTCGACACGTTCACGCTGCATACGCCGGCGTTCGGCCATCCGAACGCGATACCTGACAAGAGCGGCGCCGCGCTCGCGGTCACCGCAGGCAACCTCGCGCCGTGGTCATCCAACCCGTCTGGTATTCCCGATCAGCTCGAAGCGTACTCGGGCGACGCGGACGCTCGGAACTATGGCTATGACCCGACGAACATCCAGGTAGGCGACACCGCTCTCACCGACCTCGTGTTCAGAAACGACGGCTCGAATCCGCTGCTCGAAGGCGACGACTTCGCTGTAGCGCAACTCCAGTCCGAATCGCAGAACGACGTCGAGTACCAAAATCTCGTGCGACTCTATGCGATCGGGCCGGTGACGCAGACCGCGAATGCGGTGACGACGGTCGGCGACGAGCAAGCGATGTTCGTCGATGAAACCGCGACCTACGTCATGTTGACGCAATCGCTGATGTCGCAAGCGTTCGCGACCGAGACCGGCTACGACGGCACGCATTTTACTTTGGTCAATCCGACCGCGGCTCCGTTTGTGGCCGCGTGCGACTCGAGCCAGCTTCTGTTTTCGATCGGCGGTCAACCGGGCGACGGCTCGCTCGGCTTGGTCGGCGCTGGAGCCGACTACTTGTGGCTCGATGGGCAGCTCATCGAGAACGAGATCGACCTCAGCGGGATTCCCTACCCGGTACCGGTGGTCGAAGGCGAAACCTGGACGCCGTACTTCGCGGTCACTCTGCAAGTCTGCGTCCCCATCGGCACCGGTGGGCTCGCGGTGCCGATCACAGCGCTCGCCACGGTCGGTCCGGTCGACAAGATCCCGACGACGATCGCTCCCGGCACCGGCGTCGTGCGCAAGCCGGTGATCGCATCGGCGGGAACCAACATCGCGGCCGGGCTCGACATGTTTCAGCCGCAGGACTACGTCGGCACCGTGCCGACGATCGCATGGCTGCCGCCCGACGTCGGCGCGCCGACGACCTACGCGATCCAGATCTTCCAGGTCACGTCCGACGGCGTCACGTCGATCGCGACGATCTTCACTCATCTCGAGACCGTGACGCTGCCACCGGGCCTGTTCGAGCACGGCGGCCACTACGTGATCTCGATCGCGGCGAGCGATGCGCCGTTTCCGGGCACGCCGATCGCGCCCGACGGGATTCACTCGGCATCGGCCGTGGTGTCGTCGCTGCTGTCGCCTTAGCCCTGGGTTAGTTCGACGTCGTGCTCAGCCG
>Ga0265338_10009169_pt1 | contig 11871 bp, 5 predicted proteins | sample 42126metaG_FD_193579 | JGI IMG/M metagenome (GOLD analysis project Ga0265338, IMG submission 193579) | Rhizosphere microbial communities from Carex aquatilis grown in University of Washington, Seatle, WA, United States - 4-21-26 metaG | ecosystem: Host-associated > Plants > Roots > Rhizosphere >... | reverse complement strand
TGCCTTGTTCATCCATCTGGCGTCGCCTTTCTTTTGCTCAATCTCGGCCGTCAGAAAAAACTTCACGGCTCCTGGCGGTGGATTGCCCAGCGGCTTGAGCTGGCCGGCACTGACTAGAATGGGAATGTGGTCTGGTTCAAAACCGAGACGCCAAGCAGCTTCGGCGGCGTTCATGCGTCCAGGCAGTGAAATCAGATTGAGAATTTCTTTGCGTTCGGGATTCATACATTTTCCTTGGTTAAAGTGAGGGTGACGGTGGTAATGAGGGTGTCATACACGGCACCCAAACGGCTGTCCGCCGACATTACAAAACTCAATTCGTATCCCTGAAGCCAACGTTCCAGCCGTTTTAGACCGCTACCCAGAACGATTACCTCGGCACACCCAAAATGGATGGACATTTTCTCCGGCGATGCCTCCGGTTCCTTTTCCAACGCCGGGTTGGCCGTTCTTTCGGCATACAAGAACTGCGCGTAGGGCAGCAGATAGCTGATGCCATCGTCGGTGAGCACCGCGACAGCGGCGGCATTGGAATCGTGGCCGAGGCACGGATTGTCACGCGAGTTAGACACTGACATGGCGGGCGGTTGTTCGCTGCTGTTTAGTTGGTTGGATTTCATGGCTGCTCCTTTCGGTGGTTTCGGTTGAAAGTGATTGGGCAAGGCGCTGGCGGAACCGTTTCATAAAACGATTGCCGCGCTGCAAAACGGTCTGGAGGAAGTCCCGTTGCGACATGGCCTCAACCGCCGCCAGCCGCGCACTGGAACGAGTGACGTGCGAACGCAATAATTCCGAATCATCGGTAAAGACCTGGCAGCGTTCACGCCCACGCGAAATGCTGACGTAAAATTGTTCCTGATTGATGGCGGGCAGCGAACGCGACGAGGCGACGACCAGAACTTCATCCACGGTCTTGCCTTGGGCAGCATGGGACGTGACGGCGTAACCGTGCGTGAAGGTTCGATAATCGGCAGAAATCACCCGGCCATCGGCCAGCAAAACGGAATCGCCCTGAATCGCCCGCACCTCGACGAGTTCGCCATTGATAAATCGTTTGCCGGCCATGTTTGCTTGCAGCAACAGCTTGTCCCCGGCGGCGATTTTCAATTTTCGCTTTTCCCCCACATCACAGGCGATGCCTGCACCCAATGGGAAAATGTTTTCCGAACCATCATCACGTTGAACTTTCAAACCGTCGTTTTCCACGGCGACCACCTGCACCGTTTCACCTTTTTCAAAACCATGTTCTCGACGATGGAAATGGATGGCCATGCCGGGACGATATTGCCACGCATCCCGTTTCTGCGCTTCTGTCCACATCAATGAGTCAAAAACTTGGAATTCCTTTTCTTCACCGGCCAGCCGACCGGACGTTTTCAGCGCGGTGCGGATTTTTTCCGTCACCGCCTCGATTTCATTCCACGTCGGCGCGACCAGCAGCACGAACTTATTTTCCGCCAACGCTTTCAGATACGATTTCGCCGCCAAGTCGTGAAGATCATGGTGGCCGTCCGCAAGGACCACCGCACCCATGCGTTCCAACTGCGCGAACGCTTCCACCGTGCGTTTCTGTGCCGCCAGTTCCACGGCCTTGCGATAGGCAGCCTTGCGTTGCCGCCGGATGGCCGTCAACTGGCCGGATTTGAAATTGGAATGCCGTTCCAAAATCCGCAGCGCATCACCGCGCGCAACTGAAGCGTGCTGCCCGGTGTCGCCGGACAAAATGATGCGCGCATCGCGCGCGTAATCGAACAGCCGCTTCATATCGTCCATTCCCACCGCCCCGGCCTCGTCCAGCACAACTAGCTTGTCCTTGGACAATGGCTGTTTGGACAGCAGCAGGCTTTGTAGTGTCTTCGCCTCGAATCCCTCTTTACGCAAAACATCCGTTGCCGCCGCCGTTGGCGCGCAGAACAACGGTTCAATCTTTGCCTCTTTGCAGGAGGCAACCAGTTCGCGCAACGCAGTGGTTTTGCCGCTGCCAGCCAGCCCACGCAAGCCGGTAATGCGGTCACTGGTGCGCAGGACATGATAAATCGCCCGGCGCTGGTCTTCGCCCAGCCAGTCGGCAGGCCGATAACCGGGATGCAACGGCGCGACCGAATCGCAGCCCGCGTTGACCGTCTGGATTAAATCCAATTCCGTTGCCAAAATCTTTTTGGTCGAAAACCCGCGTTCGGTCTTTACCAGTTCCGCCGAATACTTCACCTCCTGTTTCAAATTGCCCAAATCCACCTCACCTTGCCGGTGCGCCAAAGCGGTCATCAGCAATTCATGCTCCGGGGCAACGGATTTACGCTCGAACACATGGGCGATGGCGTGATTCAGGGTTTGTTTTTCCAGTCCGGCGATGTGCGGTTGACCAGTGTGTTGCACCGACGCCGAAAGTTTTTGCAGTGCTTGTAATTCATCAGACTGTAATTGTGCCAGTTGGCGTTCGCGCACTTCCGCCGTTGAGATGCCCTTGAGCTTTTTCGCCCGGCTCTGATGCACCGCATGGGAGATTTCATCATTGGATAGTTTTCGCCCCAACTTTTGCTCCATCGCCTGAACCGCCTGATCACGCTGCTGCGCACGTTTGGAAAAACGATTCAGAATTTCTGGATTCACGCCCTCGATTTCAAATCCATGCTTGGCTGGTTGAATCCCGTAGCCGATCTGTTGCACCCGCTTCGCCAGTTCGTTCCGATAAACCGCCGTGCTGTAACGGATGGCGTCATACATTCCACCCGCTTGCAGGGCTTTCCAGCACCGTTCACTGTCATCAAATGTGGCATTAAAGACGGTGAAATGCGTGTGCAACTGCGGGTCCAGTTCACGCGAACTGTTATGCACGAAGGCTGCGGCCACGAGATTGCCGGTCGTGCGGTCACGCTGACTGCCCTGTTTCCGCACGCGCGTGGCGGCGAAGGTTTCAAGTTCTCGAAAAGCAATGCGCGCGGATTCCTCATGGGCTTCAACCAATCGCCGGTCGTCCATCGTCACCGCCAGCACTGATACGGATTTGGGCGGTGCGCAGGTGAAATCGAAAAATACCCGGCGTTTGTTCTCCTTCTGCTGCCGCTGCGTCAGGCGTTCAGTGGTTTCAGGATTTCGGTTTTCACACAGCGCATGAAATTGTTCGCGGGTGACGGCATTGTTTAATCCCAACCGTTCCGCGCCCGCGCCGATCCACTGGCCGGCCCTGATTTCACCGGCGGAATAGTAATCATTCTGCGCCAGATGCTCGTCGAAGTAGCTCTCGGCATCGGCCAGGTTCTTATGTGCGACGGCTGTGAACATAAGGCGTCACTTTATCAGTTCCTTAAAAGGCTTTGTGCCATTTTGGAACAATCGTTAATTTCATTCCTGCTCTCATTTATCGTTTTGTCATTATATCTGAAGCCGGTGTGTGGTTTGCGTATGTGATACACATTCGTCCAAATCACGCTCTTTCGGCTTCCATGGCCATTTCATTTCACTCAAAATGAATAATTTTATCCGGGGAAAATTCGTCGCCGATCCCGGACAAAATCCGTTCTCAAGTTTTCCTCCGTCAGCGGACGGTGGAATCAAAAATCTGAATTTGATTTCACTCATGCGGTAATTTTATCGGATGCCCCGACCCCTTTTTGTGTAATCTTTACACAATTTTCCAATCCATTTCTGTTACCACTTACCGTTTGTCATTTTCCCGGAATTGCCCGCGTTGTGGCGTGTCACACACGCATAATGCACATCCGCGTTGCCGTCTTAAATCAACCGCATAACTCCACTTCACGTTCATCACCCCATTCTGCCGGAAACTGTTGCCATCCATGATCAAGCGTTGAACAAAATGATTCATGGCCACATTTTTTCAGATTGCCGCAGCCGCGTCGTGTAACTGGTTACACGACTTTAATTTTGGCTTTGTTATGCTGAAAAATTCTCTTGGCGGCATTTTCTCATAGAATGAAGTCGTGCTTGTGCGATTTCCGCACAGGTTGACAACGAGCCTTTTTTTAATTTGTCGCCGTCAGTCTGGCGGAATTCGGAGCGGTGAAGTTGCAAACTTTGCAAGAAATGAAAATTATTTCGACGTTTGCACCCAGCACCGCACTTCTATTCGGCGTGCATGGCAAGCCGCATCAAAGCTTTTCCAAATACAACTTGCAAACAGGATGCGGAAGCGTCAAACCATGTTTGAAATTAAAATCAGATGAAGACCAAACGCATATTTATCTTCATCGCTTTGGGTGGCGTCATCCTGCTGCTGTTTCCACGCGAACCGCATTATCAGGGACGGTCATTAAGCAGTTGGTTGCAGCAATGCTACGACACGCCGCTGAACGAAACTCAGCGTCTATCGGAAGCGCAAGCGGCCGTTCGTGCGATTGGCTCAAAGAAATCCGTGCCGGTGTTATTGAAATTGGTTGAAACAAAGGAAGACCCCGTCAGCACCTGGCTCATCGGGCAGCGCGAAAAGCTGAGAATTGATTTTCTGCATTGGCGTTCGGCGGAAGATTGGCAACAACTTGGCATCGCCGGCTTTGAAGCCTTGGAAACCAATGCCGCTCCCGCCGTCGCCGAATTGACAAAACTTTTGAACGACAAGGAGCACGCCTTCGTTGCCGTGCGCTGTCTGATCGCGGTCGGCCCACCCGCCGAGCAGTCCGTATCCCAAGCGTTGACCAACCAGAGCGTTCAGGTTCGCTATTTTGCCACCCAGCAATTCGCGTGGGTGACGGATAGCGACGAAGTATATCTCACAAAAATGCGGGAATGCCTCGAAGACCCTGATGGTTCGGTTCGATTCGCCGCCGTGCAAGGCATCGGCCTGCAAACTCAAGCACCAGATTTAGCCATACCGCTTCTGCTCGAAGCATTGCGAGACAAACAAGATACCGTTGCCTCGTGGGCTGCCAAGTTTTTGGCAAATTTCGGAACCAACGCCCTGCGGGCATTCCCAGATTTGAGCAACGCCGTGGAACATGGAAATCCAAATACGGTTAATCAGGCATTGAAAACCTTGGTGGTCATCGCGCCAGACAAAGCCTTGCCCATCGTTTTTGATAATTTTCGGTCTGCCGATTCCCACCGGCGAAAAATATCCGTAGAATTGCTAAACCAATACCCGGCAACTAATTTGGAGATTCAAGCCGCGATGCAACAGTCGGCTTCAGACCCAGATCCAGCCTTGGCTCGCAGGGCCAGAGAATTGATTACCAAACAATACCAGGCCGAGCATCCGATGGAGTCCCAGTTTTCGGATGACCCCAGCGTTGCAGGCAAGAGCTTGGGTGAATGGCTGAAGTTGCACGATACCGACGGCGCATTTTCAGAAGAGGCGAAACAGGCACTCCAGCAGATGGGAACGAATGCCATACCTGCATTGCTTAAACGAATCGTCTATGTGCAACCACCTTTTGGTCTGCGCGCTTCCGAAGTCAACATTGATGCCGTCAGGGCATTCATCACTTTGGGTGAACACGCCGCGCCGGCACTTCCGCAATTGCAGGCGCTCATGGACGGCACCAACCAGGAAACCGCCTTGTTTGCCATGCTTGCAACGGTCGGAACGAGATCAAACGCCATGCCAATTCTGTTCAAGGGATTGACCAACCAGTTTCCGGAAGTTCGCGGTGAAGCCGCCAATAATTTGACGGATGGAATTGGCAAAGATTTTCCCCAATGGCGCCAACAGGCGATTCCAATTTTTGTAAAATTGTTGAACGACCCCAACGAAGATGTCCGACTGAGTGCGACAAATCAGCTCAAAGAAATTGATCCCGCAGCCGCCGCCAAAGCTGGAATAAAATGAAAACGCAAAATTACATTCGGCGTCTGGTGTGTCTCGCTGCGGCATTTCTTCCGGTTGCTTCTGCGAGTGCCAACCCCATTGAGATGCCCGAAAAACCGCTCACGCCGGAAATCACTTTCCTGATCGTCTGCGCCATCTTGTTGGAGGTGGTTTGTATTTTATTGATGCTTTGGCGGTCAAAAAAACCACGCTTCTTCATTTTGTGGCTCGTCGGCATTCATCTGTTCACATATCCGGCGTTTCTGGAATTCCTTTGGCTGGAACAAAATATGCGCCCGGCTTTTGCCGCAGGAATTGGCGAAGGGTTGGTGGTTTTGGTCGAGGGAACCCTGATTTATCTGATTTGCCGATTTGTCCCACCGGCCAAATCTGACTTGGCATCACCGTCAATTTTCAAATGCCTGCTCGCTTCGTTGATTGGCAATATCCTTTCAGCGTCAGCGTTCCCAATTTTACTGGCGATTTACGACCGCATTGCATCCATCTGAATTTACCCGCTACATGCTCATAGTCACTTGTGACATGTCCGGAGCTTTGACTGGCCGGCTTTCCTGCGGGCACTCGGAAACCGGCCAGACAATTCGCCGCAATGGAAACCTAGACGGTCAGCGCATTCAACGGGCGTTCTAAAACCGCGCTCAACTCCGCCGTCGTCCGTTCATGCCACTCCCGACCTGCTCCATTTCGCTGCCGGTTTCAGAACGCTCGTTCAGCGCCCCTCAATCACGAACACATCCGCGCGTATTGCAAGCCAAGCGAAGTTCTCTCATTTTGCATTGGCAATGCCAAAACTGTGCCGGAGGGAATTCGCGAAAGCGCTTGGCAAATTTCGGGGAAAGGTGAAAATCCAGAACATCATTCAGGGCAATCAACCGAAATGCAAAAACTAGCAAATGCGCGTGGCATTGGGTTTATCGCCAGACCGAAAACCGACATCCGACAATCCTTTCATTTCTCACAATTTGGGGCCAAACTAAAAAAGTTTTCATGAAATACTTTTGTGCCATTGCCAGTTTGCTTTTCTTGATGAGCTTCAATGCTTTTGCCCAAATACCAAGTGACAAGTATTTGAGGATCAGCTTTTCGGAAACTAATTTTTCAGGGATCATTTCCAACACCCAACCGGATATTCAATATGAGATTCAACGCAAACAGGATAAGACAAATTGGATTTCAATGGGGTTTATTCTCGGTTCCGAAATGACGAATTGGACGGCGTTTGATTTTAGAATTACCAACGCCATCAATAGCAAAATGATTCGTGTCCGATCATGGATTGACAGTCAGGGCGTCGGAATACCTGACTGGTGGCAATTGAAATACTTCGGCAGCGTGGGCATTGATCCTTACGGCAATCCCGAAGGTGACGGTTGGAATAATATGCAGAAGTTCCAAAATAACATGGAGCCGTTTATGTGGTATCCACCGCCTGCTCCAAAGTTGAGCGCGCAATTTTTCGGAGGCATGAATACCGACCACAAAGGCAGTGCAATTCTCACCTGGCAGATCGCAAATGGTCCGGTTCCCGATTTCTTCCTGATTGAGCGTGCGAATCGCACCCTGCGCCCAATTACGAACAATCCGTATTTTCAACAACCGCCTCCCGGCGCGCGGTTCGGCGCAAATGGAACAAATCGCCTGCCTTTTGATCCGCGTTTCGGTTCGCAAGGGACAAATCGCTTGCCTCCCGGTGCGCGCTTTGGGGTGTTTGGAACCAACCGTCCGCCTCCCTACGCTCGGTTTGGTTCCAATGGGTCTAATCTTCCGCCAAATTTTCGGCCCATGTATGGTCGTCCTCCTGGCTCACCGCGTGAAGACCCTTTGGTGATGGGACCGTTTGTCGTGGTTGCTCGAATTCCGGGCCGTCCGGGCGTCAGTGATTATCGCTATGTTGAAACCAATGTTGACACGTTCTTTCAACCAAGTTATCGAATCCAGCCGCATTATTCTCCGCCGTTGCACGCGCATCTTAATCAAGTGGATGCCGCCGGAATTCGCAGAACGATTCTTTCGGTTACTGCACGGCAAACTACCAATGGCTACGCGCTAACTGCGTTGCATCCCATTCCTTACGCTCGGTATTTGCTTCTCGTGCGCGACAAAAACGACCCGCAATGGCGTGCCAGCGGTTATTTCGCCTCCGGCACCAACCGCGATCCGGTCTACATTCAAGTTGATAAAAAGGGCATGATGTCCACCGGTCAAAGTCCAATTGCCATGCCCGAAGTAAAATTTCTGCCCGATGTTGTTGAGCCGGAATTCACAGCCGGTTGGGGTGAAGACAGTGACGGTGATGGTTTGCCAGATATTTATGAAGTTCTCGTCACGCACACCGACCCTGACAACGCTGATACCGGCGACACGGGAACTCTGGACGGCGAAAAAGATATGTCTGGCGACGGCTGGAGTAACTTGGAAAAATTTCGCCGCCGCGCCGATCCAACCCGGAAAGCACAGCCCCCGGCACCAGTCGAATTAATCAAGCCAAACGACATTGAAATATGGCAGGCCCTTTTGCCAAAAAGTGATTTGCCTTTTGACGTGAAACTCGAAGTCCGGGTAGCTGGCAGCGACAGCTACCAGCCAATCGAACAAATCCCCTCGATGATTCACCGAATAACGAATTCCCGTCAACGCAATGAACGTCGAAATTTCGATTTGCTTGTAGCCTGGCAATATCCAACCCCGAATGCGGATCAAACCATGGGCGGTTCGTATCCGGGAATGCCAGCTTCACTCGTAACGCTTGCCTCCTTGGAGAACAAGGCGGACGTTCAAGTAGTCGAATCGTTCAGGGCCAGTCTGGCAGCCAGACCGCCACTTTCACATAATGACATGACCAACTACATGGCGTCCATTGATCATGCTTTTCGTCAGGACGACATAGACCAGAGCGAGTTAATGGGGGAATCAATGGCATTGCAAGATAACCAGTCCCAAGATTTTTATGGCAAGGTGATTGACCAACACGGTCAACCAGTTATCGGGGCTGATGTCACAGTTCAAGTAAATTTGGGAGTTGGTCGGGGCGGCACACAAAAAGCCCAAACAGATGCGGCAGGACTGTTTCAATGCACCGGTTTAAGAGGCCAGTCTTTGACCATAACTCTGGGAAAAAACGGGTTTCAAATTGAAGGACACGGCTTGGGCCAGCATAACGGCACCGATACCGCCCCAGACAATCGTGTGGTTTTCACCATGTGGAAGCTGAAAGGCCCAGAGCCGATGCTGCACAATGAATTAAATACACGCAAAATCCAGCCAGACGGACGGGTTTTTACAATTGATTTCTTGAAAAATGAGATCACCGAAGGAACGAATGTTGCCGGTGACATTTTGGTTCAAATTAAGCGTCCGCCGGCAGTCAAACCTAGAGAACAATATGACTGGTCATTCGTGATGACCGCACTCGACGGTGGTTTTATTGAGGTGACCAATGATATTTATCTTAATGAAGCGCCCCAGAGCGGCTATCAACAGCAGTATCAAATGAACAGATACGCGACCAATGTGGTAAATTATTCAACGTATTCGTTGTATCGAACCGACCGGACATTTTTTCTGAAAAGCCGGGGCGGGAAAGTTTACGGCCATTTCCATATCAATGAATTAGACCCCGATTACAGAGGAGGAATGGCTTCCTTGCGAATTGAATCATACATAAATCCCGCTGGTTCACGAAATCTGGAATTCGATCCCGCAAAGCAGACTGAATATACCCCAAAAGCTGAGGCCGTTGCTCCGTTACCGCCGCCTGTGACACCTAAGACTTCATGGGTTGCATCAACAAACGTGAGCGGGCAAATCGTTGGTTGGGGATCAATGGTGTTGCCGCAAATCAATCCCCGAACCAGGTTTATTGCCGTTGCAGCCGGTGGCGAACACAGTCTGGCGCTAAAAGCCGATGGAACGGTGGTTGCCTGGGGGCGAAATCTTTCCGGTGAGGCGACGGTTCCGGCAGGCTTGAGCAATGTGATTGCAATTGCTGCGGGCGGGCGTTCCGGTAGCGGATTCAATTTGGCTTTGAGGAGGGATGGCCAGGTTATTGCTTGGGGTGACAATGCTCACTTGCAAACGTCAGTGCCAGATGGTTTAAGCAATGTCGTATCAATCACTGCTGGGACAGATCACTGCCTTGCACTTAAGAAAGACGGAACCGTAATCGGTTGGGGTATTAACGAGGAGGGCATGACGCAATCACCCGTCGGTCTGAGTAACGTGGTGGCAATTGCTGCGGGAGAGGAACACAGTGTGGCGCTCAAAAGTGATGGAACCGTGGTTGCATGGGGACGAAATCAGCATGGCCAGGCAAGCGTGCCTGAAGGTTTGAGCAATGTCGTTTCAATATGTTCTGGCTCGTATTTTAATTTGGCACTGAAAAAAGACGGAACCGTTGTTGGCTGGGGAATCGACGTGCCGAAAGATTTGACCAATATAACAGCCATCGCGGCTGGTCCATGGGATGGCGTTGCGTTAAGAGGCGATGGAACACCGGTCGTTTGGGGCCAAACGTATTTTTCAGCCACGCAAGTGCCAAGCAGCGTGAGTAATATCATCGCCATTTCGGGTGGTGGAAATGACTATGGAGACCACAGTCTGGCTTTACGCAATGACGGAACCATTGTCGGCTGGGGCAACAACAATTATGGTCAGAGCCTGTCGCCAGATAGTTTGACCAACATTGTTTCGATTGCTGGAGGATTGGGTCACTATCTGGCAATCCGAACCGATGGCTCCGTGGTCGGCTGGGGAGGAGAAGACCATCAAGGGGATGGTCAAGCTTGGGTGCCGGCAGGGCTGGGACCTGTATCGCATGTTGCGGGCGGGTGGTATCACAGCTTGGCCGTGCGAAGCGACGGGACGGTAGTCGGCTGGGGGTTTGGAGCATTTGGCCAGACGGCACCGCCAGGCAATTTGACCGGTGTTACTGCAATTGCAACGGGGTATAACCACAGCTTGGCACTCAAGGATGATGGCACTGTCATCGGCTGGGGAAATTCATCATCTGCTCCAGAATCCCTCAGCAATGTCGTCGCCATAGCAGCCGCAACGTCGCACAGCCTCGCTTTGAAACATGATGGAACGGTTGTCGCTTGGGGGCAAAATGGCTCATTTCAAAAAAATGTTCCTGACGATTTGGCCGATGTTGTCGCCATCGCTGCGGATGGTGAATACGCTGGGGATCATGATTTGGCCTTGAAACGTGATGGCACTGTAATCGCATGGGGAAGCAATGGCGCAGGGCAAACGAATGTGCCCGCAGGTCTGACAAATGTGATCGCAATCGCAGCCGGGGCAAATCACAGCTTGGCCCTTCGCAGAGATGGGACATTGGTTGCTTGGGGGGCGAATAACGCAGGGCAGGCCACAATTCCACCAGGTCTCAGCAATGTTGTCGCAATCGCCGCCGGAGGTTTGAGCAGCATCGCGATTGTAGTCCAATCGCCCGGATCAGGCACCAATTTCGTTTTGGCGTTTCGACATGGCCTAATTGTCCTAATCGCGGTATTTGTCTTTTGCCTCGTGGGTCTCCTCTGGTTGCTGGTTCGGCATTATGGAACACGGAATCAATCGCATAGTTCCGATCAATAACCTGAAACCCGACCTCCAAAACGGAAGGCAATCCGTCATCCACACGAACTTGGCGCTTTGACTGGCCGGCTTTCCTGCGGGCACTCGGAAACCGGCCAGACAAATCGCCTCGAAATAAAACCTATACGGCGGCGCAGTCATCGTCCGTTTCAAAAATCTCCGCGACTCCACATCCGTTACGTCCGCTCCGATTTCAGAAACCGACGTTCACTGCGCCTATCATCATGCAAATGGTCACGTTCAGATAAACGTGATTTCTGACAGCTTTCAGAAACTTGAAAGCCTTAATTTTTGGATGACACCATCCCCGACGCATTCGCTTCGGAAAAATGCAGCCGCAAAAGCGGGCGTTGAAATCCGTTGATTTGCGTTGACGATTTCAACGCTGCTAAACGCTTTTCAACAGTCACCGTCAACACTGCTCAACGCAGTTCAACGCACCGTATCAACGGATTTCAACCCAATTCAACACTGAAAAGTCCATTGCCGAAACTATC
>Ga0265338_10009168_pt1 | contig 11872 bp, 8 predicted proteins | sample 42126metaG_FD_193579 | JGI IMG/M metagenome (GOLD analysis project Ga0265338, IMG submission 193579) | Rhizosphere microbial communities from Carex aquatilis grown in University of Washington, Seatle, WA, United States - 4-21-26 metaG | ecosystem: Host-associated > Plants > Roots > Rhizosphere >... | reverse complement strand
CTAAACTTTGCCGCTGTCGCCGGATTGCATTCACTCCATTTTCCAGAACAATCACGTTCCTGTGAATTAGAAACCGCTCTTGCCACAGTGAACATTATGATGTCGGGGTAGTTTGCCTGCTGAATTTCCGATTCAGAATTTTGGATGAGGTTCCCCGGCGGCCATCCCTCAAGAGGCATTTCCATATTCGATTGGCCGGAACAGAGCCACACTTCTCCAAGCATCACGTTCTTAAAGACAATACTTGCGTCGCCCGCATTAATTGCAAGTTCAAACGGCCCGCCGGCTTTGACTGTGGTCAGACGGACTTTCCATGAGCTGTCTGCCGTCACAGTCGTGCCTGCAATCTTCCCCCAAGATGCTTTCACCATGATTTTGGTTCCGGGCACCGCTTTACCCCAGAACAGAACATTCGCTTTCTGTTGCATGACCATGTTATCGGAAAAAATAGCCGGCATAGCAATGAATCCGTGTTGCGATTCAGCCCGACCGATTGTCAAAAGTAACAACAAAGCAGCGATATTCTTCATGGCGTATCTAGTTTTAGAGTATTCGTTACAACGAAATGAACACCAGCGGGATTATTGAGAATATGTTCAGTGCAAAATAATGAAAATCATCATTTCACGTATGAGGCCGAGGTTTGCATATTGTTCAACACCTTTACTCATCCCGACGGAAAGATGGAACCCGAGAATGTATGAGGAATCGAAAGGAGAATCAAGCCAAAAAAAAACAACAGCGTGTAGCATTATGAAAATCAGAGAGCCATTTTTACCATCTAGCATCGACCCCAGAGACCAGCCTTCCAGACTGCAGTGTAATAAAGTCGACTGCCGCCGAATCTTTGTCCTCTTTTTTCCGTAAAAAATTCAAAGAACACCGCTCCACTTCCAACAGAATTGGAAAGCGGCCAAGGGAGGAAGCCTTGGCATGGTCTGCGAGTTCGATGTCTCGCTTCATAAGCCGCCGCAAATGATGAACGACATTTCCCGCGATAAACAATTTGAATCCACCGTACTTCAATTGACGGAAAAGTATGCCGAGTTCTGGCATGGCCTTCCCGACGTTGAGCCTGAATTGAGCCGCCGCTTTTCGGTGCGCCAGCAAAGAGAGAACGAGCGGAGGCTTGAAACTCAGTTGAAGAAATATTCTGCCGCACCCGGAACCGAAGAGGACGCACTTAACCCCGAGCGGTCACATTTTTCTTTCGATGCGGTGAAATCGATCGTCCGGTCATCTTTCGTTTCCGGAGAACTGTTCAATGATGATTTCTTCACTAGATCTGAACGGGTGACAAAGCGCTTTATTACGGATGCCAGATCTTTTGACCCCTCGCTTTCGCAGGGCGATATTTACCAGGCTCTTAGAAACCTTTGGGTTTTTAACAGCCTCCAGTTGATCATGGGGACGGATATCGTCCTAACGCCCTCCTCTTTTGCCTATAGCCTCTTGTATCCTGTGACGGACAATGGACTGGACAACAATGAGCACACGGCGGATGAAAAACAGTCCTACATCCATTGGCTGAACCAATGGTTCTTCGGGAACAAGTGCATGTGCGACGGCGATTGGGCAAACAAAACAGCAAAACTGCTCACGATGATAGAGCATGAATATTCGCCTCAGGAATTCCGAGATGTACATCTATCTCTTTTTGCCATTCATCAGGCGCAATCAAAAAGTCTCTTCCTTCACAACACATACTCGGAAACAAGCGAATCAGCCCTCACAAAAATAACGATTGAAAAAGGGGGAACGTCGGTTCTTGCAGATGGTTATCTACTATCGGGAAAACTCACTGACGCCGAAATAGATTCGTTTTTTGAATACGGCGTTTTGCTTCAGCTTGTTGACGATATCCGTGACATCCACGAAGACAGGATAAATGGACACTCAAGCCCATTTGTAAGGATCGCGGAAATCGATGATCTTGACGCCGCCGCACGGCGCCTTCTCTTCTTTGTCAAGCATTGCGCAGAAAAACTTTCAAGCCTCAATCATGCTCGCGCTCACCAGATAAAACAAATGGTAGAACAGAGCTGTTCATTTCTCATTCTTGAAACTGCTCCACGCAACCGCGATTACTATTCCATCCGTTTCGTGCGGAATGTGGAGCGCTCGCTTCCTCTACGCTCTGAATTCATGGACGAACTGCGACATGAATATGAGAATCGTCGCACCTCGGTCGCCGATGGTCACGCGTACAGCATCGCTTAACTTGAACGCTCTTTTCTAAACAAGCCAGTAGTGTCCTAATTTGAGTATGAGTCATGTTAACACTGCTTTGTCGTGTCATCCTGATTCTCGACGAGCCGAATCGTCGACCGCCGTTCTTTGGCGGGAGAAGGATCTATGACATTGCCCCACCGTGTTTGCCTGAGGCATCGTTGACGTAGATTCTCCCTAAGGGATGCCTTCGGCATTCACTCCGCTTCGCTCCGTTCAGAATAACACGACGAGGGCTTTAATTTACTCTCAACAACTAACCCACTACCAAGAAGCCCTTCTGATTGACAATTCCCTGCAGCAGCTTTATATTTCATCTAATACACTTCTGCAGTATAAGTCAATATTTTTGAGCATACAGAGAAGATCTCACTGGGTACACGCGGCGGGACGTTGAACTCGAACCCATCGTTCGATAATGAGTTGCTTTCGAACAAGGCCGCTTATTCAGGCTTTATTCGAAGATGTTCCATGAAATCATCGAGGAGTCACTCATGATGAAAAAGCTTGCGCTCATAACTTTGCTGTGTATGCTGATTCATGTGAACAGTGTACTCGGTCAAGCGATATCGTGGCCTGATTCACTCCCTGTATACAGCCATATTGTTATCATCATTGAAGAAAACAAAGATTATGATGAGATCATCGGGAGCAGCTCCGCGCCGTACATCAACATGCTTCGGAGCGAAGGAGCAAATTTTACGCAAATGTACGCCGAGGAACACAAAAGCGAAGGCAACTACTTTTGGCTGATGTCGGGAAGCAATCAGAATGTTGGATTCGACGATGCGATTCCGAAACCGCTCTTCACGGCAAGCAATCTCGGAGAACAATTGCTCCTGAAAGGGCTATCGTTCAGGGGGTACTCCGAGAACCTTCCAGAGATAGGAAGCTTGATAGAAAAACAATATCCCTATGCGCGCAAACACGTTCCGTGGATCAGTTTTGGCAATCTTCCTTCCGGAAGCAATCCGGATTCGTCAACGAACCTTCAGTTTGAGCAATTTCCGTCGGATTACAACAAGCTCCCCACGATCTCGATCGTTGCTCCAAATTTGATCAATGACATGCACGACAATCCCGAAAATGTCATGCACGGGGATGTATGGCTGCACATGCACATGGATTCTTTTTACCAATGGGCAAAGAATCACAACAGCCTGTTGATCATCACGTTCGATGAAAATGAAGATCCAACTAAAATGACGGGCTTAACGGATCCATCAAGCGCGGACAAAGTAAAGCAGAACCGGATAGCGACAATCTTTGCGGGAGCCCGGATCCAGCACGGCGATTATACCGAGAACAAAGGAATAACGCACGTGAATATCTTGCGGACGCTCGAAGCGATGTACGGGCTGAAGAGATCGGGGGCGCAGCAGGCGAACGCTCTTTCGTTCGGAATCGGAGACGATTACATCATCACAGACGTATTTACAAAACAAGGCCACGGGAAAAAGTAGAACTGAGGCGGCTAAATGATTCCCGGGTCATCGGGCTTCAAATAATAGTTTGTCAGCACGGAAATACTCTTTTCTGGGAGCGTCAAGAATCTTTCTCCCGAAGGTTCTTGTTCTGTTTCAGTTGGTGCAAGGCAAAAACCTTCTTTGGAAACAAGCTCTTGTGAAACTTGATAAAGATAGAATTTGCTTTTTGCAGTTTCTCCGATTATCTCGACTGAAACACGTTCAGGAGTTTCGCCGCTGTTCAGGAAAAACGCCGTCATCTCTCCCGTTCTGCTAATGAGAGCTGCTGTCTTTATCTGAGGGGACAGAGCGAGTCTCTCCGATTGAACGACCGATGCATACTTTCCGATATACCTGCTCATAATTCCGAAACCGAAATATGCCGGATTTTCGGGAAGAATCTTCTTCAGGTAGATCTTCTTCTCCCGGTCCCACGTTTGAATGAGCTGCCATTGTCCGTCAAGATCTCCCCGGTTGACAAAACTCCACCGATTCATACCATCGGCTCCCAAATTCAGACAACAGAGGATATCCGACGCGTTCGATAACGCTGCCTCAAAGCTCTTCGGTCCACCGTGGTCTCCTCCCCATCCCATATGCATATTCCCGAACTCCGAAAGGAAAAAAGGCTTCTGCCGGGCGTGCGCCCACTCAGCCCACTCTCGGATGATTCCTTCTTTTTGAGAATCAATGCCGTTGTAGGAATGGATATCGTATGCGCCAATGAATTGGTCGAAATCTATTTGTTTCGGGTCGAGAGGCGGGAGGCTCGTCCAATCGGGAGCAGAAAGAGGTAGGGCGATTCCTGCCGCGTCCAGGTATTCTCGCACCCTGCTTAGCGCGGGAGTAATTGTTCCCGAACCCTGGCCATACGACCACCAGTATCCCCAAGTGCCGCCCGGAGGTTCATTGGTGATGCTGAAATATTTAATGCAGGTATAGTTCTTTGTGCGAAGTAAGTTTGACAGGAGCTCCCTCACGCCCGACGCGAAATCGTCGAGTGAGCGGGGTGCACTCAGCAGCGGATGAACTCCGGGGAATGCATTCCATTCCACATGCCCCCACATCTGTTGAAGAAACACATCTGCGCCGTGCGACTCGCACCAATCGAGTATCCTGTAGAGCGCCAGCGTCTCTTCATTATTCCAGTCGAAGACACCCCGTTGAGGCTCGTACATTCGCTGGCTCAATTCGACACGGATGAAATTCAACCCGAGCCATGAAGCATGACCGCAGATCTGTTCCCATGCATCGGTTTCAGAAATAGGCGGATTCCCTCCGTATGCACTCCCCCGAGGATTCTGATACCTGACCGGATAATCGTACGTCTCATTTTCAAGCGGGATGTCCTTCGACATCGCATGCCAGGACGCGCCGATCCCCCCGCGCATGGTGTGAAGGATCACATTTGCATTAATTTTTAATTTGAATACCGGTAATGCCATAATCTCCTATTGCGAACGAATCTGGCTTTAAGGGATGGAAGATCTTTCGATTGCAACAATCTACTGGGAGTGCACCTTGTTGCGAACGTATGCTTTGATCGTAGCGCACTCCTTCCCCTCGCTTTCACCATTCGGCCTGATTACGTATTCCCCAACGCAAGCGGGAACGATGAACGTCTCGGCATAATGAACAACGAAAGGCTCGAAGCTGCGTAACGGACTTTCTACCACAATCTCCCCCCCCTCCACAACGTTTAGTACATTGACATTCCCATGCGTGTTATGGAGAACTGATTTCGTAAACCAGTGACGCCGCGTTTCAAGGAATTCACTATCATGAAGACCTGTGCGCTCTTCACGCCATCCGTCACCCTCGCCAACAGACTCAATTCTGTTAACGAGATTATTCTTCGTCCATGAGGTTGTTCTTCCCCAGTCTATTACTTTTTTGCCGTGTTCAATATTGATTGGCCGGGGTTTCCCATCAAGACCAAGTCTCCCCCAGTCCCATAATTTGAACGTGAAAATGTACGGAGTTGCGCTTATCTCAAGCACCATGCTGTTTCTGCCTGAACAATGGATTGTTCCGGCGGGAATAAGAAAGTGGTCATGTTTCTTGACAGGCCATGTTTGCACATATTTTTCTACGTCGAACGTTTCTCCTTCATCGCGCGCTGATTCGAGCTCCTGTATCATTTGTTCGGGATCTATTTTTTCTTTAAGCCCAAGATACACGACAGCTCCCGGTTTCGCATCCATCATGTAATAGCTTTCATCCTGAGTATATTGAACGCCGAATGTGGCGCGTATGTATTTGGCCGTCGGATGAACTTGAAGACTAAGGTTTCCCCCCTCCATGGTGTCCAGGTAATCAAATCGGATTGGAAATTCTTCTCCAAATCGTTCATACACCATACTTCCGAGAAGATTCTTGGGATCATGCATGAGGAGGTTGATCGCTGGGACCTCGATTCCAATTTCTCCGTACCGTAGTAAGAGACTATTTTCTTCCGGAACGCAGTTGAAACACCAGCCATAATTAAGGGCCTCCTTGTCCAGGCCGAATCGTGCCTTCATCCATTGACCTCCCCACGGGCCCGGGTCAAAGAAAGGGACGAGACTGAACGGACGCCTGAGCGTTTGATGAAGTCCTTCTGTTATGGCTCGACCGGCGACCATCTTTGGATTATTGCTGCAGTTCGTGTCGAGCAGGTAATCAAGTTTGCTCAATAGATTTCTTTTCAGCCTGTCGCATATACGCCAGTCGACAAAATAGCCATGTTTATAGAGCAGCATCGGATCTTCCGTGTCCCGGTTTGTCACGCCGATATTGTCGACAAGATGCTCTCTCATTCTCCTTTGAATTTCCCACCTTGCCATATCGGAATAGACGAGCAGGTCGCAGCCTTCTGCGACAAACGACGCGCCCGTTCCGATGACGAGAACAATCCCTTCTCCTATCGACTTAATTTTTCTACGAAATTCTTTGATCTTGCCGGGGTCAAAGTAAGCGTCAATGGTGATCCCTGACATACGGCCGAATATTCTATCGTCCGTCAGATATGGAGAAACTATCGCCGTTATCTTGTCCGCGCTCCACATACAATCCCTCGTGCGAAAAACAGATACCGGACTGATTCCATTCGCCAGCTCAAGGATCGTCTCTTCCTCCAGCACTCCCTGATACAATTCTACAACAATGGTTTTCTTCTTACGATTCATCGCGGCGATGTGTTGCTGCAGGTGCGTCGAAATGCTGACCCATCCTTCAAAGACGTCGAAGTCGCCTTCAATTTGAACAAACGGACTCCTGGTAAATTTACTCATCGTCTCTTACGATTCCTTTTCCTGACAGTATTTTTGAGGGATGATAGATGGCGGGCGCGTTCCAACACAGGGAACCTCATTTGGCCTTAACTTGATTTGACGAGCAGGCTAATAGGAAGAAACAGAGTTAATGGCTGCGAAATGTTTCTCGGCGAATTTAATGAATTGATTGGTATCGTAGTCAGTCAGACCATGCTTCCCTTTTCTCATATGATAGCCGATAAAATTTCCGATCGAGGTTTCAACCGGCGGCATATTGCTCTCGCCCAGCCCATCCTCGCCAAAGAGCGCATAGACAGGGTCTGCAGCAGCCGCAGCAAGAAACGTTCCGAGGGGATCGCCCCACAGGTCTTCTTCAGCAGTCGATAGATAGACGGGCCTTGGCGCCATCAACGCAATGAGCATATGCCAGTCAACGGGGAGGTCGTTCACGCGATCATTGAACTGCTTGAAGTTTCCGCAAAACCAATGAGGAAATTGACCGTTGATCAGCTTGACCGTCTCTCCAAATCGTCGGCGAACGATCGTTGCACCGCCGCATCCTGATTCGCACGAAATAATCATTGCAAACCTCTTGTCCTGAGCGCCAGCCCACATTGCCGCCTTGCCAAACCTCGAAAAACCAAGCAGACAAACGCGATGTGCATCAATCGAAGTATCAGTTTCAATACAATCCATTACTCTTCTCAACATCCACGACCAGGCAGCGATCGTCCCCCATTCGCTCGGCTCGGGCTCTCTTCTATCGGGAGGGCCGAAGAATTTCCGCACTCCTTTAACGTAGGCACTATCTTTGTCATCCGGCTCGATTTCGCGAGCATCGAATGTCACGAGGCCAAATCCGTTCTTTACAACAAGCCCGGCATCAGGAACCCACGTCGATGCCAGAAAAACAGGCACGGGACCACTTTTTTTCGGCAGAATAATTTCAACGTCGCATTTGGGCCACGCGTCCTCATCCGACAAAAAGATCGTCAGTTTCCTTTTGATGGCAGAACCGTTCAATACATTTCGATCCTCGGACATGGTTCGCCAATGCATTCCGTTCGGTCTATCAACCGCCGCTTTGCCGTAAACATTCTCCTCGAACAATCTTAGAATTTCCGGCCTTCGCTTCGTGATCCATGCACTCGTGTCCGAGACTCGTTCGCCGCTCACCATCACAAGAGGGTCGGGGAGCGTATAGGTTGGCACTCTTGATTCGTCGTATTGTCCCGGTGGAAGGTCCAACGGAGTCTTCTTGCCCTGAGCCAGTAGGGCGCACATCGGAAGAAGCCCAACCCCAAGAGAGATCAATGTTAAAAGTTCTTTCATTCTTTTTTAGGAAAAATAGCACCCCGCACTTCGCTCGATCTGCAATCTGTCGCGATAAACTATTTGTTATGCCCCATACGGCGACGAGGCCGTTTCGCCTCCACGGCCAGTCCAATTCGTATGGAAAAATTCTCCGCGCGGCTTATCGATTCTCTCATACATGTGCGCCCCAAAATAGTCGCGCTGCGCCTGCAGCAGGTTCGCCGGAAGCCGGGCATTCCTGAAGCCGTCAAAATAATTGAGAGCCGCAGCCATGGCCGGAACCCAGATGCCGTTCGTGATCGCCGTCGCGAGAACACGACGCCACGCCTCTTGCGACCGGTCGATCGTCTCTTTGAAGAAGGGATCGAGAAGCAAATTGGTCAGTCCCGGCTTTTTGTCGAAAGACTCCTTGATCCTCCCAAGGAATTTTGACCGGATAATGCATCCACCCCTCCACAAGAGCGCGATGCCGCCGTAATTCAAATTCCATTTATATTCCTCAGCCGCCGCTTTCAATAGCACGTAGCCCTGGGTGTACGAAACAACTTTAGAAGCGTAGAGAGCCTGTTCGAGATCGGCCAGGAATGCTCGTTTGTCTCCGGTGAACTTTGGTTTCGGGCCCTCTAAGATCTTAGATGCTTCGACACGGTCTTCTTTTGTTGCCGAGAGGCAGCGGCCGTAGACGGCTTCACTGATCATCGTGAGAGGAATGCCGAGGTCCAGCGAAGCAACGCTCGTCCATTTCCCCGTTCCTTTTTGTCCCGCGGTGTCGAGGATCTTATCGACAAGCGGAGATCCGTCGGTGTCCTTGAAGGCGAGAATGTCTCGCGTAATTTCGATGAGGTAGCTGTCGAGTTCTCCCTTATTCCATTCCTCGAACACGCCGTGCATTTCAGAAGCGGACATTCCAAGAAGTTCTTTCATAATCTGGTAGACTTCGCAGATGAGCTGCATGTCGCCGTATTCAATCCCATTGTGCACCATTTTGACAAAATGCCCGGCCCCATTCTCGCCGACCCAGTCGCAGCACGGCGTCCCGTCAGCTACCTTCGCGGCGATCGACTGAAAGATGGGTTTTACGAACGGCCATGCCGCAGGAGATCCCCCGGGCATGATGGAGGGACCTCGCAACGCGCCTTCTTCTCCTCCGGACACGCCGGTCCCAATATACAGCAGCCCTTTCGACTCCAGGTATGACGTCCGTCGAATAGTATCTGAAAAGTGCGAATTGCCGCCGTCGATGATGATGTCTCCTTTTTGAAGATGAGGGATGATCTGTTCGATGAACTCGTCCACCGGCTTGCCGGCTTTTACCATCAACATGACCTTGCGAGGCGTTGTCAGGGAATCAACAAGTTCTGCAACGGAGCGAGTGCCAATGATCTTTTTTCCCTTCGCCCGGCCATGGATGAAGTTGTCGACCTTTTCCACCGTTCGGTTGTAAACGGCAACCGTGAAGCCGCGGCTCTCGATATTCAGCACAAGGTTCTCTCCCATCACTGCGAGCCCGATCAATCCTATATCCGCTTTTTCGTCCATTAAGATAATTTCACTTTCTGATCATTGTTATTTAGGGCTGTGTCGTAATTGAAAATTTGATTTGAGACTTCAGGGGAATCCCAAAAGGTAAGTTCGCGCAAATCCTAGGGATAGTTCCGCCAGACGCATTGCCGCGAGCTGATTCTCCAAGCTATCTCAAAAAATGATTTCGACGCAGAATGCATTTGTAAATGTCATGCTGATCCCGCCGCACTTGCCGAAGGCATCACTTCGTGATTGGCGGAAGAAGCATCCACGACATTGAAGCCGCGTAGATTTACAGCGCATGAGTGTTATGGGTTCGTCACTCCGCTTCGCTCCGGTGAGAGCAACATTTTTGGGAGTTTTTGAGATAGCTCCTAAAAATATTGGCGCGTTGGCGAGAGAGTGACTTTTTCTGACCTCTCCCTTGTTCAAGAGATAATTACCGCTGTATCCGCGCCGATCCCCCTTTAGCGAACGCCCGCACCTGTTCAAGCGATGCCATCGTCGTGTCGCCTGGAAATGTCGTTAGAAGTGCTCCATGCGCCCAGCCAAGCTTGACCGCCTCCTCCGGCGTTTCACCGGTTAGTATTCCATAAAAGAACCCGCTGGCGAATCCGTCTCCACCACCTACCCGATCCAGCACATCCAACTCACAGGTCGGAGCAGAATATGTTTTTCCATCCATCCAAGCCACAGCACTCCAGGAGTGGTGATTGCTGGAATGAACTTCCCGAAGCGTTGTCGCTACTACCTTTATCTGCGGGTGTTTTGCAATGACGTTGTCGATCATCCCAAAAAAAGTACTCGGGTCGAGTTTCGATTTTGAGGAGGCCTCGGGACCCGGAATTCCCAGCCCTTTCTGCAGGTCTTCCTCGTTTCCCACCAAGACATCGGCATTTTCAACAATGCGCGCAACAACTTCTACGGCCTTCTTTTCCCCTCCCCAGATATTCCAGAGCTTCTCGCGGAAGTTCAAATCGAAGCTGACGATCGCTCCAGCTTTTTTCGCCGCTTTCATTCCCTCAATAATTAATTCTCCCGTTGTTTGCGAAAGAGCCGCGAAGATACCTCCGCTGTGAAACCAGCGAACGCCGCCGGCAAAGATTGCATCCCAGTCGAAGTCTCCCGGTTTCAGCTGCGCCGCCGCCTCGTTTGATCGGTTATAGAAGACAACAGGAGCTCTAACACCGTGGCCTCGGTCGCTGTAGACTGCAGCCATGTTCGGGCCGTTAACTCCGTTGTGTCTGAATCTTTTGTAATATGGAGTTACTCCAGCTGCGCGTACACGTTCGGCAATAAGCTCGCCGATGGGGTATTCAACCATTGCCGAGGCGATGCCGGTCTTCAAACCGAAACAGTCTGAAAGATTAGCCGCCACGTTGTATTCTCCGCCGCTTACATGAATTGTGCACTCAGTCGCTTTTCTGAACGGAATAATGCCGGGATCCAGCCTGTGAACCAGCGCTCCAAGCGATATCAAGTCTAGAGCACCGCCGGATTTAATTTTCAGACCGCTGCTCATCCTTACTCCTTACTTTTTGTTTATGTGATTTCACTGGATAACAAATCGCGCCGCACGTTCACGACTCGCGCAGTGAGCGATTGTTGCAGATCCGGTACAAAAGCTGACCTGCATTCTCAACGACGAGCAGGTCGTCATTTTGATTTTCTTTCCATTCTGTAACATTGATCGCACGATAATCCACGTACCCGAGATTCACCGATCGGCAAACATCCTCGGGGATAGACGTAGCAAGAGTGACGTTGATCCGGGGAGTTTCCACTCCGTTGTCGAATGTGCCGATACCTCTGACGTTGGTCGAATGGGCCAGTATCAGTTTCGACACGCCGAAAAAACGTTCCCATTGACGGACAAAATAATCACGCACATGATAGCCGACCTTGCGTATTTCCTTCCCGTGCGTATGCGAAAGTTCTTTAATATGAGGAGCGTAGATGATCACCTCTCCTCCGTCTGAAATTATCGGCTCATGCTTGTACATCACCTTGCCCGCCACCCAAAGATCGTCGTACATCGGCGGCGCAATGCCGAGCACCTGTCTATAGTTGTGATCGACATATTTG
>Ga0265338_10009167_pt1 | contig 11872 bp, 8 predicted proteins | sample 42126metaG_FD_193579 | JGI IMG/M metagenome (GOLD analysis project Ga0265338, IMG submission 193579) | Rhizosphere microbial communities from Carex aquatilis grown in University of Washington, Seatle, WA, United States - 4-21-26 metaG | ecosystem: Host-associated > Plants > Roots > Rhizosphere >... | reverse complement strand
GCGACGACGCCGGCGCCGACGGTACGGCCGCCTTCGCGGATGGCGAAGCGCAGCTTCTCTTCCATCGCGATCGGCACAATCAGCTCGACTTCCACCGAGATATTGTCGCCCGGCATCACCATCTCCGTACCCGCCGGCAACTTGACGATGCCCGTCACGTCGGTGGTGCGGAAATAGAACTGCGGACGGTAGTTGGCGAAGAACGGAGTATGACGGCCGCCCTCTTCCTTGGTCAGGATATAGGCTTCCGCCACAAATTGGGTGTGCGGAGTGACCGAACCGGGCTTGGCCAGAACCTGACCGCGCTCGATGCCTTCACGCTCGATACCGCGCAACAGCGCGCCGATATTGTCGCCCGCCTGGCCCTGGTCCAGGAGCTTGCGGAACATCTCAACGCCCGTGACCGTAGTCTTAGAGGTGGGACGGATACCCACGATCTCCACTTCCTCGCCAACCTTGACGATGCCGCGCTCCACGCGGCCGGTGACGACCGTGCCGCGGCCCGAGATCGAGAACACGTCTTCGATCGGCATCAGGAACGGCTTATCGATCGGACGATCCGGCTGGGGAATGAACTCGTCGACCTTGCTCATCAGCTCCAGGATCGCGTCATGGCCCAGCTTGGGCTCCTTGTTCTCAAGCGCCATCAGGGCCGAGCCGCGCACGATCGGAATGTCGTCGCCCGGGAACTGGTAGGAGGTCAGAAGCTCGCGCACTTCCATCTCAACCAGATCCAGCAGCTCCGGATCATCGACCATGTCGCACTTGTTCATGAACACCACCAGGGCCGGCACGCCGACCTGGCGGGCCAGGAGGATGTGCTCGCGGGTCTGGGGCATGGGACCATCGGAAGCCGAGACCACCAGGATCGCGCCGTCCATCTGGGCGGCGCCCGTGATCATGTTCTTCACATAGTCGGCATGGCCGGGGCAGTCGACATGGGCATAGTGGCGGGCCTTGGTCTCGTACTCGACATGCGCTGTCGAGATCGTGATGCCGCGGGCCTTCTCTTCCGGCGCCTTGTCGATCTGGTCATAGGCCGTAAAGGTCGCCCCGCCGGTCTCAGCCAAAACCTTCGTGATCGCCGCCGTCAATGACGTCTTGCCATGATCGACATGGCCAATCGTCCCGATGTTGCAGTGCGGCTTGTTACGCTCAAACTTTGCTTTCGCCATTGTTGTTCTCCTGAATCTCTAACTTAGGCGTATTTGGCTTTGACTTCGTCCGCGATGGCCTGCGGCACCTGCTCGTAATGGTCGAACTGCATCGAATACTGCGCGCGGCCCTGGGACATGGAGCGCAGCGTGTTGATGTAACCGAACATGTTGGCGAGCGGCACCATCGCGGTGACTACCTGCGCATTGCCACGCGAGTCCGTTCCTTGAACCTGACCGCGGCGGCTGTTGAGGTCGCCGATGACGCCGCCGAGGAAATCTTCCGGCGTCACCACTTCCACCTTCATGATCGGCTCGAGCAGCTTCACCGCGCCCTTGGACGCAAGCTCGCGGAACGAAGCGCGGGCGGCGATATCGAAGGTCAGCGCGTTGGAATCCACTTCGTGATAGGCGCCGTCGACCAGACGGGCCTGGAAGTCGATCACCGGGAAGCCGGCCAGAAGACCGGATTCCTTCTGGGCCTTGAGACCCTTTTCCACGGCGGGAATGAATTCCTTCGGCACCGAACCGCCGACCACGTCATTCTCGAACACAAAGCCCGAGCCCGGCGGCAAGGGTTCATATTCGATCTTCACGCGCGCGAACTGGCCCGAACCGCCGGTCTGCTTCTTGTGGGTGTAGTCGATGGTGACCGGCTTGCTCAGCGTTTCGCGATAGGCCACCTGCGGGGCGCCGACATTGGCTTCCACCTTGTAGGTGCGCTTCAGGATGTCGACCTTGATCTCCAGATGCAGCTCGCCCATGCCCTTGAGGATGGTTTGGCCGCTTTCCTGATCGGTCGAAACGCGGAAGGACGGATCTTCCTGGGCCAGACGCACCAGCGCCATGCCCATCTTTTCCTGGTCGGCCTTGGTCTTGGGCTCGATCGCGACTTCGATGACCGGATCGGGGAATTCCATGCGCTCCAGGATCACCGGATGGTTGGGATCGCACAGCGTCTCGCCCGTGGTGGTGAGCTTGAGGCCCGCCAGCGCCACGATGTCGCCGGCATTGGCTTCCTTCACGTCCTCGCGGGAGTTCGCATGCATCAGCAGCATGCGGCCAACGCGCTCGGTCTTGTCCTTGACCGAATTGAGGGCGCCGGTGCCGGAGGTAATGGTGCCGGAATAGACGCGCACAAAGGTAATGGAGCCGACAAAGGGATCGTCCATGATCTTGAAAGCCAGGCCCGCGAACGGCGCCTTGTCGTCGGCGGGACGCTCGACTTCATTGCCCTTGGGGTCGATGCCCTTCACGGCCGGAATGTCCAGCGGCGACGGCAGATACGCAACCACAGCGTCCAGCAGCGGCTGCACGCCCTTGTTCTTGAAGGCCGAGCCGCACATCACCGGCACGAACTTGAAGCCCATCGCGCCCTTGCGGATCAGCTTCTGCAGTTCCTCGACGGACGGCTCCTTGGCGTGCTCGAGATAGGCCTCCATGGCGGCGTCGTCTTCCTCGACGGCCATCTCCACCAAGGCGGCGCGCAACTCGGCGGCCTTGTCGGCATATTCGGCGGGGATTTCGACTTCGTCGAACTTGGCGCCCAGCTGTTCGTCATGCCAGATCAAGGCCTTCATCTTCACGATGTCGACGATGCCCTTGAAATCGGCTTCGGAGCCGATCGGCCAGGTGATCACCATGGGACGGGTGCCCAGGCGGTCGATCATCATGTCGATGCAGCGCTGAAAGTCCGCGCCGGTGCGGTCCATCTTGTTGACGAAGCAGATGCGCGGCACGTGATACTTGTCGGCCTGGCGCCAGACCGTCTCGGACTGGGGCTCCACGCCGGCGACAGCGTCGAACACCGCCACCGCGCCGTCCAGCACGCGCATGGAACGCTCCACCTCGATGGTGAAGTCCACATGACCGGGGGTGTCGATGATGTTGATCCGGTGCTCTTTCCAGAAGCAGGTCGTCGCGGCCGAGGTGATGGTGATGCCGCGTTCCTGTTCCTGCTCCATGAAGTCCATGGTGGCGGCGCCGTCATGGACTTCGCCGATCTTGTGGGACTTGCCGGTGTAATAAAGGATGCGCTCGGTCGTCGTGGTCTTGCCGGCGTCGATGTGCGCGGCAATCCCGATATTCCGGTACATGTTAAGGGGCGTGGTGCGGGCCATGGGGGCGTGTCCGGATTACCAGCGATAGTGAGAGAAGGCGCGGTTGGCGTCGGCCATCTTGTGCGTGTCTTCGCGCTTCTTGACGGCCGAGCCGCGATTGTTGGCGGCATCCATCAGCTCGCCCGACAGGCGGCCCTGCATGGTGGGCTCGTTGCGGCCGCGGGCGGCGGTGATCAGCCAGCGAATGGCGAGCGCGCGCGAACGGTCGGTGCGCACTTCGACGGGCACCTGATAGGTGGCGCCGCCAACGCGGCGGGAGCGCACTTCCAGCGCCGGGGAAACATTGCGCAGGGCTTCGTGGAAGACGACCAGCGGATCCTGCTTGGTCTTGGCGGCGATGGTGTCGAAGGCGCCGTACATGATGCCTTCGGCGGCGGACTTCTTGCCGTCATACATCAGGGAGTTCATGAACTTGGCGAGAACCAGGTCGCCAAACTTGGCATCCGGGGTGATTTCGCGGCGCTCGGCGCGGTGGCGGCGGCTCATCGTATATCTCCTTACTTCGGACGCTTGGCGCCGTAGAGCGAGCGGCGCTTCTTGCGGTCCTTGACGCCCTGGGTGTCGAGCACGCCGCGGATGATGTGATAGCGCACGCCCGGAAGGTCCTTCACGCGGCCGCCGCGGATCAGCACCACCGAGTGCTCCTGCAGGTTATGGCCTTCGCCGGGAATGTAGGTCAGCGCTTCGAAGCCGTTGGTCAGGCGCACCTTGGCGACCTTGCGCAGCGCGGAGTTCGGCTTCTTCGGCGTCGTCGTATAGACGCGCGTGCAGACGGCGCGCTTCTGCGGGCACTGCTGCAGGGCCGGGACCTTGTTGCGCTTCGGCTTGAAGCCGCGCGGCTTGCGAATGAGCTGGTTGACTGTCGGCATTCCCACTTCTTCCTTTGTCGGCTCCGGTGATCAGCCGGAAGCGATGCGAAAAACAAAAACCGGACGCGCGAACCCCTTCTCGCGTCCGAACTTGCGGAGGACTGAGGGGCTAGCCCCTGAGTCGCGCTTTTCAAGCTCTTAAACTGGCTTCCCAGCAGCGTTTTTGCGTGTTTTGACGCAAACGGCCTGCCCTGGAAGGTGGCGGCTTATACCTATCGGGGTCTGGGGGGTCAAGCGGCCTAAAGCCCAGCTTTTCCGCGGGTTGGTTCCCCCGGCACGGCAGGCAAATGTTTACAGTGAAATCATGTTGCCCGTTGCGTCCGCCCTGCCCCAACCCATAGTGTCATCACGAAACAGTCTCGCAGCCTCCATGACGCGACCGACCCGCGCGATTTCATCGTCACCGTCCGCCTTCCGGCGGTTGGTGATGCTGTTTGCGTTGCTGGCCTTCGCGCTGCAGGCCTATCTGGTTCAGACACATATACATGGGCAGCAGCCGGGCGTTTTGAGCCTGAAAACCCATGTTTCCGCGCCGGTTCAGCCGGTGCCGTTCGACCCCCTGGCTCCCGCCAACTGTGCGCTATGCCAGGAAATTCTGCATGCCGGTACGGCGATCACGCCGGACAATTCCCAACTGGCATTGCTGCTCACCTGGATCGCGATGGCGTCCGCCGTCGCGTTCCTGCCCGCTGAGCCCCTCAAGCTGACCACCGGCTGGCGCAGCCGGGCCCCTCCGGTCCGCTAACTCCCGATCGTCTTTTAACTCCCGATCGTCTTTCTCTTTTCTTCATGGGCCCTTGTTCGGGTCCATGGCTGCTTTCCAGTTCTGGAGGCATTTTTGACCAGGAAAATGACGCCTGCTGTATTGCGGGCGGCAAGGCTCCCGCCGGGAGCCGGGTTGCAGAAGCCGGCCGCATTGTGGGCCGCGGCGCTGCTTCTGCCGCTGGCTGCTTGCGCCGTCGGACCGGATTTCAAGAAACCCGACGCTCCGCCGGTCAGCGACTATACGCCCCAGCCCGTGACCACCACCACGGCAGCGCCTGTGGCCGGCGGTGAGCCCCAGCACCTGGTCAAGGGCGCGGACATCGCGGCCGACTGGTGGACGCTGTTTCATTCCAAGCCGCTCAACGATCTGATCGCGCAGGCGCTGGCCAACAACCACGATCTCAAAGCCGCCCAGGCAGCCCTGCAAGTCGCCCGGGAACATACGGCGGCCCAACGCGCCGCCTTCTTCCCGACCCTGAGCGGCAGCTTCGCCGCCAGCCGCCAGGCGCAACCCGAGACTTTGGCGCCGGTGCCGGACAACAACACCTTCACCTACAACCTGTTCACGCCGCAGGTCAGCGTGACCTATGCGCCGGATGTGTTCGGTCTTACCCGCCGCACGGTGGAGTCCTTCAAGGCGCAGGAAGAGGAAGCGCATTTTCAGCTGGCCGCGGCTTACACGACCCTGGTCAACAATGTCGTGGTCGCGGCCGTCAATGCCGGCGCGGTCGAGGCCCAGATCACTGCCACCCACGAACTGATCGACGCCAACACCAGAATGGTGGAGATACTCAAGAAGCAGCTCGCCGACGGCTATGCCAGCCGCATCGATCTTGCCGCGCAGGAAGCGCAACTCGCGCAGACCGTCGCCACCCTGCCCCCGCTGATAAAGCAACAGGCGCAGCTTCATGACCAGCTTGCGGTGCTGACGGGGCAATATCCGTCTCAAGCACCGGAGCAGAAATTCGAGCTGGCCAGTCTCACCCTGCCCAGCGACGTGCCCGTCAGCCTGCCCTCCCAGATGGTCGAGCAGCGCCCCGATGTGCTGCAAGCGCAGGAGAATATGCACGACGCCAGCGCCCAGATCGGCGTCGCCATCGCCAATCGCCTGCCCAATATCCAGCTAACCGCCAATGCCGGCAGCACCGCGCTCGCCATCGGCCAGGTGTTCGGACCCGGCACGGGTTTCTGGAGCCTTGGCTCGACCATGACGGCTACCATCTTCGATGCGGGCGCGCTGTTGCATCAGGAACGCGCCGCGCGCGCGGCCTATACCCAGGCGGCTGAGCAATATCGCAGCACGGTGCTTAACGCCTTTCAGAATGTAGCCGACAGTCTGACGGCGCTGGAACAGGATGCCGAAGGCCTGAAGGCCGCGGCCAATGCCGAAGCCGCCGCCCAGGTGACCCTGAATTTGACACAGCGCCGTGCTGCCAACGGCTATGCCAACAATCTTGCATTGCTGAGCGCCGAACAGGCCTATCAGCAGGCGCGCATCACCACCATCCAGGCCCAGCAAAATCGCTACACTGATACGGCCGCGCTGTTTCAGGCCCTGGGCGGCGGCTGGTGGCATCGCACCGATCTGGAGGGGGACCAGGATGCGAAATAAATCCGCGCTCGCGGGCGCTGCAATACTGCTGCTGTGGTCGGCAGCCTGTTCGCCCAAGAAAGACGATGACCAGCATGCCTCGGTCACGCCGACCAATGTGACTTTGACCGCCGAGCAACGGAGCCACATTCACTTCTACACGGTTGCTTCCGTCCGCTTTCACAAGGCGATCGACACCACCGGCGCGGTGGATTTCGACAATGACAAAGCCACCAGCGTGATCTCGCCCATGTCCGGGCCGGTGACGCGGCTGATGGTTTCCCCCGGCGATCCGGTGCGCAAGGGTCAGGCCCTGGCGGCCGTGGCCTCCGCAGACTATGCCGCGGCGGTCAGCGCCTATCAGAAGGCCGTTATCACCGCCGCCAATGCGCGCCGGATCGCGGATGCCGACAAGGATCTGGTGCGCGACCAGAGCGTCTCCCAGCGCGAAGCCGACCAGGCCCAGAGCGATGCCGCCAATGCCGAGGCCGATCGCGACGCCGCTTTCCAGGGCCTGACCGCGCTCAATATGGATGAGGCCACTATCGGCGACATCCGTGCGGGAAAGCCGCTGGCGCGCGTCGAAGGACTGATCCGCTCACCCCTTGCCGGTACAGTGGTCGAACGGCTGGTCACGCCGGGCCAGCTTTTGCAGGCGGGTACCACGCCCGCCTTCACCGTCGCCGATCTTTCCCAGGTCTGGGTGATGGCGCAGGTCTTCGAATCCGACCTCGGCGCCGTCGGCGTTGGTGACAGCGCACAGGTCACCACCGGCAACGGCACCTTTGCCGGAACCGTCACCAACATCACCCCGCAGGTGGATGCCGATACACGCTCCATGAAAGTCCGCGTGACGGTTGCCAATCCGGTCGGGCGGCTGAAACGGCAGATGTATGTCCATGTAATGATCCAGGCGCGTCAGGAAAGCACCGGCCTGCTGATCCCGGTTTCGGCGGTCCTGCGCGACGATGAAAACCTGCCCTTCGTCTATGTCGCGCAGGCCGATAGCAGTTTCGCGCGGCGGCATGTGACCTTGGGCGCGCGCATAGGTGACCGCAATCAGATCACCGAAGGCCTGCGTTCCGGCGACCGGGTCGTGGTCGATGGCGGCCTCTTCGTGCAATTCCTGCAGAATCAATGAGCGATCATCCCGCTTCACCCCCGTCCGGCCGCATGGCCTCGCTGATGAATGGGCTGGTCGCCTCTTCACTGCGCCAGCGCACGCTGATCCTGTTGTTGACCCTGCTTTTGACCGGCGCCGGCATCCGTTCGCTGGATCGCCTGCCAGTGGATGCCTATCCCGACCTGTCGCCACCCATGGTCGAGATCATCACCCAGTGGCCCGGCCATGCCGCCGAGGAGGTGGAACGGCTCATCACCGTTCCCGTCGAAGTCGGGATGAATGGCGTACCGCAGATGACAACCGAGCGATCGATCTCGCTCTATGGTCTGTCTGATGTGATCTACACATTCCAGGACGGCACTGATCGCAATTTCGCCCGCCAGGAAGTGTTCAATCGGATAAGCGATCTCAGCCTGCCCAGCGGTGTCACGCCGTCCGTCTCGCCCCTGACCTCGCCGTCCGGACTGATCTATCGCTATGTCCTGCAAAGCTCCGACCGCTCGCCCATGGAGCTCAAGACCTTCGAGGACTGGGTGGTCGAGCCGCAATTCAAATCCGTGGCGGGCGTGGCGGACGATTCCGGTTTCGGCGGCGGCACCATGCAGTATCAGGTGCTGCTGGATCCGGCCAAGATCAATGCCCAGGGGCTTTCGGTCGCCCAGGTAGAAACCTCACTCGGCGCCAACAACAGCAATGCCGGCGGCGGCTTCTATACCCAGGGTGGCCAGTTCTACTACGTACGGGGCATGGGCCGCATCGTCACGCCGGAAGACGTCGGGAATGTGGTGCTGGCGGTGCATAATGGCACGCCGGTTCTGGTCAAGGATGTCGGCCGGGTGGCCATCGGCATCGCCCCGCGTCTGGGTGAATTCGGCTTCGAAAAGCAGAATGACGCGGTGGAAGGCGTCATCATGCTGCGCACCGGCGAGAAAACCCAGGACGTCCTGAAAGGGGTTGAAGCCAAGACCAGCGAGCTGAACGACCATGTCCTGCCCAAGGATGTGAAGGTCGTGCCCTTCTACGACCGCAGCGACCTGGTGGCGCTGACCATCTCGGCCGTCAAGGAGAACCTGCTGCTGGGCATGGCCCTGGTCATCACGGTGCTGATCTTTTTCCTTTACGACATCCGCGCCGGACTGATCGTTGCCGTCACCATTCCACTGTCGCTGCTGTTCGCCTTCGTCTGCCTGGATATTCAGGGCGCCTCGGCCAACCTGTTGTCCATCGGCGCCATCGACTTCGGCATCCTGGTGGATGCCGCGGTGGTGATGGTGGAGAACATCTTCCGCCAGATCGCCCTGAAGCGCGGCACGCCAGCCACGGTGATGCAGATCGTCAGGGACGCGGCCGCGGAAGTAGACCGCCCGCTCGTCTATGCCGTCGCCGTGATCGTGGTCGGCTTCCTGCCGATCTATGTCCTGTCCGGACCGTCGGGCCTGTTGTTCAAGCCGATGGCCGACACGATGGTATTCGCCCTGATCGGCTCTCTGATCGTCACCCTGACATTGCTGCCGGTTCTTTGTTCCTGGTTCATGCGGGACGGCGCGGTCGAGCGCCGCAACGCCATCTTCGAGGACATCAAGACACGCTACACCGAGGGGCTGGATTACAGCCTCAAGCATCCCTGGCGCATCGTGATCGGTTCCGGCGTGCTTTTGGCGATCGCCCTCGCGATCGCGCCTTTTATCGGCGCCGAGTTCATGCCCAAGCTGGATGAAGGCGCGCTATGGGTGCGCGCCACCATGCCCTACAGCATTTCCTATGATGAGGCGGCCAAGGTTACGCCGCAGATCCGCGATGTCATCCGGTCCTTCCCCGAAGTCACCCAAGTGGCGTCCGAACTGGGCCGTCCCGACGATGGCACCGACCCCACGGGATTTTTCAACGTCGAATTCTATGTCGGCCTCAAGCCTTACAGTGACTGGAACGGCCAGTATCGGAACAAGCCGGCTTTGATCGAGGCCATCAACCAGAAGCTTCAATCCTTTCCCGGCATCATCTTCAACTATACCCAGCCGGCCGAAGATGCCGTGGATGAAGCCGAGACCGGACTGAAAAGCGCCCTGGCGGTGAAAGTGTTCGGGGCCGACTTGAATGTCCTTCAACAGAAGGGCAAGTCCATCAAGCATGTGCTGGAAAATGTGCGCGGCATCAAGGATGTGACCCTGGTGCAGGAGCTGGGTCAGCCCAGCCTCTCCATAGCGATCAATCGGGAACGCATTGCCCGGTATGGCCTGAATGTCGATGACGTGAACAAGCTGATCGAGGCCGCGGTCGGCGGCGATGTCGCCACCCAGGTGGTGCAGCAGGAAAAGCAGTTCGACCTTGTGGTGCGGCTGGAGCGGCAGTATCGCGACAATCCGGACGAGATCGGCAACATTCCCGTGACCACAGCGGCCGGTCAGCAGATTCCGCTGAAGGAACTGGCCGACATCCGCGTGACCAACGGCGCCTCCTTCATCTATCGGGAAAACAATTCCCGCTATATCGGGGTGCAATTCTCGGTCGAGGGCCGCGATCTGGCCAGCGCCGTCAATGATGCCATAAGACAGGTGCGCCAGAACGTGCCCTTGCCGCAGGGCTATCGCGCCGATTGGGGCGGAGAATATAGCGAGTATGTCGCCTCCAGCCATCAGCTGCGCATCATCCTGCCGCTCACGCTGTTCCTGATCTTCCTGCTGCTTTTCGCGCTGTACGGCAATTTCAAATTTCCGTTCATCACGGTGGCGGGGGTGCTGCTGTCGGCGCCCGTCGGCGGCATCCTTGCGCTTCTGCTTACCGGGACGCCTTTCTCTGCTTCATCCGGCGTGGGCTTCCTGGCTCTATTCGGTGTCTCGGTGCAAACCGCCGTGGTCTACATTTCCTATGCCAACGAGTTGCGCCGTGAAGGCGTGAAGACGGAGGAAGCCATTCGCGAGGCTGCCATCCTGCGGCTCAGGCCCATTATGATGACAGCGCTTGTCGCCGCCCTGGGTCTTTTGCCCGCCGCCATGGCGACGGGGGTCGGCACCGACACGCAACGGCCGTTCGCCCTGGTGATCGTCAGCGGGTTGTTCACGCGTCTGTTGATCAGCGTCTTTCTCATGCCGGCGCTCTACAAACTGGTCGCGCGTCCAGACGACCGGATAGAGGTGTAGCAATCACATGACGGGTCGCGCGCGCTCGCTTTCTGCGTCTCGTTCCGCCAGGCGGTGGATCACCGCTCTGGCGCTGCTCGCGTTCTTTTTCCAGAGCCTGGCCGTCCAGACCCACATCCACCAGTCGCTTCAGCCCGAAGCGGTCAAGGTTCAGACCGATGGCAGCCCCAAGGCGCCACTCAAGCTAGATCCCGTAGATCAATGCCGGCTGTGCCAGGAACTGGTTTATGCCGGCACCTTCCTCGCCCCCTCGGCGGTCATCAGTCTGCTGAGCCTGACCTTTGTTGCGGTCAGCACCATCAGGGTCCTGACCTTCGCCGCCGATACTGCCACGGCTTTTGCCTGGCAGAGCCGCGCCCCACCGGGCCACTGATCCGCCGTCCCTTTTTGCACGCGGCCTCCAAAGGCCGCCTCAGCACGCCTTGGCGTGCGCTATCCCATTTCGGAGTCTCTTATGTTTCGTTCTCTTCTGCTTTTGAGCGCGGCCGCGTCTGCGCTTTTTTCCGCGTCCGCCTTCGCCCAACAAGCCCAACAATCCCAAGAATCCACCGAAAGCGTCACCGTCACAGCCGAAAAACTGGCCGCGGCGCGCAACGGCATCCAGACCCAGACCGGCGCCTCCACCTACACCGTCACCGCAAAGGACATTGAGGCCCAGCCGGGCGGCGACAATGCCCAGCTCAACTCCGTTATCCTGCAGATGCCCGGCGTGGCCCAGGACAGCTTCGGCCAGCTGCATGTGCGCGGCGAACATAACGGCCTGCAATACCGGCTGAACGGCATCATCCTGCCGGAAGGCATTTCGGTGTTCGGCCAGACCCTGGATCCGCGCCTGGCCGAATCCGTGCGGCTGATCACCGGCGCCCTGCCCGCCGAATACGGCAACCGCACCGCCGGCATCATCGACATCCAGACCAAGAGCGGGGTATTCGACAATGGCGGCGTGGTCAGCATGTATGGCGGCAGCCATTCCGACCTGTCGCCCTCTTTTGCTTATGGCGACTCCTCGGGGCACTTCAACTATTTCGTCTCCGGCGACTACACCACCAACACGCTGGGCATCGAGTCGCCGGACGGCAGCAGCGATCCCCATCACGACCGCACCCAGCAATA
>Ga0265338_10009166_pt1 | contig 11873 bp, 17 predicted proteins | sample 42126metaG_FD_193579 | JGI IMG/M metagenome (GOLD analysis project Ga0265338, IMG submission 193579) | Rhizosphere microbial communities from Carex aquatilis grown in University of Washington, Seatle, WA, United States - 4-21-26 metaG | ecosystem: Host-associated > Plants > Roots > Rhizosphere... | reverse complement strand
CGACGAACATAGTAGACTGATTCACGGCTCGCCTCCTTTATGTGGCTCTGAGCTGCCTCACGGCAGCTTAACCCACGTTCTAAAGGACGGCGAGCCCTCGTTTTTCAGCAACCATTCTGTCTAGGCGTACTTGGCTTGGATATGGGGTACGACTTCTATCTATTCGATGGGGCCCGCGAGTTCAGCCGCCAGGACCCATTGGACGTCTTTCTTGCGGAAGCTCAAGAGAACATCGGGGATCCCGTTCCAGACAAGGAGCTCAGGAAAAGGAATTTGTTGAGGGCTTTAACCGCGAATCTCGGGTTCCAATGGCAGGAACCAGATTTCGCCGCACTCGCCCGTGCCGAGGGCACCTCTGAATCGGAAGCGATGCGCCGGCATCGAACGACAAGGTTGGTGTCCGCGAAATCAGGCTCGCCAATGGAAGTCAGCATCTTCGATGATTTAGTGCTCGTCGTGCTCTCCTGGAGCTCTCGAGAAAAGAGGGCCGGGGCAGTCTCTGCGGCTCTAAAAACATTGGAGGTTTTGCGCGATTACTCCGGCTTCGTCATCTACGATATCCAATGTCTGAAGCGGGTTGATCCCCAAGCCGACGCATCAATGATCTTGACGGCGTACCAGGAAGGATGTGAGCTGGCACATCAAGTCAGCAAAAGACCACTGTGACGACGCCTAACTAACCGCTTGAGCTGACGGCGGCCTGGAGGAAAGTAGTTGCAGGAGCTACGCTGGATGGATTCTCTTAGAGCCGCCGCAGCTCAGCGGCGGCGTTAGCCGGAAACGATGGACAAGAAAACATTCGCCGCCCTCTGCGATCTATACGAGAAGAAACTCCGTCTGCTTAGAAATCCAGCCTGCTTGAAGTGTGATGCAACCGTTCGCTATCCGCTTTCTGCCTGGCACGTCGGAAATGATTTCCAGAAGTCGCCGCGCCGGCTACTCTTCATCGGCAAGCCCCATCGTGGTAAACCAGGCAAGATTCGAAGATCTGGTGTCCTCGATCCGCGGGATACGGTGGATCGGCTGAAGGATTATTCGTGGCCCTACTGGAGTTATACTCGCGAAATAGCCACAAAGCTCTTTGGCGATCGAGACCGTGGATGGGACGCCATCGCTCTAACGAACCTCGTGAAATGTACACGAGTTTCCGGCGGCTCTTCGGTAGATAGAACCACCGAGCAAATGGTTCGGTCCTGTCTGATCGACGTTGGGGCGCTATCTGCAGAGGTTGAGATGCTCAAGCCGACGCACCTCATTTTCTATACGGGGAAACTGTTCCCAGTGCTCTTGTCGGAGATGGAGATCGAAGGTTCTTCGAATTGGCACGACGTAAAGCGAACCTCCATCCCGTGCGGTACAAAGCGGATGCTCTGGTGGGATCGAAAGATTAGAACGTCTTGGGGCACGCTTCGGGCATTAGTTACGGGACATCCGGAACGGATGAAGAAGGAGGCTTTCACGCGTGCAATCGCAAGATGGGCGCTCCTTCCGGCTAACTAACCCATGGAGCTGGCGGCGGCCTGGAGGAAAGCAATTGCAGGAGCTACGCTGGAGAATCTTGATAGCCGCCGCAGCTCATGGGCGGCGTTAGACACATATGCGCGAATTGGCACTGACCGTCCTTCTCGTTACGAGCATTTCACCATCCTGGGCGTCCGCACAGGATGTTGATGAGCCCGCCGTAGAGGCAGCTCTCCTGAAAAAGTTTAAGAACATCAAGCGAAAGCCTGGCTTGCTGACCATCATCACGCACAAAGGCCCGGTCACCTTTAAGGACAATCCGGTTGATGGCGAGGGGGCCGAAAACAGCTTCTTGGTCCGATCGTATGCACTCAAAAGCGGTCGGATCGACTACTTGGTGATTACACACGGCTATGAGGGCGCCGGTTATACATTGGTCAACGGCGCAACGGGAAACAGGATTGATCTGCCGGGTGAGCCAGAGTTGTCGCCCTCAGAGAGGTATTACGTTTCGTCCTTGATCGATCTCGAAAGCGGCGAATATCCGAATGACATCAAGATCTTCAGATCCTCTGATTTTGGAGTGGTCTTCGAGAAGAATTACGATGACCCGCCTCAGCCCGGCGAAATTCACATGGGACCGGACCAGGTTCGTTGGCTTAGCGATACGAGCGTAAACGTCGTGGAGAAGTCGATCATCGGGGTGAAATACGACAAGCCTTCGTTCCATCCGACTATCGTAAAGCTGGTGAACGGCGAATGGATTCAGAAGGACACGAAGTGAAGTGTCTAACTAACCGCTTCAGCCGACCGCGGCATGATATAAGGAGTTCCAATAGCCGCGGCGGCTGAGCGGCGGCGTTAGACCGACAATGCGCAGATTGAGACGATGGCGCTTGCGAAGGTGGATATTCTTCCTGGCTTTGCTGATGGGAAAGCCGTCGTCCGCGGCTAGACTTCCGATGGACTTGTGTCCCCTTGGATTGCCGATCGATGCAGCACCTCTTGAGTCCAGGCCGCTTTGCGATGCCCCCAAGGGTCCCGATGAAGCGATGCGTAAGTATCCAGGGGCATTGCTGGGTATTCCAATGGGAATAGCGGGCGTGGGTCTCTCACCGGTTGGCTGTCCACTAATCATGTTAGGGTTGAAGATGTTCGTCCCTAAGCGGCCCCAAGACGCTCTCAAAGGGAACGACTTAAGTTACGGTCTGATGTTTGGGGTGTGTGTGGCGGCTCTGGCCATTAAGGGCTATGACATTGGCACAAGAGCTTTGGCTGCACCGCTTATCGGTATAAAGCGGATTTCATGGGACTGCCCGAAGAGCATTTTCGAAAAACGTCCGAGGACTGGTACTATCGTCGACGGCTCCGTGAGATGGGATAAGCGCCCTCAGGGCCTGACTAGTAATTCGGTTGATCGGATTATCTGGTCCGACACTAAAGAGGTCCAGAAAGTCGACGGAGAAATCCTTTCATGCCGCGACTATCGGAGCCGGAGGCGGTCTAACTAACCGCTTGAGCTGGCGGCGGCCTGAAGGAAGAACGATCTTGATAGCCGCCGCAGCTCAGCGGCGGCGTTAGACCGATCTGCGAGTTCGGGAATGACAGATAAACGCGACTGGAAGGAACTTTTCCCAGAGCCAATTATCTCTGCGGTTGTTCGTCCACCGTCTCGGGACTTGGAGAGATTTTGGGCTGCACTTGCGGATCTTCCTAAGGAATTCCCGAATTCCGGCTTTGTTATCCACCCGCAGTCAGACTCGAATAGTGCTCTTATCGAAGCTTGGGGCGATATCACGATTCGCTTTTGTGTTTTGTCCCTCGAGCGCAAACTCGGGGCGCCATTGGAGGTTTCGCGGCCGCGCATCCACTACAAAGAAACGGTACGAGACGAGGGCTCCGCGAAATCAACGGCGTCAGGCGATCGCGGCACCGTTTCTTGCGCGATAGCTGTAGAACCAATGCCAAGCGGGAAAGGCGTCAAAATTGACCAAGCTCGCGAGGTCTCGGATTCGGCTCGTGCCGCAGTTGAAAAGGGAATCCGTATAGGGCTCGAAGAGGGGCCGGCCATGGGATTTCGCGTCACCGATGTGCAGGTCACTGTCCAAGCTTTCTCGCTTGATGGCGAGCCAAGCACGGCCTCCATTGAACTGGCAGCGGGGCAAGCGACACGAGGTGCTGTCGGCAGAGCTAAGCCGATCATAATTGAGCCGGTGATGGCTTTCCGACTCAAGATACCTGAAGAGTATCTCCCCGACACGGTCGGTGACCTCAATTCGCGGAGAGCGCAAATTGAGGACCTACGAACTGAAGAACTGCCGATCAACAATAGCGAAAGCACCAGTATTCTTCCGCCGATGCGCAGCATTGCTGTTGTGAAAGCAAAAGTGCCCCTTGCTGAGCTGATCGATTACGTTCGCACTAGCCCGATCAAGACAAGCAAGACCGCCAGTTTAGAGTATCCACCGAGTTTTTGGGCCGAGGTTCGTCCTGAATATGTTCGATCAATTTCAGATCCGCATGGAACGGATGAACCTCCATCTGCTTCTGCGGGGCGGCCTGTTTTACCGACCCGTCCGAAGCCTGGTATTCCAGGAGCAGGAAAGCGCTCGCCGCCATCAGATTGAAGATGTGGGGACTTCAACGGTCTAACTAACCCATAGAGCTGACGGCGGCCTGGAGGAATGTAGTTGCAGGAACTACGCTGGAGTCTACCGATAGCCGCCGCAGCTCATGGGCGGCGTTAGATGGCCAATGATTAGCATCGTTAGCGATCTTGAGAGGGATGGGTTCGCGATTTTCCCTGGGGTGTTGCCTGAGCTGGACTGCGACCACATCGCCGCCGAGTTGACTTCCATTGATCGTGGCGCCGGCTCACGAATGCTCCTACAGCAGGATTGGTGTTCGGCTTTGGCTAAGCGACTGAAGCAGCATTCAGCCTTGCGGGATTCGCTCCCGGTTGCTGCGATGGCAATCCAATGCACTTTCTTTGATAAGTCGGCGGATAAGAACTGGTTGGTTACGCTCCATCAAGACTTGAGCGTTCCTGTGCGCTCTAGAATTTCTGCGAAAGGATATTCAGGATGGTCGGAGAAGGAGGGTCAGTTATACGTTCAACCGCCCAGGGAGATTCTCGAGATGCTTGTTGGTGTGCGGCTTCATCTCGATGACTGTAATGCGGAGAATGGGCCTTTGCGCGTAGTGCCGGGATCTCATCGAATGGGGCGACTTTCGGATTTGGATGCGAGGGCTCTTCGAGATAAGAACGGCGAGGTCTCGTGTATTGCTCCAAAGGGTGGAGCATTGCTCCTCCGCCCGCTCCTTTTACATTCTTCATCTAAAGCGGAAGCGCCATCTCATCGGCGAGTGCTCCATTTTCTGTTTGGACCGGCGAAGGCGCCAGGTGGCTTGGAATGGGCCGGCGCCATCTAACTAACCGCTTGAGCTGACGGCGGCCTGGAGGAATGCTCGCGATGGCGTTACACTCGGGGTTACTGAAAGCCGCCGCAGCTCAGCGGCGGCGTTAGCCGGACGGGCAAGGGAATTACGGATGCTGCTGCAGGTAGGTCTGCATCTCTTGCGGCGTGAAATCGGATTTCATCAACCCATCCCGGACAGCCTTGAGCAGCTCTGCCGAACACGTTTCTCGCCTCTGGGCGTAAGAGTTGTTCTCCATCCATTCGAGATTCACGACCGAAAAGAGCTTTGCGTCAGAATATTGGATCACGCTCTTCTTGACGATAAAGGGATGCCCCTCCGTCAGCACTACTGTGGTGTCCTTAAACAACTCGAAGCTTGTGAGATTAACACCCAGAACGTTGCCGGCAGGGTCGGGATTCGTGAGGATGAACCACAGGTGCTCTCGTGCACCCGGCAGCCCGAAGGGCATGAGGAACGTGTCCCCAGCACGAACTGCCACTATTTCGAGGAAAGAAGAGTGGAAAGAGTCGTGAGGCTTTGCAGTTCGGTCTTGATGGCTTCGATTTCCGCGGGGGTCCGGTCACCGAACTTCAAGACATCGGAAAACCCGACTGGGATGGAACTCCCATTCGGATCAATCCATTCAGGCAAAGTGTGAGTGTAATCGCGCAATTCCCATCGCGTCTTGGAGCCGAACTCGGCGAAAATCTCATCAAGCAACTTGATCTCTGCTCTGGAGAGCTTGCTCGTGGTGGGTTCCGCCTTCAGTCGGACCTCTCGATTTCCGCACGGTTCAAAAACGGAGTTCCAAGCCGGGCCATCCTCTTCACCATTGATGAGGTCGAGGGTTCCGCTCAGGACCATCCCATGGGGCATGGATGCAAACTTGTCGAAGGTGATCGGCCTTCCCCACTTCATAAGGGCTGCCCTGTCAGCAAGGTACAGCAGCTTGATGAGCTTCATGTAGCTCATGAAGCCCTGCCCTCTCTTCTTGACGAGGTAGGCTGCCGCTTGGGCAATCTTTTCTTCCTGAAGGTCCATTACCAACACAAGTTTAGGGCGGAAACTGGCTTTGTCAAGTCCGCAAATACATATTATCAAATTGCTCTTGACAGAATCTTGACACGCGCGCACCGGTATTGACTACATTTGCGCAGCAGCCAGCTAACTAACCGCTTGAGCTGACGGCGGCCTGGAGGAAAGCAGTTGAAGGTGCTACGCTGGAGAATCTTGATAGCCGCCGCAGCTCAGCGGCGGCGTTAGGCGCATTGAGGAACGACAAGGCGATGGCTACAGTCCATTTGAAGCACAGCATGTGCCTTGCGTGCTTCCGTAAGAAATTCCCCGGCCGCCCGATGGCCGGCTGGCGTGTTCATGAATCAATTCGCCGTCCTGCAATTTGTTGCTTTTGCCTCGCGACGCATGAGAGCGGAATGTCCGTAAAGAAGGATCCGAAAAGCAGGGATCTTAAATGCCTAGACTGGAAACCAGCCAGCTGAGAGCTCCATAGGCTGGACAGTGGAGTCGAACGACTCATAAGCGGTCGAACAGATGAAGCGGCGTAGAACTTGGATGGTGGCGAAGCGGCGGTATTAGAGCAGGATATGGAAATTCACCTACCTCCATCGCGAGGGGCGAACGGGAAGAGCCGAAGGTTTAGCTCGCCAGGGCTTGTGGTTGCTTACATACTTTTCGGAGTGCTGGGAGTCTGCGCATCTTACCTGTTCCCACATGTTGCTCGCCTTCGAGGGAATGCGAAGATTCTGGCCATCCTGAGTTATGGCTTGTGCCTACTCTTTTACGGATTTAGTGGTATCGCTGAGGGCCGTAGTGCCAGCGGTATGTTTTGTTTGCCCGTGATGGTGCGCGAGGACAAAGAGCCGAATGCCTTCGGTTATGCCGTTGTTTCATATTTGATCATTGGCTGCGTTATGACCTTGTATGGGCTTTCGCACGTTGTTGAGAAACTCTTGCGCTACTAAGCGCCTAACTAACCGCTTGAGCTAACGGCGGCCTGGAGGAATGCTCGCGATGGCGTTACACTCGGGGTTACTGAAAGCCGCCGCAGCTCAGCGGCAGCGTTAGGCGGAGACGCAGGTACGATTACACTATGTCGATACTTTTAGAGTTAGAACAGCTACCTACCCATCGAATCCTGATCTATTTTTGTATCGCGGCCGGATTACTTAGTCCAGGGATTCTGTTCCTGTTCGTATTCTGCAGAGACATTTTCATGCATCTAGACGTGTTGAAATTGCTCGTGCTTTCGGCTGGGATTGGCCTGCCCCTCTTACTCTTTAACGTCTCAGCAGTGCTCTTCTTATGGGAAATAAAGAAGAGGCCGCACGTCGCAAATCAGCCCCCGCCTCCAGATGATCTGCAGGGAGTCATATGTCTCGCCTGTTTTATTGCGATCGGCATTTTCACTGCGGTCACGGCCACGGGTTATTTTCTTAAATGGCCCGCATCAAAAGCCGCTGGGATGATCGTACTTCTCCATGCGGGTTCCAGCCTGGGGTTCTACATTAAGTCTGTTTCTCGGTATCGGGAAAGAATGAAAGCGGGAGCTTCCCCCGCCTAACTAACCGCTTGAGCTGACGGCGGCCTGGAGGAATGCAGTTGTTGGAACTACGCTGGAGTCTACTGAAAGCCGCCGCAGCTCAGCGGCGGCGTTAGGCGGATATGTGGGCACGAATATTGACGTCCTCCGTACTCGCACTCGCGCTAGTTTTTCTTTTAGGCACTCCGTTGTTTGCTGGAATGAAACACACTAGCAAGCCCGCGGTTCCGTTTGAGGTTGTCCGAGATGCGCGGATGTTCACGATCGGCAAGGTGGGCTTTGCCGGTCAACCTTCAAAGGCGGAGACGTCACTTCGGGACCTGCTTTCTCATGGCAATGCCAAACTCGAGATCAATCGGATTCTGTCGAGTGGCACTAAGGCTGGACGACTGTATGCACTTCTCGGATTGAAGAAACTGAACGATCCAGCTTTTCATGAAGCACTGCCTGGATTTCTCAGCGATGCTTCGGATGTTGAAACGATGGAAGGGTGCATCGTCAAGCACACGACCGTAAAGGCCATTGCAAAACGGATCTCGGACGGTGAATTCAAATGATGGCGCGGCACCGCCTAACTAACCGCTTGAGCTGGCGGCGGCCTGAAGGAAGAACAATCTTGATAGCCGCCGCAGCTCAGCGGCGGCGTTAGCGGCACAATCGTGATGGACGGATGAACGGGATGAAAGCGCACCTGATCTTTTACGTCTCCAACCAACAAGCGAGCACGGCCTTCTACACGCGTGTATTGGGTGTGAAGGCACACCTCGATGTCCCTGGGATGACCGAATTTCAATTGAACGACGGAGCCGTACTCGGTTTGATGCCCATCGCCGGCATTAAACGGCTCTTGGGCGACCGCCTTCCCGATCCGGAACGGGGAGCCGGAGTTCCCCGCGCGGAGTTGTATCTGATCACGGGTGATCCGGCTTCATTTCATCAACGCGCCCTGTCGAATGGAGCAACGGAATTGAGCCCACTGCGGGTGCGAGATTGGGGCCATGAGGCAGCATACAGTCTCGATCCTGACGGACATGTGATAGCGTTCGCGAAGGAGCACGGGGTTGGCCGCTAACTAACCAATTGAGCTGACGGCGGCCCGGAGGAAAGGTTTACGAGAGCGCGGGTCTTTGGAATCTTGATAGCCGCCGCAGCTCAGCGGCGGCGTTAGCGTGATTCTGGAACAAAACCGATGGCCTTCCTTCTGCGGGAGCTCGAGGGCTCAATGAGAGCTTCAACGGCCTCGAATAGCTCATCGATCCTGGCTTCGTGCCTGTCCAGCCGGGCTTTCACGGCGCGTTCCAGCTCTCCGAGCTTGGTTTGTAAGGAATCGTGCGACAACGCGATTGTCCGGAGCCTAATAAATTCGCGCACCACTTCGAGGCTCATCGCCACGGCGCGAGGAGAGTTCAGGACGTTAGCGGCCATCACTGCGCCGTGTTCCGTCAGGACAAGCGGTAGGTATCGGCGCCCACCGCGGCCGGGCTTTGAGGTCGCAATTTGCGACCTCAAACCGGCAGCCTCGATCGGCGTCAGTTTGAATGCGAAGTCATCCGGGAAACGCTCAGAATTGCGTCGGATCTGTTCATTCAATCGTTTTGTAGGCACACCAAAGAGGGCAGCCAAGTCCGAGGCAAGGATTACTTGGCGTCCTCTAATGGAATGTATCGGAGGGAGGGCGGGGCTTTGCGAGGGCACATCATTTATACGAACGAAGAGGTCCGTTTGTTCCCTCGACCACACGCTAACTAACCGCTTCAGCGGACGCGCGCAATCTTTGATCTCGCAAATTGCGATATCAAACGGTGCCTTGAAAGCGCGCGCCGCTGAGCGGCAGCGTTAGGCGCATCCTTATTTTGTGGAAACTCGCCAGATTAGAGACGCGCTCCTCCTTCTCCTCGCCTGGGGCTTGGCTATTGTTGCGATGTTCGTCGCATCTGCAAACGTCTGGGCTGCGGGAGCTCTCGCCTCGCGCCCCGATTGATATACTCTGCCGCATGACGCCCGCGACCGGCCTGATGGACAAGCTGTGCGACAGCGCGCTCATGGTCCTGCGCCGCCACGGCGTGGCCGAGGACGAGCTTCAGCTCGAGGCCAACGAGCCCGGCAAGGCGGCCTACACGCTCATCCGCGGCCACCGCGTGCGCATCCACGTCGACGAGCGCTCCGCGCAGTTCCACGTACGGGGCGGCCGCTGGAGCGGGGCGCACGGCGACTTCGTCACCACGGGCGCCTTCGTCGCCGCCTTCGAGCAGGCGCTCGACGACGCTCTGGCCGGGCGCTAGCGCTACGGCGCCTTCGCCTGGCCGAAGCCTTCCGTCGCGGACATGCCGGCCATCGCCGGCACCGCCTCCGCGTCGATGACCTGCTCCAAGCCCTGGCGGTTCTCGAACTGCAGCAGGCTGTGGTGGACCAAGCCGTGCGCCTCGCGGACGTGGTAGCGCACGCGCACGTAGTACGTCTTGCCGGGCTCGAGCGCGACGTCGACGGAGTCGTCGTTGCGCGCGCCCGGGATGCCGGGCCACACGGAGCGCAGCTGAGCCTGGCCGGGCGGCAGGTAGGCGACGGCGTACGAATCGTTGGCGAGCTTGCCGAGCTCGGCGCCGTTGACGGAGAGCGTCGGCCGGACTAAGCGGCCGCTCATCTCCGAGGGCCGATAGAAGTAGACGGCGGCCTTGTCGGCCGGAGCGGGCGCGGGGTTGAACGGCTTGCGCGGCGCGATGGCGCAGGCGCAGAACGAGACGGCGAGCAGCGACGCGGCGGCGAGGGGGGCTTTCATGGCCGCAAGGATAGGGCGTCATCCCGGGCAAATCAAGCCCGTAAATTCTTAAAATAGCCGCGCATGATCACGATCCAGGAAGCGTTCAAGCGGCTCAAGGAAGGCAACGCCCGCTTCGTGCGGGGAGAGACCGACCTGCGCCTGACCCCGGAGCAGCGCAAGAGCCTGGCCGGCAACCAGGCGCCGTTCGCCGTGTTCTTCGGCTGCTCCGACTCCCGAGTCCCGGCCGAGATCGTCTTCGACTGCGGCTTGGGCGACCTCTTTGTCATCCGCGTGGCGGGCAACGTGGTGGCGCCCTCGCTCGTCGGCAGCGTGGAGTTCGCGGTGGCGAAGTTCGGCACCCCGCTCGTGGTGGTGACGGGCCACTCCGCCTGCGGCGCCGTGACGGCGACGTACGACGAGCTGACCCAGCCCACGCAGAACCAGTCGCCCAACCTCCGCTCGATCGTCGAGCGCGTGCGGCCCTCGGTGGAGACGCTGCTCGAGGCCAAGCTGCCGCGCGAGCAGGTGATCCGGCACGCCGTGCGCGCCAACGTGCGCCTCTCCGTCGACCACCTGCGCCACGGCTCCCGCTTGCTCGAGGACGCCATCGACGAGGGCCGGCTGCTCGTCGTCGGCGCGGAATATTCGCTCGACACCGGAGTCGTCGACTTCTTCGATGGAGCCCCCAAATGAGAAAGCTCGCTCTCGCCGCGCGCCTGCTGCTGGGCGCCGCCTTCGTCGTCTTCGGTCTCAACGGCTTTCTGAACTTCCTGCCGCAGCCCAACACCCCGATGCCGGCGGGCGCGATGACGTACATGACGGCGTTCATGGGCACCTACTTGATGAAGCTGACGATGGGCACGCAGCTCGTCTCGGGCCTGCTGCTGGTCAGCGGCTTCTTCGTGCCGCTGGCGCTGCTCTTGCTCGCGCCGGTCATCGTCAACATCATCCTGTTCCACGTGACGCTGATGCCGGCGACGATCGCGCCCGGGATCGTGGTGCTCGTGCTGGAGCTGTACCTGGCCTGGGCGTACCGGCGCAGCTTCGCGCCCGTGCTCGCCGCCCGCGCCGAGCCGTCCTAGCGTGAGCGAGGGCCGCACGAAAGCCCACTACTGCCCGGGCCTGCCCGGCGTCCGCGTCGCGTTCTTGTTCTCCGCGCCCGGGCGGCTCGAGGAGCGCGCGGGCGCGCCGGTGGCGGGCGGCACCGGCGCCAACCTCGACGACGCCCTGGCCTGGCTGCACGCCCAGGACCCCGCCCTCTTCCCGTCGCCGCGCCGCTACGACTACCGCGTCACCAACGCCTTCGCCGAGGTGCTCTATGAAGGAAAGCACGGGCGCACCGAGGCCAGCAAAGCGGAGATCCTGGCGCCGGAGAACATCGCCCGCGTGCGCCGCGAGCTCGAAGGCGTGGAGGCGGTGGTGCTTTGCGGCGGGAAGGCCTGCCTGATCCGCCCGGCGCTGGAAGCCGCGGGCCTGCAGGTCGTCGAGGCCTGCCACTGCGGCAACCGCGGGCTCGTCGGCCGCTACCGCACGTCCCACCCCGAGGTGAGCGGCCTGGCGACGGGATCGGAGAGGCGCCGCAAGCGCGCCGAGCTCTGGGGCGCCGACGTGCTGGCGGCGCTGCGCGCCGGCCGTCCCGCCTGACCGCCCGATTCGATTTTGCTATCATGAACC
>Ga0265338_10009165_pt1 | contig 11874 bp, 9 predicted proteins | sample 42126metaG_FD_193579 | JGI IMG/M metagenome (GOLD analysis project Ga0265338, IMG submission 193579) | Rhizosphere microbial communities from Carex aquatilis grown in University of Washington, Seatle, WA, United States - 4-21-26 metaG | ecosystem: Host-associated > Plants > Roots > Rhizosphere >... | reverse complement strand
CCCCCAGTTCTCTTTGACAAGCTTACGCGCAATCGTCATTCTAACGTGCCGGCTGCATCCTCCAAAGGAGCCCTTTGGACCTTTGGGAATAGTCAGCATATTCGTCGGTGTCGGATTCCGGCGAGAGTTGATCTCGCGCAACGGGGGACAGAATGACGATACGAGCTTGAAGGTCACATCTCAATGGTGAGCAAATGAGATTATTGTATCAACGACCTCGCAATAACAATTCTCTGGATTTCAGATGTGCCTTCATAAATCTCGGTGATCTTTGCGTCGCGCAGGTAGCGCTCCACATGATATTCGCGGGTATATCCGTATCCGCCGTGGATCTGGATCGCTTCGAGTGCGCACTTCACTGCGATCTTCGAAGCATAGAGCTTTGCCATTGCAGCTTGCTGTGTATATCGTTCTCCAGAGTCCTTCGTAGCCGCAGCATGAAGCGTCAAGAGACGTGCCGCGTCGGTCTCCGTTGCCATATCTGCTATCTTGAATTGTATGGCCTGAAGTTGGGCAAGGGGCTGGTCGAAGGCTTTGCGCTCTTTTGAATATTTGATGGAAGCATCCAGACTCGCCTGAGCAATTCCAACTGCTTGCGATGCGATCCCAATGCGACCCCCGTCCAGCGTCTTCATGGCGAACTTGAAACCGAACCCCTCCTCACCGATCCTGTTCTCCACAGGCACCCGTACATCTTGGAACGCCATCGATACAGTGTCTGAACTTCGAATGCCCAGTTTCCGCTCTTTCTTCCCAACCGCAAACCCCGGCATTCCCTTTTCGACAATAAACGTGCTGATTCCCTTGGCCCCCTTCGACGGATCAGTTGCCGCCATGACGAGAACGATGTCTGCGTTTTCGCCGTTCGTTATCCAATTCTTGATGCCATTCAATACATAAAAGTCTCCATCCCTCACTGCCCGAGTCCTTTGATTCGTCGCATCACTTCCTGCCTCCGGTTCAGACAGCGCAAATGCGCCAAGCTTCGCCCCTGTCGCCAGCGGAGTCAAATACTTGCGCTTCTGTTCTTCGGTCCCGAATTCCTCGATGCCAAAGCAGACAAGCGAATTGTTGACGGACATGATGACTCCGCAGGAAGCATCAACACGCGAAATCTGCTCCACAGCAAGAGAGTAGCTTACGGTATCGAGGCCTGCTCCTCCGTATTCCTCGGACACCATGATTCCCATAAATCCTAACTCTCCCAGCTTTTTGACCGCCACACGCGGAAATTCTTCATTCTCATCGCGTGAGTCCGCGGTTGACGCAAGCTCATCCTGCGCAAACTGACGGGCGGTATCGCGGATCATCTTTTGGGTTTCGTTAAGGTCGAAGTTCATGATGAAGTTTTGAGTTCTAGGTGTTACGTTTTACGTTTTACGTTATACGTTTTACGTTGTAAGTTTTACGTTTTACGTTCTTATCTTACGTCCTGTGTTCTATGTATTAAGTCGTTAGACCTAGTTCTTATCTCTTATCTCTTGTCTCTTATCTCTTGTCTCTTGTCTCTTATCTCTTGTCTCTTATCTCTTACTTACTAAGCGCCGGGTATTCAAAAAACCCCTTGCCAGTCTTCCGCCCAAGGTGCCCGGCTGCTACCATTTTCTTAAGAAGCGGACAGGGGCGGTATTTCGAATCTCCAAGCCCATCGTAGAGGACATTCATAATCGAGAGGCACACATCGAGCCCGATGAAGTCGGCGAGTGCAATCGGGCCCATGGGATGATTCATGCCGAGTTTCATCACCGTATCTACCGACTCGGGCGACGCGACACCTTCCATCACGCAAAACATCGCTTCGTTCAGCATCGGCAGGAGAATTCTGTTTGATATGAATCCAGGATAGTCGTTGACTTCGACCGGCGTTTTCTCCAGTGATTCGGCGACCGAAGTAACGGCATGAAAAGTTTCGGAAGACGTCGCAAGCCCTCGAATCACTTCTACAAGTTTCATCACCGGAACGGGATTCATGAAATGCATGCCGATCACTTTATCCGGGCGCTTCGTCACTGCACCCAACTCGGTAATCGAAATCGAAGACGTATTGCTTGCGAGTATCGCGCCAGCCGGCGCGGAAGCATCAACGATCCTAAATATTTCCGACTTGATCTCCTTGTTCTCCGTCGCCGCTTCGATGATCAGGTCTGAATTGCGAACGGCCTCCGGGAGCGTACCAATCGAAGTGATATTCCCGAGAGTCTTCGCTTTCTGCTCCGCCGTTAGCAGCCCCTTCTTCACCTGACGATCGAGATTGGCATCAATGGTCTTCATTCCCCTGTCGATGAATTCCTTTTTGACGTCATTGAGCGTCACCGTGTAGCCATATTGCGCGAATGTGTGGGCGATGCCGTTCCCCATCGTCCCTGCGCCAATCACTGTAATATTCTTCATCTTGATCAGTTCTGAGGGCTTGTTAGCCAAATCTTTGGTTAGTTGTTAGTTGTTAGTTGTTAGTTGTTAGTTGTAGGTTATTGGTTATCGGTTTTTGAATGTTGACTGATTACTGATTACTGATTACTGTTTACTGTTCATTGTTGATTGTTCATTGTCCCATCGATTCCAGAATAATTCCGCTCGCCTCTCCCCCTCCGATACAGATTGCCGCAAGCCCTCTCTTTAGCTTACGTTGGCTAAGAGCGTGAATAAGCGTCACCACAATTCGAGCCCCGCTGGCACCGATTGGATGCCCCATGGCAACGGCGCCTCCATTCACGTTCACTATGCGCGAATCGATTCCGAGTATCTTGTTCACAGCAAGAGCCACCACGGCGAACGCCTCGTTGATCTCGAACAAATCGATGCTGTCCAATGACAAGCCCGCTTTCTTCAGCACTTTGGGAATTACGTCGGCCGGAGCTGTGGTAAACCACTCGGGTTTCTTCGCAGCTGAGGCCGCGGCCACAATTTTCGCTAGGGGTTGCAGACCCAATTCCTTTGCCTTTTCGGCGGACATGAGGAGGACTGCGGCGGCTCCATCATTTATCTTCGAAGAATTTGCCGCGGTCACTGTCCCGTCCTTCTGAAACGCCGGCTTCAGCTGCGGTATTTTGTCGAAGTTCGTTTTTCTCGGTTCTTCATCTTCATCGACGACGAGGTCGTCCCCTTTCTTCTGCGGAATGACGACGGGGACAATCTCTTCTTTGAATCGGCCGCTTGCCTGGGAGTCTTGGGCCCGGCGGTAACTCAGAATCGCGAATTGATCCTGTGCTTCACGCGGAACGGCACATTCGCTGGCGCAGAGCTCAGCAGCATTTCCCATCGGATAATTGTTATAGACATCCCATAGCCCATCCTTCATCATCGAATCGATCAATTCTACATTCCCCATTTTATGCCCGCCGCGCAGTTTGTCGAGCAAGTACGGAGCGTTCGACATACTTTCCATCCCGCCGGCGATCACCACCTCGGCATCTCCAAGTTGAATTGCCTGCGCCCCCAGCATAATGGCCTTCATTCCCGACCCGCACACTTTGTTGATCGTCATGCATTCGACGGATGGAGGGAGTTTGGCAAACATTGCCGCTTGTCTGGCCGGCGCCTGTCCCTCGCCCGCCGTCAGCACATTCCCCATGATCACTTCATCAATGGCATCGCTCCGGATACCTGTGCGCAGCAAGAGCTCCCGGATAACGATAGCCCCGAGGCCCGTTGCCTGTATGGAGCTCAATGCTCCGCCAAAGGAACCTATCGGCGTTCTGCACGCGCCGACTATGACTACATCTTTCATGCCAATCTCATCTGGATTTCCGGTAAAGTACTACTCCTGGAATGCAAAGGCAACGAGGAACAACCGCAGTTGGTGTTACAGTTTAAACATCAGAATCAGAAAGGCGCATCACAGCCTTTGTGCCGCTCAGGGAATGTGAATAGGCTACGAGATTGCCCTCAATGCGCGCGCAACGTCTTCCATGAGATCGTCTTGATCCTCGAGGCCGACGGAGAGACGAACGAGCCCAGGTTCAATCTTGAAATCTCCTGAAGTCGATTCTTCCAGGGTCGGAGGGACAACGACTGAATATGGAATCACTAGGCTCTCTGTTCCTCCCAAACTCGGCGCGATGTACGGAATCGTGAGGGCATCGACGAACTTTTTCGCGGCGTCCACGCTTCCAAGGTCAAAGGATACCACGCCTCCAAACCCGGTCATCTGACGTTTTGCAACATCACTGTTCGGCTGCGATGCGATCGACGGATAGAACACACGGCGCACGGCGGGCTGAAGGGAAAGAAAATTCGCTATCGAGGCTGCCACCGAATTCTGATGCGCAATTCGGACGGGAAGGGTCTTGATGCCGCGGATCAGAAGGTAGCTTGAATGCGCGTCCAGGACTCCGCCGAGCGTAAAGTGAAGCTCGCGTACCGAGGCGATGATCGACTTCCGCGAGAGAACAACTCCTGCGAGGAGATCGTTATGCCCGGCAAGATACTTCGTACAGCTATGAACGACGATATCGACACCGAATTTTAACGGCAGCACGTTCATCGGAGACCCAAGGGTCGCATCGACCATCGTTTTGATCTTTCGCTCCTTGCAGATCGCTACGATCGCTTCAATATCCTGGACATACAGATGAGGGTTTGTGGGGGATTCGAACAGAAAAAGACGCGTGTTCTCTTTTATCGCGCCCCGGAGAGAAGCCACATCGCAGCTCTGAACGCTCGAGACCTCGACACCGAATTTGACAAGGACAGAATGACACAGCTCCTGCGTCCTATGGTACAGCTCGTCGAGTACGATCAGGTGATCCCCCGGTTTGAGAATCCGGAGAAGCGTTACGCCGATAGCGTACATCCCCGAGGAACAGAGAATTGCATCCTCCGCCCCTTCTAGATCCGCCAGCGTCCGCTCGGCGGCAGTGCGTGTCGGATTATGATACCGGCCGTACTCCTCTCTAAGCTCGATTCCGTCTTTGTGCCGCTGCAATTCTTCCGAATCGCGAAAGAAAAAGGTGGATGTCAACGACACCTCGGTCGGCACGCCTCTGCTCAATCGGTCCCGCTTTTCGCCCGAGTGGACCGCCCTGGTGCGGATCTGTTTGCTCATCAGTACCTACTAATAAAAAACCATCCTCTGCAACGAGAATGGTTTATGGATAGTGAGATTGCGGTCAGATGGATCAGCTGTTCATCGATTTGAGAAACTCTTTGTTCGCTTTCGTGCCGCGCATTTTCTCCATCAGGAATTCCATCGCTTCGACGGGGGTGAACTCGCTCAGGAACTTCCGTAAAATCCAGACACGGTTGAGCTCTTCTTCTCCCATCAGGATTTCTTCTTTTCTCGTTCCAGACCTGTTCACGTCTACGGCCGGGAAGATGCGCTTGTCGCTCAACTTGCGGTCGAGGACAATTTCCATATTGCCGGTGCCTTTGAACTCCTCAAAGATGACCTCGTCCATCCGGCTTCCCGTTTCGACAAGGGCCGTGGCGATAATAGTGAGGCTGCCCCCTTCTTCAATATTACGCGCGGCGCCGAAAAACCTTTTGGGACGATGAAGGGCATTGGCATCGACACCGCCAGAGAGGATCTTGCCCGAGTGCGGGACTACCGTATTGTGGGCGCGCGCCAGACGAGTAATACTATCGAGCAGAATCACGACGTCGTGCTTCGCTTCCACAAGCCGTTTTGCTTTTTCCAAAACCATATCCGAAACCTGAACGTGCCGCTCCGGCGGCTCGTCAAACGTAGAGGCAACGACTTCAGCGGTCACCGAACGCTCCATGTCCGTCACTTCTTCGGGACGTTCATCGATGAGAAGCATCATGAGTTTTATCTCTGGGTGATTTCGCGTGATGCTGTTCGCCATTTTTTGCAAAAGGACGGTCTTGCCGGCCTTCGGGGGCGATACGATCATACCTCGTTGCCCTTTTCCGATCGGACTGAGCAAGTCAAGAATCCGCATGGCATACTCTCCCGGCGCCGTTTCCAGCTTGATTCGTTCATTTGGATAGAGCGGCGTCAGGTTGTCAAACAAGACTCGATCCCGGATCGTATCCGGATTCTCGTCATTGACCGCTTCAACCCTTAACAGGGCGAAGAATCGTTCCCCCTCTTTCGGCGGACGGACTTGCCCGCTGACCGTGTCGCCTGTCCGCAGGCTGAATTTCTTGATCTGAGAAGGTGAGACGTAGATATCGTCGGGGGAAGGGAGGTAGTTGTAATCGACAGATCTCAAGAAGCCGTACCCATCCGGCAGAACTTCGAGCACACCTTTGCTGAACGTCAATCCATCCTTCTCGGTCTGGGCCTCGAGAATCTTGAAGATAAGTTCTTGTTTTCGTAAGTCGCTGTAGCCCGAAATACTCAGATCCTTTGCGATCTGGTTGAGGTCAGCGATTTTTTTGGACTTTAATTCTGAAATGTCCATTGGCATAAATACAACATCCCTTCAAATAAAAGAAGATTGTTAAACACGTGGAGAGGTAATTATCACTCGGGCTGAATGCGCCTTAGAAAAGTGCAGGTGCTTGATTGGCTAAGGATTGATAATTGGCAACAGACGAGGTGATCTAGAAGTGTTGAACTCTTAACAAAACCCAATTGCTCAGTACTAATTGTATTAAATATAGAAGTAATTGATTTGATTGTCAAGACTTTTTTGACCGGAGGTGCCTGCGCAGCGACTCGAGAGCCTCTCCGGCGATGTAGTGCGAACCACAGATCATTAGTAGATCGTTTTTGTTCTGATTCCTCAAGGCCTTCTCAACGGCGCTTGCGACACTGGAGCATGATTGCGCTTTGCATTTCCTTGCACGGAAGAGAGCAGAAATAGTCTCAGCAGGGAGGGCCCTTTCCATGTCTGGTCTGACCGCAAAGACCTCTGGCTTCAACAACGCAAGCGACCTGATCATGGGCCGGTACTCTTTGTCCCCCATGACGCCAAATACAATAACAGTTTTTCCACGCCGGTAGTTTCTCAAAGTCTCGACCGTGGCAGAAATCCCGCTGGGATTGTGGCCGACATCAAGGACAATAAGAGGCTCCTTCCGGAGAATCTCAAACCTCCCGCGCAAGCCCGTCAACCGACGAACTCCTCTCAATCCCATCCGAAAAGCCTCCCGCGGAATAATCATACCTCCCGCCTGAAGACACTCGAGAGCCGTAATCGCCAGCGCCGCATTCTTGATCTGATGGCTGCCCAGCAAAGGAATCCTCAGATTCTCGTACCGGCCGAATCCCGTCTGGATTGTAACCATTTGGAAGTCAAGATTTTGAGCGGTATTCGTTTTGGTTTTCAAAGACGGAGCAACAATCAACCGTGAGCGCTTCCGAATGGCGATGCTCCGAAGTTCCCTCATCACTTCCTTCTTTTGTACCGAAGTCACGCAAGGAGTCTGCGGCTTGATAATTCCCCCCTTTTCATAAGCGATCGCCTTGAGTGTTCTCCCGAGTTGACGTGTATGATCTCTGCCGATTGATGTGATGACCGAGACTTCAGGAGAGAGCACATTCGTCGCATCCAATCTCCCTCCGAGTCCCGTCTCGACGACGGCTATATCGACCTTCTCGTCGGCAAAATATTCGAATGCGACTGCAGTCGTCGCCTCAAAGAAGGTAGCTTTCAACGAATCGATCGTCGGCCTGAGTTTTCGAATATAGTAGATGAGCTCGTCATCCGAAATCATCTTCCCGTTGATGCGAATCCGTTCGTTGAAAAGTGTGATATGGGGAGAAGTATAGAGTCCGGTCTTGTACCCGGCGGCCTGGAGTACCGCGGCAATCATCGATGAGGTCGAACCTTTGCCGTTTGTTCCGGCAATATGGACGCTGGGAAACTTTTTCTGAGGGTTGCCGCAATGGCGCAGCAAAGTCCGGATATTGCTCAGCCCGAACTTCATTCCGAAGTATTGCAGACCGTAGAGATAATCAAGTATTGGTTGAGTTGATTTCAAGGCGGGTAATGATGGAGTGTTAAAGCTACAGCCAGCTCTGAATAACCGACACGCTCGAATCCGCGATCATCGCACCGACCAATTGGGAAACATCGGCTATTGAATGAGATTCGCAGTACCGCGCGATGCCTTCCGTCAGCTCAACAGCGGCGTTCGGATTCACAAAATTTGCCGTGCCGACCTGGACAGCACTCGCCCCCGCTAAAAAGAACTCGATCGCATCCTCCCAGGTAGAAATCCCACCTATGCCAAAAATCGGAACCTTCACTGCCTTGTACGTCTCGAACACTTTCGCGAGCGCTATCGGCTTGATCGCGGGACCTGAGAGCCCGCCCGTAACGGTGGACAATTTCGGCTTCTTCGTATGGATGTTCACCGCCATCCCGATGAGTGTGTTAATGACCGAGACCGCATCAGCGCCCTCCGCTTCTGCAGCGCGTGCAAACTCCGAGATATGCGTTACGTTCGGCGTCAGTTTCATGATGAGGGGCTTTTGTGTCCTCTTCCGCAGCTCCTTCGTGATTAATGAAACCATGGACACATCAGTTCCAAAACTTAAGCCTCCTTCTTTCACATTCGGGCAGGAGACATTGATCTCGAACCCGTCGACGCGTTTGTGAGGATCGAGTGCCTCGAGCACGCTGCAATATTCCTCGACACTGCTCGCAGCAATGTTAGCGATGACGGCGCACGCGTGTCCGCTGAGCACCGGAATTTTTTCATCAATGAATTTCTGAACACCGATATTCGCCAGACCGATCGAGTTCAGCATTCCGGCCGATGTTTCCGCAATCCTGGCGGGCGGATTGCCGTCGCGCGGCTTTAGGGAGAGAGACTTCGTCATGATCCCGCCGAGCTTCCCGATGTCGGTAAGATCAGCGACTTCGTTCCCGTATCCGAACGTGCCGGAGGCAACGAAGATCCGGTTGTTGAATCGAACGTTTCTGAGAATAAATGATTCTGTCATGCTCTAAAAACTTACTGTGGATGCCTCAAACACTGGACCGTCGCTGCAGACAAGTTCGAATTTCTTCTTACCTTCTATCGTTTGGACCGGGCAGCCCTGGCACAACCCGATGCCGCACGCCATTTCGCCCTCGAGCGCCAAATAACATTCAATGCTTTTATCGCGTGCAAATTCCTTCAACGCCCGCATCATCGGCAGCGGTCCGCAGGAGAAAATGCGGGGCCGCTCGACAGTCGCGGTTTTCAGAAACCTCCCGAGAAGATCGACAACCGTTCCGTGCAATCCTTCGCTCCCATCGTCGGTCGCCACATGGACAGGATCCAGGCCGCTCCGAACAATTTGCGACGCGGTCCTCGCCCCAAGGAAGGCGATCCTCTTTTTCTTGATGGGAATGAGCGCATTCAAAAAAGGAAGAGCCGCCACTCCAAGACCTCCTGCGACGAGCAGCGCTGTGCCAAAGCCATCGTCTTTGTATGGAAACACTCCTCTTCCGAGAGGCCCAAGCACATCGAGATTTTCGCCGACGGCCATTTCCGCCAGGAGTTTCGTTCCCCGACCGACCACGTTAAAGATGATCGAGACATTGTCTTTGTCGACTGCATAGATGCTGAATGGCCGGCGAAGGAGCGGTCCTCGTGCATCTTCGACTTTTACATTGACAAATTGTCCCGGCTCCGCCTGCCCGGCAATCTTCTGCGAGCGAAAGGCGAGCTGGAAAATATTGGGAGCGATCTCTTCGACAGAGTGAACGGGAGCGTGTTCTTGAACCATGCGTTTCAGCGACGTCTCGTTAGGTCTTACGGCTTCTGTTGCTTTATTCCCTGGCTCCGGGTAGAATCGGCGGCCGGTGTCTGTGCTTTCTTGTCTTCTTCCTCTTTCTTCTTTTTCTCTTCCTTTTCAAGTTTTGCTTTTTGCTCTGCCTCTAACCTAGCTGCGTCTTCTTCCTGTAGTTTTGGCCTGACGGCGAGGGCGAACTCAGACTTCGGATATACTGCGACGAGCCTCCTGTAGACGGCGCTCGCGCTATCCTCTTCTTCAAGCCTATTCTCATAGAGCCAGCCGATTGCATACAGTGCCTTGGGGGAAAACGGAGAGGAACCGCCTTCCCGGACAATCTTATATAAGTACGGCAGCGCGCTGTCCGAATGCTCACCATCCATGTATTCTTCCGCGTGGCGATACAGCGCTTCAGCGGGATCCGGCGCTCTCTCCAGCAAAGGGATGCCCAAAATCCGCCGGGATTCCTGGGCATACGGCGACTCGGGATATTGCGCGATGACGGATCGGTAGAGCGAGTCGACAATTCTCTTGTCCGTCGCTCCTGACGTGCGGGCAATCTCGGCTAAAGTGAAGAGCGATCGTTCTGCAAATTCACTTTTCCCCCCTTCATCGATGACCCGCTGGAACCAATACAGGGCTGAGTCCTGGCGGTCAATCTCAAGGTAAAAAATGCCCGCAAGTTCGAACCGCGCCTTGGTGATGAGATGACGGAGAGAATCAACGCTCTCAATCTCCTGGGCCAGCAGCCGTTTTTCCAGTTGCGTTCTGGCGGAATCGACACGCGCGAGCGAATCCGCACTCCCTGTGCGCAGTGAATCGGTAGCCAACCGCACTGAATCCCGCTTCGCTGGCCTTCCCTTGATCATTACAATGATGCTGTCGTAACGGTGCAGGTCCGATCGAAGCGAAAAATACTTGACAAAAGCGTCAGCCTTTCTGGCGGCTTCTGCGTTCGTTGTCGCCGTTGCAGATTCGCTTCTCGACCTGTTATAATACCCTGCCGCCGACTGATAGTTCTCTTTATTGAGCTCGTAGATCTTTCCAAGCCTGAAGTAAGCCTGGGCCGCATCTTCGGTCTTCGCAAAAGCAGTGTCGACGTACGAATATTTCTTGATGGCCTCATCAAGCTTGTTCTGCGCTTCGTAGAGTCTGCCGATCTCATAATGGATTTTCGAGAAGTATTCAGCGTTCTTCGCATCCCCCGCGAGATCGATGAGTCTCTCCATTGCCTCCGTGTATTGCTGCAATCTCACAAGGACCCTAATCCGTTCGAACTCGGCGGTAAACGAGGTCGCGTAGTTCGGGCTATAATCTCCGACCGTTCCGAACGCCTTTTCAGCCTGCTGCAGATCTCCCTTTTGGCGGTAGCAGTAGCCCATTTGCAGCTCGGTCTCTGCATTCATCTTATCATCGCTGGAAATATCCAGCGAACGTTGATAGTACTCGATGGCCCTGTCATAGTTATTGTTGACGTAGTAATACTTCCCAAGCTCGGCAGATGCGGCCCCTGCGATCGACTTCTCGTGAAGTCCGGCAGCTTTGGTATAGAGCTGGTCGAGCGACTGTATTCCTTCGTCGTATCGCTTCTGGCGGATGAGCGAGCGGCCGTACCACAATTCTGCCTCAAGGAGAAGATCGCTGTCGGGATACTTCGCAAAGAGTTCAAGAAATTTTCGTTCGGCATGAAGGTCGTCCCCGAGATAAAAATACGATTTGCCGATCATGAAGAGCGCATCGTCGACCCATTTGCTCGTCGGATAGAAGCTCAGGAGCTTCGAAGCTTTTTCGATCGCAAGGTTGAACTTTGCTTTTGAGTCTCCGGGCAGCACGGGCGATGCCCCTTGCGGGCTTTGCTTTCCCGCTGAGGACTCTTGCTGGTCAAGAATCTGTTTTTCGCCGTCATCGAAGGCTTTCTTTGCGTTGTAGTACGTATTGAAGTACGCGACCGTGTTGACATAGCGCTGGTGCACGAAATCAGCACCCGCATTGTACATCTGACATCCCTGAAACAAGAGAAGAAGACCGAGGAGGCAAATTGAAGATCGGCGGGGTAGTCTACGCATCGTTATTCCCTTCTAGTTGGTAAGATAGCCAATCGAAGATTCTTTATCAAGGAGCGCGTTCTTAAACCTAATCCTCTGCGTTCTGTCGAACTGAATGAAGGATAATCACGTCATCAAAACATTTCCAGGAGATCAGTATGAAAACATTCCTCGTTGCACTCCTCGTCGCGGGAT